>Ga0210085_1000503_pt1 | contig 16359 bp, 16 predicted proteins | sample China_Galinas_PW_5_FD_184866 | JGI IMG/M metagenome (GOLD analysis project Ga0210085, IMG submission 184866) | Wetland microbial communities from San Francisco Bay, California, USA, that impact long-term carbon sequestration - China_Galinas_PWC_D1... | ecosystem: Environmental > Aquatic > Marine... | reverse complement strand
CCTTCGACAATTGCGCGCGGGCGTTATGGAAGAAGAAGAGGCCGAAATCGAAGAGGCTGCCGGAAACCGGTCGGCCGTCGACGAGGACATGCTTTTCCACCAGATGCCAGCCCCGGGGACGCACGATGAGGGTGGCGATGCGATCGGCCAGGCGGTAGGATTTTCCCTCCGGGCTCCGGAACTCGATGGAGCCGGCGACCGCGTCCCTGAGGTTGATCTGCCCCTGTATGGTGCCGTCCCAGGTTGGGGCGTGGGAATCCTCGAAATCGGCCATATAAGTCGAGGCCCCGGAGTTGAGGGCGTTGATGACCATTTTGCGGTCGACCGGACCGGTGATTTCTGTCCGGCGATTTTTCAGATCGTCGGGGACCGGTTCGATTTTCCAGTCACCTTCGCGGATAGGCTGTGTTTCCGGCAAAAAGTCTGGATGTTTTCCAGCATCGATCTCGCCCTGGACCTGCTGACGGCGGTCGAGCAGTTCTTTGCGGCGGGTGTCGAACTTACGGGCCAGGCCTCCGATAAAGGCCAGGGCCTCCGGAGTGAGAATTTGAGAAAACTCGGCGGACACGGGCCCCGTGACCTCGATTCCGGCGACGGCGTTTTGTGCGTTCATCTGAACCTCCCATTATTAAAATTTGACTTATCCTCAGGTATTTTTTCACCAATGTAAAGACAATCTTGAGTGCAGGCCGTTTGTCGATCCGGCATTTCCTTTAGGCGGTAGATTGTGCGGTTAGCGATTGGTTTATTGCACCCGTCTCGAAAAAACCGGCAGAACCTGAAAGCCATTTCGTCGGGTGCCCTGGCGCCGATCCGGTCTGGGACCAGCGACCGGTATCCTTCCCTTGTAACGATTACAGCAGGCGATGTTGCGGCAGGTACGGAAGGACACTGATAATCTCTCCACTACGGATTGCCGCTTGGGCTCTTTGCCAGAATTCTACGCCGAAGAGGTCGGAATGGTGTTCCATAAAAACCTTCTGTAAATCAGGGGTCAGGCCCAGAAAGCGCGGGAACTCTTCAGGGAAGACGTCGTTTTCATCGACAAAAAACCACGGGTCGCTCTCAAACTCATCTTCAGTGGTGCGCGGTGGCGGTAGTTTTCTAAAATGACAGTCGGTCAGCGGACACAGTTCATCGTAGTCGTAGAAAACGACCCGCCGGTGGCGCGTCACCCCGAAATTCTTGAGCAGCATGTCACCCGGGAAAATATTGCTGACGGCCAGGTCTTTAATGGCATTGCCGTAGTCGATGACCGCCGAGGTCGCTGCCGAGGCCTCGGCAGCCGGCAGATAAACGTCCAGGGGGGTGACCCGCCGTTCCACGTAGGCATGCCCGAGAATGACCTCGTCCTGAACGACCTCAACCGTTTCGGCAGCTTCCCGCAGCAGTTCATCGAGCAGTTCGTCAGAAAACCAGCAGCGGTCGAACTTCAGGTATTCGAAAGCATGGGCTTCCACCAGTCGACCGGCGCGATCGTGCTTGAACACGAGATCGTATTTTTCCACCACGGCGCGACGCGTGGTACTTTTCGGATTGCGGAATCGGTCCCGGATCAATTTGATCACCAGATCATCCTGCGCCATGTTGAAGACGATCATGACCATGCCACGCTGGCCCGGAGAAAATTCGAACTGTTCATTGGTGCACTCCATGGTGTAACCGACGATGTCGCGGTAAAGTTCGGTCTTGCCATGCTTGTTGTAGCCGATCGCGGTGTAGAGCTCGGCTGTACGCTTGTGCGGGATGATGCTTTTGAGAAAATGCACCAGATGGCAGGGCCTTTCGGCGCAGACGAAAAAATAGGAGCGCGTGAAAGAGAACAGAATGCTGAGACTGTCTTCGCCCAGAAGCACCGCATCGACAACGATGCCCCCCGGCGGGTGGTGCAGTGCGATTGCCAGCGGCAGGGTATCGGATGCCGTGACGATGCGGCCGACAAGATAGGCTTCTTTATTGCGGAAGAAGATGCTGCCGACCATGTCGATCCGTTCGACTACGTAATCCGTTCCCCGGGCAGAAAGCAGAGATCGAATGCGACGCGCAACCGCAGTTGCCTGACCGGCGGAATCCCTGAATTTCGCGCCGAAGCCGCAGTCTTCCAGGATGGCGCGTATCGAATCGACCGGGTCTGCGCCCGGTGAATAACTTCGGCCCAACTCCGGGATCGACGGCGCAGGTGGCGTGTCGAAATCAGAATCGACAAATTCGATCCGCGGGTCGACACCGACCGTGGTAAATATGCGTCGGGTGATGGAGTTGAAGAAGGTTTCCGCCAGCTCGCGATCATCCTGATGAAAGATACGACCGGAGTAGACCGCTTTCATGCCGGCCCAGGCCAGTTTGTCTGTGACGCGGTCTCCAAGCAGCCGCCGGATGATGTCCTCAATCGCGTCTGCCGCCTGACGGTAGAGATCCAACCGTTTTATCGCATCGTCCTGGAGACCATGCCAGTCCCGTTCGAGGAAGCGCTCCGCGGCGCGACGGGTAATGTCCTTGAATGAGGAATGAAACGCGTTGAACCTTTCGAGGATCGCCTGTGCCCCTAAGTTGGCCAGACGACTGTCGGAGAGGACTTGATTCATGCCGATTTCCGTCAACAAACGCCGTGTTTGCCGCCACACCCGCAATCACATCCACACTCGGCCGCCGCGGCCATTGCACTGATGATTTCGCGACCCTCGGCCGGAATGATTTTATCGATGCGCACCCTCAGATGGACTTCGGCCGTGTCATCCAGCTTGGTCTCGAAAAGCGGCTGGAGGTGCCCGAACGTTCGGGCTGATTCACCGGGCCGGATGCTGACTTGGACCACGTCTCCCGTCGACTTATCGGCCAGGCCGTATTCAAAAGGGGTCAGACCGGTGGTTCCCAGACCGTAGACGAATGTCATGGACTGCGGCCGGGCTGTGATGTCCATTTTGTTCGCAGAGGTTCCCGCCTCGATCGAGAGAGTAATTTTTTTCAGGTTGTCGACCGTCGGTGATGCCGCGGTTTTTTGCATGTGCATACCCCCTGGATGAGCTGAAATCGTGCCGAAATACGAATTAAAAATAGGGCGGATGCCATTGTTTGGCAACCGTAAAGTTTTTCTCCGTGGAGCCGGTGGCCCGGGTTGCGGCGTCCACCGACCGGTTCGTGCGGCTATGAGCGGCAGGATCTTCGCTGAAGATCAGCAAACACCTCGAGTGCCCGTTTGCGGGTGGCGGCCGGGGAGGCGCTGTTGTCGATGACAACCGTGGCGCGCATCTTTTTCTCTTCGATCGGCATCTGTGAACGGATGCGGGACAGGCTTTCTGCCGCAGTGAGCCGATCCCTGTGCATCAGGCGCTTGAGCTGAACGGCCTCCGGGGTATACACCACAATTACTTCATCCAGGTCGCGGTCCATGCCTGCTTCGATCAGCAGCGGCACATCCAGAATAACGACGGCCTGCGGTTGGGCCCTTTCGATTTCTTTGAGCTGCTGCTCGGTTTCCGCAATAACGTGCGGGTGGACAATACGTTCGAGATGCACCTTCTGACGCGCGTCGTTGAAAATGATCACGCCGAGCTTTTTGCGGTCGATGTCGCCGTCCGGCAACAGAACGTTCCTGCCGAAATGGGCCACGATCCGACACCAGGCAGGCCGGCCCTTTGAGACCACATCCCGGGCAATTTCGTCCGCATCGATGACCACGGCCCCGGCTTCGGCGAAAACGTCGGCAACCGTCGACTTCCCGGTCCCGATTCCGCCTGTCAGCCCCGCAACAATCATCGGCCCTCCGAAATGAGTCGCTCGAGAACTATTTTGACTCCGCACGGCCGATACTAACGATTCGGACCCAAAAGGACAACCCCTAATTGATCCGTCCGATTATCCTTGACAGTGGGCGGGCTTGTTTTTAGATAATCCCAACTGAAACAAAACGCTCACCGGTCGAAGGAGGATCGACGATGCCTGAATTTATCTATCAGGAGATGTTTCCACTGGCTGAAGACACCACCGAATACCGGCGGTTGACGACCGATCATGTCGCCACCACGATTTTCGACGGCAAGGAAATGCTGAAAATCACTCCGGCCGGATTGACGTTGCTGGCCGAACAGGCATTCGCCGATGTGGCCCACCGGCTGCGACCATCTCACATGGCGTTGCTGGCTAAGATTCTGAATGACCCCGAAGCGTCGGACAACGACCGCTACGTGGCGTTGGAAATGATTAAAAATGCCGTGATATCCGCCGCCGGCGTCTTTCCCATGTGTCAGGATACCGGTACCGCGGTCATCATCGGAAAAAAAGGGCAACAGGTCTGGACCGGCGGCGATGATGAGCGGGCTCTTTCGGAGGGGGTATTCAATGCGTATACCCGTAACAACCTGCGCTATTCCCAGAACGCGCCGCTCAGCATGTATGAAGAGAAAAACACCGGCTGCAACCTGCCGGCCCAGATCGACCTTTACGCCGTTGCGGGAAAGGCCTACAAATTTCTGTTCATTGCCAAAGGCGGCGGTTCGGCCAACAAGACCTATCTTTACCAGGAAACGAAGGCGACGCTGACCCCGGAGAAACTGGTCGATTTTCTGCATACCAAGATGAAGTCGCTCGGCACGGCTGCCTGCCCGCCTTATCACTTGGCTTTCGTGGTCGGCGGAACCTCGGCCGAGGCCAATTTGAAGACCGTCAAGCTAGCCTCAGCCGGTTACCTGGACGGTCTGCCATCAGCCGGCAACCCCGCCGGACATGCCTTTCGTGACGTGGCGCTCGAGGCGCAGCTGCTGCAATTGTCGCGCGAGCTGGGCATCGGGGCCCAGTTCGGCGGAAAATACTTCTGCCATGACGTGCGCGTCGTTCGCCTGCCGCGGCATGGTGCCTCTTGTCCCATCGGCCTGGGAGTCAGCTGCAGCGCCGACCGCAACATCAAGGCCAAGATAACCGATGAGGGGATATATCTCGAGCAGTTGGAGACAAATCCGGCGCAATACCTTCCGGAACCCGCTGCGGCTGTCGCCGATGCGGTGCGGATCGATCTGGACCGCCCCATGGACGAGATCCGGGCCGATTTGAGCCGCTACCCCGTGGCGACACGGCTGCTTCTGAACGGCAGGATCGTGGTAGCCCGGGATATCGCGCATGCGCGGCTGAACGAACGGCTTCAAAAAGGGGAGGAGCTGCCGCCGTACGTGAAGGAGCACATCATTTACTATGCCGGCCCGGCCAAGACGCCGCCGGGTCATGCATCGGGTTCCTTCGGGCCGACCACCGCCGGTCGCATGGATGCTTACGTGCCGTTGTTCCAGGAACAGGGGGCTTCCTTGGTGATGCTGGCCAAGGGCAATCGGTCCAAATCCGTGACGGAGGCCTGCAAGAAGTACGGTGGCTTCTATCTGGGCTCGATCGGGGGTCCTGCGGCCCGGTTGGGCAAAGAGTGTATCACCGCCGTCGAAGTCCTCGCTTATCCGGAGCTGGGTATGGAGGCCATTTACCAGATAACGGTCAAGGATTTTCCGGCCTTCATCATCGTGGACGACAAGGGGAACGATTTTTTCGAAAACCTGCTGTAATGAATTAAAATTATTTAATGACTCGATTTCATAAACTATCCCTTTACAAATCAGGAGTCATTGACCTAAACATAATATTTTGAATCAAATCCTCCTGTTGACAAGCTCGAGCGCCATCATCGACCTGTTAGTTTTTCCACTATAAAATATACCAAGCACAAAGGAGTACCTTTATGGCAAAGCAAATGAAGACGATCGACGGCAACACCGCCGCGGCGCATGTGGCGTATGCCATGAGCGATGTGGCAGCGATTTATCCGATAACCCCTTCATCGCCGATCGGTGAGATCGCCGATGAGTGGGCTGCCGCCGGCCGTAAAAATATCTTCGGTCAGAGCATGACGGTGCGACAAATGCAATCTGAGGCCGGAGCCGCGGCGGCCGTCCACGGCAGCCTGGCGGCCGGTGCGCTGACCAGCACCTTCACGGCCTCGCAGGGACTGCTGCTGATGATTCCCAATATGTACAAGATGTCCGGCGAGCTGCTGCCGGGAGTTATGCACGTGACCGCGCGGGCTATCGCCGCCCACGCCCTATCCATCTTCGGCGATCATCAGGACGTCATGGCGGTCCGCCAGACCGGTTTTGCCCTGCTGGCTTCGGCTTCGGTGCAGGAGGTCATGGACCTCGGGTTGGTGGCCCACCTGGCGGCCATCGAGGCCAGCGTTCCTTTCCTTCACTTCTTTGACGGATTCCGCACGTCTCACGAAATCCAGAAGATCGAACTGATCGACTACGAAGACATGGCCCGTCTGGTCGACCAAGAGGCGGTGGCGCTGTTTCGGGCGCGCGGGACCAATCCGGAAAGACCCGAGCTGAGAGGGACCGCCCAGAATCCGGACATCTATTTTCAGGGCAGGGAAGCCGCCAATTCCTACTATCTCAAGCTTGCCGGCATCGTTGCGGATTACATGAAGAAAGTCGGTGACCTGACCGGCCGACAGTACCAACTCTTCGACTACATTGGCGATCCCGCCGCCGAGCAGGTCGTCGTGTCGATGGGGTCCTCCTGCGAGACGATCGAGGAGGTCGTCAACTATCTCGTCAAGCAGGGACAAAAAGTCGGGTTGGTGAAGGTGCGGCTCTACCGGCCCTTCTCGGTCGAGCACCTGTTTGCCGTGATGCCCGCAGCCGTCAAGAAAATAACGGTGCTGGATCGCACCAAGGAACCGGGTGCGTTAGGCGATCCGCTCTACACCGATATCTGTACGGCCTACATGGAACGCAGCGAAACGCCGAAGATCCTGGGCGGCCGCTATGGACTCGGCTCGAAAGAATTCAACCCGAGCATGGTCAAGGCGATTTTCGACAACATGGCGGCGAACGAACCGAAAAATCATTTTACGGTCGGGATCGTCGACGATGTGACCCACACCTCGCTGGAGGTTCAGCCCGGCTTCGATGTGGCGCCCTCCGGGACCGTGCAATGCAAGTTCTGGGGACTGGGGGCCGACGGAACGGTCGGGGCCAACAAGAGCGCCATCAAGATCATCGGCGACAACACCGACATGTATGCCCAAGCCTATTTCGCCTACGACTCCAAGAAATCCGGCGGCATCACCATTTCGCACCTGCGCTTCGGCCAAACCCCGATTCAATCGACCTATCTGATCGATTCGGCCGATTACATCGCCTGTCACAAGGACAACTACGTCGACATCTACGACGTTCTGGAAGGCGTCAAGGAGGGCGGCACCTTTGTGCTCAACTCCGGCTGGTCATTGGCCGACATGGAAGAAAAACTGCCGGCCCGCGTGCGGCGAACCATCGCCACAAAAAAGATCAAATTCTACAACATCGATGCCGTCAAAATCGCTCAGGAAGTGGGTCTTGGTGGCCGGATAAACATGATTATGCAAACGGCCTTTTTCAAGCTGGCCAAGGTTCTCCCGGTCGACGAGGCCATCGAATTACTCAAGAAGGAAATCAAAAAAATGTTCGGCCGCAAAGGCGAAAAAATCGTTGAGATGAACCACGAAGCGGTCGATAAAACCCTGGATAATTTGATCGAAATCGACTACCCCGCCGCCTGGGCCGAAGCCTCCGACCATCCCGGAGCGGCCAAGGATGAACCCGACTTCGTCAAATACGTCATGCGCCCGATCCTGTTGCAGCAGGGTGACAAACTGCCGGTCAGTGCCTTCAGACCGGACGGCATTTTTCCAGTGGATACCTCTAAGTACGAAAAACGGGGGGTGGCCATCAACGTGCCGCAGTGGATCATGGAAAACTGTATTCAGTGCAATCAGTGCGCCATGGTCTGTCCGCATGCCTCCATCCGGCCTTTCCTGGTCAGCGAGGAGGAACTGGCCGATGCACCGCAGGGATTCGAGGCCAAAAAGGCCCTGGGCAAGGAGTTGAAAGACGACTACTACTTCCGTATCCAGGTCGACACCCTCGACTGCCTCGGCTGTGGCAACTGCGCCGACATCTGCCCGGCCAAGAAGAAGGCCCTGGTCATGAAGCCGATCGACACGCAGGTGCCGCTGCAGGTCCCGCTATGGGAATATGCGATGGAACTACCGCTGCGCGACGATCTTTTGAGCCGTAAGAGCATCAAGGGCAGCCAGTTCTGTCAACCACTGCTCGAGTTCTCGGGCGCCTGTGCCGGATGCGGGGAGACGCCTTACGCCAAGCTGCTGACCCAGATGTTCGGTGAACGGATGGTTATCGGCAACGCCACCGGTTGTACCTCCATATGGGGCGGTTCGGCCCCCGCCATTCCGTATTGCGTCAACCAGGACGGCCACGGGCCGACCTGGGGCAACTCCCTGTTCGAAGACCCGGCCGAATTCACCTACGGTATGTTCCTGGGCGTTTTCCATCAACGCGGCAAGCTGGCCGATCTCGTGCGCCAGGCTATTGCCAGCGAGATACCGGCTAAGGTTAAAGAAGCGCTTCAGGGATGGCTGGATCAGATGAATGATCCGGAAGGCTCCCGCAAATATGGAGACCAACTCAAAGCACTGCTGCCGGAACACGCGGACAATGCACTGCTGAGTGACATCAACGCAATGTCGAAGCTCTTTACCAAGAAATCATTTTGGATTTTTTCCGGTGACGGTGCGGCCTACGATATCGCCTTCGGCGGCATCGACCACGTCATGGCCGCGGGTGAAAACATCAACATGATGGTCTTCGACACGGAGGTTTACTCCAATACCGGCGGTCAGTCTTCAAAGGCCACGCCCACCGGTTCGGTGGCCAAGTTTGCCGCCTCCGGCAAGAAAACCGCCAAGAAGGACCTGGGGGCGATGATGATGAGCTACGGGTATGTGTATGTGGCCTCGGTGGCCATGGGCGCCAACAAGCAGCAACTGGTCAAAGCGGTGGCCGAGGCCGAAGCGTACAACGGACCGTCGCTCATTTTGGCGTATTCGCCCTGCATCAACCATGGGATCATGCGTGGTATGGGACACAGCCAGGACGAGGAAAAGCTGGCCGTGCAATCCGGGTATTGGCCGCTGTACCGTTACAATCCGCAGCTCAAGGCCGAGGGCAAGAATCCCTTCACCCTCGACTCCAAGGAGCCCGACGGCAGCCTCGACACTTTCCTGACGGGCGAAGTCCGCTATGCGTCCCTGAAACGGGTGTACCCTGACGAGGCCGAGAGGCTCCAGGCCCGGTTGACGGAGGAAGTGCAGGAACGGTATAAGGCGCTCAAGCAACTGGCCGACCCGACTGTTGTCTGCCAGGAAGAAGCGAGTGCTTAGGGCTCACTCAAAAATAACTTCACTTTTTGGACGCCGATGCATCCCGTCCGACTGTGTTGCGAAAACTCTGAATATCCAGATATTCCTGCGTTTTCGCGCCTTGCCGGCCGGGCGCCTCAACACCCAAAATTGGGGACTTATTTTTTCGTGAACCCTTAGCGCAAGAACGCCTCTGAATCGCCATAGGAAAATCGAAAAAGCCGTTTGACGTCGTCAAACGGCTCTTTCGTCCGGATTTCTGAAAAGTGTAATCGAGTCGAAGCTGTTTTTGTTTACTGTATCCTGCTGCATCCAGGCAATGGCCGCTTTCACTGCAGGTCCTCACATGCGTGCCACGATTTACGGAAATCTAAAGTGGTCAGGCCGATAAAACTCCAAAATAACACATCGGTTCCGACCGTCACCTTTACCTGTCGACGCTGCGGTACCTGCTGCCGCAAGGGCGGTCCTGCTTTTCATCTCGCCGACCGCCCTCTGATCGAAAAAGGGACGATCCCGCTGCGGTACCTGTTTACCATCCGGAAAGGGGAGCGGGTCAAGGACCCCATTCGCGGAATGGTCCGGCCGGTGACCACAGAACTGATCAAGTTAAAGGGCAGCGCAAATACATGGACCTGCACATTTTTTAATGAGCGGGATAGCAGCTGCCGGATTTACACCGTGCGCCCGTTGGAGTGCCGGCTGCTCAAGTGTTGGGACACGACCGACGTGGAGGAAATGACGGCAAGGGACTGCTTGACGCGACGCCACCTCCTGGAAGGCGTGGCCGGGCTCTGGGAAATGGTAGCGGAACACGAGGCGCGCTGCGGCTGCGAAAAACTCGCCGAGATGATGGCGTATTTAAAAAAGGAGCGGCGGAAGAGGACGGAGAAGGCTATTGCCGAAATTCTCAACTACGATCGCCATCTGCGCCAACTGGTGGTTGAAAAGAGCCGGATAGACCCGGAAATCCTCGATTTCCTCTTCGGCCGTCCGTTGGAAAAGATTCTGGCGATGTTCTAGTCCGTGCCTGCCGACGAGCCAAGCAGCGTCCAGTGAACGGTTCCAGCGGTTTTGGCGACAGAGGCAATGTGGCCGTCGAAATAAAAATGCTCAACGATCATTCTGCGGCGCTTGATTTGAACGATCAGGCTGTTTGCAGTTGGAATCGCCACCACACGGCAGTGGGAAAGACCTTCCAAACCGGTCCCGTCCGCTTTCAGCACCGCTTCTTTCGCCGTCCAGTACCGGTGAAATCCTTCCCACGAGCGTGACCCGATCAGGGCCCATTCCTCGCTGTCGGCCACCTTGTCGAAAAGGGCCTCTGTTTTTCGCTGAACCATTGTTTCGATGTCGATTCCGATAAGCCTGCGGGCAACAATGGCGCCGACATAGGCCGGTTTGTGAGTCAAAGACCAGTAAACGCCCTTGACCGACCGCGGACGGCCGTCTCGGTCTTTGAGCGCTGCACCGATTGTCAAATTGCTTTCGGCAGCCGAGATCTGAAGGGCCTTCCTGGCGTGACGGCTCAAAAAGGTCACCCGTTCACGCGGCGGAAGGGTTCTGGCGGTTTCCGGGACGGATAGGATCACGGCTCTGAGCACGGGACCCTTGCTCATTTTTCCTCCACCACTCTATCGGTGGTTTTGAGCATCATATCAAGCGGGATCACCGGTTTTGTCCCCCTGGTTCAGGTGGCGTTTAATCTCAAGAGCTGCGCCGTAGACGATCTTTCGCGGCAGCCCGGTCTCTCGAACCACCTCCCTGACCAACTCCGACAGGGTCACCTTTTTTTGTTTCAAGCGGGTGGTCAATTTTTCATATAGATCGGCGGTCCCTGCCGTCGTATCGGGCTGACTGCCGGACACCACCAGCGTGCACTCGCCTTTGATATCACGGCGGTCTTCAAGAAGCGCGCTCAACTCGGACAGGCGACCCCGCAGGAACTCCTCGTGGAGCTTGGTCATTTCGCGTCCCAGAACGGCCGACCGATCGCCCATCACGGTCAGGAGGTCATCGAGCAGGCGGGATATCCGTTTCGGCGACTCGTAGAATATCATGGTGCGGGGCATGTCGCGCAGTGATGTCAGTTGATCGGTGCGCCGGCCTTTCTTGCGGGGTAAAAAACCGATAAAAACGAAGGAGTCGGTCGGCAGTCCGGAAACACTGAGTGCGGCAATGGCGGCCGAGACGCCTGGAACGGGAGAAATGGGAATGTTGCGCGCAACGGCGCTTTCGACCAACCGGAATCCCGGGTCGGAGATCGAAGGGGTTCCGGCATTGGAAACGACGGCCACCGAGAATCCGGCTTCCAGCTTTTCGAGCAGCAGCGGTGTGCGTTTCTCTTCGTTGTGCTCGTGGTAGGATATGAAACGGCCTTTGGGGTTGCGGCCTTTCAGCAGCCGACCGGTATGGCGGGTATCTTCCGCGGCGATGAAGTCGACGGACAGCAAAATGTCCAGGGCTCTCAGAGTGATGTCCTGGAGATTGCCGATTGGCGTTGCCAAGACGTAAAGCGTTCCGTTGGCTGCGGCGCTTCTATTCGTAAGCGAGTTCGAACGCATTTTTGATTAATTCGATTTGCGGTGCGGTGCCGCCGGAGTGGATGGCGACCACATCGAAGCGGGCCTTGACCCGGCTCTGGGCAGTGGATTTGAGATAATGCAGGGCGACCATGGAGATCTTGCGCTGTTTTCGGGGCGTGACCGCGCTTTTGGGGTTTCCGTAACGCCCGGAGGTGCGGGCCTTGACCTCCACGAATACCAGGGTGTCACGGTCTCTGGCGATGATGTCAATCTCACCGAGCAAGGTTCGATAGTTCTGTTCGAGGATGCGGTAGCCTATTTTTCGCAGAAATCGGGCGGCAATCGATTCACCGGTCTTGCCGAACTGTTGTCTTCGATCAACCATCGTCGACCATTAGCTGCAACTGTCGCGCTTTGGCTGGCCCCGAGAATTCCTTGACACCTTTGAAACTGCGCCGGTGAATGGGGCAGCAACCGTGTCGGACAATCGCCTCTCGATGGGCGTGGGTGCCATAGCCCTTGTGACCGGCGAAACCGTACTGCGGATAATCCTGATCGTAACGGCTCATAAGGCGGTCGCGGGTGACCTTGGCCACGATCGATGCCGCGGCTATCGACAGGCTCAACGCATCACCCTTGACAATTGTTTGCTGGGCCAAGGCAAGCGGAACCGGAAAGTTGCCGTCGACAAGCAGGCAGTCCGGCGCTGGGTCGAGGTTTGAAGCGGCCATGACCATTGCCAGGAGAGAGGCCCGCAGTATGTTGATACGATCGATTTCAATGGCATCGACGATTCCGATACCGACGGCCACCGCTTGGGAGTATATCAGTTCGTAGAGCCTGTCGCGCTGGATCGGCGATAGTTGTTTGGAGTCGTTGACTCCTGCGGACGGAAATCGATCCGGAAGGATCACGGCCGCGGCCACGACCGGTCCGGCCAGAGGACCGCGACCGGCTTCGTCGATACCCGCAATCGTCAAATGGCCGTTGTCCCGAGCCTTTTTTTCATAGACCCAGAGGTCGGTTTTCGCCAAGCGGGCCGGGGCGGCCCCATCGGCAGCAGCACCGTCGATTCTGTCGAAACACGACAATTTGGCGACCGGCCGGTGATAAGTGCGCTTGGCGCACTTTGAAATCGTGGGCCGGTTCCCCTTGATCGAAGGCATGTTTCCCTCTCGCGTTTCCTGCGGTGCGCACTTTGGGTTCAAAAAAAACTAAGGTTGCAAGTCGCGCTGCGGGGGCGCTAAAAACGGCGCTCTTTCAGCCGCGCCGCTTTGCCTCTAAGTTTTCGCAGGTAGTATATTTTGGCCCGCCGCACCCGGCCTTTGGTGATGATTTCGAGCCTTTCGATGATGGGCGAGTGCAGTGGAAAGATCCGTTCGACGCCTACGCCGTAGGATACCTTTCGCACCGTGAAAGAGGCACCGGCCATCCCCTTGCGCTTGCTGATGACAACTCCCTGGAATACCTGGATCCGCTCCTTTTCACCTTCCTTGATTTTAACATGTACCTTGACCGTATCACCGGGCGCAAAGTCCGGCAGGTCAAGCCGCATCATTTCCCTTTCCAGCTGTTTGATCTTCTCCATTAGACCTCCATCTTATATAGTAAACGTTAAGTTCGAAGATAGAATTTTCATGCACCGTGGCGGCCCGTAGGACCATGACCATTCAGTACGAAAATAGAAACTCGAAACCCGGGACCTGTAACCCTTAAACCCGTGGTGGCATCTCCGCTCATCCGGGCTTCGGCGCGTCATCTTTTGGCATTGTGGCGGCCTTGATGTAAAGTCGATTGAATCCTTTAACTGACTCAACTGACCTAACCGACTCAACTGACACAACCGGTCCTTTGCCCTATCGGCCCAGGAGCCGATCCAGGACGACCGTTACCGCCGAACGCACCGACAAGTGATTGTAGGTGGTGGGTCCCTTTACCGGTGCGAGGGCGAAATCCGCAGCTGACATCAGTGTTTCAGCCAATCCCCAGGCCGTTCCGAAGACCAGCAGGTAAGGGGGCCCCTCACCGATCATGCGGCGCAGCGTCTCGAAGCCGATCACCGGTCTTTGGTTTCTGGCGCTGGTCACAACCGTGCGCGGCAGAACTGCACTCCCGATGTCGCCGCGGATGTCCACCATCACGTCGTCCAGATTTTCTTTTATTCGGACCAGTTCCAATGCACGGCGCCGCTGCGGGTTATAGGTTGCGCCCGCCCCGTTTGTCCAATGGGATATCAACCGGCGTATCAGGGTGACTTGATCCACCAGCGGGGTGACCACGTAAAACCCGCGGACCCCGTATGTTGCAGCGGCACGGGCGATATCGTGCACGTCCAGATTGGTGACAGCCGAAGCAATGACATCGCCGTGCTTATTGATCACCGGATAGTGGACCAGGGCCAGATAGAGATTGGGAGTTGACGATCCGTTCAATATCGGCACACCACCTTTTCAAAACCTCTATTTCCCGACGGCTTAAATCCCGTTTTTCGAGCAAATCCTTCCGTTTGAGAAAGGTACGGATTATGGCCGACTCAAAGCGCCAATTTTCGATGGCCGCGTGATGACCCGACGATAGAACGGCGGGCGGTTCCCGTCCTTCGAAAAGCGGCGGCCGGGTGTAGTGCGCGTGTTCCAACAGATCGTCGGCAAATGAATCCTTTTCGGCTGCATCTTCTCCGCCCAAAGCGCCGGGCAGAAGACGCGTCACGGCATCGATGACAGTCATCGCCGGCAGTTCACCGCCGGTGAGCACAAAATCTCCGAGTGAGACTTCGAAATCGATGTAATTCAGATTTATTCTCTCGTCGATTCCCTCATAGCGGCCGCAGACGAATATCACCCCATTCAACGTCGCCAGCTCCCGGGCGGTTTTTTGATCAAACACCCTTCCTTGGGGCGTCAGCAAAACCGTGGCCGCCCTCGGGACGGCCTCTTTCGCGGCACGGACGGCAGCCGCCAGAGGCTCGGGTTTCATTATCATCCCGCTGCCGCCTCCGTATGGCCGGTCATCGGTGACCTGATGTTTGTCGGTCGTAAACTCCCTGATGTTGACAGCGTTAAGGGATATGATCTTTTTTTCGATCGCCCGTCTGATGATTCCGTGAGCCTGAAAAGAGGTAAACAGATCGGGAAAGATTGTCAGGACAGTAAAATCCATACGACGGTCTAAGTAAGCCCTTCCGGCAGATCCACACGCATACGGTTTTCTGCAAGATTGACCTCGACGACAACAGAGCCCAGGGCCGGAATCAGTATCTCTCCTTTTTCACTGTCCGCGTGCCTTCTGACAACGTAAACATCATTGCTTCCGGTCGGCATGACGGCTGCTAACCGTCCGAGAAAGCGGCCTTCGATCGTAAAAACCGAAAGCCCGATGAGATCGTGCCAGTAATAGGTGTCGGCAGGCAGTTCCGGCAGATTCGATCTATCGATCATGATGTCGCAGCCGATCAGCTTGTCGGTGTGGCTGCGGTCGGTGATGCCTTTCAGGGCCAGCAAGACAGTCCGGGCGTGTGGTTTGGCCCAGTCGATTTCGTAACTCAGCAGGACCCCGTCGGCGGTTTTAACGAAGATGTCACGGCCGTTACTTAATATATCGCCGCACTCTCCGTAACAATAGACTTTGCAGGTCCCATGCAGTCCATGGGCGCCGACGATTTTTGCAATTGGAATGGCGCCGCCGATCTTCACGAAACTACTCGAGGATCTCCAATACCGTGCGTTTTCTAATTTTGGCGGATGCAGCGCTCAGGATAGTCCGCATGGCCCGCGCCGTTCGTCCCTGCTTTCCGATGACTTTCCCCAAATCCTCTTTCGCAACTTTGAGTTCCAGAACGGATGTCTGATTTCCTTGAATCTCTGAGACAGACACCTGTTCCGGATTGTCAACCAGAGCCCGCGCAATATAGCTGATCAGATCTTTCATAGCCCCATCTCCTTTGTCGGCGGTTGAGAATAAAGGGGTTTCACCTCACAGATTGATACCAACGCTAGGGTGACACGGTAAAAAAACCTTTTTTCTTCAAAATGGTTTTAACAGTTGCGGTCGGAGTGGCGCCTTTTTCCATCCAGTGCTTGATTCGTTCGGTCTTGACCGTAACCTCCTCGGGGTCGAGCAACGGATTGTAGGTGCCGAGATTCTCGAGAAATTTCCCGTCCCGGGGTGCTTCGCTGTCTGCCGCCACAATACGATAAAAAGGTCTTTTCTTCGCGCCGTGCCGGGCCAATCTGATCTTAACTGCCATCGTGTTCTCCTTCAGAAGGGCAACATACCGCGGGAGAAACCGCGCATGCCGCTTTTATTGAGCTTTTTCATCATTTTCATAACCTGGGTGTAATTCTTTAAAAGACGGTTGACGTCCTGTATGCTCGTACCGCTGCCGCCGGCGATCCGTTTGCGGCGACTGCCGTTGATGAGGGCGTGTCGGCGACGCTCTTCGGGAGTCATGGAATTGATGATGGCTTCGATTCTCACCAATTCCCGGTCGTCGACCTTGAGATTCTTGAGCTGTTTGCTGCCGCCGACGCCGGGGATCATCTTTAAAATATCCGACAGAGAGCCCATTTTGCGGATTTGAACCATCTGGTCCCGAAAGTC
>Ga0210085_1000502_pt1 | contig 16397 bp, 14 predicted proteins | sample China_Galinas_PW_5_FD_184866 | JGI IMG/M metagenome (GOLD analysis project Ga0210085, IMG submission 184866) | Wetland microbial communities from San Francisco Bay, California, USA, that impact long-term carbon sequestration - China_Galinas_PWC_D1... | ecosystem: Environmental > Aquatic > Marine... | reverse complement strand
CAGTGATCGCGGGTCACGTTAGCGAACGGGATTGAATCACCATAAGTTTGACCGACCTCTTCCCGCTGTCCGCCCCGTAAGGATCTTTCATTTTCCGGGGTGGCGGCTACCCCTCCATGATCGTTAGGACCTTCCCGTCCCAACAGGTTCGGCGCTCGCTCGACGAGTTGCCCGACACCATGGACGCGAGCATCAATCCGCCGGACCCGAACGAGCTGTACGTGGTGCTCGGGCACGAGCGCGCGCTGGACCCAAACAGCACGCTCGTGGTCGGCGATCGTGGCAGCGGCAAGAGCTTCTGGAGCGCCGCGCTGAACAGCCCGGTGACTCGTGCCCTGATCCATGCCCAGCTGCCCCGGTTGCATTTGGATCGGGTGGAGACGAGCTGGGGCTTCTCGGTGTCCACCCGCAATCCCGATCATCCTTCTCGTCGGGTGCTGCAGCGCTTGCAGCGGGATTTCTCAGTCGAGGACATCTGGCGCGCGGTGGTGCTGCGGCAACTCGCACACCGCTGTGACGAACACTTGCCGGGCGACGATTGGTCGAACGTCGTGGGCTATGTCGCGGAGAACCCGGAGCATGAGGAGCGGCTGCTAAACCAGATTTCGGACCGGCTTGTAGCTGACGGGAAGCGCCATCTGGTGATCTTCGACGCGTTGGACCGGACCGGCTCGGACTGGAAGGCCATCCGCGATCTGGTGCAAGGACTCCTGCAGGTCTGCCTAGAGCTGAAAGGTCAGCCGGGCATTCAAGCCAAGGTCTTTCTCCGGCCGGACATGTTGGAAGATCGGGTGATCTGGCAATTTCCGGACTCCTCCAAGCTGCGTCATGGCCGGGTGATTCTCGGATGGCGGCGCACCGACCTGTATGGCCTGCTGTGGCATTGGCTGTGCAACCATGGTGACGGCGCCAGGATTTATCGCAGCTGGCTCCGATCGAAGCATGGCTTGTCATTCAACCTGACCCAGGCGGGTGACGAGCAGGTCTATCCGCTTCCAGAGAAATTGCGCCTCGATGAAGACTTGCAGCAGAAGGTGCTGCACGATATGGCGACGCGCTACATGGGCACCAACCGCCGCCGCGGACGCACCTATACCTGGTTGTCGAATCACCTCGCCGATGCCAAGGGCCAAGTCAGCCCGCGCAGCTTCTTGATTGCCGTGCGTGATGCGCAGCGTGAGACCCAGGCCAGGGGGCATGCAGAGGTGCTGCACTGGGAGGGTACCAAGCGCGGCGTTCAGAGCGCCTCATCGGTCCGCGTGCGGGAGCTCCGTGAGGATTATCCGTGGATTCAGACCGTGCTGGAGCCGCTGAACGGCCAGACCGTGCCCTGCCGGGACGAGGACATCGAACAGCGTTGGAAGAGCGCGCGGACGGTACAGACCATCGAGCTCGAACGCGCCGCAGCCTTATCCTCAGAGCATCCCGATGGGGATGGGGTAAATGAAGGACGCTTCTATTTGGCACCGCATGCCCTGGCCGAGGCAACACCTGACAGGTCCGAGCAAGCGCTGATACAGGAGTTGCAGCGCATCGGCGTGATCCGTCGCGTCGATGATAATCGAATCGACATTCCAGACTTGTTCCGAGTGGCTGCGGCCATTGGCCGCCGCGGGGGGGTTCGACCGATTCGGTAGGGTCATTGACGAGGTTTCAGAAATGGATCTAATCATCTCTTTACCCGACATCCTGCCTGACCTGCTCCAGGAGACACCTGAGGAGTTTGAGCGGGAGGCTCGTATGGCGATGGCAGCGAAACTGTTCGAGCGCAAGCGGCTCTCCTCCGGCATAGCGGCCCAGCTGGCCGGTATGGATCGGACTGAGTTTCTGCTGGAGCTTCACCGATTCGGCGTTCCGATGATTGACCTAAGCGACGAGGAGCTTGCCCTCGATGCCCAAAACGCGTGACGAAAAGGAGATCGTCATAAACACGGGGCCGATCATTGCGTTGGCCGCCGCGGTTGATGATTTGCGACTTCTGGAGAGTCTCTACCAAACTGTATATGTTCCGCACGAAGTCGCCGCTGAGATCCGCGCGAAGGGTACGGCAAAATTTGCGGTCGAGCAGTTCAATGCCGCCCGCGGGCTCGTGATCTTGGATTCGCCCGTAGCGGACATGCCACCGCTGCTGCGCAACAGCTTGGATCTCGGCGAAGCATCAGTCATTCAATACGCGCTGGACAATGATGTCACGACGGTTTGCATCGACGAAGCGGCCGGACGGCGTGTCGCGCGCCTGTGCGGTCTGGAGCTCACCGGCTCGCTGGGGATTTTGCTCCGAGCCAAACGCGAGGGGCACCCGGTAGAGCTGACTACGGCAATCGAGCGCATGAAGCAGCGCGGAATCTGGTTGTCCGAACGTCTGATTTGTTTCCGTTCTAGGGCAGGCGGGAGAAGCCTAGCGTAGGAGCGACGTTGAATCCCTTCCTGCTCTTCGTGTCCTTCGTGCCTTCGTGGTGAAATCCTCTCTTCGATGACAACAACGCCGGACAGCGCATGACCACCTACATCAAGGACCTCATCGACCTCCCCGAAAAAGTCCACGGCGGCGACTTCGTCATCAAGCTTGCCGAGGGCGTTGCGCACCCGGAGGAGACCCTGCGTCCGTACGTGGTGACCCCGGAGCTTGCCCGGAACTTCGACGACGCCCTGGACTTCATCAAGGGCGCGATACAGTCCAGCAGCAGCAAGGCGGCCTATCTGCACGGGAGCTTCGGTTCCGGTAAGAGCCACTTCATGGCAGTGCTGCATCTGCTGCTCCAGCAGAACCCGACGGCGAAGTCCAAGGCTGGACTGGTAGAAGTCGTCACCAAGCACAACCCCTGGATGGAGGGAAAACGTTTCCTGCTGGTGCCCTACCACATGATCGGGCAGTCGAGCATGGAGGCGGCTGTGCTCGGGGGCTACGTGAAGCGGGTGCTGGATCTGCATCCGAATGCACCGATTCCCGGCGTGTACCGAGCGGCCGGCCTATTCCACGACGCAGTCGAGCTGCGCAAGAACATCGGCGACGCTGCCTTCTTCGAGCAGCTCAATCGCAGCTCCGCCGGCGGGGGCGGTGGATGGGGCGATTTGGAGGCAGACTGGGACGCGACGAGCTTCGAGCTGGCTCTGGATGCGCCGCCGGGCTCCGACGAACGCAGCAGGCTGATCGGCGCGCTGGTGGATGCCTTCTTTCAATCCTACAAGGAGGTCGCGCGTGGCAGCCAGGAGGCCTTTGCCTCCCTCGATGACGGGCTCGCGATCATCAGCCGCCACGCCCAGTCCCTGGGCTACGACGCCCTGGTGCTGTTCCTCGACGAGCTGATCCTGTGGCTGGCCACCCATGCGGCGGACCAGAAGTTTCTCAATGTCGAGGGTCCGAAGGTCTCCAAGCTCGTCGAGGCGGAGAGCGCCCACCGCCCGATCCCCATCGTGAGCTTCGTGGCTCGCCAGCGCGACCTGCGGGAGCTGGTGGGGGACAACACGACGGGGGCGGAGCAGCTCGGGTTCGCCGACGTGCTGCGCTGGTGGGAGGCGCGCTTCGATACCATCACGCTGGAGGACAGGAACCTGCCTGAGATCGCAGCGCGACGCATCCTCCAGCCCAGGAGCGAGGCCGCGCGGCAACAGATCGAGCAGTCCTGGCACGAGACCGAGCGCATCCGCGAGGAGGTGATGGGGATCTTGCTCACACCTAACGCGGATCGCAGCGTGTTCCGTAAGGTCTATCCTTTCAGCCCGGCCCTGGTCGAGACCCTGATCGCCGTCTCCTCGGTGCTGCAGCGCGAGCGCACGGCGCTGAAGGTGATGCTGCTGTTGCTGGTCGGACAGCGCGACACCCTGGAGCTGGGGCAGATCGTGCCGGTGGGGGATCTTTTCGATGTGATCGCCGAGGGGGACGAGCCCTTCACCGAGGGCATGCGCATCCACTTCGAGAACGCCAAGCGGCTCTACTACCAGAAGCTGCTGCCCATGCTGGAGAAAGAGCAGGGTATAACCGCGGCCGAGGTCAAGGCACTGTCCTATGACGACGCCAAGGCACGGGCCTTCCGGGCCGACGACCGGCTGCTCAAGACCCTGCTGCTCGCCGCCCTGGTGCCCCAGGTGGACAGCTTGAAGGGACTCAATGCGGCGCGGCTCGCGGCGCTGAACCACGGCAGCATTCGGGCTCCGATCCCGGGCAGGGAGAAGCAGGAGGTGCTGCGCCGGGTGCGTAACTGGTCCGCCCAGGTCGGTGAGATCAAGATCGGGGAGGAGGCGGACCCGACCGTGACTCTGCACCTATCTGGCGTGGACACCGAAGGCATCCTCGCCAACGCCCAGGCGGTGGACAACCCCGGAAACCGCCGCCGCAAGGTGCGGGAGCTGCTGTTCGAGCAGCTCGCCATCGAGGATGAGGACGACCTGTTCCTAGAGCACGAGGTCCTCTGGCGCGGAACGCGACGCAGCTTCCAGGTCATCTTCGGCAACGTGCGCGAGCTGACCACCGAGACGCTGGAAACCAAGGGAGGGAGCCGAAAACTGGTCATCGACTTTCCGTTCGACGATCCCGGCCATAGTCCGGCCGAAGACCTGGCCCGCTTGAGGACCTTTCGCAGCGAGGACAAGTCCGCACGCACCCTCGTCTGGCTGCCGGCCTTTCTCAGCGTGCAGGCGCAGAAGGATCTGGGGACCCTGGTCAAGCTGGACGATATTCTGAAGAGCGACGACAACTTTCGACGCTACGCGTCGCACCTGTCCGCCATCGAGCAGACCCAGGCCCGGGAGCTGCTGCGCAATCAGCGTGGCTCCCTACGTCAACGGCTCATCCGCTACCTGGAGGGGGCCTTCGGCGTAGACACGCCGGCGCCGGGATCAGTGGATGAGTCCTGCAGCCCGGACGCGCATTTCCACTCCTTGGATCCGTCCTTCACCCCTCTGCCACCGGTCGGCGCGAATCTGGAGAAGGCCCTGGAGCATCTGCTCTCGCAGATGCTGGAGAGTCAGTACCCGGCGCATCCCAGGTTCGGGACCGAGATCAAGCTGAGCGTCCTGCGTAAGGTCCAAGCGGAGGTGGAGCGCGCGGCTCAGGTTCCCGACGGACGGATTGCCGTGGACAAGCCACTGCGGCCAGTCATGCTGCAGATCGCCGTGCCGCTGAGGCTTGGCGATATGGGGGAGACCCACTTCGCGCTAGGACGGGGCTGGTACAGCCACTTCAGCAGGCAGGTGCAGGGTCAGATCACCGTAGCGAAGCTGCGGGCGGCCATCGACGAGCCGAGCCCCATGGGCCTGCCGCTGCACGCGCAGAATCTGATCATCCTGGTCTACGCCGATCAGGCCAACCGATCCTTCTTTCTCCACGGCGGTCCCTACCAGCCGAAGCTGGAGGACATGCCGGACGAGCTGGAGCTGCGCGAGCAGGCGCTGCCGAGTGAAGGGGACTGGATTGATGCGCTCAATCGCGCCGGCAAGATCTTCGGCATCAGCGTCTCGCCCCTGCGAAATGCAAGTAACCTGAGCGATCTGGCGACAAAGCTCGAGGATGCCGCCGGTCCGACAGTGGAGCCTTGCCAGATCGTCAAGGACCGGTTGGAAGGACTCCGTCGCGACTGGCAAATCGATACTGCGTCCTGCGCACGGCACCAGACGGCGGGTGCCGTATTGGCATTGGTCCAAGGACTCGCGGCAGACGACGACGCAAAGCGGCGGGTCGAGTTTTTGACTCATGCGAATGTGGAGACTTCACTCGACGCCATGGGTACGAGCTACCGGAAGACGGGTGCCGTGCGCAACGCGATCGAGACGGTCAAGTGGGAGCTCTTCGAGGCGGTTGGCGGGATTACCGACGACCGTAAGGCCGCTGCCGATGGCATCCTTGCACAACTCGAGGAAGCATTGACGCACGACGAGTACGCAATCGCGCTGCAGCCGCGGTTGTCGAAGCTGGAAGGGGATGCGATCCGGCTCCTGACGCCCAAGCCTAAACCATCACCAAAACCACCGGAGCCAGGTCCATGGCCTCGACCGCCGCAGCCGGGTCTCGAGCCGCTGCCCGCGCCACTGTCGGGGCGAAAGGTCGTCCACAGTGTGGATAAGGCGAGACTGTCCCCCGGTGAGGCTGGCGCACTGCTCGCCGATCTGCAGAAGAGGCTGGCTGCGGACGGGGGTTTGAGGCTCGATGTGCGTTGGACGCTTTATCAAGACAGCGAAGAGAAATGAGCCGGTGTTGGTAAGATGCCCAAGCTCTACGAATACTTCGGCTTAATCGTGCTGTTCTATTCCAACGAGCACGAGCCCGTCCATGTTCACGCCAAGTGCCAGGGGAGGGAAGCGCGCGCGGAGTTTGTGATCGTCGAGGGGAATGTAAAGGAGATCCGATTCGGTTCGACGGCCGGTCGTGCGTCGCTCACGTCGCGAGAGATACAGTACTTTGAAGAGGTCGTTCATGCACGGTCCGAAGACATCGTTCAGAAATGGATCGATTTCTTCGTGCTGAACAAGTCGATTCGGCCGGAACGAATCACGCGGAGGCTGAAATGAGTCAGAACCCGATCAACATTGTCACCGCGGAACATGTCGGTGAGTATCGCTTGAAGTTGAGCTTCGACGACGGGAAGGAGCAAGTCGTCGACTTCTTTCCCTTCCTTTCGCATTCCAGACACCCTGATATTCGAGTCTTTCTCGATCCAGCACGCTTCGTCGAGTTTCGCCTGGAGTACGGCGACTTGGTGTGGGGTGACTATGAGCTGTGCTTTCCGGTCATAGACCTGTACCGGAATCGAATCGAGCCGCTAGCTGAGCGGGAGTTTGCTGCCTGACGACCGAACTTCCACCGAAATTTTCACCATAACGATACGAAGAGCACGAGAAATAATGAAAAGCGAAATCACCTTCGTGTCCTTTGTGTACTTCGTGCCTTCGTGGTGATTCTTCTTTCGCCGAGCCTTTTGCTGACGCCGCGACCATGATGGTCCCGACGCCCGCCCAGATTCGTGCCCAGGTCTCGGCCGTCCTCGGCAAGTTACCGGACGCGCGCGTCATCGGGATCAAGAGTCCCTTGACGGTGGAGCTGGGAGACACGCTGCGTCTCGGAGACAAGGAGCTTGCGATCGCACGCAGCGAATCCGTGCTCGAGATCCGCGAGCGGCTGCAGGAGCTCACTGAGGATTCCGCACCCCTGGTCCTTCTCACGCCGGTCGATGAGACCGAGCTGGGCGCCGATGTCGTCGGGCTGCTGGCCAGACGACAGCTGTTCTCGATCGATCCCTGGCAGTTGGTGAAAGAGCGATTTCGCGCCCGTTTCGTCGATCCCCGGCTGGTTCAACAACATCCGTGGGTAGCGCTCGCGCTTCTGGAGGCGGAGCCGGACGGCGGCTATCCGCCGGCCCCGAGCGGGTTCATACAGTCCGACTTGGTCTGGGAGGTCCTATTCAAGGCGCTGCTCGGTCTGCCCAACGGCGACCGTGATGCCGAGGCATGGATCGAATGGAGCCTCGATCCAGACAAGCGGCTACTGGCGAGCAAGCTCTCGCCGGAGATGAGAAGCAGTTTGAGCGAGGCGGTGCAGCGCATCGCAGGAGCGGCTGCTCGAACCGTCTTCGATTGTGCCACCGGCGAGCATGGGGATCGGTCGCTTGCCGTCGGCTTGGTGGCGCGCGTGCTCGTCGCTGACCAGTCGCGCGGCGATGCGGTCGCAACCAAAGCGACCGGGAAGCTGGAAGCGTTGGTGGGTGCCGAGGAGCTCGATATCAGGACGGCCCTGGCGTGGGCGGATGCTGCGGAGTTGGTCATAGCTCGTCTGCTGGCGCGCCGGCCGATGAGAGATGTCCGGCCCCTCCTGAAGGAAGCCGACGAGCTGCTCGCCAACCTCGGCGCAAGTGAGCTTGCACGTAACAGCCGCTTTCTCTTGACGGGGCTCAATCAGCGGATGGAAGGATTCGCCAAGACATTGGCGGCAGCGCTCGAAGGCAGGACGAAAGAAGCGCAGCAAAGACTCGAGACGGCTTTGGTTCTCGTTGTGGATCATGCCCTCGCCGCGCACGAGCCTGCCCGGATCGAAGGTGTCGAGATGGGGGCGCGTCTTGCGCGCTGGCTGGTAAGCGAGGCTGAACATCAGTCAAGACCGGCGGCCTCTCTTGCGGATGCGGCGACTGCCTACCGCCGACAGGGTGGTTATGTGGACTGGGCGCGCGCTAAGGTTTGGGAAGGAGATACCGTTGCGGCCCTTGGAAAGGCTTATTCCACGGCTTGGCAGGCCGTCACCTCGGTCCGGGAGGAAGAAAATCGACGATTCGGCGAGCTGCTCGCCAACTGGACCAAGACTGGCTCCCACGACCAGTCGGTGATTCGGGTAGAGCACCTCATCGAGCGCGTCATCGCACCATTGGCCAAACGCCACCCGGTGCTGTTGGTGGTGATCGACGGCATGGGGATGGCCGTCTTTCGAGAGCTGCAGACAGATCTCATGGGTCGGGGTTGGGTGGAAATCGACTCTAAGGACGCCTCGCAGCGCCTTCCGGTGATCGCGGCTCTGCCGACGGTAACCGAGGTCTCGCGGACCAGCCTGCTCTGCGGAATGCTCGCTACCGGTAACTTCAGCGACGAGAAGACGGGCTTCTCCAAGCATCCGTCACTGGTCGCTGGGGGGGCTCGATCAAAGCCGCCCATTCTCTTCCACAAGGCGGATCTGGCAGGCGATGGGAATGCCGGGGTCGCTTCCAAGGTCGTTGGTGCAATCACGGATGACAAACAGCGCGTCGTCGGGGTGGTCATCAATGCCGTGGACGATCACCTGGCCAAGGGTGATCAGATCCGGGTCGATTGGACGGTGCACCGGATCAAACCGCTCGACGAGTTGTTGGCGGCAGCCAGCGATGCCGGCCGAGCTGTTGTCGTCGTGAGTGATCACGGGCACATACCGGAGCATAAGACCACGGGTCACGGCGCGGATTCCGCGGAGCGTTGGCGAGAGGCCGTCGGTTCGCCGAAGGACGACGAGGTGCTGCTCTCCGGGCCTCGTGTGGTGCTGGGCAGTGGGCAGAGAATCATCGCGCCCTGGAGTGAGCGCGTTCGCTACAGCGCCAAGAAGAACGGCTATCATGGCGGCGCTTCGCCTCAGGAGGTGGTCATCCCGCTCGGCATCTTTGCGCCCTCGGGAGTGGCAATCGGTGGCTGGGTAGAGGTTTCTAGCGAAACTCCTGAGTGGTGGGAGCCGGAGATTGAAGAAACCGTGCGGACGGTGAAGCCCGCCAAGGTTGCCAAGCCGAAGCCGCCGTCAATGCCTGGCGAGCAAGGAGAGCTTTTCCCGTCGGAAGCTGAAATTGCAGCCACAGATGAACAGCCCGAATCCGCGTGGATCGATCGGCTCATGAGCTCGGAGTTGATGGCAGTACAGCGGCAACTCGCTTCACGTGTTGCACTTCCCGAGCAACGCATTCGCGTCATCTTGGCCGCCCTCGACGAGCGCGGAGGGAAGCTCACCCGTCCCGCGCTCGCGAAGCGGATCGGGGTCCCGCCGATGAGACTCGGTGGGATGATCTCGGCCCTGAGGAGGCTCCTCAACGTCGAGGGGTATCCGGTCTTGTCCGTGGATGAGCAGTCGGACACGGTGGAATTGAACCGTAAGCAATTGTTCACCCAATTCGGTCTTTGAGCTCGGCGATATCCCGTGATCAGCGAGCAGCGTCGCCAAGAGATCATCGATGCCCTGCGCCGGGGCAGCGTGCCCCAGCGCAGCCTCGATGCCTTTGCGGTGGGGCTGGACCGCTTTGAGGGTGCTCTTGATGACGAGCTCAGGCGTGCCGCCGGCGGTAACGCGGTCTTTAAGGCCGTGCGAGGCGAGTACGGCACCGGTAAGACCTTCTTTGCGCGCTGGCTTCAGGAGCGGGCAAAGCGTGCAGGCTTTGCCGCCAGCGAGGTGCAGATCTCCGAGGCCGAGACACCGCTTCACCGACTGGAAACCATTTATCGGCGGCTGATCGAGCGGCTTTCCACCAGCGATACTTTCCAGGGGGCCTTTCGCGGCGTCCTCGATTCCTGGTTCTATGCACTCGAGGAGGATGTGCTCGCGGAAGGGGGGATCGACGAATCCGACGCCGCGGCCTTGCTTGCGAGAACAAATGGCTTGATGGAACAGCGGTTGGCGGCGATCAATCGTTATGCTCCTTCCTTTTCGACCGCATTGCGGGCCTACCGCTGGGCGCTCACCGAGGGAGATGCGTCCACCGCTGACGGGATCTTGGCCTGGCTCTCCGGGGAGCCAAATGTCGGGGCCACGCCAAAGCGATATGCCGGAATCAAGGGGAACGTCGATCACTTCGGGGCGCTGAGCTTTCTCCAGGGGCTTCTCGTGATCCTGCGCGATGCGGGCTTCTCCGGCCTGGTTCTGGTCCTGGACGAGATCGAGACGCTGCAGCAGGTCCGCAGCGATGTCCGCGAGAAGAGCCTCAACGCCCTGCGGCAGCTCATCGATGAAGTGGACGCCGGACGATTTCCCGGTCTCTACCTGTTGATTACGGGCACACCGGCCTTTTTCGATGGCCCGCAGGGTGTGCAGCGCTTGCCACCGCTCGCGCAGCGGCTCCAGGTGGATTTCTCCACCGAGGCGCGCTTCGACAATCCCAGGGCAGTGCAGATCCGTCTCCCCGCCTTCGATCTGGAACGACTAGGGCTGGTCGGGCGGAGAATTCGCGACATCTACGCGGCGGGGCAACCGAACGAGGCGCGGTTGTCGGCGCTTGCCAACGATGCCTACATCGACGACCTGGCCCGGGCTGTCGCCGGCGATCTCGGGGGACGGGTTGGGGTGGCACCACGCATCTTTCTCAAGAAGCTGGTGGGTGATGTGCTCGATCGGATCGACCAGTTCGCCGATTTCGATCCGAGGCAGCATTACTCGCTGATGATCGAGGAGGCGGAGCTGACCGAGGTCGAGCGCAACGCCCGCGCTGCAACCGATGTCGACGACATCGACCTGAAGCTGTGAGTCCCTTCGAGCGGCTCCACCCCGCCGTCCAGCACCACATCGTAAACAGTCTGGGCTGGAAGGCGCTGCGCCCTCTCCAGGAAGCCGCCATCGAGCCCGTCCTTTCGGGCGAGCATGCCCTCCTGCTGGCACCGACTGCCGGGGGGAAGACCGAGGCCGCGATCCTCCCGATTTTATCGCGGATGCTGACGGAGGACTGGCGTGGCTTGAGCGTTGTCTACGTCTGTCCCATCAAGGCGCTCCTCAACAACCTGGAGGAGCGTCTCAGCCGCTATGCCGGCTTGTTGGGAAGGCGGGTGGCCGTGTGGCATGGTGATATCTCCCAGGGCGAACGCGCCCGGACGGCGCGCGAGCCTCCGGATCTCCTGCTGGCGACCCCTGAGTCGCTGGAGGTCGTCCTGGTATCCCGACGCGTCGACCATCGCAGCTTCTTCAAGAACGTTCAGGCCTTCGTCATCGACGAGATTCACGCCTTTGCGGGTGACGACCGCGGCTGGCACCTGATCGGCTTGCTGGACCGACTGAGCCGTATCAGCGGGCGGACGCCCCAGCGGCTCGGTCTCTCGGCCACTGTCGGCAACGCGGAGGCGCTGCTCAGCTGGTTGGTAGCAGGGAGAAGCGGAGCCAAACGTGTTGTGACTCCAGAGGCCGACGTCGCCGCGGAGGCGGATGTACAGGTCGATTTCGTCGGGAATCTCGCCAATGCGGCCACGGTCATCTCCCGACTCCATCGGGGTGAGAAGCGGCTCGTTTTCTGCGACAGCCGCTCCCAGGTGGAAAACCTCGCCGTTGAGCTGCGCGCACGCTCCGTTCGGACGTTCGTGTCCCACAGCTCCCTGAGCGTGGATGCACGTCGCCAGGCGGAAGCCGCCTTCGCCTCCGGGGAAGACTGTGTGATCGTGGCGACCAGCACGCTAGAGCTCGGGATCGACGTCGGGGATCTCGATCGCGTCATTCAGATCGATGCACCGAACACGGTCGCCAGCTTCCTGCAGCGCCTCGGTCGTACGGGGAGGCGGAAAGGCACAGACCGTAATTGCCTGTTTCTCGCAACCAAAGACGACGCGCTGCTCAGAGCAGTCGCACTCGTCGAGCTTTGGCGCAACGGTTTCGTCGAGCCGATCGAGCCGCCGCCGCTCCCGTATCACGTCCTGGCCCAGCAGCTACTTGCATTGACACTGCAGGAGAGCGGAATCGGAAAGCGAACATGGATAGAGTGGATCCCCGGTCTGCTATTGGGCAGCGGAATCTCGCGCGAGGAGGTCGATACCCTGGTTCGTTATATGATCGGCGAAGGCATGCTCTTCGAGGACGACGGTCTGCTTGGTATAGGCGCCGAGGGCGAGGGGAGATACGGGCTCAAGAACTTTCTGGAGCTGTTTTCGGTCTTCACAAGTCCGCCGCTCTTCACCGTGCTTTACGGTCGAACCGAGATTGGCCAAGTCCACCAGCTCACCTTTCAAGCAAGGGATGTAGGACCAACGACGCTGGTATTGGGTGGCCGCCGATGGTCCGTCAAGCACGTCGATTGGGACCGCCGCCAGGCATTCGTTGAGCCCACGGAACAAAGGGGTCGCTCGCGCTGGCTCGGGACGGGGCAACCATTGAGCTTCACACTGTGTCAGGCCGTAAAATCCGTCTTGACTGAGGAAGGGCTGACGCCGCATCTGTCGAAGCGCGGAACTGCGAGACTCGAAGAACTGCGGGAAGACTACGATTGGGTAAACGAGGGTGAGACAAGCCTGGTAAAGGATCAATTCGCGTCACGGTGGTGGACTTTTGCGGGGTCTCTTGTCAACGCATGTTTCGGAAATGCGTTCATCGAGACCGGTTACAGGATCCGTTTCGACGACTTCGCTGTGCGCATCGAACCCGTCAACGGCGCTGCAAACCTGATTCGGAAAATCTCGGAATCTGTCCGAGAGCGCCCTATCTTGTTGGCAACCGAAGCGGTGGAGCAGATGGCGGATAGGATCAAGTTCGTCGATTGCGTTCCGCCTTTGCTGCGGCACGCCATGGTCTCAGCCCGACAGGCGCGGGTAGAGGACTGCGAGCAGATCGTAAATCAGCCTGTTATTGAGGTTATGCTTCGATGATTTCGGGCGAGTTGGCATTCAGATGACGCGGACCAGAATCGACGCGTCATTGAGGAACGCGGAGGATTGCGTTTCCGGAAAGTCCGCCCCCCTATCAGCCCCGCCATGACCCGCCTGATCGCGCATGTCGATCTCGACGCCTTCTACGCTGCCATCGAGCAGCACGACAATCCGCAGTGGCGCGGTTTTCCCGTGGTAGTCGGCGCCGAGCCCGGCAAGCGGGGTGTCGTCGCCACCTGCTCCTACGAAGCGCGAAGGTATGGCGTTCACTCGGCCATGCCGATTTCCGAGGCGGCACGCCGCCTGCCGCCGGAAACCGTCTATGTTCGCCCGCGCATGGACGATTACGCGCGGGTCTCCCGGCAAGTCATGGAGGCGCTGGGTACCATCTCTCCCGTCGTCGAGAAGGTCTCCATTGACGAGGCCTATCTGGATGTCTCCGGGCTGGAGCGGTTGGTGGGTCCGCCAGAGGTCATCGGCCGGCGTGCCAAGGCGGCGATCCTCGATGCAGTTGCGCTCACCGCCTCGGTCGGTATCGGGCCGAACCGCTTGATCGCAAAGCTCGCGTCCGATTGCCGCAAGCCCGACGGTCTCACCGTGGTAATGCCCGAGCGCGTACGCGAGTTTCTCGATCCCATGCCGCTTACGGTGCTGCGTGGAGTGGGGGTCAAGACCGCGCCGCGTCTGCAGCGCATGAATTTGAAGACGGTCGGCGATGTTCGACGCCTTTCCCTCGAAGAGCTCCGCCGGCACCTCGGGGCACGGGCGGGCACCCAGGTCCATCTGCAGGCTTGCGGGATCGCCAGCGATCAGGTCTACCCCGCCAGCGAGCGCAAGTCGATCTCGAAGGAAACCACCTTCGCGGAGGACATTGTCGACCCGGCGGTGCTTCGCGATACCCTGCGCTGGGCGGCGCAGGAGGTCGGGTTTCTGGCCCGCCACGAGGGCCTTACGGGGGCAGTCGTCACGCTGAAGATCCGGTTTCGCCCGTTCGAGACCCACACTCGCTCGCGTACCCTCCCGGTGCGGACCGCGAGCGATGGAGTCGTCTTCCGGACGGCATGGGACCTGTTTCAGGCGGAAACCTGGGTCGACAAACCGGTGCGGCTGATCGGCCTTGGGCTGTCCGGTTGGGCGGAGCAGGGTAGCATGCAGCCGGACTTGTTCGGCACCGAGCCACCCGAGCCGCATCCCGAAGACCAGCGCCTGGACGAGACGCTCGACGCGATCCGGCGGAAGTTCGGCAAGGGATATCTCCAGCGGGGGCTGAGCCGGCGGCGATAGCCGAAAGAGACTAAGGTGATTTCCGAGGATTTATATACCACTGTATGCGATAGTTTGCACACGAGATCAAGACGTGGAGCAAACCGAATGAAACCAATCAAGACTTCCGGCACCGATATCTTCCCAGACGCTGACCATATTGACGACATCAAGCTTGCTGCCTCGAAAATGTCGCTTATCGACCTGCGCGCATTCCAAGCAGAAATGGCGGTGAAATATTGCGCCGGAAACGCGAGGCGAGCGGAGGATATCTTCGGTTGGAGCCGCGCCGCCGTGCAACTGGGTTTGCACGAAAAACGCACGGGGGTGGTCTGCCTCAGCGCACAGTCGCTCTTCGGCGGCGACAAGTTGTGGGAGGAGAAGCATCCAGAGGTGGCTGAAGCCTTGTGGTCGTTGGCGCAGCTGCATTCACAGCAAGAACCGAGCTTTCGCGGTCCGTTGTCGTACACGCGCTTGACGGCTGCCGAAGCCCTGCGGCAACTGCGTGCACAGGGGTTTTCCGACGAGGTCTTGCCCTGCCCAAGCACCATGACCGAGGTACTCAACCGCAATGGCTACCGGCTACGCCCGGTTCTCAAGGCGAAGCCCCAAAAAAAATCCCGGAAACCGACGCCATCTTCGCCAACATCAACGCCAAAGATTCGCACGGCGAAGACTCGAGCGTTCTGCGCGTGAGCATGGACTGTAAGGCGACAGTGAAAATCGGCGAGTACTCGCGTGGCGGCAAGACGTGCGGGGAGAACAAGGCTGCCGATCATGATATGGGATGCCAAGAGAAGTACACACCCTTCGGCATTGTCAACGAGGATAGCGGCGAGCTGCATCTAACCTTCGGCAGTTCCGCCAAGACCAGCGATTTCATTGTCGACGAGTTGTAAGCCTGGTGGGAACAACTTCCGGTGCAACAGCGCGCTGGCATCTCACTGCTGCAGTCAAAGCCGACAATGGTCCCGAAAGCAGTGGGCGACGCACGCAGTTTCTCCATCGCATGGTGCAGTTTGCCGACACCATCGGCAAACCGATCCAACTGCTGTATTACCCGCCGTACCACAGCAAATACAATCCGATCGAGCGTTGTTGGGGAATTCTCGAACAGCACTGGAACGGCACCAAATTGACCGACGCGCAAACCATGTTTCAGTGGGCCAAGACCATGACATGGAAAGGTCTTCACCCGGTGGTGAAGCTTAGCCGCACGATCTACGAAAAAGGCGTGAGCCTGACCAAAGAGGCCATGCAGGCAGTAGAAGCGCGCTTGCTCCGCAATCCACAGCTGCCGAAGTGGGACATCCTTATCTCGCCAGCTTGCCCGGTATGAAAGAATCCGGAAATCACCTTATTCCCATGGACGGGTTCTTCGAGCCCAAAGGGCCGAAGTCGCACAAGAACCGCCCGCAGTATTTCATCAGATTCTCCGATCGCCGCCCCTTCTTCGTGGCAGGGCTTTGGACAAAGAAGGTCGAGGGGGCGGATCTGGACTCCTTCGCCCTGATCACCACCGATCCAACGATCAAGTTGCGCCGATCCATGACCGCATGCCTGCGATCGTCGAGCCGGAAGCCTACGAGCTTTGGCTGTCGGACACGAAGGACATTGGAGCCCTACAGTCGGCGCTAGGCCCCTGGTCAGCCAATCCCCTCGAATTCTGGGAGGTAGACCGGCAACGGCTCAATGACTCGGATGACGAGCGATGTATTCAGCCCGTCTAGTTGATATGGGGTGTGCGGCGAGAAGTGTGATTCTGAGTAGTCCGGGACGAAACGCTTACACTGACCGGAAACTTGGAGTCTGATGTAAAAGAGCGTTGTAAGGAGGGAGGTGTCTCGATGCGCCGGGTCCTGGGGGGGCCTTCACCATGGCTGGTTTCGGCCACTATGTGTAGTTCCAAACTATGTTGAGATGTTACCGGCGCTCCAGTCGTTCCAGCACTTGAGCCGACCATAGCTTCACATAGTTTTCGATCGCTGCACTTCCTCGGGTTGGTCTACCACCGGATCAGAGCGACTGAGAGTGCGTGCCGAGGCAAAGGGAAGCGCCGTTTTTTCGGGCTGGCCGTCCCGCACGTGGAC
>Ga0210085_1000501_pt1 | contig 16419 bp, 17 predicted proteins | sample China_Galinas_PW_5_FD_184866 | JGI IMG/M metagenome (GOLD analysis project Ga0210085, IMG submission 184866) | Wetland microbial communities from San Francisco Bay, California, USA, that impact long-term carbon sequestration - China_Galinas_PWC_D1... | ecosystem: Environmental > Aquatic > Marine... | reverse complement strand
TTCCGTTCCGAGGGCATCCCATGGGTTGCCCACCGGGTGTGGGCGACGCCCAGGGTGCCGGGGAGACCGTGCTCCGCCATGGCCTCCGCGAGCCGTTCCACCTTTCCCAAGGTCCGAATGCGCTTGAGCCGCCCTGGGCTCTCCAGGACTGCCATGCCGGCGGAGTCGTAACCCCGATATTCCAGGCGCCGCAATCCCTCCAGCAGGATGGCGGAGACCTCACGTTGGGCAATGCCGCCGACGATGCCGCACATCGGTCAAATCCTCAGGAAGGCATTGGTTTCTTCTGTGGACGCTGCCAGCTGTCGATCGTGACCTGGGCGGCGCGGGTGAGCGTGAGCTTGTCTGGGGGTGCCGAACGGGAGATCACGGAGCCGGCGCCGATGGTGGCCCCGGTGCCCACCTCGACCGGGGCCACCAAGGCCGTGTTGGAGCCGATGAAGGCCTTGTCGCCGATGACCGTCCGATGCTTGTTGGCCCCGTCGTAATTGCAGGTGATGGTGCCGGCCCCCACGTTCACGCCCGACCCCACCTCGGAATCACCCACGTAGCTCAGGTGGTTCACCTTGCTCGCCTCGCCGATGCGGGACTTCTTGATCTCCACGAAGTTGCCGATGTGGCAGTCGTCCGCGAGCACCGCCTCCGGCCGGAGACGGGCGAAGGGGCCGAGGCGGGCTCCGGACCCCACCTCGGCGGACTCGATGACGCAGTTGGCGAAGACCGCGGTGCCCGCCCCCAGGCTGCAGTCCTTCAGGAGACAATTGGGGCCGATGCGCACCCCGTCCGCGAGCCTGACCTGGCCTTCGATGACCACATTGACGTCGATGGTGACGTCCCGGCCGGCGTTTAACTCGCCCCGGACGTCGAGGCGCGCCGGGTCGGCCAGGGTCACCCCCGCCCGCATGAGCGAGTCCGCCAGGCGCCGCTGGTAATAGCGTTCCAGGGCGGCGAGCTGGACCCGGTCGTTCACGCCCGCGACCTCTTCGAGGCGTTGCGGCTGACTGGCGGCCACCTGGACTCCATCCGCCGCGGCGAGTCCGATGACGTCGGTCAGGTAGTACTCTCCTTGGGCATTGTCGTTGCGCACCCGGCCAAGCCAGTCGGTAAGCCGACCCTGATGGGCCACAAGAAAGCCCGTGTGGACCTCCTCGATCCCGAGCTCCGCCTCGTTGGCGTCCTTCTGCTCGACGACGCGCTGCACATGCCCGCATCCATCCCGGACGATCCGGCCGTAACCGGTGGGGTCATCCAGGAACGCCGTGAGTATTCCCAACGGGTCGTCGCCCGTCTCGGTGATCAGGCGCTGGAGTGTCCCGGGCTCCATGAGGGGGACATCCCCGTAGAGGACGAGGACCCGATCAACGCCGTCCATTTGGGGCATCGCCTGGAGCACGGCATGCCCGGTCCCGAGCCGCTCCGCCTGCTCCACCCATAGGGAATCATAGCCGGGGAGCGCATCCCGTACCTGCTCCCCTCCGTGCCCGTAGACCACGCAGACTCGGTCGGCACCAATGGCATGGGCGGCATCGAGGACACGGGCGAGTAGCGGCTTTCCAGCAAGAGGGTGCAGCACCTTCGGCAACGCGGAGCGCATCCGGGTACCCTGACCTGCGGCGAGTACGACGACACCCAACGTCATAACGGGAACACCGATTGCTCAGGCGATTTGCGTCAAATCAGTGCAGGCGGCCACCGGCCAAGGCGTGGCTGGCGGCTTCCTGCTTTATCTCGTCTGGGGTCGGATCCCGCACCTCCCGAATCCAGACCTTGACCCGCAGCGTCTTACCCGCGAGCGGATGATTGCCATCGATGGTGAGACGGCCGTTCTCGATTCGGGTCACATAGAAGGTCTTCACGTCCCCGGACTGACTCTGCATCTGGACCTCGGCGCCGACGCGGCGAATCTCGGGCGGGACATTCTCGATATCGTCCGTAAGGGTCAGGTCCGGGTCATGGGCCCCGAACCCCTCGTCGGGTGCGAGTGTGAGCTCCACGATGTCACCCGCCCGCTTGCCGGCGACAGCCCGGTCCATTCCCCCGATCAGCTCCTGCTGACCGCCATGGACATAGCCCACCGGGAGATCGCTCTGCTCCACGACCTCTCCCTGATCGTCGGAAATGCTGTAGGTGAGTGTGACGTATTTGCCGTGGGCAACAACCTGGTCGGACATGCGCTGTCAGGCCTGCTTCATCTTGCGCAGCTTCTCGATGGCGCGCAGCTGGGCTACGGCCTTGGCGAGCTCGGACTGGGCCTTTGCATACTCGAACTCCGCCGTCTTGCCGGCGAGGGCCTCTTCTGCCCGGCGCTTCGCCTCCGCCGCAACGGCCTCGTCGATGTCCCGGACGCGGATCGCGGTGTCCGCCAGCACGGTCACCACCTGGGGCTGAACCTCCAGCATACCGCCGGAGATGTAAAAGTGCTCGATCTCGCCGTTTTCTTTTTGGACACGCACGTCCCCCGGCTTGAGCCGGGTGATCAGCGCCGTGTGTCGGGGCGCGATGCCAACCTCCCCCATCTCCGCGGGGGCAAACACCATGGTCGCCAGACCAGAGTGCATTGCCCCCTCGGCACTCACGATGTCGACATGGATGGTCATGGCCATTGGTCAACCCCGATCACATCTTCTCCGCCTTGGCAACGGCCTCGTCGATGGATCCTACCATGTAGAAGGCCTGCTCCGGCAGCGGGTCGTACTCCCCGTTCACGATGGCCTTGAAGCCTGCGATGGTGTCTTTGAGGGAGACGTATTTGCCTGAGGAGCCGGTGAACACCTCCGCGACGAAGAAGGGCTGGGACAGGAAGCGCTGAACCTTGCGCGCCCGGGCGACCGTTAGTTTGTCGTCCTCCGACAGCTCGTCCATGCCGAGGATGGCGATGATGTCCTTCAGCTCCTTGTACCGCTGCAGGGTACTCTGGACGGTACGTGCCGTGTCGTAATGCTCCTGGCCCACGATGTTGGGATCCAGGATACGGCTGGTGGAATCCAGCGGATCGACGGCAGGATAGATGCCGAGCTCCGCGATCTGACGCGAGAGCACCAGGGTGGCATCAAGGTGAGCAAAGGTGGTCGCGGGCGATGGGTCGGTGAGGTCGTCCGCGGGCACATAGACCGCCTGGAAGGACGTGATGGACCCGGTCCGGGTCGAGGTGATGCGCTCCTGGAGTATCCCCATCTCCGCCGCGAGGGTCGGCTGATAGCCAACGGCGGATGGCATACGGCCGAGTAGCGCGGACACCTCGGTGCCGGCGAGGGTGTAGCGGTAGATGTTGTCGATGAAGAGGAGCACATCCGCCCCTTCCTCCCGGAAGTACTCCGCCATGGTCAGCCCCGTAAGGGCGACCCGCAGGCGGTTTCCCGGGGGCTCGTTCATCTGGCCGTACACCAGGGCCACCTTGTCGAGAACGCCGGACTCGGTCATCTCGTGATAGAAGTCGTTGCCCTCGCGGGTGCGCTCCCCCACGCCGGCGAAGACGGAGAAGCCCGAGTGCTCGACCGCGATATTGCGGATGAGCTCCATCAGGGTCACGGTCTTGCCCACGCCTGCGCCGCCGAACAGCCCGACCTTACCGCCCTTGACGATCGGCATGATGAGGTCGATGACCTTGATGCCGGTCTCGAGGATCTCGGCGGTGGCGGCCTGATCCTCGAGCTTGGGAGCGGGCCGGTGGATGGGCCAGCTGTGCTCGGCGCCGACCGGTCCCTTCTCGTCGATGGGCCGGCCGAGGACGTCCATGATGCGGCCGAGGGTCGGGCGGCCCACCGGGATGCTGATGGGCGCCCCGGTGTTGGCGGCCTCCACGCCTCGCTGGAGGCCGTCCGTCGACCCCATGGCGATGGTGCGGACGATCCCGTCCCCCAGCTGCTGCTGGACCTCCAGCGTGAGGCTGGCGGAGTCGATCTTCAGGGCATCAAAAACCTTGGGCATCTCGCCCCGCGGGAACTGGACGTCCACCACGGCGCCGATGACCTGCACCACGTTACCGGTACTCATAAGCTCTTTCCTCTCGTCGCCGTGCGGCGGTTGGGTGGGAACCTCGAGGCGCGCGGCCCGCCCAATGCACCCCCTCCGGTGCCCCGGGGGCGGGGATCCAGCCGCTGCGCGCGTTATCCGTCAGCCTGGGGCGCACTGAATCGGCCCGTATTGCTACGGCGATGCGACGCTATGCGTGCGTCTCGTCGCGAACGGTCGGGCGTCTCCCGAAATGAGCAGCGCTTCCCTAGACCGCAGCGGCGCCGCTCACGATCTCCGTGATCTCCTGGGTGATGGCCGCCTGCCGGGCCTTGTTGTAGACCAGCTGCAGCTCCTCGATCAGGTTTCCGGCATTGTCGGTGGCAGCCTTCATGGCCACCTGACGGGCCGCCATCTCGCAGGCACCGTTCTCCACGACAGCCTGGTAGACCAGTGACTCGATGTAGCGGATGAGCAGGGCATCCAGGATGGTGCGGGCATCCGGCTCATAGATGTAATCCCAACGGTGCTGCAGGGCCTTGATGTCATCCGCCTGCACCTCCGGATGGATCGGTACCAGCTGGAAGAGCGTCGGCCGCTGGGTCATGGTGTTCACGAACAGGTTGCTGGCCACGTAGATCGCGTCCACCTCCCCCGCCTCGTAGGCGTCGAGCATGACCTTCACGGTGCCGATCAGGTCCTCGATGTGGGGCTGGTCCCCCAGGTGTGTCGCCTGCGCCAGCACGGTGCCGCCGAACCGCCGAAAGAACCCGAGGGCCTTGGTGCCGATTGCGCAGAAGACGGGCTCGATCCCCTGTCTTGCCTGCTCCTTGATCTCCTGGATCAGCTTGCGGAACAGGTTCTGGTTCAGCCCCCCACACAGGCCGCGGTCGGAGGACACCACGATATAGCCCACACGCTTGCGCTCCCGCTCCTGGGCGATGAAGCTGTGCCGGTACTCCGGGGAGGCATAGTAGAGGTGGCCGATCACCCGGAGCATCTTCTGCGCGTAGGGGCGGGATGCCTGCATCCGCTCCTGGGCCTTACGCATCTTGGCGGCGGCCACCATCTGCATGGCCTTGGTGATCTTCTGCGTGCTCTTGATGCTCGCAATCTTGGTCCGGATCTCTTTACCACCCGCCATCTTCCCATGCCCCCCGCTCAGAGTTTGGGGCTGGGGCGGGCCATTCGCCCGCCGTCGCCCCCAATCCGCGCTGAATCCTACCCTTCGCGTCCGCCGGCGGCATACGCGTCACCACGCCTGGTTTGCCTTGAAGTCCTTCAGGGCCGCATGCAGTCCCTGCTCGATCTCCGGGTTGTAGTCGCAGGTCTTGTTGATCTTCTCCAGCAGCTCGCCGTGGGTGGTCTTGATGAAGGTCTGCAGGGCCCGCTCGAAGTCGACCACCTTCTTGACGTCGACGTCGTCGAGGTAGCCCTCGTTAACGGCAAACAGGGACACCGCCATCTGGGCAACGCTCATGGGGGAATACTGGGGCTGTTTCATCAGCTCCGTGACACGCTCCCCCCGCTGGAGCTGCTTGCGGGTCGCCTCGTCCAGGTCCGAGGCGAACTGGGAGAATGCCGCCAGCTCCCGGAACTGGGCCAAGGCCAGTCGCACACCGCCCCCCAGCTTCTTGACGACCTTGGTCTGGGCTGCACCGCCCACGCGGGAGACCGAGAGGCCGGCGTTGATCGCCGGGCGGATGCCCGCGTTGAACAGGTCGCTCTCGAGGAAGATTTGGCCGTCGGTGATGGAGATCACGTTGGTGGGGACGAAGGCAGACACGTCGCCCGCCTGGGTCTCGATGATCGGCAGCGCCGTCAGGGAGCCGGTCTTGCCCTTCACCGCACCGCCCGTGGTCTCCTCCACGTAATGGGCATTCACCCGCGCGGCCCGCTCGAGCAGCCGGGAGTGGAGATAGAACACGTCGCCCGGGTAGGCCTCTCGACCCGGCGGACGCCGCAGGAGGAGGGACACCTGGCGGTAGGCCCAGGCCTGCTTGGTGAGGTCGTCATAGACGATGAGGGCGTCCTCGCCCCGGTCTCGGAAGTACTCGCCCATGGCACAGCCCGCATAGGGGGCGATGAACTGCATGGCCGCCGAGTCAGCGGCGCCCGCGGCAACGATGATGGTGTGCTCCATGGCGCCGTGCTCTTCCAGCTTGCGCGCGACACCGGCGATAGAGGAGTTCTTCTGCCCCACCCCAACGTAGATGCACTTAACCCCGGTGCCCTTCTGGTTGATGATGGTGTCGATGGCGAGGGCCGTCTTCCCTGTCTGGCGGTCACCGATGATCAGCTCGCGCTGCCCGCGGCCGATGGGGACCATGGCGTCGATGGACTTGAGGCCCGTCTGGACCGGCTGATCCACCGACTTACGGGTGATGACACCGGGGGCCACCTTCTCGATGGGGGAGGTGGTCCCGGTCTGGATCGTGCCTTTCCCGTCGATAGGGTTGCCCAGTGAGTCCACGATACGCCCAAGCAGGCCCTCGCCCACCGGGACTTCCAGGACGCGGCCGGTACAACGGACCCAGTCCCCTTCGGAGAGGTGCTCGAACTTCCCCAGCACCACCGCACCCACGGAATCGCGCTCCAGATTCAGGGCGAGCCCGAAGGTATTGCCCGGAAACTCCAGCATCTCATAGGACATGGCATCTGAAAGGCCATGGATGCGCACGATGCCGTCGCCCAGGCTGACGATCGTGCCCTCGGTCCGGGCCTCGGTCCTGAGGTCGAGCTGCTCGATCTTTTGTTTGATGAGATCGCTGATCTCGGAGGGGTTCAGTTGCATGGGGCTATTCCGTTCAAATGTGCAATTCGTTAGCGAGCCGCTGGAGCTTGCCGCGGATGGACCCGTCGATGACCAGGTCCCCGGCCCTAATCTCGACACCGCCCAGGAGAGACGGGTCCCGCTCGACCGTCAGCTTGACCTCTCCGCCCAAGCGCTTCTCGAGCGCGTCTGCCAACACCTTCTGTTGTGCCGCTTGGACGGCATAGGCGCTGCGGATCTGCACCTGCCGCACCCGCTGATGCTCGACCTTGAGATCGTGGAACAGACGCGAGATCTCCCCCGCCACGGCCAGCCTGTTGTTCGCCGCAAGCAGCCTCACGAGGTTCTGCATCTCCGCTGACAGGCCGTCACCCGCGATCTCCAGGATCACCCTGGCCAGCTGCCTGCGAGGCACGTTGGGATTGGCGATCTGGGCCGCCATGTCGGCGTTCCCGGTAATCGCCGCCAGCAGGCCAAGGGCGTCTGACCAGGGGCCGAGCTGTTTGGTCTCCAGCGCCCGCTCGAATGCGGCCTGGGCGTAAGGGCGCGCGACGGTCGTGATGTCTCCGGCCATAAGGGCGCCCTAGATTTGCCTGGCGAAGGACTCGACGATGGACTTGTGCGCGGCCGCGTCGATCTCTTTCTTCAGGATCTTCTGAGCAGCGGCGATGGCCAGGTCCCCCAGCCGCGCCCGCAGGTCCTCCCGGGCACGGTTGGTCTCCCGCTCGATCTCGGCCTGCGCAGCCGCCACCAGTCTCGCGCCTTCCGCGCGGGCCTCCTGCTTGGCCTCATCGATGATCTCGGCAGCCCGTTTCTGGGCCTGGTTGACGATCTCCGACGCCTGGACCTTGGAGTCGTGCATGATCTCCTTCGCACGCTTGCGCCCCAGCTCCTGCTCGTGGCGACCCCGCTCGGCAGCGGCGAGTCCCTCTGCAATCTTTGTCTTCCGATCCTGGAGCGCCTTGACGATAGGGCTCCAGACGTAGGTCATGGTGAACCAGACGAAGGCCGCAAATGCGATCATCTGACCGATCAATGTCAGGTTGAAATTCATCTCAGCGTCTCGCTGCGAAGGTGACAGACCGAAACGGCAAAGGGCCGAACTCCGGCTAGGCGGCGAACATCAGGTACAGCCCCATCGCGATCGCGATGACGGGCAGCGCGTCGACCAAACCCATCACGATAAAGAACTGAGTCCGCAACAGCGGGATGAGCTCCGGCTGCCGGGCAGCCCCTTCCAGGAAACGCCCGCCAAGGACGCCGATGCCGACGCCGGCCCCGACCGCGCCCAGACCGAGCATGAGGCCCGCGCCGATGAACTTGAGGGCAATTGCCAATGCTGCTGCGACTTCGAGATCCATGATATTCCCCGTGGATAGATGAACGGTTGAAAACTTTCAGTGCGCCTCTTGGTGCGCCATGTCCAGATAGACAATAGTCAGCACCATGAAGATAAAGGCCTGCAGCGTGATGATCAGGATGTGGAAGATGGCCCAGACGAGCTGCAGCCCGCCCGCGGATACCCCCATGCCTATGCCGCCGCTGTACATGATCGCGATGAGAATGAAGATCATCTCCCCCGCGTACATGTTGCCGTAGAGTCGCAGGGACAGCGAAATGGGCTTGGACACCAGGCTGATCCCCTCCAGCACCATATTCGCCGGCAGTCCCCATTTGCCGAAGGGCTGCAGGGTGAGCTCGCCCACGAAGCCGCCAACTCCCTTGATCTTCAAGCCGTAGTACAGCATCAGGAAGAAGACCGCCAGCGACATGCCGAAGGTCGCATTCGGGTCGGTGGTGGGGACGATCCTCAGGTGCGGGACCCCGAGCTTGCCCGCGAGCCATGGGACGAGGTCCACGGGGATGAGGTCCATGAGATTCATCAAGAAGATCCAGACGAACAGAGTGAGCGCCAAGGGCGCCACCAGGGGGTTCCTGCCGCTGAAGCCCCCCCGGACGTTATCCTCGACGAATTCCACCAGCCATTCGGCAAAGTTCTGGCCGCCGCTAGGGACGTCCACCGTCGCAGACTTCGCCACTTGGCGGAAGAACCAGACGAAGATCCACCCCAGCAACACGGAGAAGAACATGGTGTCGACGTTGATCGACCAGAAACCCATCGAGCCGGCTTCCTGGATGCTGTGGGCGAGGCCCCAGCCATGCTCGGGCGAGTAGCCAAAGGTGAGGTTGGTCAGGTGATGCTGGATGTACTCGGACGATGTGAGCGTGTCAGGGCTGGCCATCGGTCTCATTTCTCCGGGTTCGAGCGGGCACCCCATGCGGGCGCGATGACTGCCGGCAAAACCTGGACGGCGAGGTAGGCGCCGAGCAAGGCCGGCAGATTCATTCGCTCAATCGTCACAAAGAAAACGGCAAACAGGCCGAGGACCAGGGCGATCTTGGCAACCTCGGCCCAATAAAAGCGCACCAGGAGCAGCTCGGCATTTTGCGCCCGATACCGCTGGAAGATCCAAAAGGCGACAAGCGCATTGGCGGCGAGACAAACTCCGCCTCCGATCAGCGCGGACAAAGCCGCCATGACACCCAAGGGCCACGCGACGGCCACCGCAACCAGGGTCACGGCGATCTGGGCCAAAAGCACCCCCCGGACATCTCCCCCACCGGGTTGCCGCATCGGTTTCACAGCAAATAAAGCCTGTCGCGGCAACACCGGCCACGCAGTATAAGTACGCTCGAATGTAGGGTCAAACGCCGCTTATCGGCTTTCCCCGCCCGACGATGCACCGCTTCCCGGGGCCGCACCGCGGCGAGCATGCTGGCCACAAGACAGTCCACCGGCGAGTCTCAGCTGATGTGGGCGAGGATGCCGTCCAGCTCGTCGAGGCTGTTGTAGGCGATCACCAGCTTCCCGGCACCGCGGGCCCCCTGCTGGATGGCGACCCGAGCACCGAGGCGCTCCGCGAGGTCATCCTGCAGCCGCCGGACGTTGGGATCGAGGTCTTGGGGCCGCTCGGGAGCAGGCCCGGCCTCCTCCTGCAGCTGCAGCCGCCGCACCAGCCGCTCGGTCTCCCGAACCGACAGCCCGCGGCTGACGACCTGCTGTGCCGCGGAGCTCTGGTGGGGGCCGCGCAAACCAAGCAGGGCACGCGCGTGCCCCATCTCCAGCCGCCCGTCCTGAAGGTACTGCTTGACGTCGTCGTTGAGCTCCTGGAGGCGCAGGAGATTGGTCACCGTGGTCCGGGACTTGCCCACCGCCTCGGCGACCTGCTGGTGAGTGAGGCCGAACTCCGTGAGCAGCCGCTGCAAGGCCGCAGCCTCCTCCAGCGGATTCAGGTCGGCGCGCTGGATATTCTCGATGAGCGCGATGGCGATCGCGGACTGCTCGTCCACGTCACGCACCACCACCGGTATTTCCGAGAGTCCGGCCTGCTGGCAGGCGCGCCAGCGACGCTCGCCGGCCACGATCTCGTAACGGCTGTCCCCGAGGGGCCGTACCACGATCGGCTGTATAACCCCTTGCACGGCGATCGAGTCCGCGAGTTCCCGCAGGCTGTCCGGGTCGAGCTCGCGCCGGGGCTGAAACCGGCCGCGTTGGATAAGATCCACCGGCAGGCTCGTCACTCGCTCCCCGGTGGGGGCATCGGCCGTCTCCTCGTTGGCCTCTTCGAGCCCCACCTGCCCCTCGCGCATGCCCCCGAGGAGGGCATCCAACCCGCGGCCGAGACCTCGCTTCTTAACGGACATGGCGCTTGCCGAAGGCCTTTCCTAAGCGACCGCCTGCGGCCTGTGCTCATGGCGCCGCAGCACCTCGCTGGCCAAGGCCAGGTAGGACACGGCACCTCGGGAGCTCTTGTCGTAGAGGATAACGGGCACGCCATGGCTGGGCGCCTCCGCAAGGCGCACGTTGCGGGGAATGATGGTGCGGTAGACCTGCTCGCTGAAATGGGTCAGCAGCTGGTGAGAAACGTCGTTGGCGAGGTTATTCCGGGGGTCGTGCATAGTGCGCAGGATACCCTCGATGCGCAACCCCGTATTCCGGCTGGTCCGGATCTGCTCGATGGTGTCCAGCAGGGCGGACAGCCCCTCCAACGCATAGTATTCGCACTGGATGGGTATCAGCACCCCATGAGCCGCCACCAGGGCATTGACCGTCAACATGTTGAGCGAGGGCGGACAGTCGATGATGACGAACTCGTAAGCCTCCACGACGGCCGTGAGCACATGCGCCAGGCGGCGCTCGCGGTGGGGCGAGCTGATGAGCCCCACCTCCGCGGCGGTCAGGTCGCTGTTGGCGGGAATCAGATCGAAGCCGGGGGCGGGTTGGTCGACGGGCCACAGGCAATCCGCGAAAGGCATGTCCCCCAGCATCAGGTCGCAGGTAGAGCGCCCGAGATCGTGTTTGTCCACGCCGCATCCCATGGTTGCGTTGCCCTGGGGGTCCATGTCGACCAGCAGGACCTTCCGCTTCATGGCGGCGAGAGAGGCGGCCAAGTTCACGGCGGTGGTGGTCTTCCCCACCCCGCCCTTCTGGTTTGCAATCGCGATGATTCGGACCATCGATGGTCTAGTCGAAGCGGATCTGGATAAGGTGTCGCTCCCCCTCCAGCAAAGGCACCCGCAGGGGATGCACCTCGACGGCGTCGGGAGGCGGCTCAAGGTCTTTCAGCTCGGCATCCGTCCGCCTTCCCTTCATGAGGAGGAGCCGAGCGGGCCGTGCCATCAGCCCCGCGACCGCCCCGAGGATCTCCGGGACGGTGGCCATCGCGCGGGAGACAATGGTAGCGAATTTTCTATCCCACTGATACGACTCGATGCGGGCATGGACCACGGAGACATTCGTCAGGCCGAGCTCCATGACGGCCTGCCGGACGAAGCGGACCTTCTTTCCGTTGCTGTCGAGCAGCACGAAGGCCTGCTCCGGGACCATGACCGCCAACGGCAGCCCCGGCAGGCCGGGGCCTGTCCCCAGGTCGAGGACCGGCCCCTGACCCAAGTAAGGGGCGACTGCCAGGCTGTCCAGGAGGTGTCGCGGGACCATCTCCCAGGGATCACGCACGGCGGTGAGGTTGTAAGCCCGATTCCAGCGCGCGAGAAGACCCAGGAAGACGAGCAGACGTTTCCGCTGTGCCGGGTCCGAATTCAGACCGAGCAAGGCGAGTCCCCGGTCCAGCCGCTCCCCAAGCGCATTTGCTGCGGGCTCAGGCACTGCGCTTGAGGTGGATCAGCAGCAGCGAGATTGCTGCCGGAGTGACACCCGGGATGCGGGCCGCCTGCCCGACGGTCGCCGGGCGCACCCGTTTGAGCTTCTCGCGCACCTCCGAAGAGAGCCCGCGCACCCGATCGAAGTCGAAGTCCGCAGGCAGACCCGCCGCCTCCTGCGTCCGCTGCCGGTCGATCTCGTCTTGTTGGCGCCCGATGTAGCCCGCGTACTTCGCCTGGATCTCCACCTGCTCCGCCACCCGCGGATCCCCCACGCCCGGCCCCAGCCCCGGAAGGTTCATCAGCGAACGGTAGTCGACCTCGGGCCGTGCCAGCAGGTCGAGCGCCCGCATCTCCCGCCGCAGGTCGTCCCCCAACACCTCGCGTATGCGCCCGTTCGCCGGGTCTGGCCGGATATAGGCGGCACCCAGCCGCTTGCGTTCCGTCTCGATCGCCTCCCGCTTCTCCTCAAACAGCCGCCACTGGGCCTCGCCCACAATCCCCAGCCGGCGGCCCGTCTCTGTCAGCCGCAGATCCGCGTTGTCCTCCCGCAGCAGCAGTCGATACTCGGCCCGGCTGGTAAACATGCGGTAGGGCTCGTTGGTGCCGCGCGTGACAAGGTCGTCCACCAGCACCCCGAGATAGGCCTCGTCGCGTCGCGGGCACCAGGGCTCCAGACCCTGCGTGTACCGGGCGGCATTGATCCCGGCGAGCAGCCCCTGGGCCGCCGCCTCCTCGTAGCCGGTCGTTCCGTTGATCTGCCCCGCGAAGAAGAGCCCCTTGACGAAATGGGTCTCCAGGGACGGCTTCAGGTCTCGCGGGTCGAAGAAGTCGTACTCGATAGCGTACCCCGGCCGCGTGATGTGGGCCTGCTCGAAACCGCGTATGGAGCGCACCAGGTCGTACTGGATGTCGAAGGCCAGGCTGGTGGAGATGCCGTTGGGGTAGATCTCGGCGGTTTGGAGTCCCTCCGGCTCCACGAAAATCTGGTGGGACCCCTTCTCCGTGAAGCGCACCACCTTGTCCTCGATGGAGGGGCAGTAGCGGGGCCCGATGCCTTCGATAACCCCTGTGTACGTGGGAGAGCGGGAGAGACCCGACCGAATGATCTCGTGGGTGCGCTCGTTGGTGTGGGCGATGTGGCAGCTTACCTGGGGGGGGTGGTCCTCAGGACGGCCGAAGTAAGAGAACACAGGTACGGGATCGTCCCCAGGCTGCCCTTCAAGCACCGAGTAATCGATGGTGCGGCCGTCAATCCGGGGCGGGGTTCCGGTTTTGAGACGCTCGACACGAAACGGAAGTGCCCTGAGCCGTCTGGCAAGGGCATTCGCGGGTGGATCACCCGCGCGCCCGCCCTCATAATTTGCGAGACCGATGTGGATGCGCCCGCGCAGGAAGGTACCCACGGTGAGCACGACCGCCTCCGCGCGGAAGCTCATGCCCATTTGGGCGAAGACACCGACCACGCGGTCGTCCTCGACGAGCAGGTCGTCCACCGGTTGCTGGAACAGGTGGAGGCTCTCCTGCCGCTCGACGGCCCGGCGCACCGCGGCCTTGTACAAGACGCGGTCCGCCTGGGCGCGGGTCGCCCGAACCGCCGGGCCCTTGCGGGCGTTGAGGATTCGGAACTGGATCCCGGCAGCATCGGCGGCCCGGGCCATCAGGCCGCCCAGGGCGTCGATCTCCCGGACGAGGTGACCCTTCCCGATGCCCCCGATCGCCGGGTTGCAGCTCATCTGACCAATGGTCTCGATGTTGTGGGTGAGCAGCAGGGTGCGCACCCCGGAACGGGCCGCCGCGAGGGCCGCCTCGATGCCCGCGTGGCCGGCGCCGACTACGATGAGGTCGTAACGGTCTCTTGCCAACATATCCGGTGTAGATGAGCTAACGAGCCAAGATGTTATCGCATTCACGATGTCCCCAGGAGGATGGCCTGAAGGCGGCGACCAACAGGCTCGTCCCGGGGCCGAGCGGGGGCTGCCCGCTTCTCCTCAGAGGCTGAGCGTCATGGACGCGCCCCTCGGCCGACCGTCGTCGCCGGACCTCAACAGGGTCCTGGCCACGGCCGGCACGGTGATCCTGGGCAAGGAGCGGGAGCTGCGGCTGGCCCTCGCCTGCCTCCTGGCCAACGGACACCTGCTGGTGGAGGACATCCCGGGGGTCGGCAAGACGACCCTGGCCCACCTGCTGGCGAAGCTGGTGGGGCTGGACTACGCTCGCATCCAGTTCACCAGCGACCTGCTCCCGGCCGACATCATCGGCGTCTCCGTCTACGAGCGGCGAAGCGATGACTTCCGCTTCCACCCCGGCCCCATCTTCGCCCAGCTGGTGCTTGCCGATGAGATCAACCGGGCCACCCCCAAGGCGCAGAGCGCCCTGCTGGAGTCCATGGAGGAGCGGCAGGTAACGGTCGAGGGCCGCACACGCCCCCTGCCCCAGCCCTTCTTCGTGATCGCGACCCAGAACCCGACCTATCAGATCGGGACCTTTCCGCTCCCCGAGTCACAGCTCGACCGGTTTCTCATGCGGATCGAGCTCGGTTATCCGGCGGCCGAGCAGGAGAAGACCCTGCTCGCCGGGGAGGACCGGCGGGTGTTACTTGCACGCCTGCAGGCTGCCCTATCGAGCGCGGACCTGCTGGAGCTGCAGGAACGAGCGGAGCGGATCCACGCGTCCAGGGACATCATCGACTACTGCTATCGCGTCCTGGATTTCACTCGGCGCTCGCAGCGCTTCCTCCACGGCCTATCCCCTAGGGCGGGCGTTGGCCTCCTGCGCAGCGCTCGCGCCTGGGCCCTGCTCGCGGGCCGCGATTTCGTGGTCCCCGAGGACGTGCAGGCGGTGATCCCGGCCTGCGTCGCGCACCGCCTCCTCACCGGGGACGACAACGGACCCACGGGACACGCCGCCATTGCAGAGCATGTCCTGAACGGTGTCCCGGTGCCTTGAAGCTGGCACAAGCATCTGAGCCGCCCAGGCGCCGGAGCACCCTCGGCGGGGGGACCCTGAGGCCGCGGCTGAGAGTAAGCCTGGCGAGCCTTGCGCGCCAGGCTCCCCTGGACTCGGATGGTCTCGCGCGGATCGGACGCCGGCATATCTACATCCTGCCGACGGGGGCGGGGCTGGCCTTCGGCTCGGTCCTCGTGCTCATGCTGATCGGCTCCCTGAACTATCAGAACAACCTGGGGCTGCTGTTTACCTTTCTCATGGGCTCCGTCGCCCTGATCGCGATGCACCACAGCTGGTTCGACCTGCTTGGTCTCCAGGTCCTGGTGCGCGGCGGGGTTCCGGTATTCGCGGGCCAGGATGCAGACTTCTCCATTTGGCTGGCGGACGATCGAAACCGGCCGCGGGGTGGTGTAGCCGTCCGGATCGGCCCGTCGGCGTCCCGGCCGGCGGACATACCCGCCGGCGGGGAGGTGGCGATTCGGGTCCGGCTGCCCACCGAGCGGCGGGGACACCAGACCGTCCACCAGGTCCAGCTGGAGACCCGCTACCCCGTCGGTCTTTTCCGGGCCTGGTGCTACGCCCGCGCCGAGGCCCGCGTCACCGTCTATCCGCAGCCGGCGCGGCTGACCCTGCGGCCACCCCTGGCCGCTGCCTACCGCCCCAATACCCAGGGCGACCGGGGCGTGGGAGCCGACGACTTCGTCGGCTTCCGGGACTATCGCGTGGGCGACTCCCTTCGGCATCTGGACTGGAAGGCCCTGGCGCGGGAGCGCGGCCTGGTGGTCAAGCAGTTCGGGGGGGACCGGGCCGAGGAGGTGTGGCTCGACTGGGAGCGCCTGCCCCCCCTCGGTGTCGAGGAGCGCGTGAGTCTGCTCTGCCGTCAGGTGCTGGACGCCGCCGAGAACGGCCTCTCCTACGGACTGCGCCTCCCGGGGGCAACCATCCGCATGAGACACGGCGAGCTGCACAAGCATCATTGCCTGGCGGCATTGGCGAGCTTTGGCCATGGGTAGCGACCCGGCCTACCTGGAGGGGCTCCGGCCGGATCAGGCCGCCGCGGCGACCGGCCTGGTGACCCTGGCCTATCTTCCCCTGGCGGCCCAAATGGAAACCGCGGTAACCGGCTACGTGGCGCTCCTCGTCGCCTGGCGGGTCGTTTCCCTGCGCTGGCCCAAGGCACTCCCCAACCGCTGGGTCCTGCTGCCGCTCACCATTGCGGGCATGGCTGCCGTTCTCGCTGCCCATCACACCCTCGTCGGCCAGGAGGGGGGAACCGCCTTCCTCGCCACCATGCTGGCCCTGAAGCTGCTCGAGGTGCGCCGCCCCAGGGACGTGCGAGCGGTGACCGTCCTGTTTGGATTCCTGCTGGTCACTCAGTTCCTGTTCGACCAGTCCGCATGGCTCGCCCTTTATCTGGCGACCCTTCTGGTCGCCAACTTCGCGCTCATGGCCCATCTCACGGCGGCGGGACGTCTTTCGGCCCGCCGTGCCGCGGGGCTCGCGGCCCGGCTCGCGCTCCAGGCAGCCCCCCTGACGCTCGTCCTGTTCGTTCTGTTTCCGCGGCTGGAGGCCCCCCTGTGGGAGCT
>Ga0210085_1000498_pt1 | contig 16439 bp, 17 predicted proteins | sample China_Galinas_PW_5_FD_184866 | JGI IMG/M metagenome (GOLD analysis project Ga0210085, IMG submission 184866) | Wetland microbial communities from San Francisco Bay, California, USA, that impact long-term carbon sequestration - China_Galinas_PWC_D1... | ecosystem: Environmental > Aquatic > Marine... | reverse complement strand
TAGGAGTAAAATCATCTACAAGTAAAATTTTATTGTCACTTTTACCGAAACTGCAATTTACTTCTGCAAGAGTTTCGCCTCTTCTTTCAAAAAATGATCTGAGAACGGCATTTACTTTAGAACAAATTCTGCTGATTATTTTTAAATCTTCAACAGAACAAAGTTCAAATGAAATTAAGTGACTTTCTGAAACTAAGGAATCTTTTCCTTCCCCCATATGAAACTCAATAATTGGCAGCTGAAGAGCTTCACCTTCTTTTTTTGAAAAAATCTTTGCAGTCCTTTTATCGACAAGATTTAATATTTTTACATAAAACGGGAATCTGTCGTGTTTGATAAATGTTAGTGAGTTTTTATCGTGAGTATTGACAAAACCTGCGGGAATATGGTATCCCTTCAAATAATCCATAAAGAAAGAATTTATAGAAGCGAATTTTTCGCCCAAATCTTTAACTTTTATCTTTTTTGCCCCGCCATTGGTGTAATAATCCGGATATTCCTGAAGAATGTAATTTTGATCATCTAAAGGAATTTCCTTTTTAAGATGCATTTCGTTTGAGGATTGTGTTTTCTTTGCCAAAATTGCCCTGTAGAAAAATTTTAGTTGAGAAATTATAAAAATTAGCTATACAAAGTCAATTGAATATATTATATTTGCACAAAAATTAAAATAAACGCACAATTTTATTTAAGAAATATTTAGCAAACAGGAGGATCTTGATGAAAGGCGGTATGCAGGGTATGTTGAAACAGGTACAGAAAATGCAGGAAGAGATGCAGAAAGTACAGGGCGAATTAGCAGGTAAAACCGTATCTGAAGAGGCTGGCGGCGGCATGATTAAGGCCACAGCTAACGGAAGTAAGGAAATTGTCTCAATTGAAATAGATCCGCAGGTAATTACCCCGGATGAGAAAGAAATTCTGGAAGACCTTGTAGTTGCTGCTGTTAACAAGGCTCTTGAATCTGCATCAAAAATGGCAGATGAAGAATTAGGAAAAGTTACTAAAGGAATGATTCCTCCTGGTATGAACATTCCGGGATTATAAACTTGCAAATAGCCGAACCATTATTAGCAGCGATAGAAGAACTAAGCAAACTGCCGGGCATTGGAAAAAAAACCGCACAGCGTCTGGCATTACACCTGCTAAAAAGTGATTCAGGGCAGGTTGCTGGTTTTATTCAAGCCATAGAAAATCTCAAAACTAAGTTAAGATTTTGCTCACGTTGTTATAATTTATCAGAAGAAGAATTGTGCAATGTTTGCAAGAGCGAAAAAAGAGATAAGAGCGTTATTTGTGTTGTTGAAGAAGCCAGCGATGTAATCGCAATCGAACGAACCCACGAATTTAACGGACTTTATCACGTCCTGGGCGGAGTACTTTCTCCTTTATCTGGTGTTGGGCCCGATGCTCTAAAAATAAAAGAGCTCTTAAAAAGATTTGAAAACGAAGATATAAAAGAAATTATACTTGCAATAAATCCCGATACTGAAGGAGAAACAACTGCTCTTTATCTTGCCCGGCTTATAAAACCTCTTAATATAAAAGTTTCAAGAATTGCAAGAGGATTACCTATAGGTGGTGATCTTGAATTTGCAGATGAGGCAACAATTGGAAGAGCGGTTTCAGGAAGAATTGAATTGTAATGAAAGAATGGTATGAAGACTGGTTTAATACAGAAGAATATCTGAATGTTTACAGGCACAGAAACGAAGCTGAAGCAAAACAACTTGTTGATTTATTATTGAAATTTATCAGCATACCACAGGAAGGTAATGTACTTGATCTTGCATGCGGAGCCGGAAGACACGCATTATTATTTGCACAGAAAGGATATCAGGTTACTGCAGTTGATTTAAGCGATAAGCTACTACAGGTTGCAAAAAAAACTGCTGAAGAAAATAAGATAAACATTGACTTTATAAAATCAGATATCAGGTATTTCTCAACTGATAAAAAATTCGACCTGATTCTTAACCTGTTTACCAGCTTCGGATATTTTGAGAATGATGAAGAAAATTTCAAGTTATTTGATATTGCTTATTCGCAACTTGAGAAAGATGGATATTTCGTTCTTGATTATTTTAATTCAAACTTCGTAAAAGAAAATCTCGTTGAAGAATCAGTTGATGAATTAAATAATCTTAAATTGATTCAAAAGCGTCACATCGAAAATAAAAGGGTAATAAAAGATATTATAATCAGGAAGAATGGCAGCGAACAAAGTTTCTGTGAATCAGTTAGAATGTATAATAAGAATGAACTGGTCTCAGCAATTGAAAATGCTGGACTAAAAATTAAACATATTTTGGGCGGATTTGAAGGCGAAGATTTTGATGAAGAAAAATCTCAAAGAATAATTATTATCTCCAAAAAATGAAATTTATTTCTCTGATATTATTAACATTAATCGCAGGATGCGATTTATTTAGCGTCAGAGATGCACAACCGCCGGACCAGCCAAGAGCCGATTATCAACAGGCAGTAACTCCCGAAATTCTGATCTCAAATCTTATCAATTCCATAAAGGACAAAAGTACAGAAAATTATCTGGCTTCCTTTGCCAGTCCATCATTCACAAACAGGGAATTTAAATTCTCGGCTTCCAGTTCCGCTTCTTCGCAGTTTCCTTCGCTATCCGATAATTGGGGAGTCTCTAACGAAGAGCAATATTTTAATAATTTGAAGACAAAAGTTGACGAAAATATTGCAATTACGTTAACTTTGTCCAATGAATCATCAAGTCCCCAGGGCGACAGCTTGTTTTACAGTGCGAGTTATTTTCTAAATGTGCCGTCTAATTCTTCTGAGATACCGCAAAATTACCAGGGAGAATTAAGATTTAATATGGTTCGCGATTCAAGGGCGGTCTGGGTAATTTATTATTGGCAGGATACAAAAAACAGTAATCTTCCAAGCTGGAGTGAATTAAAAGGGAGACTTTATTAAAAGATTATCAAAATATTTTTTTATAATCTTAATTTTGTTTACAGGGTGTAAAAATCCTTTTGCGCCGTCACTCGATTTTTCTAGCCAGAGCTCAGGCTCAGCTCTTTCTGATCTTACCACAACGGACGGCGTATTTAAAAATTTTCAGTATGCATATACTTTTCAGGATACAAGCATTTATGGTAAACTTATTAACAGCGATTTTAATTTTTCCTATCGTGATTATGATCAGGGATTTGATGTAACCTGGGGAAGAGACGAGGAGATGAAAACAACTTATGGTTTATTCCAGAATACTCAAAGGTTAGATTTGATCTGGAATAATATTATATTATCGAGCAAAGATTCATTAACTGCCAACATTGTTCGCGGATTTAATTTAACCATTACATTTAATCCGACTGATGTTGTGAGAATTGATGGAAGGGTAAATATGAACCTGAGTCGGAATCCTGAGACCAAAAAATGGACTATTACAAACTGGCGGGATGAATCAAATTTCTAAAATAAAATAATTATTTATGCTGATTTTCTGGATTAAAGAATCATTAAAATTAATAGGAAGAGCAAAGTCTTCCTTTTTCCTGTCGCTCACTTCAACAAGTATTTCTGTACTTCTTATTGCTGCTTCAGTTGTAATCCTTCAATTGTCAAACATTTTTCAAAACAGACTGAAAGAAACTGTAAACATCAATGTCTTTCTTAAAGACGCTGTAACAAATGCCCAGGCAAAAAATATTGGAAAGAAAATTTCTGCGGAAAAATATGTTAGATCGGCAAGATATATTGATAAAAATAAAGCAGCAGAAAATTTTATCAGGGAAACCGGCGAGGACTTCAGAAAAATTCTTGATTATAATCCGCTGCCGGCATCATTTACTGTCTCTATTAAAAGTGATTATGTCCAGAAAGATACATTGAACGTAGTAATATCAGACTTAAAAAAAATAAGCGGGGTAGAAGAAGTATCATTTCAGCAGGAGTTTGTATATAAAATTCTTTCTTATGTGAATGAAGCAAAAAAATATGTTTTTGTAATTACAGGCATTCTGTTTCTGATTTCTCTTTACGTGGTTTTTAGTACAGTTAAGTTGATAATAAATTCCAAATATGAAGAAATGGAAACAATGAAACTTGTTGGTGCAAAATTATCAACTATCAAAATGCCGATTATTCTAAACGGGGTATTGATCGGTTTTTTTGCAAGCATTATTGCGCTCGGGCTTTTCCTTGTGATGATTCATTATTTTGATACTTTACTGGGTGTGCAGAGCGTGAGGCAATTTAAAGACCATACTTATCTTGCTGGGATTCTTTTGCTTGGTCCCTTTCTCGGATTTATTGTTAGTTTGTTTTCACTCAGAAAAATTAATTTGAAAATTTAGATGATGCGGAGGAGAAGTTGTCAAAAGAAACGGTAGTTGTCACAGGTGGAGCCGGATTTTTGGGCTCACATTTATGTGACAAATTTCTTAAAGAAGGTTTTAAAGTAATTGCAATTGATAATCTTATAACCGGAAATACAAATAATATAAGTCATCTTTTCGGGAACGAAAATTTTAGTTTTATTAAACATGATATCACTAATTTCATATTTCTTCCAGGTAAAGTAGATTATATTCTTCACTTTGCTTCGCCTGCCAGCCCTATAGATTATTTAAAACTTCCTATTCAGACTTTAAAAGTTGGTTCGTTGGGTACTCATAAAGTCCTTGGACTTGCAAAAGAAAAAAAAGCAAGAATGCTGCTTGCTTCAACTTCAGAAGTTTATGGTGATCCTGATATACACCCGCAGAAAGAAGATTACTGGGGAAATGTAAATCCCATTGGTCCGAGGGGAGTTTATGATGAAGCTAAACGATTTGCAGAAGCAATTACAATGGCTTATCACAGATACCACGGAGTTGATACCAGAATAGTAAGAATATTTAATACTTACGGACCACGAATGAGACTTGACGACGGCAGGGCATTACCGGCTTTTGTTGGTCAGGCTTTACGTGGTGAAGATATTACTGTGTTTGGCGATGGCTCTCAGACCAGAAGCTTTTGTTTCGTTTCTGATCTTGTGGATGGCATTTACAAATTGTTGCTCTCAAAAGAAAATGAACCGGTTAACATAGGAAATCCTGTAGAAATTACTATTAAACAATTTGCTGAAGAAATTATAAGATTGATGAGCTCTAAAAGTAAAATTACTTATAAGCCTTTACCGGAAGATGATCCGAAAGTCAGACAGCCCGATATTACCAAGGCAAAGAAATTATTAGGTTGGTCCCCTAAAGTTGATAGAGAAGAAGGACTAAAAATAACGATAGAGTACTTTAAAAATAGTTTTAAAGGTTGATAATAGATTTGCATTCCTGAAAAATACAGTTCGGGTTGAATGTCGGGTTTATTTTAGGGAACTTAGTAAGTTATATTTTAAGTATTTCTTAAGATCGAGGTTAATTAATGTGCGGAATAGTCGGATATATTGGTGAAAAAAATTGTGTGCCGATTTTAATTAATGGTTTGAAAAGACTTGAGTACCGTGGTTATGATTCTGCGGGCATAGGTATAATTGACAACGGTAAATCTGAAGTTGTAAAGAAAAAGGGTAAGGTTTCGATCCTCGAAAAAGAAATTTCCAAGTTAAACCTGAATACTAAACTCGGAATAGCTCATACACGCTGGGCAACACACGGCCAACCAAATGAAGTAAATGCACATCCACATTTCAATACTGACAAAACTATTTTTGTTATCCACAACGGCATCATAGAAAATTACAGGACTATAAGAGAAGCTCTTAAGAAAAAAGGATATGTGTTTGTAACAGAAACAGATTCGGAAGTTATTCCACATTTAATAGATAATTTTATTAAGTCCGGGATGTCGCTTTTTGATGCTACCAAAGCGGCTTTAGCTGAGATTGAAGGCACCTACGGGCTTGCTATAGTTTATACCGGCGAACCAGATAAAATAATTGCTGCAAGAAAAGGTTCACCTCTTGTGCTTGGAATCGGCAACGGCGAAAATTACCTGGCTTCAGATGTTTCCGCAATTGTAGCTCACACCAATCAGGTTGTTTACCTTGAAGACGGGGAAGTGGTAGAAATTTTTAAAGACAAATTCATTACGAAAAACCTGGAAGAAGATGGCGAAATAAAGAAAGAAGTTCACGAAATCAGCATGACAATAGACGAACTGGATAAAGGCGGCTTCCCGCATTTTATGCTAAAAGAAATTATGGACCAGCCCGAATCAGTTTGTAATTCAATGCGCGGAAGAATTATTGAAAAAAATGGTACTGCAAAACTGGGTGGACTTGAAAATGTCGCCAAGCAGCTTTCAAATTGTAAAAGGATTATTATTTCCGCTTGTGGTACTTCCTGGCATGCCGGACTGGTTGGTGAATATATGTTCGAACAATTTGCCAGGATTCCAACAGAAGTAGAATATGCTTCTGAATTCAGATACAGAAACCCGATTGTAAATAAAAATGATGCAATAATTTTTATTTCTCAGAGTGGAGAGACAGCTGATACACTTGCAGCATTGCGTGAGGCAAAAATACGCGGAGCTTTATGTCTTGGAATTTGTAATGTCGTTGGTTCTTCAATAGCCCGCGAAACACACGCCGGAGTTTATACTCACGCCGGATCAGAAATTGGTGTAGCATCAACCAAAGCATTCACATCTCAGCTTGTTGTACTTTCTCTTATAACTCTTTTGATTGCCAGAAAAAACAATATGAGTTTGGTTGACGGAAAAAACATTGCAAAAGAGCTTGATGCTATCCCGGGAAAAATTTCTAAGATCCTTCAACTTAATGATGAAATTGAAAAAATTGCTGAGCACTTTAAAGACGCTAAAAATTTTCTGTATCTGGGAAGGGGATATAATTTCCCAGTAGCACTTGAAGGTGCATTAAAGTTGAAGGAAATTTCATATATACACGCAGAAGGTTACCCGGCTGCGGAAATGAAACACGGGCCAATTGCACTAATTGATGATAATATGCCGGCAATTTTTATTGCACCGAAAGATTCTACTTATGATAAAATTATCAGCAATATTCAGGAAGTAAAAGCACGTAATGGCAAAATTATCGCCATTGCAAGTGAAGGTGATAATACAATTGATGAACTAGTGGATTTTTCAATTAAAATTCCTGATACAATCAGAATGTTGACACCATTGTTAACTGTAATTCCTTTGCAGTTACTGGCTTACCACATTGCCGTTAAAAAAGGATTAAATGTAGATCAACCAAGAAATTTAGCAAAGAGCGTAACTGTAGAATAAATTATGCTAAAAATAATAACACACACGAGGGGCACTTATGTCTAAAACTAATGTACTTATAATGGGAGCAGCTGGACGTGACTTCCATAATTTCAATGTATACTATCGCGATAATGAAAAGTATAATGTTGTAGCTTTTACAGCAACACAAATTCCAAATATTGATGGAAGAAGTTATCCGGCAGTGCTTGCAGGTAAATTGTATCCCAAAGGAATTAAGATTTATGATGAAAAAGATCTGGTTTCCTTAATTAAAAAACTTAAAGTTGATGAAGTAGTTTTTTCATATTCGGATGTAAAATTTGAATACGTAATGACGAAAGCATCAATTGTTAATGCAGCAGGTGTTTCTTTCAAGTTACTTGGTGCTGAAGAAACAATGCTTAAAAGCACCAAACCTGTAATATCTGTTGTTGCAGTAAGAACTGGTAGCGGAAAATCTCAAACTTCCCGAAGAGTAGTTGAACTTCTTCGTAAAGCAGGCAAAAAAGTGGTTTCAATCAGACACCCAATGCCTTACGGCGATCTTGCAAAACAGAAAGTCCAAAGATTTGCTTCAATTGCTGATCTTAAAAAACACAAATGTACAATTGAGGAAATGGAAGAGTACGAACCGCATATTGCTATGGGAAGTGTAATCTATGCGGGAGTTGATTACGAAGCAATTTTAAGAGAAGCCGAAAAAGAAGCGGACGTAATTATATGGGACGGTGGCAATAATGATATGTCATTTTACAAAGCTGATGTAACATTCACTGTCGCTGATCCACACAGGGCTGGCCACGAAATGAGATATTATCCTGGTAATACTTCTGTAAGACTTGCTGATGCTGTAATTATAAATAAAATAGATTCAGCTAGTCCGGAAAACATTACCGAAGTAAGAAATAATATCCGTGCTATTAACCCGAAGGCACAAATTATTGAAGCTGCTTCACCAATATTTGTTGATAAACCAAATGTTATCACAAATAAAAAAGTTCTTGTTGTTGAAGACGGTCCTACATTAACACACGGTGAAATGCAGTACGGAGCAGGAATGGTTGCAGCATGGAATTACGGCGCAGCAGAAATTGTTGACCCGAGACCATTTACTGTAAAATCTATTACTGAGACCTATAAAAAATATCCTAAAATCGGAAGGTTATTGCCGGCAATGGGATATGGAAATCAGCAGATGAAAGATCTTGAAACAACAATAAATAAAACAAAATGTGATTCAGTTGTAATCGGAACACCGATTAATCTTTCAAGAATTATAAAAATTAATAAACCAAATACCAGGGTTCGCTATGAACTTCAGGAAATTGGTGCAGTAACTGTTGAATCTGTATTGAAAGATAAAGGAATAATCTAAATACTGATTTACCTTAAGATTATAAGCCCGGTCGGTGTAAAATTGACCGGGCTTATTTATGTTAAAAGATTTTTACATAAAAGATTTGAGATTTGAATAAAAATCTATATTTTTGGACTCTGAAAATTTAACCGGCTGTAAAGCAGGTTGATGGGCAGATAGCTCAGTCGGTAGAGCAATGGACTGAAAATCCATGTGTCGGCGGTTCAATTCCGTCTCTGCCCACACTCTCAAGGGACGTTTACCGAGCGTCCCTTTTCCTTTTTAAAGCAGATGATATATAAATTCATTGAATATAGCCGAAATTCAAATAAATCTTAAAGCTCTTTGCTTGTTTTAATTCCTACGGGTTCCCTTCGGAAATTCAACCTTCTGAGTTAATAATTGGCATTTTTTTATTAAGTACTTTTTAGAAATTCAAAATGAATCTAAGGTAACTAAAATGGTAACTAATTTTTTAAGTTAGATAAATAGTAAATCAATGAACTCTAACAAATACCCTCAGGTTTATGCTCATTTGCATTTCAATGATTTTCAAAAAAAAATAAAAACATTTTTAAATAATTTTGTTTAATTTATTTGCTATATTAAACAGGATACAACAAAGCGCGGCAAAATTTGAAGAAAATTTTGATGCCGCGTAAAGGTGAAGAAGGAAAAACTTAATTACTTTCTCAACAATTATTAGTAAGAGGAGTGAATTATGAACCTAGTAGAGCGTGCAAAGAATATTATCGTAACACCTAAAACAGAGTGGCCTGTTATTGCCTCTGAAACTCCAGATACCCAGCAAATTATGGTAACATATGTCATGCCGCTGGTTGTCCTTGTAGCCATTGCCAACATTATCGGCTGGGGTGTCATTGGTTCCGTTTACACTTCATTTAAGTGGGGAATTGCGATGGGGCTTGTGCAGTTCTTCTCAATTATTATCTCAATCTTCATAGGTTCTTTTGTAATCAATGCTCTTGCACCGAATTTCGACTCGACCAAAGATTCCGGAAGAGCTATGCAACTTGTCGCTTATTCATATACGCCCTCACTAGTCGGGGGTATGTTAGCAATTTTCCCGGTTATCGGATGGCTTGGCACATTGTTTGGCATTTATGGGCTTTACCTAATGTATCTCGGTTTGCCAACTATGATGAAAACCCCAAAGGATAAAGTCGCGATTTATTTCATTATTTCTCTTGTTGTGATGGTAATGGTTTACTGGTTAATAGCTATGATTCTTACAAGCATTTTCCTAGCAGCGTTCGGTTTGAGTATGTACGGATTAGCAGGCGCATATTGAAATTCACCGGGGCAGCGTGTCTACTTTAAAGGGCATTTAAATTTCATTAATAGTTTTATCAAATCCTCTATGAAAGTTTCTCACAGTGCTTGTGTTTTATTTTCGCTCATTTAAAAGAAAAGTGGAGAAAATAATGAGAAAAACAATATTTGCAGTGGTTATAATTTTAGTTGCTACTATGAATTGCTTTTCGCAAGATAAAAATATTAAACTCCCTTTTAAGCAGATAGTTAGCGAAGGAAATGAGTTAAAAGTGAATATTGATATTAATAAAATCAAAAGAGTAGTAATTTGCGTGGATAATATTCTAGATAAAGAATCTATATTTTATAGAAGTGCATACTTTAAAGGAAAAGAACGACCTGAGAATGAAATAGGCCCCAAAAGTATTAGGACTTATATATTAGATCCCCAAATTACTGACGAAAATGTAAAAATAAGAAATGATAGAAAAACAATTGTTTTAAATACAACTAAGATGAATGAAATATATCTTAAAGTCGAAAAAGGTAAAGTAGAAATTGAGATAACTGAAGAAAAGAAAAAGATTTAAAGTTTAACAATGTAATCAAGCCGACTGTCATTTTAGTTCATTGTTTGATATAATCAAACCTTGATATTATTTAAATTATTCAGCTTATTAACAGAATTAAGTAAATCTTCAGCTCTTAAATGAGAAATGAGAAATGAGAAATGAGAAATGAGAATAGATTCCTGTAACTCTTATGTCTGAATGTCCGAGCAGCTTTGAAACAGCGGATATGTTTACTCCTCTCTGAACTAACCAAGATGAGAATGTATGCCGGAGTGAATCGAAATTTAATTTTGGGTTTAAACCGGAATTCTTTATATACCAACTAAATTTGTAAGATATAAAACTTTGTGTAATCCTTTTCAGCATTTAGAGTAAAAAAAATATTTACTTACATTTCGTCAAGATTAAAATCCCTAAACAAAATAAACCACCATGCCAAAGATTTTTATTGATTGCCATTAAAAATTATTGCACATTTAAGGAGCCTAAGTTTACAAAATCTAAATTTTATTATATCTCTTTTGGTTATCTTTGCAATTTAAGCGAATCAAAGGGGAGGAGTAAATACATAATTATAATTAATTTAACGGAGTGGTTAATGCCGAAATATTTAATAGAGCGTGAAATACCGGGGGCGGGAAATTTATCAACAATTGAGTTGCAGGCAATATCACAAAAATCGTGCAATGTTTTGAGGAATATGGGACCGGAAATTCAGTGGGTACAAAGTTATGTAGCGGGGGATAAAATATATTGTGTCTACATAGCTCCAAATGCCGATATGATTAAAGAACATGCAAAGCAGGGAGGATTTCCTGCAAACCAGATTTCAGAGGTTAAAACAATAATAGATCCAACTACATCAGAAGTTTAATTGTAAATTTAATAAATAAAAACCCCCTAGCCGAAGCGGGGTTTTATTTTTAGTTAAAGCTAAATTAGCTCTTACAGAAGATTTATCCACTGTCTTCCCGGCTGCCTTTATCTACCACTTTTTTTACAATGTGATCAAACTTTTCGTCAAAATGCTGGTTAAACCATTCATCAATAATCGATCTCTTGAATCTCCATTCCTTTCCCAGCTTAGCCGCGGGAATTTTCTTTTCCTGCGCCCAGGTGTAGATGGTCTGGGGTTTTACCTTCAGGTAGGCAGCCAGTTCTTCAAGAGTCATAATTTCATTGCCCGGCATATTATTTCACCACTTTTGTTTTATCATTAAAAAGCTGTCGTTTAGCAGCAGGCAGGTTTGCAGGTTCTTTTTCGGGAGGATTGGTTAGCTGTTGAATGGAATAAATCACAGCAGTATAAAAATTGCCCTTATATTTTTTTAGCAATGTATAACCTGCTCCTTTTTCGGCTAAGAAAGGTTGAAGATTCCACGCAAGTTGAATTCCTACAAAGGCAAGAATTACAACCCAGAACCTGAATACTTCTACTCCGATTTTAGGGTATACATTTTTTTGTTCGCACGAATATTTTAAAGCATCCAGGACTGTTTTCATGCCAAAGATGCCGGATATAACGAAAATTACTATGTGAAGCAGCTGCAGGAAATAATAATTTCCGCCTGTAAGAACAAACAGTACAACTATTGGTACAAAGGAAACCATGATGGCGGCAGCAAGGACAAATCCGGAAAGTACTATAATTGCCATCTGGGAAAATAACATTTTAGAACCGAGTATAAATTGTAAAACGAAAAATGCAGGGAAACAAATCAGTAAAGAAAGCAGGAAAAGTACAGGTACTTTTATGCCGGCCGTTAGCGCCTGCAGCGGACCGCTGTAAATACCCATTACAATTCCGTAGATAAATGTTAGAGCAATGAAAAGGACAATGAGTCGCAAGAGACGTCCCCATTTTTCCTTTTCTTTAAAAATTTCATCGAAAAATTCTTCTTTATTGTGCTGGCTGGGCAGAAGTTTTGTTAAGCTGAAAAGTTTATTCATAATGAATACCCCTTTATTAAAGCTGCAGATACACGTCAGAATTAATACAAAATAATTATGGTATAGTCAAGGCTATTATTAGTTATTATTGTTCTTTATTGTTTGAAGTGATATTTTACAACTGATTATGTAAACTAAGTCATCAATTTTATATCACTACCATTCCAGTTTTCCATCAAGGAATGCTGGCTCCTTGTTAATTTGCCATATTATCTTTTAAATTGGGATGCTTTTAATATCTCAATCTAAACAGGTAAAATTCCAGAGGAAAAATGCTAAATAGATTTTCAGATTTGTTCAGTAAAGGAAGCCACCCTAAATCCGTAATTATCTATTATATAATGTCAGTCATTTTCATAGTCCTGGCTTTTGTGATGGGTGTAATAGATAATCCGCCAGGGATTATTATGCTGCTGCTGGGTATTTACGTGATGGCTTTTCCGTATTTGCGCCGCCGGAGAGAAAGAAAAAAAAGAAATGGCAAATAAAACTCTGGAAGGCGAATAGCTGGTATTCCTTCTTAGAAAGTGAAATTATACTTATATTTATAAAATAATACAGGGGATTTTATCTTTAAGGGCACAGTAATAAGCAGTTGAATTATTGCTCACTACGGAAACGTTTCTATCGATGGAACTAAATTTCTCCTTATAAAGTTCATAAAGTAAAATATCCAGAGAGGACTAATTCTATGATTCACAAATTTAATAAAACACTGATACTCAGTATGTTAGCATTTGGTTTAATATCACTAAAGTGTTCAAAAACAAACAATAATTCTTCTGACTCCGGTCTGAATCCATTCTTCACTAAAAGCACACTTCCGTTCCAGGCACCGCAATTCGATAAAATTAAAGACAGCGATTACCAGCCGGCAATTGAGGAAGGAATGAAGCAGCAGCTTGCTGAAATTCAAAAAATTGCAGATAATACTGAACCACCAACTTTTGAAAATACAATGGTGGCTCTGGAAAAAAGCGGACAGCTTTTAACCAGAGTTCAGCTGGCATTTAATGCAATTACATCGGCTAATACGGATTCTGTGCTGCAGAAAGTTCAGGAAGAAGAAGCTCCGAAACTTGCTGCGCATCAGGATGCTATTTATTTAAATGCAAAACTTTTCCAAAGAGTTAAAACTATTTATGAAAAAAGGGACAAATTAAATCTTGATCACGAAGGTCAAAAATTAGTTGAATATTATTATAATCATTTTATTCACGCAGGTGCAAATTTATCACCTGAAGATAAAACGGCATTAAAAAAATTAAATGAAGAAGAAGCTACACTTATTGCAAAATTTGTAAATAAGCTTCTGGCTGGAACAAAAGCCGGCGCACTGGTTGTAAGTGATAAATCGGAATTAGCAGGACTTACTCCAGCTGAACTTGATGCAGCAGCACAAGATGCAGCATCGCGCGGATTGAACGGGAAATGGGTCTTGCCTTTACAGAATACTACACAGCAGCCACAGCTTCAGTCATTAACCAATAGGGCAACACGTAAAAAACTTTTTGAAGCTTCCTGGAATAGAACCGAACATAACGACGCAAACGATACACGCGCCGATATTGAACGTATTGCAAAAATTCGTGCTGAAAAAGCTAAGTTATTGGGCTATTCCAATTATGCAGGCTGGGTTCTGGAAAATCAAATGGCTAAAACTCCCGTTGCAGTTGAGAAATTTCTATCCAGAATGGTCTCCCCCACAGTTGCTAATGAGAAAAAAGAAGCAGCTGATTTACAGGCATTTATAGAAAAATCAGGTAAGAATTTTAACTTAGAGCCATGGGACTGGAGTTACTATGCAGAAAAACTGCGTAAGGATAGGTATGACCTGGATGATTCTCAAATCAAACCTTACTTTGTGCTGGATAATGTTCTCCAAAAAGGTATTTTCTATGCCGCTCACGAATTATATGGACTGTCATTTAAAGAACTTCATAATATACCTGTATATCAGAAAGATGTACGTGTATTCGAAGTGATGGATAGTGATGGTTCACCACTCGCACTGTTTTATGCAGACTATTACAAGAGAGATAATAAAGGTGGTGGAGCCTGGATGGATAACTTTGTTATTCAGTCAAAGTTATTGGGTACAAAACCTGTAATTTTTAATGTTTGCAATTTTACAAAACCAGCGCCCGGCCAGCCGGCACTTTTGAGCTATGATGATGTTACGACAATGTTCCATGAATTTGGACACGCGCTTCACGGTATTTTTGCTGATCAGCAGTATCCCAGTTTATCAGGTACAAGTGTACCGCGTGATTTTGTAGAATTCCCATCACAGTTTAATGAACACTGGGCTTTATATCCAAAAGTCCTGAAGAATTATGCTCTGAATTATAAAACAGGAAAAACAATTCCACAGGCGCTTGTAAATAAAATTAAAAAAGCTGCAAGCTTTAATCAGGGATATGATTTTACAGAATTACTGGAGGCTGCTGATCTTGATATGGCGTGGCATACTTTACCGGCAAGTGCTCCAAAACAAAATTCTGATAAGTTCGAAGTTGCAAGTTTGAAAAAAGATCACCTTTTAATTCCACAGGTACCTCCACGTTACAGATCAAGTTATTTTATGCATATATGGGGCAATGGTTATGCTTCCGGCTACTATGCTTATCTGTGGTCCGAAATGCTAGATGATGACGCATTCGACTGGTTCCAGCATAATGGCGGACTTACGCGCGAAAATGGTGATCGTTTCCGTAAGATGATTCTTTCCAGGGGAGCAACTGAAGATTATACAAAGATCTTTCACGAGTTTACCGGACACGATCCAAGGATAGAACCTATGCTAAAGGATCGTGGATTGAAATAACTTATTCTTGCAGATTATTTATGAAGGGACGCAAATTATGCGTCCCTTTTTTATTTCTTGAATTCCCCGACCTTTTTACCCCAGAATTTTATAATTTTTGAAAACGGTAAATTATAGCCCATAGATAAATACTGAATTTGCCACATATTAATCCCGCTTTCAGCCTCTTTCTCACTTAAAAATGATATTATCGGTTTTATTTATCAGATGTTCTGAATCATAAAAAATTGCGAGATAAATTTCGTGTTCTTTCAAATTTACATCTTGCGTAATGTATTCTGTGACTATATAATAACCTGAGTCTCCGACATATACTTCCAGAGAAACATTAGTGGTTAGTTTAATAATAAATCTTTTAGCTGAAGATGAAGTAGACTTTTGTATAGTAAATATTAAAGTTACTAATTTACCTGTCAAGGCTATCACCAATTGAAATAGTATGATTGTCGAAGTCAATAGTTTGTGCCGGCATGTTTTGCAAAAACAGTAGTGTTAGAAAGAAAAGAAATACTTTCAGATGCTTCTTCATTATTTTCCCCTTAATGAATTAAAGAAGTTGTCACGAAAATAGGAAATTTTTACCTCATTTTTGATAATAAATTAAAAATATAGTAAATGGTGACATTTTTATATAAAATGGCCCAAAACCCTTAAAATATCTAATTATTTAAAGGTTTTTAGCTGCCACCCACTACTAAATTTGTAGATAAATTCTTCAAAAGTATATTTACTAAAAAAAACATTTGGAATATTCATAAAATTCAATAATTTGCAGTATGAAAAAGAACAAATATAAAAGCATTACCAAGTTAAACACCTCCAAGGGTTACTATGTGAGGGTTTTCTATAATAAGAAAGTTTATAAGCCACAGTATTTTGGTGCCCATACTTATGGAAGCTGGAAGAAGGCGCTTGAAGCCGCTATCAAATACAGAAACAAAATTGAAAGAGAAATTGGAAAGCCAAGGACAAACAAACAAATTCTTACTGTATCCTGGGCAAGTACAGGCCACCTTGGAGTAATGAAATTAAAAAGAGTTGGGCCTCCGGTTTTTGCTGCATCTCTTATAGTAAACAATAAGAGATATTACAAGTCATTCCCGGCTAGTAAATACGGAGAAGAAAAAGCACTTAAAAAGGCTATACGCCAAAGGAAATTATTCGAAAAGAAATATCTGTAATTTCTTAAATATTATACCTATTTTTGCCTATCCAAAAGGAAATTTTACCAGCCTTA
>Ga0210085_1000497_pt1 | contig 16449 bp, 14 predicted proteins | sample China_Galinas_PW_5_FD_184866 | JGI IMG/M metagenome (GOLD analysis project Ga0210085, IMG submission 184866) | Wetland microbial communities from San Francisco Bay, California, USA, that impact long-term carbon sequestration - China_Galinas_PWC_D1... | ecosystem: Environmental > Aquatic > Marine... | reverse complement strand
TCTTCGATCGAGAACCAGTAGACCCGCTTGACCCGCCACGCCCGCTGCTTGCGCTTCAGCAGCTTGAAGGCGCCCTTCAGCTGGTTGCGCTGGCCGTTGAGCCCTTTGGCGAAGACGTTCCGCTTCGGTTCGGGTGGCTTGGAGCTCCAACCGAGCTCAGTGATCCAGAGGCCCTTGCCGGCATCGTGCTGCTTCTTCAGCGCCGCGCGCACCGCTTCGATCTGGGGCCTGACGTTCTGCCAGCGGCCCGAGTACGGGTGCACGGAGACGCCGACGAAGCGCTTCTGCACGCCCGGCGTGCGCTCGTACATCTGTTCGAGGAAGTCGTCGGCGCAGGGGTTCAACGGCCGCTTCGCCTTGCGGCAGCCCGACGGTTCGCCGAACAGGCCGGCGAGGACGATCCGGGCGCCGGGGTCGGCGTGGTGCGCCATCGCGTAGGACTGCTTGACCAGCTTGCCGTATTCGGCCGCGTTGGGCCGGGCGACGAAGTACTTGAAGTTCGGCTCGTTCCAGATCTGCCAGAACCGGATCGGCCGCTTCAGCAGCTCGGGGTGCTCGCGCCAGAAGCTGCCCTTGGGTCCGTAGCGGCGGACCGCCAGCTTGACCAGCCGCCGCCAGCCGGCGCCGGCCTTGCCGCCGACCGGCAGGTGGGCGGGGGCTTCGGCGCCGTGGCCTCCGGGCACCCGCTTCTGCCGCACCGCCCACTCGGGCACACCGGTGAGCGTGGGCAGGACGTCGACTCCGGCAAGCGCGGCATTTTCGACCACCAGGTCGGGCGTATCCCAGGAAATCGGTTCGTTGCGCTCCGGCTGCATCGCGCCCCAGTCGAAGGCGACCCGCATGGTTTCGACGCCGCCGCGGCTGAGCCGCTGGTACTGGTCGGTGTTGAAGCTCGACTGGGGGACCACTCCCCAGAACTTCTTGGGAAGCGCCTCGGCGCCGCCGGCGGAGGCCAGCGTCACCATCAGCGCCAGCGCCAGCGCCAGGACCAGCGCCAGTGCTCGCGGCATCCTTGCCTGAGACCTCGCGGTATCCATCGGGTCAGCCCGCCTTCGGGGAGAACTGGCCGCCGGAGCCGCCGCGGCGTTGCCTGTAGACGACGAAAGCGATCGAGGCCGCGGCGAGAACCGCGATCGCGATCAGAATCGGCACCAGGGGCGACGAAGAGGACGAGGAGCCGCTGCCGCTGCCCCCGCCTGCCGCGGGGCTCGCGGCCTGCGAGGAAGAGGCGACCTCATTGCCGTCGCCGATGCCCTTGGCGGCTTCCCGACCGTCCTGCGAGCCGTTGCCTGCTTTACCCTGGCCGCTACCCGTGTCCGCAGAGCCCTTGTTCGCTTCCGTGCCCCCGGAGCCGCCGCTGCCGCCGCCGGTAGGCGCGCCGCCGGACGTTCCGGCTTCGGAACTTTCGCCGCCGGACTTGTTCGAGGTTTCGTTATGAGTCTTCTGTTCCGGAAGCGTCGGCGATTCGGGGTCGTAGACGGTTTCCGCCTGGGCAGCCACCGGCAAGCACGCGAATGCCAGCAGAACCAGTGCTGAAAGAAGCGCGAAGAGGGGTAGGGCCGAGCCTCGGGGACGGTGGCAGCTCCCTTGCATGGCGGAGAAGGTTAGAGGAATCGTCAGCGGTACTCGCCCCGCTGCTGCTGATCGGCGGCCTCGCGCTGGCAGGCGGCGGCTTCGCCCTGGGCGACCGTCACGTCGCCGGGCTGGCCGTCTGGCTGCTGATTGCGCTGATGCTCGTATTCGGCGCCGCGTCTCGGGCGACACCTGGCCGTTCGTTCTACTGGGCGAGCGGTCTGATCGGGGCGCTGGCGCTGCTTTCGGCATTGTCGTCCTTCTGGTCTGGATCGGTCGAGCTCACTGTGATCGAGGCGGACCGGGTGGTCGTATACCTCGGGTTCTTCGTTGCCACGTTCCTCATCGCCCAAACCAGCCAGGCGCGCGAACGTTTCGGTGAAGGACTCGCAATTGCACTGATCGGTGTAGCGCTGCTGGCGCTCGCCTCGCGCCTGCTGCCGGACCTGATCTCGGTGACCTCGGCGGCCGCGGGCGGGTCGCGGCTCAGCTACCCGCTCGGCTACTGGAACGGCGACGGCGTCGTCTTCGGGATGGCGGCGGGACTGGCGCTGTGGCTGAGCAGGAACTCGGCGAGTGCCGTCCTGCGCTGGCTGGCGGTCAGCACCCTGCCCGCCGTCCTGCTCGCCCTCTACTTCACCTACTCGCGCGGCGGGCTGCTGGCCCTGGCGATCACTGCCGGCTGCCTGATCGCGCTCTCCCGCGACCGGCTCTGGCTGCTGACGACGCTTGCGATCGGCGCGATCGGGACGCTGCCGGCGGTGCTGGCGACGCAGGGCCTCCGCGCCGTCGCCGAGAGCATCGAAGGCCCCGAACTCGCCAGTCAGGGCCTCGAGGTGCTGGCCTTCCTCGCCGCCGGCTGCCTGCTGGCGCTGGCGCTGTTCGCCGGGCTGCGCAGGTTGGAGAGCGGCGGCGAGGGCGGCCTCACCGGCCGGGCCCTCCAGGCCTCCCGCAATCCGCGCGTCCTGCGCGGCGTCGCGCTTGCCGGCGCGGTGCTCGCGATCGCCGCCGCGATCGCGGTCGGGAGCCGCGCCTGGGACCAGTTCACCAGCTCCGACGTGCAGACGCCGAGCAACCCCGAGTCCCACCTCACGCAGCTCTCGGGCAGCGGCCGCGACGAATTCTGGCGGGTCGGGCTGGACGCCTTCGGCGAAGAGCCGCTGCTCGGCCACGGCGCCGGCACCTACCGCTTCTCCTGGTTCCTGCTGCGCGACAACTCGGTCTCCAACCTCGACGTCCACTCGCTCTACCTGCAGGCCTTCACCGAGCTCGGCGTGGTCGGCGGGCTGCTGGTGCTGGCGATGGTCGGCGTCCTTCTGGGCACCGGCTTCGCCGCCTGGCGGGCCGCGCGCGGGCCGCGCCGCGACCTCTACGCGGCGCTGCTCGGCGTCTCGGTCGCCTTTGCCGTCTGCGCCGCGATCGACTGGTTCTGGCAGATCGCCGCGATCGGGGCGGTCTTCTTCCTCGCCACCGGCGTCCTGGTCGCCGCCCGCTGCGCCCAGGTGGCGGACCCGCGCAGCGTCGCCGGCGAGCCGTCCGGGCAGCGTCGCTACGGGCTGACGATCCTCGGCCTGGTTACGGCCTGGGTCGCGGCGGTGGCGCTGGTCGGTCCGCTTCTGGTCGACCGCGAGGTCAGGGCGAGCGACACCGCGTTTGCCGACGGCAAGCTCGCCGACGCGGTCAACCACGCCGAGACGGCGCGCTCGATCGAGCCCTGGGCGACTTCCCCGTACAAGCAGCTGGGCCTGCTCGCGGAGGCCCAGGGCGAATACGACGCGGCGATCGAATCGCTCGACAAGGCGATCGACCGCGAAGAGGGCAGCTGGCTCCTCTACTACCTGCGCGCGCGGGTCGAGAACAAGGCGGGCGACGACGCGGCGGCGGAGGCGGACTTCGCCGAAGCGCTCCGACTCAACCCCGAACAGGAATGCCTGCAGGCGGGCTACGAAGGGTGCGGATGAGCCGGGCGCCCGACACCGAGCGGAGCGCTGGCGACGCCGAGCGCGCGGCCACCGCGCCGAGCGGCGCCGGCAAGGCCCGCGCGCCGGGGCCCGGCGCGCGCGAGTCGCGGCGCCGCGGCGCCCTGCTGCGGCGGCTGCTCGCCTTCGCCGACTGGTCGGCGCTGACCGCCGCCCTGCTCGTGGTCACGGCGGCAAGCGCCAGCGTCACGGTCGGCACCCTGTTCTGGGCGATGCTGTTCAGCCCGGTCTGGATCCTCGTGGTCAAGCTGCACGGCCTCTACGACAACGACCACCGCCGGATCCGCCACAGCACCCTGGACGAGCTGCCGTCGCTGATCGCGGCCAGCGCCGTCGGCGTCATCGCCCTCGACGGGCTGTTGGCGCTCAGCCCGGTCGGCCCGCTCTCCCCGGCCACCGCGATCGCCGTCGGCGGCGGCTCCCTCGCCGGCAGCTTCGTCCTGCGCGGCGTGATCCGCTTCGCCTGGCACCGGCTAACCGCGGTCGCCGCCGGGATCGTGGTCGGTCCCCCCGACGCGGTCGACATCGTCGCCCGCCGCATCGCCACGCACCCGGAGACGCGGCTGGCGCTGGTCGGCTACCTCTCCGCGCAGGCCGAGCCGGCCGCCACGGAGCTGCCCCGCCTCGGCTCGGTCGCCGACATCTCCGGAACGGCGCGCGAATTCGCGATCGAAAGGGTCGTGGTGACCGAAGAGGAGATGAGCGAGGCGGCGGCCGAGCGGCTGATCGAGGAGTGCAAGGCGGTCGGCCTCGGGCTCACCTTCCTGCCCCAGCACTACGGCCTGCTCGGCCGAGGCATCGAGCTCAACCGGGTCGCCGAGTTGCCTTTGCTCGACTTCCGCTTCAGCGACCCGCCGCGCTCGACGATCGCGATGAAGCGGACGATGGATGTCACGGTCTCGGCCTTCCTCCTGCTCCTGCTCTCGCCGCTGCTTGCCCTCGTCGCCCTCGCCGTGCTGATCGACTCGGGCCGGCCGGTGCTGTTCCGCCAGCGCCGCATCGGCGAGGGCGGGCGGACCTTCAACGTGGTCAAGTTCCGCACGATGGTCGCCGACGCCGAGCAGCGCCTGCCGGAGCTGGTCGACCTGGCCGAGCTCGACGAGCCCGCCTTCAAGATCCGCAACGACCCCCGCGTGACGCGGATCGGCCGGCCGCTGCGGCGCAGCAGCCTCGACGAGCTGCCGCAGCTGTTCAACGTGCTGCGCGGCGAGATGTCGCTGGTCGGGCCGCGGCCCGAGGAGGAGGCGGTCGTCGCCCTCTACGACGAGCGCCAGCGCGGCCGGCTGGAGGTGAGGCCGGGGATAACCGGGCCGATGCAGGTTTACGGCCGCAGCGACCTCACCTTCGAGGAGCGGCTGGCGATGGAGCGGGACTACCTGGACAACCTCTCGCTGCTGACCGACCTGGCGATCCTGCTGCGCACCCCGCGGGCGATGATCCGCGGCGACGGCGCCTACTGAGCGTCCGGCGATTATCTAGGGTGGCGCGCATGAGCAGTGATCCCGTGCCCTGGTCGGATCGGCCGGTGGCGATCGTCCACGACTGGTTCCAGGGCTACCACGGCGCCGAGCGCGTGGTCGAGGTGATGGCCGACGACGTGCTCGCCGAGGCTTCCCAGGTCGATGTCTTCACCTTCCACGCCGCCCGCGAGCTGCTGCCGCAGCGGCTCGCAGAGCGGATCGTGCGCGAGTCGAAGCCGTCGCGCCTGCCGGGCCTGCGCCAGGTCGGCCACGACCCGGGCCGCTGGCGCTACCTCCTCCCCTACATGCCGCGCTACTTCCGCTCGCTCGACCTCTCCGGCTACGCGGCGGTGCTGATCTCCTCCCACAGCGTCGCGATCAACGCCTCGCCGCCGGCCGGCACGCCGACCCTCTGCTACTGCAACACGCCGATGCGCTACGCCTGGATGGTCGACACCGAGCGCGGCCGGCTGAGCGGGGTCAAGGGAGCGGCGCTGCAGGCCTTCTCGGGGCACCTGCGCAAGGTCGACCGCGCCGCCGCCCAGCGCCCCGACCGGCTGATCGGCAACTCGAGCGCGGTGCGGGACCGTATCCGCCGCTTCTACGCCCGCGACGCCGACGTCGTCCACCCGCCCGTCGAGGTCGCCGAGCTGCGCCCGCCCGCGCAAACCCCCCGGCGCCGCTTCCTCTGGGTCGGCCGGCTGGTCCCCTACAAGCGGCCGCTGCAGGTCGCCGAGGCCTTCCGCGGCCTCCCCCACGAGCTCGCCATGGTCGGGATCGGCCCCCAGGAGGAGGAGCTGCGGGCGACGCTGCCGCCCAACGTCGAGCTGCGCAACTGGATCTCCCGCGAGGAGCTGGTCGAGCTGTACCGGGAAGCCGCCGGCTTCCTCCACGTCGGCGAAGAGGACTTCGGGATCACGATGGTCGAGGCGCTGGCCGCCGGGGCGCCGGTGATCGCGCTCAACGCGGGCGGGGCGCGCGACATCGTCCGCGACGGCGTCGACGGCGTCCTGCTCGCCGACCCGACCCTGGAGGCGCTGCGCGCCGCGATCGAGCGGGTCGGCGCGGCGGAGTGGGACCGCGGCGCCCTGCAGGCCCGCGCCGCGGAGTTCTCGCGCGAGCGGTTCGTCGCCCGCCTGCGCGAGCTGCTGGCGGCGACGATGGGCGCGCCGGCGCCCGCCTAATCGCTCAGTCTGAACCCGCCCTCACCAGGGCAGGGTCTCCGCGATCTCGGTCAGGCGCGGCGCCTCGCGGTCGCGCGCCGAGAGCAGCGGCTCGGAGACCTGCCACTCGACCCCGATGTCCGGGTCGTCCCAGGCGATCCCGGCCTCGGTCTCGGGGTCGTAGTAGCTGGAGACCAGGTAGGCGACGTCGGCGACGTCGCTGAGCACGACGAAGCCGTGGGCGAACCCGATCGGGACGAAGAGCTGGCGGTGGCGCTCGTCGTCGAGCACGTGCGCCTCCCATTCGCCGTAGGTGGGAGAGTCGCGGCGCAGGTCGACGGCGACGTCGAGGATCGAGCCGCGGGCGCAGCGCAGCAGCTTCGCCTGGCCCGGCTCGGTCTGGAAGTGCAGGCCGCGCAGCGTCCCCCTGCCCGAGCGCGAGTGGTTGTGCTGGACGAACTCGGCGTCGACGCCGTGCTCGGCCCAGGCCGCGCGGCTGAAGGTCTCGACGAAGAAGCCGCGCTCGTCGCCGTGCACGGCCGGCTCGAGCGCGACGACGCCGTCGAGCTTGGTCGGCATCCGCTCCGGCATCAGCCCAGCGCCTTCCCGTACTGCTTCTCGTAGTACTCGCGGTACTCGCCGGAGCGGATCGGCCCCCACCACTCCTCGTTCTCGCGGTACCAGTCGACGGTCCGCGCCAGGCCCTCGTCGAAGTGGACGCGCGCCTCCCAGCCGAGCTCGTCGCGGATCTTCTCGGAGGCGAGCGAGTAGCGGCGGTCGTGGCCGGGGCGGTCGCTGACGTATTCGATCAGCGACTCGTCGCCGCCGGTCAGCTCGATCACCCGCTTCACCACCTCGATGTTCTCGCACTCGTCGGGGCCGCCGACGTTGTAGGCCTCGCCGGGGCGGCCGTTGACCAGCACGGTGTGGATGCCGCGGCAGAAGTCCTCGACGTAGAGCCAGTTGCGGACCTGGCGGCCGTCGCCGTAGACCGGCAGCGAGTCGCCGTGGATCGCGTTGAGGACCATCAGCGGGATCAGCTTCTCCGGGTACTGGCGCGGCCCGTAGTTGTTGGAGCCGCGCACGATCGAGGCCTCGATCCCGTAGGTGTGGACGTGGGCGGAGACCAGCAGGTCGCCGGCCGCCTTGGTCGCCGAGTACGGCGAGGAGGGGTCGAGCGGCGAGGTCTCGGTGAACGAGCCGGACTCGATCGAGCCGTAGACCTCGTCGGTGGAGACCTGCAGGTAGCGGCCGACCCCGAGCTCGCGGGCGGCGTCGAGCAGGGTGCCGGTGCCGATCACGTGGGTGCGGGCGAAGGCGTCCTGGTCGTCGATCGAGCGGTCGACGTGGGACTCGGCGGCGAAGTTGACCACCGCGTCGGCGCCCTCCATCGCCTCACGCACGATCTTCGGGTCCTCGATCCCGCCCTCGATCAGCTCGGTCCCCTCGGGCAGGTTCTCGGGGCGGCCGGCGTAGGTGAGCTTGTCGAGCACGACGACCTCGTGCTCGTCGCCGACCAGCCTCACGTAGGTGGAGCCGATGAAGCCGGCGGCCCCGGTGACGAGCAGTCTCATGCGCTCAATCCTCTCTCTCCGCTTTGCGTTGTGCGAGATAGGCCGCCAGGCCGTCCTGCCAGGAGGGCAGCCGGATCGCGTGCTCGCGCTGGCTGGTCAGCGCCGAGAAGGCCGGCCGGGGGGCCGGGCGGCTGAATTCCTCGGTGGTGACCGAGAGCACCCGGCAGTCGACCTCGGCCAGCTCGAAGATCTCGCGGGCGAACTCGTACCAGGAGCACTGGCCGGCAGCGGCCATGTGGTGGATCCCGAAGTCGGACCCCTCGATCAGCCGCACCAGCCCGTAGGCGAGGTGCCAGGTGTAGGTCGGCGAGCCGATCTGGTCGCGGACCACCGTCACCTCGGTGCGCGTCGCGGCGAGCTGCAGCATGGTCTCGACGAAGTTGCCGCCGCCGATCCCGAACAGGCCGGCGGAGCGGACGACGAAGTGGCGCTCGCCGGCGGCGGCGACGAGCTCCTCGCCGGCCAGCTTGGTGCGGCCATAGGCAGAGAGCGGCGCCGGCTGGTCGCTCTCCACGTAGGGCGCGCCCTTGGCGCCGTCGAAGACGTAGTCGGTGGAGACGTGGACGACCGCGGCGCCGACCGCGTCCGCGGCGGCGGCGACGTTGCCGGCCCCGGTTCCGTTGACAGCGAAGGCCGCCTCCTCGGCCTCCTCGGCGCCGTCGACGTCGGTCCAGGCGGCGCAGTTGACCACGACGTCGGGGCGCTCCAGGTCGAGCTTGCGCTCCAGCGCGGCGGCGTCGGTGACGTCGAGCTCGGCGCGGCCGAAGCCGACCACGTCGTGACCGGCGTTGCCGGCGGCGAGCATCAGGTCGCGGCCGAGCATCCCGGCGGCGCCGGTGATCAGCAGCTTCATCGGGCCACCGGCCCCTGTGGCTTCTCAACCATCACGAGCGGCAGAGGCTATTCGCTGCCGGGTGAACGCGTTCAGCAGCAGGCCCGAGAGGTGGACGAGGGCGGCGAGGCCGATCAGGATCAGCACCGCGACCACCCGGCCCGCCGAGGTCTGCAGGTGCCATTCGAGCGGATACGAGCTGATCCAGTAGCTCCAGACGAACCCGGCGGCGGCGAGCAGGAAGGAGGCCAGATAGAAAGTGGCAACGCGCCTGCCGACCCCGGAGATCAGAGCGGCGCCGACCACCAGCCCCGCCAGCGGCAGCAGGTACCGCCATCGGCCCACGTCTCCACCTTCGTGGAGGATCGCTTCGACCGAAGGCCAGACGCGCTCGGTGCGGTCGAGCAGGTAGCCGGGGTTGAGACCCTTCAGCACCGGCATGTCGCCTTCGATGTGATGGGCGGCGGTCCAGATTCGCCAGGGCAGGATCGCCGCCCCGGTGACCGCTGCGGCGAGGCCCAGCTGCCGCACCCGCATCCCGCGCCCAAAGGCGATCGCGCCCGCGACCAGGAGCAGGGCGACGGCGGCCATCAGGCCCTCGTTCTTGGTGTTGGCGGCGGCGGCGAGCATGACCGCGGCCAGCGCCAGCCGTCGCCCGTCGCCGCCGTCCAGCCAGAGCGCCAGCGCAATCGCGCCGAGACAGACGAACATCGCCATCGGCACGTCCGCGTAGCCGGTGAGCAGCTGGCCCCAGACGCCGGGCGCGGCCGCGGCGAGCAAGAGGAGGGGCGCCCAGACGAGCGGCCGCACCCGGTCGCGAAGCAGATAGGCGACCGCCCAGACGAAGGCGACGAGGAAGAGCCAGAAGTGGCGCAGTAGCGCCACCGTCTCGAAGCTGCCCCGGGCACGGAAGTGAAGCGCCTCCCAGACGGGGATCTGGATCGGGTAGTCGAGGTGGACCCAGCTGTAGCTGTCCGAGGCGAAGAAGCCGGTGACCAGGCTGTCGTGCCCGGTCAGCATCTGCGCCTTGCGCGCCCAGATCGACCAGGCGTCCCATTCGGTCAGCGGCATCACCCAGGCGCTGCGCAGCCCGATCAGGGCGAAGGCGCCGAAGACGACGACGAAGGCGCCCACGACCCAGACTTCGGCAGGCCAAGAGCGCCATGGGCGGCGCCACCAGGGCGCTGCTCGGGGGGGCGGCTCATCCGCCCGCCGCCAGCCCCAGGCGCCGATGCCGAGGCAGACGAGCACCACGACACCGAAGGTCTCGAGGGTGAAGGGGGCCCCGATCGCGAGCAGAGCGGTCAGGGCCAGAGGGACCACGGCGGCGCCGGTCAGGTAGGCGAGACCGAGCGCCGCCATCCAGGACCCCGGCCGGCGCGGAACGACCCCGATCGCGAGCAGGATCGCCAGACCGGCGAGCGCCAGCAGGACATCGACCCCGAACGGCGCCAGGTCAGCGCGCACGGTCGCTCCTCGCGATCGCGTATTCCGGCGCGTAGGTGATCACTTTCCCCAACGGCCCCGGGTAGTCGGCCGGGTCGAACCCGTAGAAGACCAGCCAGTCCGCCTCGCCGCCTTCGCCCGGCTTCTCGTCGCGCGCCAGCGGCGACTGTTCGACCGCCAGCCGGGGCGCCAGCTGGTACGTGCCCCACTGCAGGATCGCCCCCTGCTGGACGCCGACGCCCCCGATCCGCACTTCATCCGGGACCTCCCCGATCTCAAGGTGAAACGTCTCGTCCTCCCCGATGCGTTCTGCGGCCCAGGTGAAGAATTCGACAGCCCAACCGGCGTCCACCCCCACCTTCAGCTGGGCTTCGGCCCCCACCAACGGCGCGTTTTCGTCGCGCCGGTCGTTCAGCTGGGTCCGAGCTTCGTCGAGGAGCGGCAGGGCGAGCACGGCCGCGACCGCGACCGGGACGACCGCTACCGCGACGAGGGAGCGGCGGCCGGTGAAACCGAGCTGACGCGCGATCAGGACCACCAGCGCTCCCGCGCCCAGCGCTCCCACCAGCTCGCTCAACAGCCGCACCGGGCTAATCCTATGGACCCCATGGCCGGAAAGGTCGCAACGCCGAGAGCAAAGCCGTGGTTAGGCTACCGCCGCATGCCCAACCTTTCGATTCTGATGCCGGTATTCAACGAGCAGCAGACCGTGACGAACGCGGTCGAGCAGGTCCTCGCCGCCGCCTACCCCGTCGACGACGTCGAGCTGGTGATCGTCGACGACGGGTCCACCGACGGAACCGCCGAGCTGCTGGTCGAGCTGTCGCGGGATCCGCGCGTGACCCTGGTCACCCATCCCGACAACGCCGGCAAGGGGGCCGCCGTGCAGACGGCCATGCAGCACGCCACCGGCACCTACGCCGCGATCATGGACGCCGACCTCGAGTACGACCCGGCGGACATCGCACGGCTGCTGGGGCCGATCCTCGCCGACGAGGCCGAGGTCGTCTACGGCGTTCGGGGGTTCGAGTCCCACTCGGCCTTCAGCTTCTGGTACGTGATCGGCAACAAGGGCGTCACCCTCGCCGCCAACCTGCTCTTCAACTGCTACCTGAGCGACATCATGACCTGCCACAAGCTGATGCGGACCGACATCTTCCGCTCGCTCGAGCTGACCTCACGCGGCTTCGACATCGAGCCAGAGATCACCGGCAAGCTGCTCGCCGGCGGCCACCGGATCTACGAGGTGCCGATCCGCTACCGCGCCCGCGGCCGCTCCGAGGGCAAGAAGCTGACCGCGGTCGACGGTCTGCGCGTCCTGCGCACGCTGGTCGAGTGCAGGCTCGAAGCAAGCAGGTTCCGCCCCGGCTCACGCGACGTCAGCAGCGCGGAAAGCTAGCCCGAGCCGCCCTCACCCGGGCTTGCGGGCGCGGGCGATCACGCTCAGCCCCCAGGGCGGTCGCCAGCGCCGTTCGATCGGCTTCCAGGCCCGCAGCAGCATCTCGTACGCCCTGAGCGAGCCGCTGCTGAGCTCGGCCGCGGTCCCGCGACGGTTCTGCGCCCACCACCCGGGGATGCCGAGGGCGTTGAACGCGTAGAGATCGTCGAGCTCGAACCCGGCGCCGAGAACTCGCTCGCGGACGAGCCGCTTCGTGTAGCGCCTGAAATGGCCGTAGGCGGTGTCGAGCGGCCCGTAGAGCCGCGGGCCCGCCGGCACCAGCAGCCCGAGCCGCCCGCCCGGCTTCAGCGTCGCCGCCATCGCCCGCAGCGACGCCGCGTCGTCCTCGATGTGCTCGAGCACGTTCTGGCAGAGGATGAAGTCGATGCTCTCGCTCTCACCGGCGAGGCTGGGGGCGTCGGGCAGCGCCTCGGCCAGGACCCGGACCCTCTCGTTTCCGCAGAACTCCTCTTCGAGGACCTCGACGCAGGGCCGGTGCGGCTCCATCGCCAAGACCTCGTCCACCGGCTTGCTCAGCAGCAGCTCGCTGAAGGTCCCGATGCCGGCGCCGACCTCGAGCACGCGCCCGCGAACGTCCCGCTCGAACTGCTCGAACATCCAGCCGGTCAGGCCCCGCGCCTCTTTCAGGTGCTCGAGATCCCAGAGGACGTCGTCGCCTGACGGTCCAGCCGGCACGACTCAGACGATCTTAATCTCGGACTTGTCGCCGACCAGCAGCTGCAGGGTCTGAGGCATCCCCTCGCTGCGGGTCAGCTTCACCTCGCGGCCCAACAGGCTGGCCTCCATCCGGGTGCCGAGGTCCTCGACCACCGAGCGCGCGAGGACGATCGAGTTCTCGACTTCGGAACGGCGCACGTGAACCTCGTCGCCGATCGAGGTGTAGGGGCCGATGTAGGCGTCCTCGACGTGGGCGCCCGCCCCGATCACGGCCGGGCCGCGGACGACCGAGCGCTCCAGCTTCGCGCCCGGGCCGAGCACCAGCCGGCCCTCGACCTTGGAGTCCTCGTCGACCTCGCCCTCGATCGAGCTGACCAGCTCCTCGAGGACCAGGCGGTTGGCCTCGAGCATGTCGGCGAGCTGGCCGGTGTCCTTCCACCAGCCGCGCACGACCTCGGACTGAACCCGGTGGCCGTCCTCGATCAGGCTCTGGATCGCCTCGGTGATCTCGAGCTCCCCGCGCCAGGAGGGCTCGAGCGCCCGCGAGGCCTCGAAGATCGCCGGGGTGAAGAGGTAGACGCCGACCAGGGCCAGGTTGGAGGGCGGATCCTTGGGCTTCTCGACCAGGCGCACGATCCGTTCGCCGTCGAGCTCGGCGACGCCGTAGTGCTCGGGCTCGTCGACCGGCGTGAGCAGGATCAGCGCGTCGGGCTCGTCGGCGCGGAAGGTCGCGACCAGGCCACGCAGGCCGTCGCGCAGCAGGTTGTCGCCCAGGTACATGACGAAGGGCGAGCCGCCGATGAACTCCTCGGCGGTGAGGACCGCGTGGGCGAGCCCGGCCGGTTCGTCCTGGACGATGTAGGTGATCTCGGCGCCGAAGCGGGAGCCGTCGCCGGCCGCCTCGCGGATCTCGTCGCCGGTCTCCGGGGCGATGATGATCCCGATCTCCTTCACCCCGGCGTCGACCAGGGCCTCGATCCCGTAGAAGAGCACGGGCTTGTTGGCCACCGGCACCAGCTGCTTCGCCGAGGTGTGGGTGATCGGGCGCAGCCGCGTTCCGGCGCCGCCGGAGAGAATCAGTCCCTTCAAAGCCTCCATGCCGGCTGCAACCCTACTGGGCGCAAAAAGGACCGCGCATCCGCCCCACCGTCTACATCCCCAACTTCAACGGCGCCGCCCGGCTCGGGCGGGCGCTGGAGAGCCTGCGACGCCAGACCAGCCCGGCGCAGGTCGTCGTCGTCGACAACGGCTCGAGCGACGACTCGGTGGAGCTCCTCCGTACCGAGTTCCCCGAGGTGCGGCTGCTGGCGCTGAGCGAGAACCTCGGCTTCGGCCGGGCCCTGAACCGCGCCGTGGAGGCGCATCCCGGCGACCCGGTGATCCTCCTCAACAACGACACCGAGGCCGAGCCCCGCTTCGTCGAGGCGCTCCTCGACGGCCTCGGCGAGGGCGTCGACTCGGTCGCCGGCGTGCTCGTCCAGGAAGCGGATCCGCAGCTGATCGATTCCGCCGGCATCGTCGCCGACGTGACCCTGATGGCCTTCGACTACCTGCACGGCGACCCGCTCGAGGCGGCGCTGACGGCGCCCGACCCGCTCGGGCCGACCGGCGGCGCCGCGCTCTACCGCCACGCCGCCTTCGAGGCGGCCGGCGGCTTCGACGAGCGCATCTTCCTCTACGGCGAGGACCTCGACCTGGCGCTGCGGATGGCCGCCGCCGGGGGGCGCTGCCGGCTCGCCGGCGAGGCGCGGGCGCTGCACGCCTTCTCGGCCAGCCTCGGCGGCACCAGCGGCGCCAAGTTCGCCGCCTCGGGCTGGAGCCGCGGCTACGTGCTCGGCCGCTACGGAGTGATGTCCCGGCCGGGGACGGCGCTGCGGGCGCTCGCCTGCGAGACGGCGATCTGCGGCGGCCAGGTGGCGCTGCACCGCACGGCGAAGGGGATCTGGGCGCGGCTGCGCGGCTGGCGCGCGGGCGCGCGGCTGGAGCGACGCGGGGCCACGGGCGCGCCGCTGGTGGATGTCACCGCGCGCGAGGCGCTGGCACTGCGCCGCGGCCGCCGCCGCTGAGGCGGCAGCCGCCCGGCGACCGCCGGCTCAGGGGCTCGACACGCCGGCGCCGAGCCAGCGGCGGACCCGGCCGAGGCCGCCCTCGCGGCGCAGGCGGCGGCGCTCTCCCAGCAGCTCGGGCAGCCGGCGCAGGGCGGCGAGCTTGCCGCGCAGGGTGGCGCGGAAGCGGCGCCGGCGCGCCGCCCGCAGCAGCGACCCGGCCTCGACGGCGGCGATCAGCGGGAGGCGCGAGGCCGGCACGAACTTGATCTGGGTGGCCAGCCGGTTGCGGGCGGTGAGCCGGGCGTTCCAGGCGCTCGGCCGCGCCGCCTCCGCCGTCCAGGAGGCGTTGCCGACGTGCCAGACGACAGCCTCGGGAACGAATTCGAAGCGCCAGCCGGCGGCGCGGGCGCGGACGTTGAGGTCGACGTCCTCGTAGAAGGCGAAGTAGCGCTCGTCGTAGCCGCCGAGATCGTCGAACAGCTCCCGCCGCAGCAGGCAGGCGGCGCCGCAGACGCCGAAGATCTCGCGGCGCCGCAGCAGCTCGGGGCGCTGCGCGCCCCCCGTCCCCAGCTCGAAGGCGCGGCCGTCGCGGGTGAGGGCCTGGCCGGCGCTGTAGAGGCGGGCCGTGGAGGGGTCGAGCGGCTCGCCCTCGAGCTGCAGCAGGCGCGGCTGCACGCCGCCGAGCGAGTCGTCGGCCTCGAGGGCGGACAGCAGCGCGGCCACCGCCCCGGGCTCGAGCGCGGTATCGACGTTGAGCGCGAGGACGGTGGCGGCCGCCACCCGCGCGGCGCCGAGGTCGACCGCGTACGCAAATCCCGTGTTGTGCGGCAGCGATACGTGCGGCACCCCGCGCTTGCGCAGATAGGCGAGCGAGCCGTCCGTCGAGCCGTTGTCGACGACGAGGACCTCGAGGTCGGGCTCCTGGCCCGCCAGCGAGTCGAGGCAGCGCGGCAGCAGCCGGATCGAGTTCCAGCTGGGGATCACCACGGCGACGGATCGGGCTGCGCTCACGCGGCGAAGCCTGACAGCAAGGGGCGCGGCGGCGACCTCGAACCACGCCCACGGTAGGTAGCCTCCAGGGCGATATGGACTGGAGGCAACGGTCATAGACGGCACCGCGCCCGCGCCGAGCGAGGCGCCGCTCGCAATCGAAGCGCGCGACCTCGAGAAGACATTTCGGATCCCTACCCACCGGGTCGACTCGCTGAAAGAGCGGGTCGTCAGGCCCTTCGCGAAACCCGATTTCCGGGAGCTGAGGGCGCTCGACGGGATCTCCTTCGAGGTCCACCGGGGCGAGTTCTTCGGCATCGTCGGCCGCAACGGCTCGGGCAAGAGCACGCTGCTCAAGCTGCTCGCCAGCATCTACCGCGCCGACGCCGGGACGATCCGCATGGCCGGGCGGCTGGCCCCCTTCATCGAGCTCGGCGTCGGCTTCAACCCGAACCTCACCGCGCGCGAAAACGTCGTCCTCAACGGGGTGATGATGGGGCTCACCCCGCGCGAAACCCGCCAGCGGCTCGACGCGATCATCGAGTTCGCCGAACTCGGCGAGTTCGTCGACCTCAAACTGAAGAACTACTCGTCCGGGATGCTGGTCCGGCTCGCCTTCTCGCTGATGATGGAGGTGGACCCCGACATCTTCCTGATCGACGAGGTGCTGGCGGTCGGCGATGCCGCCTTCCAGCAGAAGTGCGCCGACGCCTTCCGCGAGATGAAAGCGAACGGCAAGACGATCGTGCTCGTCACCCACCAGATGTCGACGGTCGAGGAGTACTGCCACCGCGCGATGCTGATCGACGACGGCAAGATCGCCGCGCTCGGCGGGCCGGAGGAGGTCGGCAGCCGCTACCTGCGCCTCAACTTCGAAGGGGTCGGCTCCAGCGGCGTCTCCCCCGACGGCGGCGACGAGGCACCGGTGAGGATGCTCGACGCCTCCGTCGTCAACGCGGCGGGCGAGCGGGTCAGCTCCTTCGAGTACGGCGAGCAGATCCGGATCCGGATCGAGATCGAGGCGCGCGAGGACTTCGCCGCACTCGCCCTCGGCCACCTGCTCGTCAACGGCGACGGGGTCAACGTGTGCCAGCTGCGGGCGCCAATCGGCGGCGACCCGCCGCCTCCGATCAAGGCGGGCGAACGGCTCCGGGTCGAGACCGTCGTCGACAACATGCTCGGCACCGGCCACTACTACGTCCACTGCGGGATCAACCGGCTGCTGGAAGGCGGTGTCGCCCTCGACGTCGCGGGCGCGGCCGACTTCGT
>Ga0210085_1000496_pt1 | contig 16527 bp, 13 predicted proteins | sample China_Galinas_PW_5_FD_184866 | JGI IMG/M metagenome (GOLD analysis project Ga0210085, IMG submission 184866) | Wetland microbial communities from San Francisco Bay, California, USA, that impact long-term carbon sequestration - China_Galinas_PWC_D1... | ecosystem: Environmental > Aquatic > Marine... | reverse complement strand
ACGCAACGCATGGAGGTCAGACCTTCGGGTCGACACCGAGGCTAAGAGTCAGCCCGTCGCCGTCCCGAGAACCAACCGGCCCGGTCGGACGCCAACCGTCGACCGTAGGGCCGACATTGACAGTGAGCCGAGGCTACTCGGCGCGCCAGCGGCGAGCCCAGGACTTGAGCTCTGTCAGCGCCGGGCCGAGCTCGGCGCCGGCCTCGGTCAGCGAGTAGCGGACGCGGACCGGTGAGCCCGCTTCGACCTCACGGGCAACCAGGCCCTCGTGCTCGAGCTCGCGCAGGCGGCGCGAGAGCAATCGGTCCGACATCCCCGGCACCGCCTTGGCGAGCTCGCCGAAGCGCAGCGGGCCCGCGATCAGGGCGTAGACGATCGCCCCGGTCCAGCGCTTGCCGATCAACTCGATCGCGACGTGAAAGCGCGGGCAGACCCCGGCGGGCTGCTCTTGAGTGGATCTGACCTCCACCTCGCCCCAGCTTACTGAACGTAAGTGACGGGCCCGGCAGGCGCGCCTGCTTGTATTTGCGCGTGACCATTCTCGACTGGGCGATCATCGCCTTCACCATCGCCTTCGCGATGTGGGGCTACCGGCAGGGGTTGATCGTCGGCGTGCTGACGCTGCTCGGCTTCGCCGCCGGGGCTCTGGCGGGCAGCCGGGTCGGGCCGCTGCTGCTGAGCGAAGGCTCCAGCTCCCCCTACGCGCCGCTCTTCGCCGCGCTGGGAGCGCTGCTCGTCGGCGCCCTGGTCGCGGTGACCCTGGAGAGCCTCGCGCTCGGCGTGCGCGAGCACCTGATCCGAGGCCGCGTCCTGCACCTCGCCGACGGCGCCGGCGGAGCGGCGCTGATCGCGGCGGTGGCGCTGGGGCTGATCTGGGTCTTCGGCGCGGTCGCCCTGCACGCGCCGGGCACCGCCGAGCTGCGCGGCGACGTGCAACGCTCGCTGATCCTGCGCCGCCTGAACGAGCTGCTGCCGCCCTCCGGCCCGGTGCTGAACGCGCTCGACCGGGTCGACCCGGCGCCCTCGATCTCCGGCCCGACCACGCCCGTCTCGCCGCCGGATCCCGCGATCGCCGCCGACCCCGACGTGCGCCGGGCGAGCCGCTCGATCGTGCGCGTGCTCGGAACGGCCTGCGGGCTCGGGATCGAGGGCTCAGGCTGGGTCGCCGCGCCCGGCCTGATCGTGACCAACGCCCACGTCCTCGCCGGCGAGGACGACACCCGGGTGACGACGATCGACGGCGCCTCGCTCGATGCCGAACCGGTCCACTACGACCCCGAAAACGACCTGGCTCTACTGCGGATCGACGCCGCGATCCCGCCGCTCGAAATTGCCGCCGCGCCCCAGCGCGGCAGCGGCGGCGCCGTGCTGGGGTATCCGGAGAACGGCCCCTACGCGGCCTCGGCCGCCCGCCTCGGCGATGTCGAGACCGTGATCAGCGAGGACGCCTACGGCAACGGACCGATCCGGCGCCAGATCGCCTTCCTGCGCGGCAGAATTCGCAGCGGCAACTCGGGCGGCCCGCTGGTCGATTCACGGGGGCGGGTGATGGCGACGGTCTTTGCTTCGACGACCTCGGGGCCGCCGGGCGGCTTCGGAATTCCCAACGGCATCGTCAGCTCTTCCCTCGATCAGGTAGCGGCGGCGCCCGTCGACACCGGCCCCTGCACGCGCTGAGCAGGGAGGTGTCGGGGGCTGCCCCCGGCGGCGACCATGGACAACTGGCGGCTGTATTCGGGAAAAGTTGAGCCGGGGGTAGTACCCGACACCTCCCCCCACTAGATTCCCGCGCGTGAGCACTCCGTCAACCGAGGCGCATCGGCGTCGCCGCCTGATCACCCGCGCCCTGCCGCTCAGCTTCGTCGCGATCGTCGCCTTCACCCTCGGCGCCGTGGCGGGCTCGCCCGGGTCGCCGGAAAAGGAAGCGGCGGAACGCTTTGCCGAGGCCTGGAGCCGCAAGGACTTCGGCTCGATGTATCGCGAGCTGAATGAAGGATCCCGGCGCGCGGTCGGCGTCCAGCAGTTCGTCAAGGCCTACCGCGAAGCGGCCGAGCTGGCGACGCTGCGCACACTGGCCGTCGACTCGCCCGGCGATCCGCGCAGCACCGACGGACGGGCCGTAGTCCCGGTTCCGGTCCGGGCCGGCACGGTCGCCTTCGGCGATGTCTCCACCGAGATTGGAGTCCCCTATTCCGATGGTGGCGTCGCCTGGGACCCGAGCCTCGTCTTCCCCGGCCTACGCCGCGGCGAGCAGCTCGAAAACCGGCTCGACCTCGCCGAACGGGCGCCGATCCTCGCCCGTGACGGCACGGCGCTCGCCGAGGGCCCGGCGGCCGAACGCGAACACCCGCTTGGCGACGCCGCGATCGACGTCACCGGCGAAGTCGGCGAAGCACCCGAGGAAGACCTGGTGACGCTCGCCAGGCAGGGCTTCCCGCCCGAAGCCCCGGTCGGGGTCAGCGGCCTCGAGCAGGCCTTCAACCGCCGCCTCGCCGGCAGGCCGGGCGGTTCGCTGCTGGCCGCCGGAAGCAGCTCGACCCGGATCCTCTCCCAGGCCGAGCCCGAGCCCGGCGCACCGGTGAAGACGACGATCGACCCGGACCTGCAGGTTGCCGCCGTCTCGGCCCTCGCCGGTCGCGCAGGCGGCGTCGCCGTCCTCGACGCCTCGCGCGGAGACGTGCGGGCGCTGGCCGGCCAGGCCTTCTCGGCCCCACAGCCGCCCGGCTCGACCTTCAAGACGATCACGACGACGGCGGCGCTGCAGAAGGACATCGTCTCGCTGGAGACCGAATTCGAGATCGTTGACGGGGTCAACGTCGGCGGCCGCTTCATCAGCAACGCCAATGGCGAGCTCTGCGGTGGCACCTTCAGCGAAGCGTTTGCCGAGTCCTGCAACGCCGACTTCGCCCCACTGGGACCGCAGATCGGCAACGACGGGATGGTCGAGATCGCCGAGCGCTTCGGCTTCAACTCGCCGCCGACTCTCTACGCGGAGCAGATCGTCGAGGCGGTCGAACCGGCCGAATCGACGATCCCGCAGGAGATCGGCGAGGACATCGACCTCGGGGTGAGCGCGATCGGCCAGGGCGAAGTGCTGGCGACGCCGCTGCAGATGGCGAGCGTCGCGCAGACGATCGCCAACGGCGGCGTGCGCGAGGCGACCTCGGTCGTCGCCAACCGCAAGCTGCGGCCGGAGCTCAAGCCCGTGCGGGTGATGTCGAAGAAGATCGCCCGCGAACTGAACGGGCTGATGGTCGGGGTCGTCACCGGCGGCACCGGATTCGCCGCCGCGATCCCCGAGGCCCAGGTCGCCGGCAAGACCGGCACCGCCGAGCTCGGCCCGCGCCCCGACTCAAAAGACGAAGAAGAACCCGAGCAGATCAAGGACGCCTGGTTCATGGCCTTCGCTCCGGCGGAGAAACCCCGCCTCACCGTCGGCGTGCTGCTGATCGAAGCCGAAGCCGCCGGCGGCGAAGTGGCCGCGCCGATCGCCGGCCAGGTGCTCTCCGCCGGGCTCTAGGCGACGGCGCTAGAGGTCGAGCGTAACCGTCGCCGGGCCGTCATCGCCCGGGATGGAGAGGATCAGCGGGCGGTTCTCGGAGGCCGAGGCGGGCAGCTCGAAGATCAGCAGCGAGCCCTCGATCGGGCCTTGCTGCGGAGTCGAGTCGAGAATCGGGATCTGTTCCTGCGATTCGACCGTGCCACCGAGTGGGAAGGCGTAGAGGCTCTCGCTCTCAAGCGCCTCGAAGGTCCTGTGGTCGGCGTCGGTGATCGTGAACGAGTCGGCGAGCTCCTGCTCCTCTTCGCTCTCGTTCTGAACTTCGAGGAAGACGCCGAAATAGGCGGAGCCGGGCGGCGCTTCGGACTGGCCGACGAGGTAGGCGGAGTCCTCGTTGTCGTTGGGGTTGAGGAAGCGCGAGAAGATCACGTTGTACTTGAGCTCGCCCAGCTTGACCGGCTGGCCCTCGACCACATCCTTGGACTCTTCGCCGGAGCCGCAGGCGGCCAGCGCGAAGGTCGCGGCGGCGAGCGCGAGTGCGGCGAGCAGCGGCAGGGCGATTCTGCGAACGGAGGCCATCGGCGGCGAGAGTCTATTAACCGCGCCTACGGGATGCCGGTCGCGTGGGGGTTGCCGCCCGCGACGGCGATCGGGGCGGGCGCCGCCGCGTCACTCTCGATTCGGTCGCGCAACCGGCGCAGCGCCTCGTGCCAGCCGCGCCGCTGCCAGTGGGCGTTGCCCGAGAGCAGCTCCAGCGCCCGGTCGAGCGGGTTGGACGGCTCGGTCCAGTGCGAGACGCGGAGCCTGGTCAGCGAGCCGCCGCTCTCGGTCAGCTCCCAGACCGTGGTTGAGGGGATTCGGTTGCCACGACCGCCCCGGCCGTGCTCGACCAGCTTGTGCGGCGGCTCCAGCTCGGCGATCGCGGTGTCCGTCCAGACCTTGCGCAGCGGCGCGATGACGCGAAAGCGGGCGCCCGCCCCGACCCCGCTCGACTCGATCCGGGTGAGGTGGAAGCCGCTGAGAAAATGGTCGGTGAACGAAGGGCGGTCGGCGAGGTCGGCGAGCGTCGCGAAGACGCGCTCGCGCGAAGCGTCGATCTCTATCTCTGCGCCGAACGGACCCATGCGGAGGGGCGATTCTATGCGGAAAATTGCGGATGACGCCGCTCGTATCAGGCGCTACGCTCGACCGGCGAGGAGCGTCGGAAAGGAGTAGCCATTACCAGTCTCACCCCCACCTCGGTTCCAGCTTCCGACCGCTATGCCGCTGGGGCATATCCCGGGCACGGCACCTACTACTGCGTCGAGTGCGGCTCTCAGCTCTCGCTGCGCGAGGAGGACCGGCTGCCCCCGTGCCCCCGCTGCGGCACGACGAGCTTCCAGCTCGACTCGATCTTTGAGCCCATGCAGGAGCACGCCGGAGCCACGGCCGAGTACGAGGTCCCCGACGATGCCGCTCCCTCGAGCTGGCTGGAAGAGCTGCGAGCGGCGTTGAGGCCCGGCAGCCGTCACCTGGTCTGCCGCGACGAGCAGGGCGAGGTGCTCGACTTCGAGATCGGCGCCGGCTGGTCGCGGATCGGCCGCAGCATCGCCGCCGACGTCCGGCTCGACGACCCCAGCGTCTCCCGCCGTCACGCCCTCGTGGTCTCCGAACCGGGCAAGTCGCTGCGCGTGCTCGACGACCGCAGCCTCAATGGCATCCTCGTCAACAGCGACGTGGTCGAGTGGGGCAAGCTCGAGGACGGCGACGAGCTGACGATCGGCAGCTACCGGCTTTACGCGCTGTACGGGCTCGAAGCCTGAGCGTCGCCTGACGCAAATTCCGGCCTACGGCGGCCGTAGAGTTGGCGCGATGGATGCTCCCAACGATCCCTCGATCGCGGCCGAGCAGGCCCGCGCCCGCCTGCACGAAGAGATAGAGCGCGTCCGCAGCGGCGTCGAGGAGATGCTCACCGAGCAGGACAACCACGACCACCCCGAGCTGCGTCGCGAGCTGGAGGAGATCCGCAAGGAGACCAAGCGCTACGTCAAGAAGCGCGTCGCCAAGGCCGAGCGCCGCACGAACAAGCGCATCGGCGCAATCGAACGCCGCATCGACCAGGTCGAGCAGGACCGCCAACATGCCGAGTGGCGCATTCACACCAACACCGAGCAGATGCTCGACGGCCTCCTCAAAGAGGTCCGAGCCATCGCCGACCTTCTGACCCGCGCCAAGTAGGCCGGGTACCCGGCTACCTACTCCGTTGAGATAGAAGGATCCGCCTGCACCTTGTGCGGGACGATCATCAGGAAGTTGCTCGCCGCGTCGGCACCGAGCGCGGCGATCCGCTCGGCCTCCTCGTCCTGACCCGTGGCGCGCAGCTCGTCGCAGTAATGCGAGAGCAGATCGTCAACGTCGAGCAGGGCCTCGGTGTCGAGGTCCTTGAGCTCCACTTTGGCGCCCTCGCCCAGCCGCGCCTCGATCGAGTCGCGGTCGATGCCGAAGGCGTTGTGGCGGACGTAGACCCGGCCGCCGGTCATCCCGGCGCAGGCCCAGGGGCCGAGATCACCGAGCACGATCGCGCGGCCGGAAGTCATGTACTCGAAGGCAAAGCCCTTGACGTTGGCGCGGTCGACGACGCAGCCGCGGCTGTCGTCGATTTCCTCCTCGGGCTCGCCGCCGAGCACCACGTCGGCGCCGGAGAGGCGAATGCAGAAGCGCGAGTCGGCCGAGCCCTGGACGAAGAGGCGGCCGCGCTGGGCGCCGTAGGCGAACGACTTGCCGACCGAGCCGTTGACGCGGCGGCCCTTGGCCCCCTTGCCCTTGAGCACGGCGACGGTGCCGCCCAGCATCGTCTTGCCGACGCCGTCCTGGGCGCCGCCCTCGACCCGGATCGAGACCCCGTAGGAGTTGAAGGCGCCGAGCCCCTGGCCGGCGACCGAGCCGCCGTTGAAGCTGAGGTCGGCGAGCACGTCGTCGTTGGACTCGGGGCCGCCGTCGAAGATGCGAGCCCGGGCGATCGCCCCTGCGAGCTCGGTGCCGAGCACGCGGTCGTTGGCATCGGTGGCGCGCGGGAACCGGCTGTTGACGGTGCCGCCACCGGAGCAGACTTCACCGGCCAGGGATGCGATCTGAGCGGAGGCCTGCTTGTTCTCCATGCGGATCGGGCGAGCGACGACAAGGCCCGCCTCGGCCCGCTCCTCGGCGATCTCCTCGGCCACCGGCAGGTCGAGCGGCTCGAGGTCGAGGAACTCCTCCAGCGGGGTGATCAGCGGCGCCAGGTCGACCTGGTCGTGGTGGGAGACTTGCTCGAGCAGGTCGTAGCGGCCGACCAGGTCCTGGGCGCGGTCGTAGCCAAGTGAGGCGACAACCTGCTTGACCTCCTCGCCCATCGCCTGGAAGAAGCGGGCGCAACTCTCCGCCGCGGTGTCGACCGCCTGCGGGGTGAACTTCTTGAGGCCGTGGTCCTGGGCCTGCTCGACGGTCTCGATCTGGGTCGCGATGCCGACGTGGCAGGTGTCGAGCTGGCAGCCGCGGCAGATCGTGCAACCGAGGCTGACCATCGCCAGGGTGCCGAAGCCGACCCGGTTGGCGCCAAGGCAGTGCAGCTTGACGATGTCGTGGCCGGTGCGGTAGCCGCCGTCGGCCCAGATCTCGACCCGGTTGCGCAGCCCGGCCTCCATCAGCGCCCGGTGCACGGCGCGGGTGCCGATGTCCGAGGGCAGGCCGACGTGGCGCAGAGCGTGCTGGCGGGCGGCGCCGGTGCCGCCCTCGAAGCCCGAGAGGGTGATGATGTCGGCGCCCGCCTTGGCGATACCGAGGCCGATCGTGCCGATGTTCGGCACCACCGGCACCTTGACCGAGACGCGCACGTCCGGGTTGACCGTCTTCAGCTCGTCGATCAGCTCGGCCAGGTCCTCTATCGAGTAGAGGTCGTGGTTGTTGGAGGGCGAGATCAGGTCGGTGCCCGGCGCGGCGTTACGCGCGGCGGCGACCTTCTCGGAGACCTTCTTGCCTGGCAGGTGGCCGCCCTCGCCGGGCTTGGCGCCCTGGCCGATCTTGATCTCGGCGACGTAGGAGGAGTTGATCATCTCCGCCGAGACGCCAAAGCGACCCGAGGCGACCTGCTGGCCGCGCCACTTGCGGTACTGCCCGTACATGTCGCGGATCTCGCCGCCCTCGCCGTTGACGCAAAGCACGTTGATCGATTTCGCCGCCTCGGCGTAGGCGCGGAAGGCGGGCTCGGACTGCGAGCCGAAGCTCATCGAGGAGATCACGACCGGGTAGTCGTGATGGCCGACGCCGGCATCGACCGTGGCCGGGTCAACCGGGTCGCGGTCGCCCTTCAACCCCATGATGTGGCGCATCGAGATCGGGCTCTGGGCCTCCAGGTCGCGCACTTTCTCGCTGTATTCGGTGTAGTCGCCGGAGCCGTTGGCGGTGGCGATCGCGGCCTTGTAGACCTTGGGGTAGAAGCGGAACGTCTTCGCCGGTTTGGCGCTCTCGTCGCCGCTCAGCACCTGGGCGCGTTCGTTGCTGCTTTCGTCGAGCTGCTCGAAGCCGGCGCCGCCCTTCTCGGAGGCGGCGAAGGCCTCGGTCTGGAAGATCTCGGCCAGCTCGGGGCGGATCCCGATCGAGGAGAACTGGCGCGCGTAGCCGCGCACCTCGTGGATCCCGATCGTCGAGATCACTTTCTCGATCCCTTTCTCCAGGGCCGCGCAGAGGTTGCCGATGTCGGTGCGGTAATCCTCGACGCAGATCACCTCGACCATCGTGTACGGGCAGACGCCGTTGGCGCCGAGGCCGAGCGCGAGCATCGTGTCGTGGACGTTGCGAATCGCGGCCGAGCGCAGGACGATTCCGCAGCGCCGCCGCAAGTTCTCCTCGCCGGGCTCGACCCGGAACTGCTTCAGCGCCTGATCGATCGCGGAGGTGGCCAGGTGCGGATCGAGGTAGCGCCGCTCGCCGTCGTAGACGGTGCGGTCGGTGAGCACCAGCAGCTCGGCCCCGTCGCGAACCATCTTCACCGCCTCCTGCCTGATCCGGTTGATCGCCCCGCGCGTCGTCTCCGACTCGAGCAGCGAGATGTCGACCGCGGCGGCGCGGCCGCGGAACTCCTCCCAGAGGTCCTCGAGCAGGTAGGTGTAGCGCTCACGGGCGATCTCGCGATAGCTCTTGTCGGAGAGCGGCGCCAGCCCGTGGTGGCCGCCGAGGATCACCGGGAACGAGGTCTCGACCGTGCCGGTGTCCTCGCCGGCCGCGTCGATCGAGGGGCGGCGGCCGAAGACCGAGCGGGTCGAGAAGTGCTCCATCTCACGCTCGCGGTCGATCGCCGGGTTGGTGACGACGGCGACCGTCTCCTTGAAGTAGTCGGCGAGGTTCTGTCGCTCGGGCGAGAGTGCCGCCAGCGGGCCGTCGTAGCCGAGCGATCCGACCGGCTCGGCCCCGTTGGAGGCCATCTGCTGGACCAGTTTCACGTCGTCGCGCTGCCAGCCGAAGCCGGCGAGGATGCGGTCCTCGACCTTGACCGGCTCTTCGGGGCCCGCGTCGGAGTAGCCGGGCACGTCGGCGCCCTCGAGCGGGCCGCCGGTATCGAGGGCGCGGTCGTAGGGCCCCGCCTGCTCGGCGCCGTTGCGCGCCAGCCAGCGGTCGCGGACGATGCGCAGCATCTCGTCGTGGGCGTGCAGGGTCGAGCGGCGCACGGCGCGGTCGATTGAGACCAGCGCCTTCTCGCCCGGGGCGAGCGGCTTCGGCTCGGAGACCATCTCGCCGACGGCGACCACACCGGGCTCGGAGCTGAAGACGTAATCCTCGCCGGTCTCGATCTGCCAGAGCGGGCGCAGGCCGAGCGCGTCGGCGGAGAAGGCGCACTCGTCGCCGTGGCGGGCGATCAGCGCCACCGGGCCCTGCGCGAACGGGCCCATCGCCTGGCGCATGTACATGTAGAAGCGGTGCAGGTCGTCGGGCAGCGAGCGGATCTCGTTGACGATCGGCGGCACGACCATCTCCATCGCCTCGGCGAGGCTGAGCCCGTCGCGGCTGACCAGGGTCGCGATCGTGCGGTTGAGGTCCTGTGAGTCCGAGGAGTCGGGCTGGATCGGCACGCCGAGCATGCGCGCCTCCTGGCGCAGCTGCGCGATCGTGTTGATCTCGCCGTTGTGGCCGAGCACCGAGAACGGCTGCACCCTTTTGAATGAAGGCCAGGTGTTGGTCGAGTAGCGGTTGTGGCCGAAGGCCCCGATCGTCTCGAAGCGCTCGTCGCGCAGGTCCGGGTAGTACTCGCCGAGCACGTTCGGCGCGCCCATCACCTTGTAGACGCAGATCGTCGCCGAGAACGAGGGGATGTGGACGCCGAGCTCGCGCTCGAGCTCGATCAAGAGGTCGAAGAGGACGCGGTCGCGGCGCGAGGCATCGGCGACGAGGCCGCCGATCTGCCAGAAGTGGGGCTCCTCCTCGCGCGCGGTCGGGCCCAGGGCGGGCGAGTCGACGACGCCGATGCGCTCGGCGAGGATGCGGAAGCCGCCGCTGCCGAGCAGCTCGCGGGCGTCGTGCTGGATCTTCTCGAGGTCCTGCGAGCGCTCGACGAAGACGTGGGCGACGGCGAAGGCGTCGTCGAGGGTCAGCGAGGGGTCGTGGCCGCCGGAGCGGACCTCCTCGGCCCAGATCTTGCGCGGGATGTCGAGCAGCAGGCCGCAGCCGTCACCCTCGCCGTCGACGTTGCCGGCGCGGTGGAGCATCTTCCCCAGCGCCGGGATCGCGCGCTCGATCGGTTCGTGGCTCGGTGTCGCGTCCTTGCGCACCGACGCGTAGATCGCGCAGGCGTCCTTGTCCTCGACGCTGGGCGGCGATACGAGTGGCCGGTAGGCGCGCTCCGGCGAGTAGCGAAGGGTGCTCTCGCCGCCATTCTCACGAGACTGGGTATGGGACATCTCGACCTCCCGGTTTCCGCGCCTTCTCCGAGCGGGCGCGCGACGGGTTGACAGGTTGGCAGATTATAGGGAGCGCGCCCGCTCCCTACAGTTCGGGGACGTCGGCGCCGTGGGGGGTGAAGGGGAGGCGGCGAACTTCGGCCCAGCCGTCGCAGCGGCGATCCAGCTCGCCGCTGACCTTGCCGGCGTCCTGCCAGGTGGTCCAGACGAGCACGGTCGGGCCGGCGCCGGAGATCGTCGCGCCGAGCGCGCCGAGCGCGCGCGCCTCATCGACCAGATCCATCGAGCGCGGGTAGAGCTCGCGGCGGCGCTCCTGGTGGATGCGGTCCTCGAGCCCGGCGGCGACGAGATCGAGGTCGGCGCGCTCGAGGCCGAGCACCAGCCTCGAGGCGGCGGCGACGTTGGCGACGGCGTCAGCGAGCGGCACCTCGGCCGGGATCGCCTCACGGGCGCGCTCGGTCGAGACCTCCTCGGGGGGGATGACGACGATCGCCTCCAGCCCACCGGGGGGATCGAAGCGGGCTGCGCTGGGCGCCCCGTCCGCCCCGGGACCGCAGACGACGAAGCCACCGTAGATCGCCGCCGCGACGTTGTCGGGGTGGCCCTCGATCTCGCTCGCCCGCGCCAGCAGCTCTTCTTTCGACAGCGCCAGCTCGTAGAGGTGGTCGGCGGCGACCAGGCCCGCGACGATCGCCGCGGCGCTGGAGCCGAGCCCGCGGCCGAGCGGGATCGCCTGGGTCAGCCGAAAGGCGATCCCGTCGGCCGGGTGCAGAGTCTCGAAGGCGCGCACGATCAGGTTGTCGCGGCCGGTGGGCACGTCCAGCGGCCCCGGGTCGAGGTCGAATTCGCCGGCCTCCTCCACCTCGAGCTCGAGGAAGAGGTCGAGCGCCGCCGCCATCACGTCGTAGCCCGGCCCGAGGTTGGCCGAGGAGGCGGGGACGCGGACGAGCCGGCGGCGCGCGGTCAATCGAATACCGCGCGCTCGACGGCGCCGAGGTCGTTCTCGCAGTTGAGCACCGGCGGCGCTTCGGAGAGCGCCGTGTCGGGGTCCTTGAGGCCGTGGCCGGTGAGCACGCAGACGACCGACTCCGGCGGCGCCGAGCCCGCGGCGAGCGGCAGGCCGTGGGCGAGCAGGCCGGCAACCGAGGCGGCCGAGGCCGGCTCACAGAAGACGCCCTCGCTGGCGGCGAGCCAGTGGTAGGCGTCGAGGATCTGCTGGTCGGAGACCGCGGCGACCCTGCCGCGCGAGCTGGTGAAGGCCGTCATCGCCTCCTCCCAGCGCGCCGGGTTGCCGATCCGGATCGCCGAGGCGACCGTCTCCGGCTCGGCGACCGGGGCGCCGCCAACCAGCGGCGCCGCGCCCTCGGCCTGGAAGCCGTAGACGATCGGCGCTGTCCCGGCCTGCTCGAAGCCGCGCCACCAGGCGGTCACGTTGCCGGCGTTGCCGACCGGGATCGCCAGCGCTCCCGGCGCCTCGCCGAGCTCCTCGATGACCTCGAACGCCGCAGTCATCTGGCCCTCGATCCGGTAGGGGTTGACCGAGTTGACCAGCTCGATCGGGTGCCGCTGGGCAAGCTCGCGGACGATCTGCAGCGCCTCGTCGAAGTTTCCCTGCAGGGCGACCACGCGGGCGCCGTGCATCAGCGCCTGCGCCAGCTTGCCGATCGCGATCTTGCCCTCGGGCACGATCACGGCGCCGCGCATCCCGGCCCGCGCCGCGTAGGCCGCGGCGCTGGCGGCGGTGTTGCCGGTCGAGGCGCAGATCACCGCCTCCGCCCCCCTCCCCTTCGCCCGCGACACAGCCACCGTCATCCCGCGGTCCTTGAACGACCCGGTCGGGTTCGCCCCTTCGAACTTCAAATACGCCCGCACCCCCAACCGCTCAGACAAGCGCTCCGCATGAATCAGCGGCGTCGACCCCTCATTCAAGCTCACCACCGGATCGCCCGGCTCAAGCGACAACTGTTCCCGGTATCTGTCGATCAGCGGAAGGGGCATCAGTGAGGGCCGCCGGGGGTCCTCATACAAACTCCTCCTCGATCACGCGGATGAACCGAGGCGTCGAGCGAATCTCATCGAGCCCACCGATCTCTTCGACCGCCGCGGCGAAGCTCGACTCGAGGCACTCGTGGACGACCATCACCAGGCGCGCGTCGTCGCCGAAGCCGCGCTGGACGACGCTCTTGACCGAGATCTCGTTCTCGCCCAGCACCTGCGCGATGTGTGCGAGGACGCCGGGCTCGTCGGCGACCTCGAGGTGCAGATAGAAGGAGGAGGTGACATCGGCGACCAGCGGCAGCCGCTCGCGTGCCTCGTGCACGGGCGCCTCGCCGGAGAGGATCGAGACGACGTCGCCGAGCACGGCCGAGGCGGTCTCGACCCCGCCGGCGCCGGGGCCGGACATCGTCACCTCGGTGATTTCCGGCGCCTCGACCATGACCGCGTTGAAGGGGCCGCCGACGGGCGCCAGCGGGTGGCCGCCGTAGAGGAAGCAGGGGAAGACGCGGACGCTGATACCGCCGTCGCGGCGCTCGGCGACGCCGAGCAGCTTCAGCGAGAGGCCGAACTCCTTGGCGTAGGCGAGGTCGTCCGGCGTCACCCCCTCGATGCCCTCGTAGGGAACCTGGTCGAGGCCGACCGGCGTGTGGAAGGCGAGCCGGGCGAGGATCGCCATCTTCGCCGCCGCGTCGGCGCCGTTGACGTCGTCGCTCGGATCGGCCTCGGCGTAGCCCAGCTCCTGAGCGCGGGCCAGCACCTGCTCGTAGGCGGCGCCGCTGGCGGCCATCTCGGTGAGGATGAAGTTGGTCGTGCCGTTGACGATGCCGAAGACCTTGTCGATCTCGGTTACGCCGAAGCTCTCCTGGATCGTGCGCACGATCGGGATCACGCCCGCGACCGCTGCCTCGAAGCGCAGCTGCACGCCGGCCTCGCGGGCGACGGCGAAGAGCTCGTCGCCGTGCTGGGCGAGCAGCTGCTTGTTGGCGGTGACGACGGGGCGCCCCGCGCGCAGCGCGTCGATCACGTAGGTGCGGGCGGGGTCGGTGCCGCCGATCAGCTCGACGATCAGGTCGGAGCGCTCGAGGATCTCGCCGATCTCGCCCTCGCTGCGGGTCAGCGTGCCGGCCAGCTCCGGCCGCCGCCCGGTCGCCGCCTCGATCGCGCCGGCTCGCTCGGACAGCAGCTCGGTGAAGGCGCCGCCGACCGTGCCACGGCCGAGCAGCCCGATGCGGACGGGGTCAGACATCGCGGGAGGTCAGGTCCTCGAAGGTCTCGCGACGGACGACGACGCGTGCCTCGCCGTCGCGACAGAAGATCACCGGCGGCCGGGTGACGCCGTTGTAGTTGCTCGCCATCGCGTGCCCGTAGGCGCCGGTCGCCGGCGTGACCAGCACGTCGCCGACCGCGGGGGCGGCCAGCTCGACATCGCGGACGATCACGTCGCCGGACTCGCAGTGCATGCCGGCGATCGTCGCCAGCGTGTCGGGCGCGGCGCCGGCGCGGTCGGCGATCGTCGCCTCGTAGCGGGAGCCGTAGAGCATCGGCCGCATGTTGTCGGACATGCCGCCGTCGACGGCGACGTAGGTGCGCACGCCGGGGATCTCCTTGACCGTGCCGACCCGGTAGGCGGTGAGGCCGGCGTTGCCGACCAGCGAGCGGCCGGGCTCGACCAGGATCCGCACGTCGGGGCCGAAGAGCTCGTCGACAGCGCGTGCCTTGACCTCGACGTAGGAGTCGATCGAGGGCGGCTCGTCCTCGCCGGTGTAGGCGATCCCGAGCCCGCCGCCGACGTTGACCAGCCGGCACCAATCGCCGGCCAGCCCGGCGATCGCCCGGATCGCCAGCTTGTAGGGCTCGAGCTCGAAGATCTGCGAGCCGATGTGGGCATGCAGGCCGACCAGGTTGAGCTGATCGGAGTCGAGCACGCGCTCGATCGCGCGCGCCGCCAGCCCGTCCTCGAGCCCGAAGCCGAACTTCGAGTCGAGCTGCCCGGTCTGGATGTAGTCGTGGGTCGAGGGCTTGATCCCCGGCGTCACGCGGATCAGCACGTCCTGGGGCCGGTCGAGCAGCCGCTCGCAGCGCTCGATCTCGTCGAAGGAGTCGAGGATCAGGTGGCCGACACCCGCCCGCGAGGCGAGCAGGATCTCCTCGTCGCTCTTGTTGTTGCCGTGCATGTGGATGCGGGCCGGATCGAAGCCGGCGCTCAGCGCCATGTGCAGCTCGCCTCCGGAGGCGACGTCGACCGAGAGGCCCTCCTCGGCGAAGAGGTGGTAGGCAGCCGTGCAGGGGAAGGCCTTGCTGGCGTAGAGGACTTCGAACTCGCGGCCGCGGCGCTCGAACGCCTCGCGGTAGGCCCGCGCCCGTGCCCGCATCTCATCCTCGGCGTAGACATAGGCGGGAGTGCCGAGCTCGGCGGCGAGCTCGACCACGTCGCAGCCGGCGATCTCGAGATGGCCGCGCTCGTTCACGCGGCTGCCCGCCGGGTAGACCGGTGAGCTCGCGATCGGGTCGGCGACCGCACCTGCCTGTCCGCGCTCGGGCATGGCACGGCATTGTGACGGTTGCGGCCGCGTTAGAGGTAGCCGAGCGGATCCGTCGGCGCGCCGCTGATCCGCACCTCGAAGTGAAGGTGATCGCCGTAGCAGTGGCCGGTGCAGCCGACGTAGCCGATCACGTCTCCCTGCGAGACGCTGCCCGAGGTGACCGCGAACGAAGACTGATGGGCGTAACAGGTCTGCAGGCCGCCGCCGTGGTCGAGGCAGGTGAAGTTGCCGTAGCCGCCGCTCTCTGCTTCGGACTGGACCAGCACGACCGAGCCGGCGTCGGCGGCGCGGATCGGCGTCCCCGCGGGCACGGCGATGTCGATTCCCTCGTGCATTTGCCCCCAGCGGGAGCCGAACCCGGAGACGACCGGGCCGTTGACCGGCCAGATCATCGACCCCGATCCGTAGCGCACCGGCCCGGCCGGCAGCGGCGACGAGGCGCTGGCGCTGAGCTGCGCAGCGATTTCTGCCTGGATCGAGGCGAGGTCGCCCTCGATCTTGTGCTCGTGGCTGCTGATCGTCGAGAGCGCCGCCTCGCGCTGGCGGCGCACCGAGACCAGCTTCGCCTGGCGGCTCTGCACCGCGGAGCGGGCAGTGGCCAGCGCCTGCTCTTCGGCGGCGATCGCGTCGCGCGCCGCTTCGATCCGGTTCTTCGCCGAGCGCAGGCGGGCGACGGTGCTCTTGACCTGGTCGCGCAGGTCGCGGACGCGGGTGACGACCGCCTCATCGAGGCCGTTGATGCGGTTCAGGTACTCGGTGCGGTTGACCAGCTCGTCGTAGCCACCTGACTCGACCAACACATTGAGGATGTCCGGCGTGCCGGCCTCGTAGATCGCGACAAGACGGTCGCGCAGCGCGACCAGCGCCCGTTTGAGGCGAGCACGGACGACCGCGAGGTGCTTCTTCGCAACGTCGAGCTCGTCCACGGCCCGGTCGAGCTCGGCCTGCTTGGCGTCGAGCCGCGCCTGCGCCTCGGCCTCCTGCGCCCGCAGTGTCGCGACCTCACCGGTAAGCCGTTCGATCCGATCGCGGTAACGGGTAATCGTGGTCGTGAGCACACCCTTGCGCTCACGCACGTGAGAAAGCTTCGCTTCCTTCTCTTCCTGCTTCTCGTAGATGTCGGCGGCAAGCGCCGTCGCACCGCAGAGCAGCGCGACGAGCACCGCCGCAGCGGCGACCGCCACCGTGGCAGGACGAATCTTCGGCATCGCGAGCAGGCTAGCGAGGCCGAATATCCGGCAAGAAGCCGCTGACGGCGATGCAATCCCAGTTGCGTTCGCTCCTTGTCGCCCTCAGGACGACAAAAAGCGAACGCGCTACGCGGGGACGGGCTCTTCGGCTGCCTTCGCCGCGGCCTTCTCCGCCTCGGCGACGACTTCGGCGGCGTAGCCGAGCCGCTCGGCGTATTCACGCGCCTGCATGCGCGAGATCACCATCCGCTGGATCTCGGCGGTGCCCTCGAACAGCTGGTAGATCTTGGCGTCGCGGAAGAACTTCTCCAGCGGGCTCTCGGTGCTCCAGGCGTCCGGGCCGACCAGGTCCATCAGCGTCGTCGTCGCCCACATCGTCACGTCACCGG
>Ga0210085_1000495_pt1 | contig 16536 bp, 16 predicted proteins | sample China_Galinas_PW_5_FD_184866 | JGI IMG/M metagenome (GOLD analysis project Ga0210085, IMG submission 184866) | Wetland microbial communities from San Francisco Bay, California, USA, that impact long-term carbon sequestration - China_Galinas_PWC_D1... | ecosystem: Environmental > Aquatic > Marine... | reverse complement strand
CACATAGTGACAGCCACCCCAACTATTCGGTAAACTCTTGTCCCTAAACAATTAAGCGGGTGTAGTTCAATGGTAGAACTGTAGCTTCCCAAGCTACTAACGTGGGTTCGATTCCCATCACCCGCTCCACTCCCGACCGCCCGATTCCCGGCATTCACCAACTGTTCGACCGCATGACCTGCGACTCTGCTTGTGCCGGGATGCTTTTGTTTCTACTGTAGCTACCCTGGCAGCGCCAACGTTAATCCGTCAAAGGGGCAAGTCTGAATGAATACCTCCGTTTCCGCGATCAAGGACAGGGCATTTCTCAACCGGACGGTCGAGGCGACGATACGCCTCGGCCTGATCGCCATCCTCGTGCTGTACTGTTTTCAGATCGTGCGACCGTTTCTCATCCCGGTCGTGTGGGGCGTGATCATCGCCGTGGCGCTCCATCCCAATTATCTGTGGCTGCAGCGGGTTCTGGGCGAACGTCGCACCCTGGCGGCCGTGCTGTTTGTGGTACTTGCGCTGGTGCTGCTGGTCGCGCCTACCTTCCTGCTGTCCGACACCCTGGTCACGGGTGTGACGGGGCTGGCCAGGTCGTTGTCAGAGGGCAAGCTGATCATCCCGATGCCGCCGGAGAGCGTCGCCGGCTGGCCGCTGATCGGTCAGCCGCTGGACAAGTTCTGGCGTCTGGCCTCCGTCAATCTTGGTGGTGCGCTGGTTGAGATCGGACCCCAGCTCAAGGTGCTCGGCAAATGGCTACTGAGCGCCGCCGCCGGCGCCGGACTCGGTATTCTGCAGTTTATCCTGGCGATCATCATTGCAGGCGTGATCCTCCACCACGGAGAGTCCGGCAAGCGAGTCAGCTATGCTATCGCCCGGCGGCTCGCCGAGGAACACGGGGCGGGTTTCATCGACCTCGCGCGTGCGACCATCCGCAGCGTCTCCCGCGGCATCCTCGGTGTCGCCCTGCTGCAATCGATACTCGCCGGGCTGGGATTTCTCGCCGCGGGTTTGCCGGCGGCGGGTCTGTGGGCCTTTCTGTGCCTGCTGCTGTCGGTGATCCAGATCGGCATCTTCCCCATCACCGTTCCGGCGATTATCTATGTGTTCGCCACTGGCGAACCCACGACGGCGGTAATCTTCCTGATCTGGAACCTGATGGTCGGGTCTCTGGACAATGTCCTTAAACCCCTGCTGCTGGGCCGCGGCGTCAATGTGCCGATGGCGGTGATATTCGTCGGCGCCATCGGCGGTTTCCTCGCCTCGGGTATCATTGGCCTGTTCATCGGCTCGGTCATCCTGGTGCTTGGCTACGAGCTGCTGCTCGACTGGCTGGATCTCGATGCCGGAGCGGCGTCCGGGGAGAGCGCGATGACCGTCGACAATGCACCGGATCAGGATATGGACGGCGGCTGAACGCCGGCCGCCGCAGTACCTGTCGTCAGCCGGCCGGTACCAGGTTGGCGCTGAACTGCCGGCTCGATTCCGTTCAGGTGTGTTTCAGCGCCTCCGCGCGGCAGCGTCCGCGATCGCCGTCGCGCGCAGATCCTTGTCCAGGATGCCGGTAACGCCCCGGGTGACGACGTCCACCGGTCCGGTGACCGGAACGCGGCAACGGGTACCCCGCACGCCATCGCCTCCAGCATGACCAGCCCGAAGGTGTCGGTGCGGCTCGGAAACACGAACACATCGGCGGCGGCAAGATGACGGACGAGATCTTTCCCGAATTTGTAACCGGGGAAGAGCGTCTTCGGGTACCGCTTCCGAAGATCCCTGAGGGCAGGGCCATCGCCGATGACGCATTTCGTGCCCGGCAGATCCAGCGATAGAAACGCCTCGAGGTTTTTTTCGACTGCAACCCGTCCGGTAAAGGTGAACACGGGGCGGGCGACGTCGAGTTGTGCGCGTTCCCCGGGGGAAAACAGCGCCGTGTCGACGCCGCGTGTCCAGCGCACGATATTGCGGAACCGCCAGTGTTTCAGCACCGCTTCCTGGCCGGCGGTGGCGACCATGGTACGTGCGGCCGCATTATGAAAGCGACGCATGAAGGCATAGGAGACAGCGAACGGCACCGGCAGGCGCTTGCGGATGTATTCTGGAAATTGCGTGTGATAGGAACTGGAGAAGGCGAGCCCCCTGCGCCGGCAAAAAGCGCGGGCGGCCAGGCCCAGTGGTCCCTCGGTGGCAATGTGGATATGGTCGGGCCGGAGTTCATCGAGCCGGGCATGCAGTTTGGCAGAAGACCGCAGGGCAAGCCGGATCTCCGGGTAGCCGGGACAGGGCAGGGTGGTGTGGTCCTGCGGCGTCAGCATGGTGACCTGGTAGCCGAGCTCCGTCAGCGCGGCGCGCGTCTGCATCAGCGTGTTGACGACACCGTTGACCTGCGGCCACCAGGCATCGGTCACGACGGTCAGGGTCTTGTGATTCATTCGGCAATCCACTCGTTGGCGGGAACTGCTGCGCTCTTCGGGATTGTCCTGCAGGAATGTTGCAGTTTGATGACGCTGACACGCCGCAGGGATCAGGTTCGCGCATGGCCGCTATTATTTGAGGGCGTCTCGTAATATGCGAAACAAATGCGAATACACCTGTAGGAGCGGGCTTGCCCGCGAACCTGCTTATGATAAAACAACGTTTCGCGGGCAAGCCCGCTCCTGCAATATATCCATCAAATGTTTAACGGAATCCTGAAGGCGGGCTAATCAAAGCGTTGCATTGCGGTGGCATGGTTGATGGCGTGGTAATCACGCGATCTGCAGCCTATGCCAACTACCGCATACGGTGGAAAGCCGAAAACCGTTGCGCCGCTCACCCGCCGGCGCACGACTGCAGGGAGAAGGTGAGACCGGATACCGGTCGAGAAACCGGCCTGGGCCGTGCAGGAGGTAGAGCACCAAAAGTAGGCGCTTCAAGCGACGCATGGAGCAGTTGCCGAGTAGATCAATCCTAAGTCCGACAAGCTCCTAGCCGAAGAGGCGACCGTAGCCGATCAGCCCCCAGGTGATCGCTGCCAGCCAGAGGCTGATGAAGACAGCCGCGGATCCCAGGTCCTTGGCGCGTGCGGAAAGCCGGTGTCTGTCGTCGCTGATGCGATCGATGGCCGCCTCGATGGCTGAGTTCAGCAGTTCGGTTATGAGCACGATCAGACAACTGCCGATGAGCATGATGCGTTCAACGCTGCTGCTTCCGAGCCAGAAGGCAGCGGGCGCCAGGATCACCGAGAGCAGGACCTCCTGGCGGAAAGCGGTCTCGTGTTTCCAGGCCGCGCGGATGCCGGCGAGTGAATAGAGGGTGGCGCGCCAGATACGCCCGATACCTGTCTGATTATGATTGGCCATAGCCTCTCCCTGTTGTTGCACGGGCGCGGTGCGAGCAGTCCGTAGCACCCGCCGTCGTGCGCAGCATGCTTTATAACCGCATGCCATGCAGTCTGTCCATGCAGACCCCGGCGATTTCATCATGCTGTCATATGGCGTTGTTAACATGAGGAGATGCCAATGATCCGCATCTGTGTCTATGGGTGAGAACCGGTATCACCGGGCCATCTGGCTCTCGGACATCCATCCCGGGACGCGGGGTTGCAAGGCGGAGTTTCTCCTCTATTTTCTTAGATCCAACGACTCCGACGTCCTTTACCTGGTCGGCGACATTGTCGATGGCTGGGCGCTGAAGCGTTCCTGGTTCCGGGACCAGCATCACACAGTGTTTATTTATAAAATCTTTTTTCACCGCAGAGACGCAGAGAACGCAGAGTCATTTGATTGCTTTCATTCATGAACTTCTCTGCGGTCTCTGCGGTGAGGTGATTGTTTGCAGGTGGACACCAGGCAAGCGACATTCGGATCTGAGCGCATGAATATCCTGATGATCTCGGGTGTGTACTTTCCGAGGGTAAACGGCGTGTCGACTTCCATTGCGACCTTTCGCCGGAGTCTCGCCCCGCTGGGTCACTCCGTCATGTTGATCGCGCCGGACTATCTGACGACGGCAGGCTTGCATCCGTCTGCCAATGGCCGGTGATTCAGATGCGCGCCGAGAAACGGTACCCCGCACCGCGCACGGTTTGTATCAGGTGCTGCTTGCCGAACGGCTCCAGGACCTTGCGCAGTCGCCGGATGTGGACATCGACAGTGCGCTCTTCGATAAAGACATTGGCGCCCCAGACCGTATCGAGCAGCTGTGAGCGGGTGAAGACCCGGTCCCGGTGGCTCATGAAGTGACGCAGCAGCCGGAATTCGGTCGGTTCCAGTTCGATCAGTTCGCCATTGACCGTGGTGCGGTAGCTTTCCTGATCGAGCGCCCGTCCATTGATGCTGATGGTGGTGGTTCTTGCGCTGACCTGCTTGCGCAGGTGGGTATTGATGCGCGCCTTGAGTTCCCGCAGGGAAAACGGCTTGACGACGTAATCATCCGCGCCGCTCTCCAGGCCGCGAACCCGGTCCGCCTCTTCGCCGCGCGCGGTCAGCATGATAACCGGAATTTCCCTGAGGCGGGGTTCGCGCCGTATCCGGCGCAACAGTTCGATGCCGCTCATGTCGGGCAGCATCCAGTCCAGCAGGACCAGATTCGGCGCCGTGCCAGCCAGTGCCTGCAAGGCGCTATGGCAGTCATTGACGGCAACCGCCTGCCAGTCGGCATTCGACAGCGCGTATTCCAGCATCGCGCTGATATCGGGGTCATCCTCAACGACGAGTACACTGATTTTTTCCGCGCCCGCGATAGTGTGGGACGCCTTTCTTTCTCCTGCGGGCAATTCATTGTCCCGGGGTCGCCGGAAGGAGCCTGATGGTTGCTTTGCGGTATCCATTCACCCGATCACAAACGATGCCATACACATGGACAGGAACGACCCTGGCCCCATCACCCGGGCGCGTAAACCGGGTTCGTATTCCCGCTCGCTGACCCTAGGAGCCTGTCGGATTCAGGTGATCGTAGCGAGCAGGGTGGGAGAGCGAGCACAGAGGCTCACGATATCGAGGCGCATAGTGGTTCTATGTAACGAAATATCGGGGGAACTATGGGCCGCTCTCCCGCCGGCGCACGACTGCAGGGAGAAGGTGAGACCGGGAACCGGTCGAGAAACCGGCCTGGGCCGTGCAGGAGGTAGAGCACCAAAAGTAGGCGCTTCAAGCGACGCATGGAGCAGTTGCCGAGTAGATCAATCCTAAATCCGACCGGCTCCTAGGATGCGGTAACTATGCAACGTGCGTATGCAGGCGCGATTACCGGTTCATTAGGATTGTGTTAAATACGGGTGTGCGATCCTGGTGCGCATCAACGGTTACCGGGTCGATTCGTCGGTGTTGCCGTTGCCGCGTACCTCCGCGCAGTGGTCCCGGGTCCGGTGTCCGCGGTTCCGTCCTGCACACATCGAGAGCTGGAGCGGGTCGGATCGTACCAGGATGCCGTGACGGACCGACAGGGAGGGATGATTGCAGACGCCGCCTGCGATCTTATGATGAAGAATCAGGTGCCTGGAAGCACCTTCGTCACATGGTTCACGCGCGTGGCGAGCGCCGTATCTTCGGAAATTAATACCCGCATAAAAATAATTTAATTAACAAGATAAGTAAATATTAATATACTTATCAGCTCGGGTAATAGGGATTACCAAAGAATTTACCGACGACCAATATTTATATAAATGTGGAGAATCCGAAATGAAAAACATTGCTACAGTAGTTTCCGCCAGTGTACTGGCTGTGGCGTCTGTTTCCGTTTCAGCCTATGGCTGGGGTCCTGACAACGGTTACGGCTATGGTTATGCGCCTCCTTATGGTTATGCCCCCTACGGTTACGGTGTGCCGGTCCAGCCGCCTGTTCAGTTGACCGAAGATCAGATCAAGGCGATGCAGGAGCAGCAGGCCAAGGCATTCGAGTATATGCAGAATGTACAGCGTCAGATGGCCCAGTATTATGCCAACAACCCCGATCCGATCGCCCGCATGGAACGCAGCATGTTCGAGGAGCGCAATGCCCACATGCAGGAAATGAACAAGCTGATTCAGGAAACGAATCAGGACATGAACCGGAATATGCAGGAGTCCATGTCACAGCACCCGATGTACGGTGCCGAGCCTGCCCTCCCAGAAGATCTCACGGCACGGCAGCAGGAAATGGAAAAGCAGGCGCAGGAGTATCGCAAGGCGGCTGAAGAGCGTCGTGCGGCTTTCATGAAGGATCATGAGTCCATGCCACAGCCTCCGATGTACGGTGCCGAGCCCGCCCTCCCCGAAGATGTCAAGGCACGACAGCAGGAAATGGAAAAGCAGGCGCAGGAGTATCGCAAGGCGGCTGAAGAGCATCGTGCGGCTTTCATGAAGGACCATGAGTCCATGTCACAGCCTCCGGTGTACGGTGCCGAGCCCGCTCTCTCCGAAGATGCCGCGGCACGTAAGCAGGAAATGGAAAAGCAGGTGCAGGAATATCGCAAGGCGGCTGAAGAGCGTCGCGCGGCTTTCATGAAGGCCGCCGAGCAGCGTCGCCTCGATGCCGAGAAACGCTTCGAGGAGCGCAAAACGCAGCGTAACTCCACGGCGCCGGTGGTTGACGCTCCGAAGGCCGAAACCACCAGTACCTCCAGTGATGATGCCAAGAAAATCTAAAGCCGGTTGAGTTGTCCCGGCATTGACTGACGCTCCGTGCCCGCGGCGCGGGGCGGTCAGGCAGCAAAGACAGGGCGCGTGACACATCACGCGCCCTTTTTTGCTTACAGGGATGTAAGTACATCGCGGAGCGCAGGGAAGCGCGGGAGCGATGAGATTACAGGGATGTAAGTACATCGCGGAGCGCAGGGAAGCGCGGGAGCGATGAGATTACAGGGATGTAAGTACATCGCGGAGCGCAGGGAAGCGCGGGAGCGATGAGATTACAGGGATGGCCGCCCCCGACATCCTTGGTAACTGCTCCATGCGTTACTCTATCTCCTACGTCCCTGTAGTCGTCCATGGCCCAGGCCAGCCTCTCGACCGGTCCCGGTCTCACCTTCTCCCTGCAGTCGTGTCCATCATCGTGGAGCGCAGGGAGTACAAGTGTCGCTACAGGGCAGCTTGCCCGACGCGACCGATCGATTATCAAGGTCACCTCAAGAAATCGGGATTACACTCGTAGGAGCGGGCTTGCCCGCGAACGCGGTGTTCTAGAATCAACGGGCTCGCGGTCAAGACCGCTTCTGCGATCTGTTCAAATCGAATAATTCAAGGAGACCATTGAACAGTCGGCGTTTGCCCGATGTCATGTAGGAAATAGGGGGGCGAATCACTATACTGCAAAAGACGAAACACCCCGAACATCCGCGGTAAATACCAGGGACAACAGCTATGGGAAAACTCCTGAAAATCATTCTTGGCCTGGTGGCGCTTGCCGCCGGATTGATCCTCGTGCTGGCGATCGTGCTGCCGTTTATCATCGACCCGAATGATTTCAAAAGCCAGATTGCCAGCGCCGTGCAGGAGAATACCGGCCGCACCCTGAGTATCGACGGCGATATCAGTCTCTCCGTGTTTCCGTGGCTGGGTCTGGAGATCGGTCCGACGCGTCTGAGCAATGCACCGGGCTTCGGCGAGCAGCCCATGGCCAGCATGGAGAAGGTACAGGTGCGTGTCAAATTGCTTCCGCTGCTCCACAAGCAGCTGGAGATGGACACCATCAGGCTGTCCGGCCTGCGTCTGGATCTCGGCAAGGATGCGAGCGGCCGCAGCAACTGGGATGATCTGCTGGGCGAGTCCGGTGAAAAAACGAAAACCGGTACCGGTCATTCGGAAGAGGCGGCCGGAAGCCCGCTCGCGGGTCTGGCCATCGGCGGCGTGGAGGTGGCCGATGCCCGGGTGCTGTGGGATGACCGCTCCACCGGGTCGCGCTACGAACTCAGCGATCTGTCGTTCACCACCGGTGCGATCGACCCCGGCAAGCCCTTCGATCTCGATCTGCATTTCGGCATGACCGCTACCCAGCCGGCCATTGCCGGTCAGACGGACCTGAGCGGCAAGGTGTTGATCGCCAAATCGTTGCAGGCCGTCAATCTCGATGATGCCGAACTCAAGCTCGACCTCAAGGGCGAAGGCGTGCCCGGCGGCCGGTTGCAGCTACTGCTGGTCACGAACATCGCTGTCGACCTCGAGCGGCAAACGCTGGAGATGCCAAACCTGACACTGGAAACACTGGGACTCAAGGTCAGCGGCAAGGCCAGCGGCACCGGCATCGGCGGCAAGGATCCGCAGCTTGGCGGCGCGCTCGATGTGGCGGAATTCGTGCCCCGCGATGTCATCAAGGCGCTGGGCGAGGAGCCGCCGGTCACCGCCGATGCCACCGTGCTCGGCAAGGCGGGCGCCGCATTGCAGTGGGAGGCCTCCGGGAACCATGCGGAGGTCACGTCACTGCAGTTCCAGCTCGATGATACGCACCTGAAGGGTCGGCTGCGGGTGGATGATTTCGCCCGCCCCGCGATTGACTTCGCCTTGCAGGGCGACCAGATCGACCTGGACCGCTATCTGCCGCCGCCCGACAAGGACGCGCCGGCGGCCCCGGTCTCACCTGTCGCCACGGCAGCCGGCGGGGCCGGAACCCTGCCGGTCGAGGCCCTGCGCAGTCTGAACCTGACCGGCTCGGTGAAGCTCGGCACGCTGAAGGCCTACAACCTGCGTTCCTCGGATATCGAGTTCACGATCAAGTCCCGTGACGGACTGCTGCGCGTGCACCCGGCCGTCGCCAGCCTGTATCAGGGGCACTACAGCGGGGATGTCTCACTGGACGTGCGGGGCAAAACCCCGCGGCTGTCCCTGAACGAACACGTCAAGGGAATCCAGGCGGGACCGTTGCTCAAGGACCTGAGCGGCGACGACACGCTGAACGGCACCGGCAGCGTCGATGTCCAGCTCGCCGGCAGCGGGGCGACGCCGGAGCAGCTGCGCCGGACCCTGAATGGCAACGCCGCGTTTTCCTTCACCGACGGCAGCGTCAAGGGGGTCAATATCGCCTCCCTGCTGCGCACCGCGCAGGCAAAGCTCAAGGGGCAGCCGCCACCCGCGGATAACGAGCCCGACCAGACCGATTTCACCGAGCTGACGGGGACCGCGACCGTGACCGATGGCGTGGTCAGGAACAACGATCTGTCCGCCAAGTCGCCGCTGCTGAGAATCAGCGGGGAAGGCCAGGCGAGTCTGCCTGCCGAGACCATCGATTACCTGTTGACCACTAAGATCGTCGGCTCCCTGAAGGGGCAGGGAGGCAAGGGGCTGGATGATCTGAAGGGGGTCGCTATCCCGGTGCGCATCTCCGGTACCTTCAGCAAACCGACCTATACACCGGATCTCGCCGCCGCGCTGGGCGATGTGGCCCGGGACAAGGCAAAGGAAAAAATCGAAAAGAAGACGCAGAAACTGCTGAAGGACAAGCTCGGAGACGAATCCACCAAGCAGTTGCTGAAGGGTTTGTTCCCATAGACAGGACGCGCGTGCTGTTGCGGTTTCTGTGCTGTGCGTTGCTGGCATCACCGCTGCCCGGACGCGCCGGCGGCGTGCTGGACTCTTCCGTGAGCTATGAGGCGGGCGTGTACTCGCTGTCGATCGAGGCGCGCATCGATGCCCCGGCAGCCATGGTCTATCGCCTGATCACCGACTACGCGCACCTGCAGGACATCAATCCGGCCGTCAGGGAAAGTCGTATCCTGCGCGCCGAGGGCCCGGAGAAATGCCGCATTCGTGTCGTCACGCGCGTGTGCGTGCTGTTTTATTGCCGGGATATCACCCAGGTTCAGGACATGGTGCAGTCGCCCGGGTACCTCATCGAGGCGACTGTTCTGCCGCAGGACAGTGATTTCCGCCGCGGCCGCGCGCAGTGGCGGCTCATCGCCGAGGGTGATGCCACCCTCATGCATTTCCGCGCCGAACTCGTGCCGGATTTTTTTCTGCCGCCGCTGATCGGGCCCTGGCTGATCCGGCGGGAAATGGTCAACCAGATAACGGAAATCGTCATGATCATTGAAGCACGTCACCACCGGAACCCGGTCTCATGACGCCCGCGGAGTTCTCCGGGCGGTTGCTCGAGTGGTTTGCACGCCATGGACGTACGGACCTGCCCTGGCAGGCCGATCCTACACCCTACCGGGTGTGGATCTCCGAGATCATGCTGCAGCAGACCCAGGTGTCCACGGTCATACCCTATTACCAGCGGTTCATGGCGCGCTTCCCGGATCTGTCCACGCTGGCCGGCGCCAGCCTCGACCAGGTGCTGCAGCACTGGTCGGGCCTCGGCTACTATGCCCGCGCCCGCAATCTCCATGAAGCCGCGCGCGTTGTTGCCGAACGCTTTCGGGGACGATTCCCCGAGCGCATCGAGGAGGTGCTGGTGCTGCCCGGCATCGGCCGGTCAACCGCCGGGGCGATCCTGTCCCTGGCATGCGGTCAGCGCCACCCCATACTGGACGGCAATGTCAAACGGGTGCTCACCCGCTTCCACGCGGTGGACGGCTGGCCGGGGCAGGCGTCCGTGCTGAAACGGCTCTGGGCACTGGCCGAGGAGTACACGCCGGTAACCCGGGTGGCAGCCTATAGCCAGGCGATGATGGATCTCGGCGCGACGCTGTGCACCCGCAGCCGGCCCGCCTGCGGGCAGTGCCCGCTCGCTGCGGACTGCGAGGCCCGGGCCGCGGGACGCCAGCGGGACTACCCGGCGGCGCGCCCGCGCAAGGCCCTGCCGCTGCGAAGAACGCGTATGATGCTGCTGAGTAATGCGGCGGGGGAAGTCCTGCTGGAGCAGCGCCCCCCGGCCGGCATCTGGGGCGGGCTGTGGAGTTTTCCCGAGATCGCGCACGGACAGCCGCTCGATGCCTGGTGCCGGGAACACATGGGGCTGGGGGTGCGCGAGATCGAGGAGTGGCCGTGTGTGCAGCATGCCTTCAGCCATTTTCACCTGGAGATCACGCCGGTGCTGGCCTGCGCGGAGCACACTGCAGACGGTGTCAGGGAACAGCGCAACCGGATCTGGTGCAAGCCCGAAGGCCGTGGTGACTGGGGTCTGGCGGCGCCGGTGGATCGCCTGTTGCAGCGGTATAGTGAACAACGACGAGAGGGGTAAGACATGAGCCGGCAGGTACATTGCGTCAAACTGGACAAGGACGCCGAGGGGCTGGAGGCGCCGCCCTATCACGGCGAACTGGGACAGCGGATCTTCGAGAACGTCTCGAAAGAAGCCTGGCAGCTCTGGCTGCGTCAGCAGACCATGCTGATCAACGAGAACCGCATCTCGCTGGCGGACCCCAGGGCCCGCAAGTTTCTGGAAGAGGAAATGGAAAAGTTTTTCTTCGGTGGCGGCTCCGCGCTGCCCGGCGGGTTCGTGTCACCGGACCGATTGAAGTAGGCGCCCGGCACTCCGGGCGGGAGACCGCCGCTTGCCGGGCTGTTAAATTCTCCTCGCCAATGATATTAATGAGATGCCGCCTTGACTCCCCCCGGGTCAACGGCTTTAATACCCACCCCCGGCCAGGTAGCTCAGTTGGTAGAGCAGGGGACTGAAAATCCCCGTGTCGGCGGTTCGATTCCGTCCCTGGCCACCAATAATTTCAGTTGTTTACGATTGACTTCAAGCCGTTCTTCTGGTGCTGTGCCAGGTTTGTGCTCTCGACCCGCTGCGCCGCTTTCTTCAAGTGCTCGCTGGCTAGGTGCGCATAGCGCAACACCATCTCGAACGAGGACCAGCCGCCCAACTCCATCAACTCCTGCAGACTGGTGCCTTGCTGGACGTGCCACGACGCCCAGGTGTGCCGCAGATCGTGCCAGCGGAAATCCTCGATGCCGACACGCTCCAGAGCACGCTTCCATGCCTTGGTGGTCGTCCGTGCCACCGGTGCGTCCTTGTAGGTGAACACGTAGACCGGATGCTGGCCCTGCCGTTTCACGAGAATGTTTAAGGCATCCTGATTCAACGGCACCGCAATGGCCCGGCGCGACTTGGACTGATCCGCATGAATCCAGGCCGTGCCGCGCTCCAGGTCCACCTGATCCCAACGTAAATAACTGACGTTGCTTTGCCTTAAGCCCGTTGCGAGAGTGAAGGCCGCCATGTCCGCCAGGTGGGGCGGCAGCACCGCGACCAGTTTGGCCGCCTGCGCCTGGGTGATCCACCGGACCCGTTTCTTCGGCTCAGGATAGAGCCGGACCCGGGGAATCGATTCCAGCCATTCCCATTCATCACGAGCCTTGCGCAAGATCGCCCGCAGTAACGCCAGGTAACGGTTGGCCGTCGAGGCGCTCGCTTCGTGCTTCTTGGCCGCGCCGATGTGATCCACCAGCTCCCGGTTGATTTCATCCAGGTAGTGGTGTCTCACGAACTAATCGAGCCACCGGAGCTTCGCAAGGTCCTTGTGACGGTCCGCCTTGCCATCGCTGTCCTGCATCCAACGCACCACGGCCTCCTGCCAGCTGCGCCTGGGTTTTTCACCCAGCCTGTGAATACGCCACAGATCGACCTTTAACTGGTCGTGGAATTCCTGCGCAAGTTGCTTCTCTTCAGTCCCAGCAGAGCGGCGTATTCGCTCGCCATTGGGTGCTGTGAAGCGGACCCACCAGGTAGTGCCGCGTTTGTAGAGTGACATGATGCCTCCTTGTCACAGCCACTTCGCGGCGCTTGCCGGGAACCAGCATAGAGGGATCGCAGGTAGTCGGCAAGGTCGGCTTCCAGGAAGACCCAGCGCTTGCCCGGTTTCGCACCCTGGATGCTGCCGGCCTTGGCCTTTTGTCGCAGCACCGCCGGCGACATGTGCAGGAAGGCGGCGGCTTCGTTGAGGTCGAGGGTGCGCATGATGCAGGCTCACCCCGTGGCACTCCCGGAGGAATCCCCGGCAGGCGGTGATAAATCCGTCACAAGAAGAGTATTGAAGCGCCGCGCCTTGTGTTGCACCTTTTCTCGGGCATAGGTCGGCAAGGTTTTGCCCGTGCGTTGGCTCTGCAATCGATGGTATTCGTGCGCATCACTCAAGAACCGGCGGTAACCTTCATCAAAGTCGGTAATACCTTCGCGGGCCATGTAGGAGGTAACAGAACCAATGCCATTCACAAACAGGGACTTGTCGGACGGAGGACGTGTCTTGCGTGTGCGAGTGAGTGGTTCCCCGCGCTCCACGCCCCAGGGTGCAGTGGACAGAACATCCCACAGCGGGTGGTTGGGCCAGCGTTCTTTGGTCAAGTCGGTCGGGGAGGGCACCACCAGGCGCAGCCAGTGCATGGCGTAGCGCCACAGGTCCGCACGTCGGGCGAGTAACTCCTCGACGGTCGTAATTGCGAACTCACGCAGCACGGTGCGATGGAATTCGAACTCCAGTCGCCACACCGGATACTCACCGGCCCAACCCCCCTCGCACCAGACGTCATACAGATACGTCTTTTCCGAGCGCTCGATTTCCAGGGTTTTGTCGTAGAGCCGCGCCGAGAGCGCCCCACCCATGCCGAAGGTCAGCCCGGAGAAGCGCCCCCGATCCTCATGGGACGAGCGCTTGTTGGCGCGATTGATCCAGGCGTTTCTCGGTATCCCTTCCAGCTCGACGTCGGTGACAAAATCTGCACAGAGGTCCACCCGGCTGACCGTCGCCGGTGCGCGTGTCGTACCCAGAACGGAGACCAGGTTATTAAGGGCAATCGCGGTGTATTCCACCCCGGTGCGGGTGAGCGCCTCGCTGCCGATCTGGGCATAGACCATGGGCAAGGACTTGGCCTGCGCCCGGGAGAGCTGCAGGTGAAATACGCCATCCTGCAGGACGAACGGATAGCGCCCCTTGCCTTTGTCCTTCACTTCGAAGCGATGATCACAGGTACACAAGACGGCCCCGGCCTGTTCTTGCGGGTCATCGGACTGAGCCAATGCCTTCAGGGATTCCAGGTCTTGCTCGACGTCGGGTTTCAGCTCCCCGGCATAGGAGAGGTACAGGCTATCCACTCCTGTTAGCAGAATTCGGGACCCGGATTCCGTCTCAATGCGGTTTGAGGGTGCTGTGTTACTAGGCGGCGCACCCGACGGGGCGTCCTGTCCCTGGCGCTGCGCGCCAAGGGCAGGATCGCCGTCCAGGAGTTCCGACGTTAAATCAGTGCCCGTTATATCGCAGGAGGTATTCATTACCCCCTACTCTGGCAAAAAGAAAGGGGGTATTCAAGACCCCCTTCCTGCTGGGTTGAAGTGCCGAACCCGGTTGATTTGTTACTTGGTCATCTCAGGTGAACGGATCCCCGTGATTTCACCCTTAACGGCTTTCCAGTAATTCGAAACTTTCTGTACAGCATTCCAGGCGATGGACTTTTTGGCTAACTCACCCACTTCAGGGAGTTCGTCCCGGAAATGTATTCCGAGGATTTTCTCGTATTTGGTGATGGTCTTCTTGTCATGGATTAAGAGCAGGGGTTTCCAGCCAATCTTCTGTCCCACAATATAGGCGCCGATAGCGGATTCGAGTGCGGGTAGTTGACCCCGAAAGTCTTTGATCGCCTTATTAAAAATGTCAAGTGAGTGGCTCTTGGTCATCTTGGTAACCCGATTAGTCAGTGCTTCAAACACTATATCGTACTTACGGGAGCGCAGTCACCCCCTAGTTCACGACTGTACGATGTCCGGAAACAGGCCCAAACCGGACAGCCAGTATGCTGCCGGGATTGACTGAAAAGTACTGAAACCGGTCATTTTGTTCGACTGACACCTTCACGTCCAGCGCGGTTAGATCCCACCGTACTTGATGTGGAATTGACCGGTCCCGGACTCCCCACATCGACAGATAGGGAAGGCTGTTCCGGCTGCTCATTCGGCCAATTATGCAGATAAAAATCCGTAACGGTAACTTTGTTACAACTTGGATCTAATGCCCATGAGTGCATTTCGTCATAGGGAGGTGTGCCGACCAGATAACTCTGGATGGGTTGTGCGCACTGATCACCGCCTTCCTGAACGACGCGCATGTAAACCTTGCCATGCATGCGTGTACTGAGAACCACGGACTGGCGTCCGGTTTGAGCCCCATCACGAAATTGAAGGGCAAGCAGTTCGCCACTAAGTGGCACTCCGGGTACTTCTCCTACGTTCATTATTTTTCCATCTTTGATCTCAAACTGCAGATAAATTTCCTTGTTTGGCTTCAACTCAATCGGCTTTGAAAAAATATCCAATTGCTCAACAGGCGCCCTGGACAATTCTGGTGGTTTGTTCGTTTTCTCAGGTGTGATATCCGCAAGGGCGCGAATTTTTGGGTCGCGACTAGACTTCAAATCGCGCAGCTGCGTTAGATCGACGCCTTTAGCTGCTGAGAGCATGCTTACGATATCGATATAAGCGGATGGGTCCTCGGAATGCTCGAAATGACCATTGAATAACCTGCTCACTGCTCTACTCAATGCAGTACCCCCTCGCGTACGACCATAGCCCAGCGCGGTAGGATCCGCCCCTGAATTCAGCAAATACGCCACCATGAGTGCATGTCCATTGTCCGCAGCGGTCACAAGCAGGGTATCCCCGTTCTCAAGGCGATCATTCGGGGTGCTCAGACCGGTTTGCATTACATACTCGAGATCGGCCAGTTCACCCGACTTCAATGCCCTGTAGGCCGGATTGTTCCATAGTCTACGTTCCTTGGCGGATTCCCTTGCATGGCGTCGTTTGTCTGCTTCGTCATAGCCGAACTCGTAACTTTCCAGGCCGGAGAGAATCGTATCGGCTATTTCCTTCTCATCGTTGGTTTTCGCAAAGCGTTCCGCTTCCGTATAGGCCGCGCGGTTTATGGGGACCAGATTTGCATGATCCGTTCCGCAGCTGGCCCAATTACTGACCTGGAGCAGGTAATCCATATACTCCCGCCGGCTTAAATCCCCATTTTCGAGTCGCCTTAAAAGATGTAGGTCCGCATTTCCTCGCGAAAATGTTTTCCCCCTCATTCTATTGAGAAGATGATAATAACGGGTATCAAAGTAGCCCGCCTTGTAGACGATGATGTTGGAGTAGTCCACGTCGCTCAGCGGGAGGATTCCATCCCATTGTACCCATGGCCAAAACCGAAATTTCCCGTTGGCATCCGTGAGAGTCGCATCCGCGCGTATATCAACCGACTGGGTCTCGACGAAGGCAAATGCATCACCCTCCCAAATAATGGCAACATGTGCGTTCGCAATTGGCTCCCCCGTATCCGCGTCAATCACCTGCCCTTTGATGTAGCCGCCTGTACTGATGCAACCGGCAAGCAGGCTGGTTAAGATCAGTATTACTATCCACGTTCGATCCTGCCGGATGGACCGAACTTGTGAATCCGACGAACGCCCCATGTGCCCCCCTTGAAGTGCCCGATGCCGACTGAATGCAGCTTACAACCTTATGTCCTTGAGCACATATCGTAGCTAGCGTTCCCGCAATCTGGTCGCCGGCATGGGCAGGATTAGGACCCGTGGAATGTCTGAAGTTGTTAAGGGTTGTTAGATGCCTGCCCCCAGCCGCAGGCCTGTCAGTCTGCATGAGCGCTCAATGGGCAGGCGTCTGACAAGCCTCGGTGGAGGAAACCGCGGGACGCTGCCACGCAGTCATGGAGGG
>Ga0210085_1000494_pt1 | contig 16571 bp, 8 predicted proteins | sample China_Galinas_PW_5_FD_184866 | JGI IMG/M metagenome (GOLD analysis project Ga0210085, IMG submission 184866) | Wetland microbial communities from San Francisco Bay, California, USA, that impact long-term carbon sequestration - China_Galinas_PWC_D1... | ecosystem: Environmental > Aquatic > Marine... | reverse complement strand
TGTGAACGGCACGGCGGCTATCCCCCAGCCAACGATCACAATTGCAGGTGCACCGCTGAGTGCTTTTAGCAGTGAGCCGGGGACACCATCGGCTGAACAGAGTTATACGGTATCGGGCAGCAACTTAGAGGAAGACATTACCATCACTCCTCCGAGTTATTTTGAGATTTCATTGACCAGCGGCAGCGGGTGGGGATCATCTCCTCTGACATTGACCCAGTCAGGCGGCAGTGTGGCGGAAACAGATATTTATGTACGTTTCAATCGCGCTACGGAAGGAACGTCCTTCGGCAATATTACGCATACCAGTTCAGGGTCAACTCAACAGAATGTTGCAGTGAGCGGTACGGCAGCTGTAACTGTACCCGGTACTATTACTCTGGATGGCACGGCTTCCAGCGGGACAGCAGACGGTGTCAGCAGCATTAGTGTCAGCCATACAACCGGTACGGGAGCAAACCGGCTGATGCTGGTGGGCGTGTCTGCGAATAGTTATAACAATGCACGTACGATTTCTTCAGTCACATTCACTCCTTCAGGCGGCAGTCCTATAACCTTGACTGAGGTGGGATCCATAGAGAATGAATCAGGCCGTTTATCTGCGATCTACAGCCTGCTCAACCCGGCGATCGGGCAGACAGGAACGGTGACGGTCACTTTCTCGGGTTCTGTAAATTATGGCATTGTAGTTGGCGTTGCCAACTTTGCCGGAGTCGATCAATCTGATCCGTTTGATGATTTTGAAAGCGCTACAGGACAGGGCACCATTCAAAGCGTGGACCTGACAGGGCTTACTGGGAACGAAGTCGTATTCGACAATGTTTTTATTGGTGCCGCAACTATTCCGACGGCGGCTGTCGGTTCCGATCAGACCGAACAATGGGTGACATCGGTAGACAGGACAGGCGGCATGGCCAGTATCGAAGAAGCTACCGGCAGCAGCTCGATCACCATGAGCTGGTCGACGGACACCACCAGCGTCTACTGGGCTATCGGCGCAGTGGCCATCAACCCGGCACCTACAGGGCCAACGATGCCTTTGCATAACTTATTGCTGGGTCGGCCTACGGACGACTCTGTTACCGTGAATGCGATCTTTGACCAGGATGGTGAGGTTTACTTTGTGTATGATACTGTATCAGGCGATTCGTTGGATGATTACAGCGGCCTGACCTCTACGGTCACGGCTACGGCCGAGGAGCCGGTTGAAATGGTAATAGATGGGTTACAGGCTGATACAAAGTATTATTATCGCATGGTTTATCAGGCAACAGATGCCACTGAGTGGATTGAAGGTGAGGAACACTCCTTCCATACCCAACGCGAACAGGGTGAAGCGTTTACATTTACCATAACCACAGACTCACATATAGGCATGACTTTTTCCGGAATCGATCCGGACAGGTATGAACGGACAACCCTGAATGTGGCTTCGGAACATCCTGACTTTAATATCGATCTGGGTGACTCATTCATTATGAATGATGTTGAAGATCAGGCAGATGCAGATGAGGTCTACCTAACACAGCGTGATTATTTTGGCAATTTCAGCCATTCATCACCTGTATTCCTGGTATTGGGAAATCACGAGATGGAAAAGGGCTGGAATTTTGATAACACTCCAAGCAAAGGCCTCTTGGGAATGAATGCAAGAAAAAAATATTTCCTTAATCCGGTCACGGACGGATTCTATTCCGGGAACATTGATCCTTTGCCGGTAAACTATGGCGGGGGCCTTCGTGAGGACTACTATGCCTGGACATGGGGCGATGCGTTGTTTATTGTTCTGGATCCGTTCCAGTACACGATGAAAAAACCATATGCTGAAGACCCATTCGGAGAAGGTGAAACAGACATCGGCGACCAGTGGGATTGGACTCTGGGCAAAGATCAGTATGACTGGCTCAAACAAACCCTTGAAAACAGTAATGCCAAATTCAAGTTTGTATTTGCCCATCACGTGACCGGAGGGGTACCGTACGAATACGTGGCAACTATAGGCCCCGGCTATGTTCGTCGCGGAGCTGATGCCGCGCCATATTTCGAGTGGGGAGGACAAAACGAAGACGGCTCACCGGGATTTGCAGATCATCGTGATTCGGGTGATTTTGGTACGAAGCCAATCCACCAATTGATGATGGAGAACCATGTCAGCGCCTTTTTCCACGGCCACGATCACCAGTATGCCTATGAAATGCGTGATGATATCGTCTATCAGGCAGTTCCTTCATCCAGCATGGCCGTGGACGATGGTGGGTTTGAACTTTACGACGAGGGTGATCCCTATACATTAAAGGTGCTGGACAACGCAGGTCACCTTCGGATCACGGTTGCAGAGGATCTGGCAACCGTTGACTATGTTCGATCAGCTATTTCCGGTGATACAGGTGTCACCAATGGAGAGGTTTCCTACTCATACACCATCGGAGCGAATATGCCTGTCAACAATTGTCAGGCCGACATCGAACCCGATGGAGGTGACGGTGATGTGGATGGATCGGACCTGGCAGAATGGATGAGCGAATCATCAGGTATCAGTTTGGAAGAATTTTCTTTGGAATTCGGCCGGATGGATTGCCTGCAATAGAACAGCAAAAGAGAACGCCGATCCCGTAGGTCGCTACGGGATCGGCATCCCGTTAAATCTTTTGAAGAAAGGTTTCAAAGCGACATTTGACGGGGATGAGCTGATATTAACACAGCAATATCCATAAAAGTCGAGGGTTCTTTTCGGCTCGTCGGAGTGAAGGACGATCCTGCTTTAACGGGCTGCATGGCATTTTTAATTTAAAAGGGAGACAATTTATGAGGACGCAAAAGTTTGAGGGTTTCCTGTGTACCGTAGTATTTATGATGATTCTATCTTTTGTACCGGTAGAGGTAAAAGCGGTGAGCTTTCCGGGACCGGAGCTCCTGAACCGGCCCACCGACCACTCTGTAGCAGTGAACGTTGTCGCGGACTCCGACCTGCTGGCTTACTTTGAGTACGGTATTTCATCAGGCAATTATACCGGCTCGACAACTCCCACCGTGTATACAGCCAATGAACCCATTAAAGAGATCTTGGACGGGCTCACAGAAGATACAAAATATTACTACCGAATGGTCTATAGTGAAAATGGCGGTACAACATGGGTAAATGGAGTCGAGCACTCTTTTCATACCCAGAGACTCCCCGGTAAGACCTTTACATTCACAGTCACATCTGATTCACATGTTAATATCCTACTGGGAATGGACAGTGTATGGCAACAAACATTGTCCAATATTGCAAGCGACTCTCCTTCTGATTTTCATCTCGATCTTGGCGATACATTTGCGATGGATAATGTAACATCTGAGAATGGCGCTCGTAACGCATACCTGTCGCAGCGGTCATCCGGCTTTTTCGGTCGTATCAGCCAATCGGTGCCGATATTCCTGGCTGTGGGAAACCATGAAGAGGAAGAGGGCTGGCACCTGGATGACACGGGTAATCCCGAAACCAGCAAACCTGTCTTAGGCACAAATGCGCGAAAAAGATACTTCCCCAATCCGATTCCGGATGACTTTTATACCGGAAACACAGACACGTATGACGCACTTGACGGCGATCACCTTCACGAGGACTATTATGCCTGGACATGGGGTGACGCACTGTTCGTCGTGATCGATCCGTTTTGGTATACGGAAACAAAACCGTTCATAGGGAATACCGGAGGTGGAGAGAGCAGTGATACGGGATCGGGCGACCGATGGGATTGGACCATAGGGGATAATCAATACACTTGGCTAAAAGAGACCCTTGAAAACAGCAATGCCAAATACAAATTTCTCTTTATGCATCAACCGACAGGCGGTACGAGCGACTATATACGCGGTGGAGCCGCCGCTGGAACATACTGCGAGTGGGGAGGAAATGACGAGGACGGTAGCACCTGGGGTTTCACTGCCAGACGTCCGGGATGGTCCGAGCCGATTCACCAGGTATTGATAGACAACGATGTGTCCGCTGTTTTCCACGGCCATGATCATCAGTATGCCTACGAGATGCGTGACAATATCGTTTACCAGGAACTTCCTTCAGCCGGCTTTTCCGGAAGTGGTTTCAACCTATATACGACGGGTGTGGGGTATACGATCAAGGCTTTACCCAGCCCGGGTCACCTTCGCGTGACAGTTGCACCATCGCAAGCGACGGTGGATTACGTTCAAACTTCTGGAGTTGCTTACTCATACACCATCGATCCGAATGAGCCTGTCAACAACTGTCAGGCTGACATCGAGCCCGATGAAGGTGGCGATGGCGATGTGGACGGCTCTGACCTGGCAGCATGGATGGGCGGGTCACCAAGTATCAGTTTGGGAGACTTTGCTTTGGAATTCGGTCGGACGGATTGCCTGTAGTTGAACTGCAAAAGTGAGCGTTTGTTCCGGTCTATTTAGGAGAGGGCAATGAGACTGTCAATGGGTGGGATCTTGCGATAATCATCGCCGAGTTCGGTTAGACAAAAAGGCAGAACTTGGAGGATATGCCATGAAAAGGGGGTTATCATTACTATATATGGGTTTAGCTCTGATGATACCGCTTTTCGCGATCTGCGCCCATGCCGCTATAGGAGACTACGATTTCAGCAATCCAAAGGACGGAGATATCGACGGTCTCGATCTTTCACAGTTTATAGCTAATTATGACCCGGCTGATTTAGCTGATTTTGCAAGCTATTTCGGAAGCACCTACACTATCACGACCCGCCGTCCCAACATCCTGCTCATCGTCGGTGATGATATCGGCTTTGATGTGACCACCGACATGTATCCGGGTCTGATTAGCAACCTACTGGGTCTCTATGGGCCTGGGGGGCCAAGTTATGATCCCGATTACCAAAATATTGACCCTGTTAACGACGGCCCGGCCTCAACACCAGTCCTCGATTCGCTTGCCAGTCAGGGTATGAGGTTTTCGAATGCCTGGGTTCAGCCGTTCTGCTCACCCACTCGTGCATCGATTTTGACCGGTCTGTTTACAGCCAAACACAATGTTACCACCTACGAAACCTATTTGAGTGAAAATCATACTACTTTCGTTCAAATGTTGAAAGCAGATGCCGGGTACGGAGATGGCGGATATAGCACCGCGGCATTTGGCAAATGGCATGTTGCCGGTGTCCCTCTTAACGCCGGTCAAGGCATGATGCCGAGGCAAGCGGGATTCGATCTTTACAGAGGTATCCTCGGTGCCGCCCCCAATTCATATTGGAACCCGAACGGTTATGTCAAGCAGGACGACAGCACCGGGGATGAGGGTACGGCTCCCGTAACTGTGGTGGCGAGGGAGCTTGACGGCATTGGCCCAACAACCTATTTGCCGGTCGTTAAGGTCGCGGATACTATCGACTGGATCAACGAAAAACAAACGCAAAATGCCGATAAACCATGGTTTGCCTACCTGGCCATGAACCTGTCACACGCAAAGGCCGGGAGTCCATTGATGGTTGTGCCGGATGAAGACACTCTCAACTGTGACGAGAATGTGCAATTTTGCAATGAGATCAGTTCATGCTCAGGAGATAAATTTGGCTCAGCCAGCGAATGTTACAACTGCACAGAAACCTGCACCGGCGTACAGCTCATGCGGGCCATGACCACCTCCATGGACACGGTGATCGGCAAGCTGCTGGAGGCAGTCGACTCAATCCCATCCGACACCTATGTCATCTATATCGGTGATAACGGCACCCCAATGTATAGTTTTAGTCCTTCCCTTGGCCTCCAAATCGGTAACATGTATATCCACCCAGAAAATCGTGGGAAAGGAACCGCCTATGAAAGCGGTGCCAGGGTGGCCATGGCTATCAAAGGACCCGGTATTGAAGCCGGCCAGAGCAGCGAGTTTGTTCATGGGGTGGACCTGTTTTCCACTATCCTGGAATTGGCTGGGCTCACTCCGCCGCTCAGTGTCCCAGACTACACAGGTGCCTCTAGGCCTCTTGATGCTGTTTCTCTTATTCCGATTCTTTTCGACGGTGCCGATACGGTGCGTGACCCGAACGGCGACTACATTTTGACAGATGCAAATAACATTATGCCAGGAAGTACTGGTGGAAAATGGGCGGGGGCCCGGAATGGGAAATACAAGGTCGTCTGTAAAGACGGCATTGGAACTGGCAACTGCGAGTTCTACGACCTGGAGATCGATCCGCTGGAAGAGCATCCCCTCGATCAATATGAAACCACCAGTTGTGGGGGTTGGGGAACGGATGACCCGCAATGGCACTATTGCCACCTGATCAATGTCATTGAGAGTCAGTCCACCATTTTGTGGCCGTAACAGGTCGAGGAATGGGTGTAATGAATTCCCAAACACGCTGAATTCAAGCGGATCGGACCAGTCGGTCAAATAATGGACCGGTGCGGTAAACTTCGAAACCCGCTTTTCCTAAAGGCAACGGTGCTTTCGATGTCACCGACTGCGATGTCGATTGACCGGCCTTAAAAAATTATCTGTATTTGTGGATGGTGCCTTTCGGGCTTCGAAATTTCAGATTTCGGATTGCCAATGGCGGCTGTCGGCAGTTCTGCTTTTTGAACATTTTTTGAAAGGAACACACCATGAAAAAGAATATGATAACAACAGCGGTTGTAATCCTTTTGACAATCTTCTTCGGGGCAATTTCCCACGCCGCGATACGGCAATGCGATTTCAGCAATCCAAAGGATCGAGACGTCGACGGTCGCGATTTGGCCCAGTTTATAGCCTACTATAACACGGGCAACCCCGGGGCCGACGTCGACGGGGTTGGCAGTGTGCTGCCGGCGGATGTGGGCCATTTTGCTAAATTTTTCGGAAAATCCCGTCTGCCCAACATCCTGCTCATCATCGCCGACGATGTCGGAATGGATGTGGTCTCCGACATGTATCCGGGCCTGATTGATGATCTTCTGGAGATGTATGACAAACCCGGGTTCGATGCTGACAAACTTGATAGAATTAACGGTAAACCTGCCTCCACACCGGTCCTCGATTCGCTCGCCCAGCAGGGTATGAGGTTCTCGAATGCCTGGGCACAGCCGTTCTGCTCGCCCACGCGAGCGACGATCATTACGGGTATGTTTATAGCCAAACACAACGTCAGGACCTACGACGAAGCAATGACTACCAACCATACTACCTTTGTCCAAAGGCTGCATGACGAGGCCGGTTACAGCACGGCAATATTCGGAAAATGGCATCTTGCCGGCGGCTCTAACAGCACCTACACCGGCGCTAAGCCGCTACAGACGGGATTTGATCTTTTTAAAGGGAATTTTGATGCCGCTCCCACCCCCGGTTACTGGGATCACTATTATCATGTACAGGACAATCCCGACACTCCATCCGTCTATCGTACAGACCCGACGCCGACCAGAGACTTTCTTCCCGACATTGCCCCAACGACATATGCACCGGTTGTCAGGGCTGCGGATACCGTCGAATATATCACCGCGCAGCAGGAGCTGAATCCTGACAAGCCGTGGTTCGTCTGGTTGGCCTTCAACCTGTCACACGTGACGATGCAGGTGCCGGCGGAAGGAAAATATTACTATCACGTGCCGAATGCCGACACGATGGATCCAACGACTTTAGCTGAAGTGACCGGCTGCGGAGGCGTACCCGGCACCTACTACAACGGTAACGGCGACGGAGTGAATGAATGCGACGCAGCACAGCTCAATCGGGCCATGACCAATGCCATGGACACAATGATCGGCAAGGTGCTTGAGAAGGTCGACTCGATCCCATCCGACACCTATGTCATCTTCATCGGTGATAACGGCACCTGGGCTAATAATATGGATAACATGTACGGGACCTATACCAACCGCGGGAAAACCACGCCCTACGAAAGCGGTGCCCGGGTGCCCATGGTGATCAGGGGGCCCGGCATAACGCCCGACAGTCAGAACAATGAGTTTGTCCACGCAGCGGACTTGTTCTCCACATGTTTGGAACTCGCCGGGCTCGAGGTTGCACCGGGGGAACTTGTTTATCATGATTATCTGAACAATGTTGTGGACCTGGACGGCATGTCTCTGGCACGGATTCTTTACGGCAGTTCTTCCACCATTCGTGATCCGGAGCTTGACTACCTTCTGGAGGAAGTCGGTTGGAGTGGCACTAAGGTGGGTGCCCGGAACGCGACTTACAAGGTTATCCGTCAGACCGCTCAGACATATCCCTACCCCATACCAGAGTTGTTTTTGTTCTATAATCTAATTGACGATCCGCTGGAGGAAGACCCGCTGTCTATACCCGACTGTACAGGCTACGACCCGAATAGCCTGACAAGAGATCAAGATTGGCACTATTGCCGGTTGATGGAAGTTATTGACCTTTATTCCATCTATCCTTAACCGGTCAGACCGTGTCGGGTAAGATGATCATGGAGGATTTGCAGAGAAAAGAAATGTTTTCAGGCCAGGGGATTGAGAAAACCCGGGCGATAGAATGATCGGTCGGATCAGTGAAGAGAAGCCTTGTTTGAAATGAGTTAGAACGCCACCACAGGCCTTTAAGCTGAATTCAAGCTGAAAAAGCCGGACTTTGAAATCGCCGGACGTTAAAAATTTAATTTTAATATGATATGGAATAATAAAGAGACAAATGATGAAAAGCCTTAGATTGTCAGGGCTGTGTTTGGCTTTGGCCGTTGTTATTATTCTGGGAATCGGTGGAACGGTGTCTAATGTTTCGGCTGCGGACCCAGTACAAATCATACTCAATGATGCTAATATGACGTTGACTCATACGACCATTGGGGATAGAGATGCAACTTATACAGATCCAACTCTCCAGGAAGATATTAACCTGCCTCTTCATTATAAGCTGAATGACGGAGAGTGGAATATACTCTGGAATGTTGGAACATTTCCTGATCCGGGAACACCAATTTTAACTACAGGACCATTAGGAAACAATGCTGGTGATATTTTAACAATAGGAGCTGTAGGCCAGGGAGATAGTCCATTAATTTCAGGAGGAGTTGTTACCCCGGATTCTTCTACCCAAATTTCTGTAGCATGGGACCCCCTTCATATTGAGGGTACATTTCAAGATAGCGGTGATCCGTATACTATTGACTTTTCTAACGTAATAACAACCCTGTCCGTGGACGGCCCAGGCACAATTAGCCTATCTCCCCTTTCGCCGGTATCATTTAACATATTGCTGGGCCGGCCCACAGATAATTCTGTTACTGCAAATATCATTTCGGATCAGGATGTTCAATTTTATATAGCATATCGTGATTCTTCAGGAGATTACACCGGTGAGATAGGCCCGTTTGCTGTAAATGCCGATGAGCCTGTCGAAAAGGTGATCGGCGGCGGCTTTCCGGCGAATTCGGAGAACTTCTACCATATTCGCTATAAACAAGCGGGCACCACCGAGTGGAATGAAGGGCCCGAATATTCATTTCATACCCAGAAGGCACGTGGCAGCACGTTCACTTTTACGATTATATCCGATTCGCACCTGGGTCAATATGGTGGACAAACAGCTGATGAATATGCGCTGTATACGCAGACATTACAAAATGTCGGTGACGACCACCCCGACTTTCATATTGACCTGGGGGATACCTTTGCCATGGATCCGTCGCCCTTGGGAACCGGAATGACAGAAGCAGAAGCCGATGCGGCATATTTAATCGAACGTCCTTATTTGAAATCTATTAGTCATTCGGTTCCCATATATCTGGCTATTGGCAATCACGAAAACGAAGAAGGCTGGAATTTTGATGATGTTTTCACCGCCCCGGATAAATCTCTGGCAATCGTTGGTCTAAAAGCCCGGCTGAAGTACTTTCCCAATCCCATTCCGGATGATTTCTATACCGGAAATGCCGATGCATTACCCGCTCAGTTCTTAGCGGCGTACCCGGGTTTCCCGTTCGGGGAAGCCTACCATGAGGACTATTATGCTTGGGAATGGGGAGATGCCCTGTTTGTTGTTCTCGATCCTTACCACTATTCGATGACATGGCCTTCAGAAGGAAATGCGTATGGTGGAGAAGGACAGGACGGTGAAGTAGGGGGCGATCGATGGGACTGGACCTTGGGTATAGAACAGTACCTGTGGTTCAAAAATGTCCTTGAGACCAGTGATGCTACCTATAAGTTTGTCTTTTCCCATCATGTAACCGGTGGATCGACAGTCTATGGACGCGGTGGCATCGATGCAGCACCCTACTTCGAATGGGGAGGAAAAAACGCAGACGGTAGCTGGGGATGGGATACAAAAAGGCCGGCTTCCGAAGGATGGGATGTCCCCATCCACCAGTTGATGGTTGCAAACGGTGTTAACGTCTATTTCCACGGCCATGACCATATTTATGCAAGGGAAGAACTTGATGGAATTGTCTATCTTGAATGCCCGAAACCGGATGACGCAGGCTATGACTGGGAGCCCTATGGATATGGTTACAACGAAAACCTTTATCCCAACGCTATTTCAATACTGCAAAATTCAGGTCATATTCGTGTTGTTGTGTCACCGAATAACGTAAAAATGGATTATGTTCGATCCTATCTTCCCGGAGACGGTACCAATGGGGTAATCGCCGACTCGGTCACCATTGTCAAACCATGCCAAGGTGATTTCGCACCTTCTGACGGCGATGTGGATGGTTTGGATCTGGCATGGCAAATTGCTCATTCTGAATTGGATCTATCTGTCTTTGCAGCTAATTTCGGTCGAACAACTTGTTCATAGCTTTAATGGGTCAGACATTTCACCCCGGCACGAAGTTTCTACCTGCGGGGCAGACAGGGCAGGCAGATACAATGAAGATGTTGTTCCGCTATAGTCAACTATTCGGGAAGGAGATTTTGCGCCTTCTGACGGAGACGTGGATGGTTTGGATCTATCGGTAGACCACAGGTGTTTCGAAGACGACATAACCGATATGCTCGCTGATATGATATCGCTCTGAATCGCCGATCTGATCCTCGTCTATGGAAAGATACAAACTCGTGCCGGTGGCTGCTGTTGATCCGTGCGACTGAGCCCAGCCGCCATTGGACCCCACCATCCCGGCCTGCGTGGTGATCACCACTTCAGGGGCCGATGCAAAAGCCGTATTAAAATCGCATTCATAGGGAGGTGAGTCATCCACTCCCCGGATACCGACGGCACCTAGGGATGCTTCGAACTCAACTCCGCCTATCATGCCGTGGCCCGCTTCGAATACAATGAAGCCGATTGTTTCGTCCGCCCGGTTCGTATCAGTATCCTCGCCAACGGTCTTTCCTGTTCTCAACGCCATTGCCGAAGGTGGATCGGTCCTATTGACGCCCTGACACCAGAATACCGACCAGCCCGAATCATTTTCACTCATCACCTGACCGAGCACAACAGGATTCGTGTAGCGCTGTCCGAAATTCTGGGCCTCTCCGATCCAGCTGTTGTTTTCATCGGTAACGGTGGATATGTATGTTTGGGCTTCTATTTTTACTCCGTCGATGTTCCAAGTTCCCCCTTCAACCACCAGGTAGTTGACAGTGTCCGTCTCGACTGCACCACCTGATGGGTTCTGGAGCCGCATGCCGAAACTCATCGAAGTGACGTTGTTAACCCGCACCACCACCGGCGTTGTGTTGTTGTTATATTGGACTGAGCAGATCACGACCGGCCTGGCATATATGTTGGCCAGATGGACAGTTATATAGTCGCCATTCGCCCTGACTGATCCGGATTCCAACCGGGCTGTGGCTTCTGGCGGTGCCACGACAATCGTCTGGTTGAATCCCTCATCTGCATCCGGCGCCTGGTTGATATTGGCGATGGAATTTAACGACACGTCGTCAATCAAAACCTCGGTGACCTCATCGTTGTATGTTTTTTTGCTGTTATAGCCGCCGATGAAGAGGGTGTGGTCGCCGGCTCCCAGGATTCCGAGATTGATTTCAAAGCGTTGCCAACCCGTGCTTTCCGAACTTCCGCCATTGCCGTTGCCTCGGGTTTGTATCACATAGTCGTTGGGCGAAACACCATAAAGGATGTGATCAACACTTACCAGCACCTGGCTCAACTCATCGTCTTCGTAACCGGATGCCTGGGTCAAATTACAAAGGAAGGAGAGCAAAACTTCGGTTGGACTGCTCAGTGTAAACTCCTGCTGCCACCCACCTATCATATCCAAAACAGATGCGTTGTCAATACCGCCTATGGTGATCTGAAGCGCTCCTCCGATAAAGCCGCCGGAAGCGATCCGCTCGCCGTCGGCATAGGCTGACTTGCCGTTGTTTCCAAATGGAACGTCTACATAACTGAACCCGTCCGTGTTATGATCAAAATTCGCCTGTAGAATGACTGTCGAAGGTTCGTTTACAGACGTAATATTAACATGGCAATCGGTTGTGCTCTGTAACCCTCCAAAATCGGTTATCGTCAACCGGAAAATAAGATTGCTGCCATATCGGTCTGTTTCAGGTGCTATAAATGTTACCGTTTTTGAATTATAATCAGACAAGGTGATCGGGGTTCCGTCAGCCTGGCTCCAATGATAGGAGGCAATGCCGTCATCGGCATCCGTTGATTTTGACCCGTCCAGAGTAACTCTCGTCCCCGGGACAGCCTCTATGGATTCTTCAGAAATGACGGCTGTTGGTGGTTGATTACTTTGCGTTGCGGCGGCCTTAAGAAACACCTCGTTGGAATCGCCGCTTTCAACTCCCGCAGTGTCGAATGCTCTAACAACAAAGTATAACGCTTTATTTTTATAAAGATGACCAATATCGCAAGAGTTCTCTTTAAGTTCCATGGATGGATTGGCGTAATTATAGGCCTGACCTTCCTCACGATGAAACACCCTGTAGCCGGCGAAATTAGGCTCGGTATTCGGGGCCCATTGAAGTGTGATATTTACTGCACAGACCGGTGATGCAAAAACAAGGAAAAGCAGAATGAAAAGCAGTATGGTTTTCCAGGTGTCAAAAACATTGTTTCTTATATTTACCATCTTCATATCCTTATAAAATCGAAGTCGAAAGGTCCCTGTGCCCTTTCGATTTTTGCAAAGTTAGGGTTAGGATATCAGTCATAGACATCGACTGCAGAGTCTATATCCGCATGGCCCGGCTCATCCGGGCATGCGGACACCGATGTCGATAGTGTCAGCCTCAAGGACACACGGTTCCAAAGGCTCCGGCAAAAGCCTTTTTATCCTCCGACTCCGGTTCAGCGATAAGCTTGGCTATGAGCAGTGCCAGGTCGTCTCCGTCAACATCGCAGTCGTTATCAAAGTCCCCGGCAAGACCGGTCCCCGTCATAAACGACCAAACCATTCCCTCGGTGGTACTTATTTCGTCGCTTACGGTAACTTTCCATTTATATTCGGTCTCCGGGGAGAGGTCTGGCCAGGTAATGGACGCATTATCGCCGCTGGCCACATCGCTCACCAACCCAATAAGCTCAAACGGAGAACTTTCGGACATATCATAAGCCATTTCCATTTGGTCAGGCGAAGTGGTGATATAGGCATCAATGTATGGCGAATAGGTTGTGGCGTATATCTTGTTATTTGCCGGTGAGAACCGGAGAATGCGCATATAGCCATTGCCGCCGTTCGCGTAGTCCTGGTAATTTGCAAGCATAATATGGATGGTATGCCCGTCATCTCCCAATTCCGATCGATAGGCTGCGCCATCACCACTCGAATGCATATGCCCGCACAGCATCAGAAACAGGTTAGGGTTGTCCTTCAAAGCATTATAAATGGTGGTTCCTTCGGAGGTAAATGCATCATTGATAGTGAGAATACTGTGACTTACGATAATGCCCCGACGGTCTGCGTTCGCTTTCAGCAAAGCATCAGCCCAATCCAGCATCGCGTAGGATGGACTGTATTGCAAGTTGATGAGGATAAAGTCCATTCCCGAGGTGCTGAATAACGAATAGTTGTTATAGTTGTTGCTGTCAAAAGAACCACCGTAATAGCTTTTTTCCGAAAAACGGGAAGTTCCAAAATATATCGGATATAGGCTGGTCGGCCTATAGATGGGCAAATCATGGTTGCCGGGTCCTGCGCTATAAAAAACGTCAGGTGAATCCAGCAGGCCCATTGCCGCATCGGCACTAATCCACTGGGCAGTGTTGTCTGCCGTATTGACAAGATCGCCCAGATGGGTAACAAAAATAATGTTCTGTGTGGTTTTGTTATCCACAATCCACTGGGTTTGGGAGCTGAAAACCGCCGGATAAAATTGAGATTCATTCTGCGTGTCCGGCAGAGCAATAAGGGTAAAGTCCTCGCCGGTGTTTCCCGACACCTTGTGGCCGTAAAAGGTCACCGTCAAGCCGTCACCATCAAGATCAATGACGTTGACATCCAGAGTCGGGTTCAAAGAAACATTCACCGCATGTTCTGTTGGTGAAATAAGTGTTGGAGAATCCGGTTTGTTATCCGCATTTGCCCGCGGCGGTGTGGTCATCAGAGGTGTTATTGCAATGAGTAAAGCACACAACAGATGCGATAGCCACCCTGTCGATTTTATGTGCTTCATATGCTTCCCCTACTACAACATTGCAGTGGTTGCGGAAAACAGCTTAGATAATTGAATATTAAACGAAGATCTCTGAAAATAAAAAACCGGTCCAGCCATTTTGTTGCATTTAAGAAAACATAATGGCTGGATCGATTTTCATCTTCAGAGATCAATATGGTTATATGTTACATATATTTTAAAGGAGGTTCATATATTGTTTATTTGTCAAATAGCTATTATTTGGTTAAATAGCCCCGGTTAAATAGGCTTTGCTCAATGAAACAGGTTAAAGGTTTCATTGGGCAAAGCATGGTAAATTAAATAGTTGAATAGTTAAAACAAGTTAACAACAACTAACTATTGAATCGACGATATGACGATATTTAAGCTTTACCCAGCTTTCTTCTTACCCCAACCATTCCGACCAAGCCTGAACCGAGAAGCCACAAAGCGCCAGGAATGGGGACGGATGCGACGTCTAAGCTAGCGCTGTAGGAACCAGCAGTATATTCAGGCCCATTAAAAGTGTATGGTATAAAACCGCTTAAATTGAGTGGAGTATCATCTATCGAAATTATATTGAGAACTGGTCCGGTCGTAAGAGGCGTAACGCCAGGGAAATTTATTTCAACACCAGTGAACTCATTCCCGGGTCCTTCACCAAAAAACCAGTTTGTAGCATAATCGCCGACTATGGAACTATTATCAATTATCCAGTTAACTCCTGCAATTCCTGAGATAGAACATTCAAAAGCTGAAATTTTATCATTTAATTCTGTAACCCCATCGCCTAAATAATTTTCGGTAAAATTAAACGTGTAAGTAGTACTTGCCTGGCTTTGGCAGATTGGAACTACTAACATCAACATTAATAAAACTGCAAAAATCTTCTTGCTCATTTTTATTCCCTCCTTAATTTTTATTCAAATTAATGTTTTGCTCTGAGACAATTGAAACCTGTTGAATTTATTGATTTAAAAGTTTTGCTCTGAGACAATTGAAATCTATTGAATTTATGGATCCATTTCCATTGCAGTCTGCGAAAACAGTATAATTACCGCCATTTATGAGAATCCCTCTTAACAGATTAAGATCTATGGAATTTATACTCCCGTTTGCATTCACATCACCCCGTTCCGCAACCTTGGTAGTAAACGTAACCGGAACAGCATCCAAATTCTCACCAGCGGTATTTACAAAATTTACATACGTGCCGCCGGTTCTTCCAAGTTCCGAACCAATATTAAATAATGTACCAGGATCATTAACAGGAAGGGTATTGGTGGCGCGGTCAAAAGTTACACTTCCCACTTTAATTCTTTCGCCGTTCACCCCTGTTCCTATAGCATCGGTATCCATCTTGCCGACGATAAAAACGACTTCTCCCGGAGTGGATGTCTCTGGAAGCATATAAGCATGATCAGGTCCACTGGCACCAAAATACCAAACTGCCTCATTTTTGGTGGCATCCGTGGTCGATAATTCGGTCGCATTGTAAGTCAGCTTTACACCCCCACTGATAAGACTGTCACCATCTGTGTCAACATAAACTTCACAGACAACATCGTTAGCGCTGTATGCGCATTCAGTGGATACCACCGGCGCAGCAAAGGAGACTGCCGGGACAAAAGCGCTTACCAGCAATAAAGCCAGCATAATAAACAAGGTATTTCCCACAAGTTTTTTCATAGCAATTAACCCCCTTCAAGATTATTGGTTATTTTTTATTACAGTAAAAATCATCTTTCTGCATGCTATTTTTTAACATAATAAAACATAATAAAAAATGAATTACAATACGCCGTTGGTATGAATTTTGTCGTATTTTTCTTTAATAACTTTATAGTATTTTAGCATTAGACATAAGTTAGGGTACTAGGGTATTTGTAATACTTTAGTACTAGAACCTGTCTCAAAAACAATCTAAGCAACCCATGGCTGTGTTGTTAAGCTGAAAATATCCTGCGTTTTAAATAACCCAATCCTACGAGTCCGGAACCCAAAAGCCAGATCGCGCCCGGAATAGGGGTCGCAACAACGTCAACCCCGTATAAACCGGCGTCATT
>Ga0210085_1000492_pt1 | contig 16602 bp, 18 predicted proteins | sample China_Galinas_PW_5_FD_184866 | JGI IMG/M metagenome (GOLD analysis project Ga0210085, IMG submission 184866) | Wetland microbial communities from San Francisco Bay, California, USA, that impact long-term carbon sequestration - China_Galinas_PWC_D1... | ecosystem: Environmental > Aquatic > Marine... | reverse complement strand
CCGGAACTTGCCGCGACGCTGCGTGAGTTGAAACAAACGACCAATTCCGTCGACGCCGGGCAGACAGCAGCACCCTTCGCCAGGACTATCCGGCTGATTGATGACCTGCTGTCCTGCAGCGGATACCACGTAAGGTAGTTAGCGAGTGTTAAATAACCATTTTCACCGCAGAGACGCACGACTGCATGGATGCAGGAGGTAGAGCAATGCATGGAGCAATTGCCGGAAGTACGCAGAGAAATTCTATAGCAAAAAAATCAAACAGCTTTGCGTTCTCTGCGTCTCTGCGGTGAATCGATGTCTAGTTGGATGATCACCGGTCAGCGACTCCTGGCTTCCCGCATCAGCCGCTTCATCTCAGCCACCGCCTTGCCCAGCCCGCTGAACAGGGCGCGGGCGATAATGGCATGCCCGATATTCAGCTCGCGGATCTGCCCGATGGCGGCGATGGCCTGGACATTGTGGTAATGCAGGCCATGCCCGGCATGCACCCGCAAGCCCGCATTCACGGCCATACTGACAGATTCCAGTATCCGGGCGAGTTCCACGTCGCGCAATTCACTGGTAGCCGCGTCGGCATAATGGCCGGTATGGAGCTCAATGCACGGCGCGCCGGTGTCGGCCGCCGCGGCAACCTGCCGGGCATCGGCATCAATGAACAGCGACACCCGCACGCCGGCGACTTCAAGCCGCGCGCAGGCCTCGCGGATGCGCGGTAACTGGCCAGCGACATCCAGGCCGCCCTCCGTGGTCAATTCTTCCCGCCGCTCCGGCACCAGGCAGCAATCCGCCGGTTGCAGACGCTCGGCGAAGGCGAGCATCTCATCGGTCACGGCCATTTCCAGATTCATGCGCGTCTGCAGGATGTCGCTCAACAGGGTGACATCGCGCTCCTGGATATGCCGCCGGTCCTCGCGCAGGTGCAGGGTAATGCTGTCGGCGCCCGACTGTTCGGCCTCGATGGCCGCCTGCACCGGGTCCGGATAGCGCGTACCCCGTGCCTGGCGCAGGGTCGCCACGTGGTCGATATTGACGCCCAGCAGAATATCCGAATCAATCGCCATAAGCCCTCTTCTCTCCCCTTCCCTGTCGTCAACGGATGTCGCGCGGCTCCTGCGTCTCCCGTCCCGCTGCGGTGAATGTCACCAGTCGCCGCGACACCTCACGTGTTTTGAGCGGCCTCGACCCGAGGTAGATCGACAGCGCCGCCCGCAGCAGGCGTTTCGCATCGCGGCCGGCCTGCGGTTCGGCGAGTGCCTCGTGATGCAGGGAGAGCAGACTCGATCCACGCAGATAAAGCCCCGAATCCGCGGGATTATCGCACCGGACCGGCCCCTGCTCCAGCTGGTAGGCATAGGTCGCTTCCGGTTCAACCGGTTGGCCGGAATCCGCCGTCCGGTCGAGCAACAGGCCATAACCGAGCTCATCGAGCAGGCGTTTCTCGAAGATCCGCAGCGCCGGTTCTTCGCGTCCGTCAAGTTCCTGCAGCGCCTGCTCATAGGCATCGAAAATTCCCGGGTGGGGATCATGGCGCGCCAGCAGCCGCAGGATCAACTCATTGAGATAGTACGCGCTCAGCAGATGCCGGCCGGCCGGCGTCACATTCACACCCCGGGTATCGAGCCCGGTCAGTGTACCCAGTTCGCCGCGCAGGCTCCATGACAGCAGCAGGGGACTGAAGCCCTGCAGCTGGCCGCGCCAGCGCGCCCGGGCCGAACGGGCGCCGCGCGCCACCAGGCCCACCCGGCCATGATGCCGGGAGAACACCTCCAGCAGCAGGCTGGAATCACGGTAGGGATAGTGATGCAGGACGTAGGCCGGCTCGAGCGCGACCAGAGAGCGGTTGCTCATGCCAGGAGCCTGTCGAAGCAGGTAATCATTGCTAGCCGGCAATTGCTCCCTGCAGGCGTGCAACGGCGGCAGAGCGCACATAGTCGAACGAACCGGCATTAACCGTCATCGGAATAACCCAGACTCTTCAGGGCCCGTTCATCATCCGCCCAGCCCTCCTTGACCTTCACCCACAACTTCAGGTTCACCTTGCTATCCAGCATTTTCTCGATTTCAATGCGGGCCTGCTGGCCGACTTCGCGCAGCACCGCCCCCTGCTTCCCGATGACGATGCTCTTCTGGCTCTGACGCTCCACCCAGATCAGTGCATGGATATGCAGGGTGTAGCGTTCACGGCGGAAATGCTCCACTTCCACGCTCAGGCCGTAGGGCAGTTCTTTGGTCAACTTGCGGAACAGTTTTTCGCGGATGCGTTCGGCCACCAGAAAACGCTCGCTGCGGTCGGTGACCTGGTCGTCGGGAAAAAATGGCGCACCAGGCGGTAACAACGATTCCACGCAGCTCTCCAGCTCCGCCACGTTATCGCCCCTGCGAGCCGACAGCGGGATGATCTGGGTAAAGGCGCGCTTGTCAGAAAGAGCCTGCAGCCCCGGCAGCAAAATTTCCTTGTCGGCGATCAGATCCACCTTGTTAACGGCGAGTATCACCGGGCAGTCGAGGCGTTCCAGTTCGGCCAGCACCAGGTCGTCATCGGGCGTCCAGCGCAGGCCCTCGACGAGGAACACCACGACATCCACATCCCGGATCGCCATGCTGGCTGTGCGGTTCATGTGCCGGTTCATGGCGCGTCCGCTGTAACCGTGCAGGCCGGGCGTATCCACATACACGAGCTGTGCGTTTGCGAGCGTTTTGATGCCGATGATGCGATGGCGGGTCGTCTGGGGACGCCGCGAGGTAATGCTGATCTTCTGTCCGATGAGGCGATTGAGGAGCGTCGATTTGCCCGTGTTGGGGCGTCCGACGAGGGCTATATAACCACAGCGATAATCGCCTGGCATGTGTTCAGCCTGCATTTTCCAGTTGTTCGAGCATCTTGCCGGCGGCCTTCTGTTCGGCCTGACGGCGGCTCCTGGCGCTGCCTTGCGTGGGCGCAATCTGGCTGTCTCCGAGAACACATTGCACCCGGAAGGACTGGGCGTGTGCCTCACCGCTCACCTCGATGACCGTGTACTCGGGCAGCGCCATCTGGCGGGATTGCAGAAACTCCTGCAGGCGTGTCTTGGCATCCTTCAGCGTCTCCGGATCAGCGACAGCCGCGAGCCTGTCCGAAAACAGCCCGAGAATACTCTGCCGGCAGGCGGCAAAACCGCCGTCGAGATAAATCGCGCCGAAGACGGCCTCGAGGGCATCGGCCAGAATGGAGTTGCGGTTATGCCCGCCGCTTTTGCGCTCGCCGGCCCCCAGCTTCAGGTAACGGCCAATCTCCAGGCCCTGCGCCAGATCGGCCAGAGACTCGCGCCGCACCAGGCTGGCGCGCAGTCGGCTGAGTTCGCCTTCCCGGGCCTTCGGGTAACGGTCGAACAATTCCGCCGCGATGACGCACCCGAGCAATGCGTCGCCGAGGAACTCCAGTCGCTCGTTGTTCCTGCTGCCGGCGCTGCAATGAGTCAATGCCTGCTTCAGGAGGTTCGGATCGTCAAACGGGTAACCAAGCGCTTTTGCCAGGGTTTCCGGCGTACTCGTCAACGTGATTTTACCAGGACTTCCTTGTAGAAACTCATCAACACGTCGACATTGGCGAATATGTGCTTGCGTGATTCGTAGTCCGCGATCACCCGGAAATTCGGCCCTGTCGGCTTGATGATGACATCCTTCGGCGTTATGGTTTCGACATAACTGATATCGAAGCGGCGTTCAAGCAGCTTGCGGATCTCCCGGGGTGACGTCAGCGTTTCCTTTTCAAGCGAGTCCAGCGTAGAGACTACCTTGTAGTATTCGAGATAGGATGGCAGCATCCTGAGCGTCAACAGCACAAAAAACCCGATCAGCGCCAGCACAATCAGCCAACCGATAGCCGTCATGCCCTTTTGTCGTTTCAGAGATTGCATACCGATATCCTCGCGTCAGTCCTATTGAATTTTCCTGCCGATCCGGTCCCACTCGATGCCGCCGTTGGCGCTGTCCCAGTTCATCCAGACACGAAACGCCTTGCCCACCAGGTTTTGCTCGGGCACCGTACCCCAGTAGCGGCTGTCATTACTATTATCACGATTGTCCCCCATGACAAAATATTCATTTTCCGGGACCACATATTCGCCTTCCATGCCGGTAGTACGCGGCATCACCAGGATCTGGTGCTGTACGTCGCCCAGTTGCTCCTGACGCTCGCTGGCACCGGACATGGAAACCCCGGAGCCTTTACCCACATAGACGCCGGCGGGAACCTGGGCAACCGGTTTGCCGTTGATGTGGAGTATCTTGTTGTAGTAGCCGATACGGTCGCCCGGCAAGCCTACCACCCGTTTGATGTAATCGACCGACGGGTCCTTGGGGTATCTGAACACGACCACGTCGCCGCGCTTCGGCTCGCCGATATCAATGATCTTTGTATTGAGCACCGGCAGCCGGATTCCGTAGTCATATTTGTTGACGAGAATAAAATCGCCCACCAGCAGGGTCGGCATCATCGAGCCGGAGGGAATACGAAACGGCTCGACCAGGAACGAGCGCAGCAGCAGCACCGCGAGGATAACGGGAAAAAAGGATTTGCAATACTCTATCCAGGTCGGCTCCTTGAGCACAGCCGCGACCTCCCGGGATTCCGGGGACAAACCCTGCCGTTCGAGCTGCCGGGCTTTCCTCGCACGGCGCGGCGCCAGGACCAGGGCATCGACGGCCCAGGCCACCCCGGTAAAAAACGTCGCCGCGACCAGCAGGGTCGGAAAATCAAAATTCATAATCGTTTTTCTCGCTCAGTGAGGACGGCCGCGGGGCCGTCATTATAGGCATGCCGCCGGCATCATTCATTACCAACCCGCAGCACCGCGAGAAAGGCGGCCTGCGGTATTTCAACCTTGCCAAACTGTTTCATGCGCTTCTTGCCCGCCTTCTGTTTTTCCAGCAATTTGCGCTTGCGTGTGATGTCGCCGCCGTAACACTTGGCCGTGACATTCTTGCGCAGTGCCTTGACGGTGGTCCGCGCGATAATCTGGGCGCCGATTGAAGCCTGGATCGCAACTTCGTACATCTGGCGCGGAATCAGCTCCTTCATCCTGTCCGCCAGCGCCCGGCCGCGGTATTGCGCGACGTCGCGATGCACGATGACCGAAAGCGCATCGACCCGTTCGCCGTTGATGAGTATATCAAGCTTCACCAGCGGCGCCTGCTGGAAGCGGACAAAATGATAATCGAACGAGGCATAGCCACGGCTGACCGACTTCAGCCGGTCGAAGAAATCCATCACGATCTCGCTCATGGGAATCTCGTAGCGCAGGGACACCTGCTTGCCCAGATACTGCAGGCCCTTCTGGATGCCGCGTTTCTCGATGCACAGCGTGATGACCGCACCGAGATAATCCTGGGGCACCAGGATACTGGCCTCGATGATCGGCTCGCGGATCTCCTCGACCTGGTTGACGGGTGGCAGGCTGGTCGGATTGTCGATCTGCAGAATCTCGCCACCGGTCGTCAGGATCTCGTAAACCACCGTCGGCGCGGTGGTAATCAGATCCAGGTCGTATTCGCGTTCCAGCCGCTCCTGCACGATCTCCATGTGCAGCATGCCCAGGAACCCGCAACGAAAGCCGAAGCCCAGCGCCTGGGAGGTTTCCGGTTCATAATGCAGAGCGGCATCATTCAGCCGCAGTTTCTGCAGGGCTTCGCGCAGGTCCTCGTAGTCATCCGCACTGATCGGGAACAGCCCTGCAAAAACACGCGGCTGTACCATCATGAATCCCGGCAAAGGCTGATCCGCCGGCTGATCGACGCGCGTGAGAGTGTCCCCCACGGGAGCGCCGTCGATCTCCTTGATGCCGGCGAACACAAAGCCGACGTCGCCTGCCTGCAACATTTCGCGTTCTGTCGGTTTGGGCGTGTATACACCCAGCTTCTCGACCATGAAGGTACGCCCCGTGGACATGACACGGATCTTGTTGCGGCGGGAAAGCGTACCGTCGACGATTCTGACCAGCGAAATCACACCGACATAGTTATCGAACCAGGAGTCGATGATCAGCGCGCGCAACGGAGCTGTGGTATCAACCCGCGGCGGCGGTATCCGCTGAATCAGCGATTCCAGCATATCGATCACGCCCTCACCGGTCTTGGCGCTGACACGCACCGCGTCAGAGGCCTGAATACCAATGATCTCCTCGATTTCCTGAATCACGCGCGCCGGATCGGCCGCCGGCAGATCGATCTTGTTCAGCACCGGCACCACTTCAAGCCCCTGATCGATGGCGGTATAACAGTTCGCAACGCTCTGCGCCTCCACCCCCTGCGCCGCATCGACAACCAGCAGGGCGCCTTCACACGCAGCCAGTGAACGCGACACTTCATAGGAAAAATCAACGTGCCCGGGTGTATCGATCAGGTTGAGGTCGTAATCCTCGCCGTTGCGGGCACGGTACTTGAGCGACACGCTTTGCGCCTTGATGGTAATGCCGCGCTCACGTTCCAGATCCATGGAGTCCAGCACCTGTTCCGACATTTCGCGGTCGCTGAGCCCCCCGCAGATCTGGATAAGCCGATCCGCCAGCGTCGATTTCCCGTGATCGATGTGGGCGATGATGGAAAAATTGCGGACGTTTTGACGCTCGGTCATGGCAGATTGGGCAATGTCGGCCGTGGCCCCGTCAGGATTGACACAAACGGCTGTCATCCCCGCGGGACAGAGAAGGCTCGGTTGCTTACGGTTCCGGGATAAGGTTAATAAAGCAGGCAGTTAACCGCCTGATTGTGCTTGAGGTTTTTTATTATACACATTCACGCCGAGCGGAGATACTCGCGCAGGCAATCGGTGTCGAGAAAATACCAGCACAGCTCGTTCGCATCGGCCACCAGCACCGGAACCCGGTCACCGTAGCGGTCCGCCAGCGCTGCATTCTCATCCACATCCTGCACCCGGTACCTGAAGTCCAGTTCGGACTTCAGGTACTCCAGTGATTGCAACATATCAGTGCACAGATGGCAGCCCTGCCGCACGAAAACCGTCAATTCGCGTGTCAACACTCCACCCGCGCGGCTGGCGGGCGCCGGCGTTCAGTTCGCATCCGGCACCTTGATGGCGAGGAAAGTGGGATTGCCCCCGCGCTGCACCAGCACGGCAACGGATTTGCCGGCCGGCAAGGCATCGACCAGCTTTCCGAACTGTCTGGCGCTCTTGACGGGTTCGTTATCAATGCTGAGAATTACATCGCCCTTGCCGATGCCCGCCCTCGACGCCGCGCCCTCGACGACGCGCTGCACAAGCACGCCGCCGTCGAGTTCGAGTTCCTGTTTCTGATCATCGGTCAGATCCGCCACGCTGATGCCCAGCCGGCTGGTTTTTTCAACTGAGGATTTCCTCGCTGCCGGGGTGGCGGACGCTTCCTCCGGCAATTCACCCAGTTTGACCTTGATCTCTATCTGCTTGCGATCGCGGATAATCCCGACGGGAATGTCCTTGCCCACCTTGGTGCTGCCGACGATCGGCGGCAGGCTGGCCGATTCCTGAATCGCCTTGCCGTTGAATGACACGATGACATCGCCCACCCTGATGCCGGCGGCACTGGCCGGACTGTCGGGCAATACCTTGGCGACCAGGGCACCGTGCGGCTGGCTCATGCCGAAGGACTCGGCCAGGTCCTTGGTGATGTCCTGGATCAGCACCCCGAGCCAGCCGCGGCTTACCCGCCCACTGGTCTTGAGCTGGTCTGCCACATCCATGGCGACCTCTATCGGTATGGCGAAGGACAGCCCCATATAACCGCCGGTACGGCTGTAGATCTGCGAATTCATGCCAACCACCTCGCCATCCTGGTTGAACAGCGGGCCGCCCGAATTGCCGGGGTTGATGGCGACATCCGTCTGGATGAAGGGGACGTAATTCTCACTGGGCAGGCTGCGCCCCTTGGCGCTGACGATGCCGACGGTGGCCGAATAGTCGAAGCCGAATGGCGAGCCGATGGCCAGCACCCATTCACCGACCTCCAGATTGGCCGAGGAGCCGATCTTGACGACCGGGAGGTCCGTGGCGTCGACTTTCACCAGCGCGACATCGCTGCGCTTGTCCGAGCCAACCACCTCGGCACGCAGTTCGCGCCGGTCATTGAGCCGCACGATGATCTCGTCGGCATTGTTCACCACATGATAGTTCGTCAGTATGTAGCCATCCGGTGAAATGATGAAACCGGAACCCAGGGACATGGCATCGTGATAACCGTGATTGCCCTGTTCCTGATCGAAGAAATACTTGAACAGCTCGCCGAACGGGCTGCCCTCCGGCAAATCCGGTATCTCGAGGCCTTCCGGCAACTGCGGCATGCCGGTCTTGACCTTCTGGGTGGTGCTGATATTCACTACGGCGGCGCCGGATTCCTTGACCAGATCGGTAAAATCGGGAAGCTGCTGTTTCGCCTCGGCGACAGACGCGAACGCCAGTCCGGCGAGGACCATAGCCAGGATGTACCCGGGGAACGTGCGGGGTTTGATCATTGTTGAACTCTCCATACTGCGTGTGAACAAGGCATAAATATTCCAGTGTTGATTGCTATATATACAAGCTCACCGCATAGGCGCAAAGAACGCAAAGTGTTTTATTGTTTTCATTAACGAATTTCTCTGCGATCTTTGCGTCTCTGCGGTGAAAATGGTGCTCTAGGAACCTGATGACCGAATCGGAATCTGGCGGCGCAGGATAACCGGCTGATAGCGTTCATCCCGGCCGGTGGCGCGACTGAACCGCCTCAACCAGACGAGCCCCGCCGTGAAGCCGGCCGCCGCACCCAGCAGTTCCCAAAGATCGGCATACCGGGGTATCCCGCCGTCGCCAAGGTAGTGACCGGCCAACGCGCCGATGAACAAACCCGCGAGCGGCACGGCGTACACGGCCAGGGAACCCCGCAGCAAACCGGACTCCGACACGCCGATTACCACCCGGTCGCCGGCAACCGCGCCGATGCTGTTTATGACACGCACCGGCGCCTGCCGCTGGCCCAGGACACTGGCCAGCACCGAGGTACCGCAACCCTGGCGGTCTGCACAGGCGCCGCAGGTGCTCGGGCGACGGGTTTCAACCCAGACCATGCCATCGTCCTCAACCTTCACCACCTGGCCAGTTTCTTCAATCATGGGCACCATCCCGGCGGCTGCCAATGGACTCCGCCATCATTTCCACGGTTACTGCAGGGACCTCACCGACCACCACCACCTGATGGCCCTCCACGATGGTCCCGTAGGCATTCATGGCGCCCATGCTGGAAAGGCCAGTCAGGGTATTATCGTCAGCCGAAGCCATTTCCACATAAACCGAGACCGTCGCCAGTCCGTCGCTGTAGACCAGATGCTCGGTTCCTTCACCACCGGGGCGCATCCGCTTGCGCTGATAATTGGTGAGGCTGAATCCATCCGGCAGCCGCTGCACCACCCAGTCTGGTTCGCCCGGGTCTGCCGTGGCGGTGCCGCCGATGTCCTGACGATGCCAGGCAGGCGCGTCTTCACCGGGCGGGACCGGCATGCCGGCATCGGAAACCTCGTTGCCGACCACCATATGGGTAAACATTACCTGCTCGATGGGGACACCGTGCGCACCGACAAGATCGGACTTGAGCAACAGCTTGCTGTCCCTGGCTATCCAGAAACGATATCCATAGCGGTAGGCATCCCTGGGTGTAATAGTGACCACTTGCGACATGACTCCCGTCATGCGGTCATTACCGAGGTTGTCGAAGCGATAGTATTTCTCGATGGAATCGAGGTCACGCGGCACCACCGGGAAGGGCTGACGCGGACGGCTGCGTCCCACCATGACCGATTTGCTGTCCGGCATGATGCAGGTCACCGACTGATTATCACGGATCACTTCCCGGGCGCTCCCTGTCAGGGATACCAGGCGCTCCTTCTCACCCTCGCCATCGCGCTGGTGGATAATGCGCATGGCCTCCAGCTTGCCATTCTGGAGATAGACGAAGGTACCCTCGTAATCGAGGTTCTGCAGGGCCCGGGACATGTCTTCCAGCCATTGGCGCGCCATGTTACCGGCGTGAACCGGCACAGCCGCCGCGACCAGCAGCAGCAGGAACGACGGCCTCAAGAGATTATTCCCTGACACCGTGATTCATTTCATGTCCCACGATACGTACATAGGGCAGCATGCCCTGCATCCCGCGGTTGACGGCATATTCGTTGTGGTTCACCAGGTACATATCCAGCTTCCGGTCAACCGACGGGTTGCCGGGTTCGTCACTGACGCGCATATAGTCGCCCGCGGGAGGCGGCGCGCTGGCCACGACTTCCGTCGGTGAGGGTGTTCCCTGCCGCGCCGACTGGAGACTCATGACCGCCATCACCGCCACCGAGGCGGCTACCGCCAGGCCGGCTGCCGGTCTCGCCAGCGTGGCCAGCCGGGAATAGCGGGACAGGGCCGGTTCAGACCGCAACAGGACTTTTACCCGCCGGGAAAATGCCGGATCGATCCGATCCGGCAAATGACTTTGCAGGGCATCGCTGATCAATTGATAACGCGACAGGCGCTGGTAGAGTTGATCGTCGCTTTCGATGCGCCTGAGCAACAGGTCATGTTCGGACCCGGGCAGTTCGTCGTCAACCAGTGCAGAGAGTTGTTCATTCAGGCTGTATTTCATGGTCGGATCATCCAGTTAACTATTTGAGCAGCGGCAGCAATTTCGAATCGATGGCGTCTCTCGCCCTGAAGATTCTGGACCGCACCGTCCCGATCGGACACTCCATGGTCTGGGCAATCTCTTCGTAGCTCATGCCTTCCAGCTCCCGTAGCGTAATCGCCGTGCGCAGATCATCGGGCAATTCCTCTATAGCCTGTGTGATCGCCGCATGGATTTCATCCTTCAGCAACAGGCGCTCCGGTGTGTCCTGTTCCTTGAGACTCGTTGCACCCTCATATTGTTCCGCTTCCTGTGCATCAATATCATCATTTGGCGGACGCCGGCCGGATGCCACCAGATAATTCTTCGCCGTATTGATGGCAATCCGGTAGATCCAGGTGTAGAACGCACTCTCGCCCCGGAAGCGGTTGATGGCGCGGTACGCCTTGATGAAGGCCTCCTGGGCGACATCCATGGCTTCGTCGGGGTCGTGCACATAACGATTGACCAGCTTGATGAGCTTGTGCTGGTATTTGAGGACCAGGATGTCAAATGCCGCCTTGTCACCCTTTTGTACCCTTTCCACCAGCGCCTGATCGACGTTTCTCTCACTCATCCGGAGCAGTTCCAGCCATCCGGAATACGCGCCATGCGCCGGATAGACAACCATGGATACAGATAGTTCGCTCTTGTTGCTGTAAACCTGATATCTTTCAACGGATACTCCGGCTTGCGCCGCGGCAGAATATGCGGCAACTGTAACACCGGTCCAGGGCGGCGTCAGCCGGGCGCAACATTAACCACAAATCCTTATTGGCTCAAGCGATGACGCCAGCCTGTAATTTTGATGTTCTGGTCATCGGCAGCGGCGGCGCCGGTCTGAGCCTGGCGCTGCGCCTGCCCGCGCAGCTTCGGGTTGCGGTGCTGTCCAAGAGCCGGCTTGAGGAAGGCTCTACGCTCTATGCCCAGGGCGGGATTTCCGCGGTGACCGACCCGGAGGATTCGTTCGAGGCGCATATCAGGGACACCCTGATCGCGGGCGCGGGTCTGAACCGGCCGCAGGCCGTGCGATTCGCCATAGAAAAGGCTCCCGAGGCCATCCGCTGGCTGATTGACCTCGGCGTCCCCTTCACCCGTCATACCAATACACACGGGCACCTGGGCTACCATCTGACGCGCGAAGGCGGTCATTCCACACGCCGGGTTTTGCATGCCGCGGATGCGACCGGCAGGGCGATCGAGAACACACTGGTCACGAAGGCGCGTGAGCGATCGAATATTACGTTATTCGAGCACCATATCGCCGTCGATCTGATCACCGGCGCGAAGCTGGGACTGCGGGAGAATCGCTGTCTGGGCGCCTATATTCTCAACCGGGAACTCAATCAGGTCGAGGTCTTCGCCTCCCGTTGCGTGGTGCTTGCTACCGGCGGCGCCAGCAAGGTCTATCTCTACACCAGCAACCCGGACACCTCCACCGGCGACGGTATCGCGATGGCCTGGCGCGCCGGCTGCCGCGTCGCCGACCTGGAGTTCAACCAGTTTCATCCCACCTGCCTGTATCACCCCAAAGCGAAATCCTTTCTGGTCACCGAGGCGGTGCGCGGCGAGGGTGGTCATCTGCTGCTGCCCGACAAGACGCCCTTCATGCACCGTTTCGACGAACGCGGTGACCTGGCCCCGCGGGACATCGTGGCGCGTGCCATAGACCATGAAATGAAGCGACTCGGACTGGAATACGTCCTGCTCGATATCAGCCACAAACCGGCGCCGTTCATCAAAGAACATTTCCCGAACGTCTTCGCGCGCTGCCGCGAACTCGGCTACGACATGACGCTGGAACCCATTCCGGTGGTGCCGGCGGCGCACTACACCTGCGGCGGCGTCGTGACGGATCTGCAAGGATGCACCGACCTGCCCGGACTGTACGCCATAGGCGAGGTCGCCTGTACCGGCATGCACGGCGCCAACCGGATGGCCAGCAATTCGCTGCTGGAATGTCTGGTCTTCGCGGCGTCAGCCAGCGAGCACATTGCCGCCGGGGTGACTGCGATACCGCAACCGCCGGTAATCCCCGAATGGGACGTATCACGGGTCAGGGATTCTGACGAGGAAGTCGTCGTCAGCCATAACTGGGATGAACTGCGCCGCTGCATGTGGAATTACGTGGGCATCGTGCGCACCAGCAAGCGTCTGCAGCGCGCTGCCCGGCGCGTGGAACTGCTGCAGCAGGAGATCCAGGAGTACTACAGCAATTTCACCATATCCAATGACCTGCTGGAACTGCGCAATCTGGCGCAGGTGGCCGAACTCATCATCCGCTCGGCGCAACAGCGCAAGGAAAGCCGCGGACTGCACTACACCCTCGACTACCCGGAACCCGACACCAGTCATGAACCGACCGACACCGTGCTTACCCCCGATATGCCTGCCGGCGGCGGCATCGAGGACTGAACAGAATGTCACTAACCTGGTGTTCATCCACAAACACCGTTTTCACCACTGACACGCAGCGATCAACGGTGTTACGACATTCCCGCGTGCTTGCGTGGCCAGCAGGTGTGTGAATAACCCCTGATCGGATTCAGACGATCTGAAACGTCGGCGGCGCTGCGCCCGCCGCGTACGACTCGCACTGCACCTCGCTCACCCGCGCACCCGGCGGCCCGTCAGACAACCAGCTGCACAGCGCGGCAACCGCTTCGGCGGAACCGCAGGCCAGCACTTCAACCCGCCCATCGCGCAGATTACGGGCATAGCCGGTCACACCCAGCGACGAGGCACGCTCACGCGTCGAGGCGCGGAAGAACACCCCCTGCACGTGACCGCTCACCAGGCACCGCCGGCAGACCATGTAAGTGCCTGTAACTAGGGAGACACGCTCGACAGGCTCATCTGCCCGGCGCTGGTCTGCGAATCCCGCATCTGCTGCTTGCGTTCCAGATACGCCTCGATGGCTGCTCCGGTAATCGGCCCTTCCTGGCGGGCAACACGTTCGCCCTGCGGGGATATGATGTAGGTGGTCGGCAGGCCGAGCACCGGACCGAGCGGCGTCACGGGGACCGGGTCCATGCTCAGCACGGGGTAGGTCATGAAGTGCTGGTCTACGAATTCGAGCAGCTGTTCGCGGTCGGCCTCTTCGAAGTTGATGCCGAGCACCACGGCATCCTTGTCCTTGTGCTTTTCGTGAAACTCGACCAGGTCCGGTATTTCATCCAGGCAGGGCGGACACCACGTGGCCCAGTAGTTGACAATCACCCATTTGCCGCGAAACTCGGAAAGCGAACGCGGTTTGCCGTCAACATCGTTCAGGGTGAAATCCACCGGCTCCGCAAACGCCGTTATTGCCGTAAATAACCCCAAAAGTAATAATGCCAGCCGCATCTGCTGCTCCTCTGTAATCAGGCGTTATTGTACAAAATTCTGACAACGCGTGTCGCATCGGGTTCCCGCCCGCGCACGAGCCCGTTTCAGGCTAGAATTCAGGGCACAGGTCACTCATCCGGCATTCAGGCAGACAGGCGTTCCCCCATGACCACTATCACCAGGCAGGACTTCATCGACAGCGTACGGGATGCGCTGCAGTACATCTCCTATTACCACCCGCCCGATTTTATAAGGGCGATGTACGCGGCCTACCAGACCGAGCAGTCCCCCGCCGCCCGCGATGCCATGGCGCAGATTCTGATCAATTCCCGCCTGTGCGCCGAGGGGCACCGCCCCGTCTGCCAGGACACCGGCATCGTCAATGTCTTCCTCGACATTGGCATGGCGTTGCGCTGGGACACGGACATGGACATCGACGCCATGGTCAACCGTGCCGTGCACGAGGCTTACACCGACCCGATCAATCCTTTGCGCGGATCGGTCGTCGCCGATCCCGCCGGCGAGCGGCGCAACACCGGCGACAACACCCCGGCGGTCATCCACATGAAGGTCGTACCCGGCGACAGCCTCGGGGTCACGGTAGCGGCCAAGGGCGGTGGGTCGGAACACAAGTCCTGCTTCGCCATGCTCAACCCCAGCGACGATCTGGTCGCCTGGGTGCTGGAACGGGTACCCGCCATGGGCGCCGGCTGGTGTCCTCCGGGCCTGCTCGGCATCGGCATCGGAGGAACTGCCGAGAAGGCGATGCTGCTGGCGAAGGAAGCGCTGCTGGAACCCGTCACGATGCATGACCTCAAACGCCGCGGACCGTCGAACCGGCTGGAGGAACTGCGTCTGGAAATTTATGACAAGGTCAATGCCCTGGGAATCGGCGCGCAGGGCCTGGGAGGGCTGACCACCGTCCTCGATGTCAAGGTCCGCGACTATCCGACACACGCATCCTCGAAGCCCGTTGCCATCATCCCGAACTGCGCCGCCACCCGCCACCTGCACTTCTCCCTGGACGGGAGCGGACCCGCGCGGTTTGATGCGCCTGACCTCACCGACTGGCCGGTCATCGACCGCGATCCGGGCACGCAGGCGCGCCGCGTACATCTGGACGAACTGGATCGCGACGCCGTCAGCCAGTGGCGGCCGGGCGAGACGCTGCTGATCAGCGGCAGACTGCTCACCGGCCGCGATGCGGCGCACAAACGCATCGTCGACCTGCTGGAACGCGGCGAGGCGCTTCCCGGCGGCCTCGATTTCAGGGGACGCTTCATCTACTACGTGGGTCCGGTCGACCCGGTGGGCGAAGAGGTCGTCGGACCGGCAGGTCCCACCACGGCCACGCGCATGGACAAGTTCACCGAGATCATGCTCGACAGGACCGGTCTGCTCGGCATGATCGGCAAGGCGGAACGCGGTCCGCAAGCCGTCGCGACCATCGCCCGCTACGGGGCCGTCTACCTGATCGCAACCGGCGGTGCGGCCTACCTGGTATCGAAAGCCATCCGTTCCGCACGGGTGCTGGCGTTTGCGGAACTGGGCATGGAGGCGGTATATGAATTCGAGGTCGAGGACATGCCCGTCACCGTCGCGGTGGACGCCCACGGCAACTCCATACACGAAAGCGGTCCGCGAGAGTGGCGCATGCGCATCGGCAAAATCCCGGTGGTAACCCGCTAGGGACGCTTCTTCCTCGACAGTTTCCCTACCCGGGCGAACGCTTCCGCGATCAAAGATACGGTTCCCTGCAGGAGCGGCCTTGGCCGCGAAGGGTCTCTGATCAGCGGCGTTGTTCGCGGGCAAAGCCTCCGCGTCCTGCTCGCGCACCTCGCCCGCTTCCATGCAGGCGAGAGCGCTCCTACAATGGGCCCCGATCCAACGAAACAGACAAGGCACAGACCCATGACCACCGACGTCACGATCTACCACAACCCGCGCTGCAGCAAATCGCGCGCCACGCTGGACCTGCTGCGGGAACACGGCCATCAGCCGCGTATCGTGGAATATCTCAATAACCCGCCGAGCGAAACGGAACTCGCCGCCATACTGAAGCTGCTGGGTATGGAACCGCGCGAACTGATGCGCCGCAAGGAAGAGGATTACGCCCGGGCAAATCTCGATGATCCCGGACTGACCCGCGAGGAACTCATCAGGGCGCTGCACGATCACCCGCGGCTCATCGAACGGCCCATCGTCCTCGCCAACGGCAAGGCCGCCCTGGGCCGTCCTCCCGAAAGTGTGGTGGAAATTCTCTGACGGCCAATTCACCGCAGAGACGCCGGGAACGCAGAGTTTCATGCGAATAAAGAATTTCGAATCAATTCACCAAGACACCAGTTAATTCGTCATGCCGGACACGTTTCGACATCCAGACACATGATTTTCATGGATTCCGGCATTCGCCGGAATGACGCAACATGAGTCAATTTGAGCTTGTATAGGAATGTATTCTCTGCGTTCACGGCGTCTCTGCGGTAATCTTTCATTTATTTCCATGTCCATTCAATCCAGGGGTGTATCGGGATGATCGAGATACTGGTGCTTTACTACAGCCGTTACGGCGCCACCGCCGAGATGGCGCAGCGCATCGCTCGCGGCATTGAGGAAGTTCCCGGCT
>Ga0210085_1000491_pt1 | contig 16688 bp, 15 predicted proteins | sample China_Galinas_PW_5_FD_184866 | JGI IMG/M metagenome (GOLD analysis project Ga0210085, IMG submission 184866) | Wetland microbial communities from San Francisco Bay, California, USA, that impact long-term carbon sequestration - China_Galinas_PWC_D1... | ecosystem: Environmental > Aquatic > Marine... | reverse complement strand
ACCTGGATCCGCAGCTGCGGGCGGTCCTGCGCGAGGCTGAGCGCGAGCTCATCGTGTCCGTGCCCGTGCGCATGGACGACGGCAGCGTGGAGGTCTTCACGGGCTACCGCGTGCAACACAACCTGGGTCGCGGGCCGTCCAAGGGCGGGCTGCGCTACCACCAGGACGTGACCCTCAACGAGGTCCGCGCGCTGGCCATGTGGATGACCTGGAAATGCGCCGTCGTGGGCATCCCCTACGGCGGCGGCAAGGGCGGTGTGGCGGTCGATCCCAAGCGTTTGAGCCAGCGCGAGCTGGAGGGGCTGACCCGGCGCTTCGCCACCAACATCAGCGTCATCATCGGTCCGCAGAGCGACATCCCAGCGCCCGACGTCAACACCAACCCCCAGGTCATGGCCTGGATCATGGACACCTACTCCATGCACGTCGGCTATACCGTGCCGGCGGTGGTCACCGGCAAGCCCATCGCGCTCGGCGGCTCCGAAGGCCGGGCCGAGGCCACCGGCCGTGGCGCGGTGGTGACCATCAGCGAGGCAGCCCGCCATGTGGGTCTCGACATCATCGGGGCCAGCGTGGCCATCCAGGGCTTCGGCAACGCCGGCTCGGTCGCGGCCACGCTGCTCGATCAGATGGGTGCGAAGGTCGTCGCCGTCTCCGACAGCCAGGGCGGGATCCACGCCGACGACGGTCTCGACATCGTCGCCGCCAAGGCCTGGAAGGCGGAGCACGGTACGGTCGTGGGCTACCCCGGCGCAGAGCCGGTGAGCAACGCGCAGCTGCTGGAGCTGGACGTGGACGTGCTCGTGCCGGCGGCGCTGGAGAACCAGCTCACCGTGGCCAACGCCGCCCGCGTCAAGGCGCGCATCGTGGCCGAGGCCGCCAACGGGCCGACCACGCCCGATGCCGACGAGATCCTCCATCGCAACGGCGTCTTCCTCATCCCCGACATCCTGTGCAACGCCGGGGGCGTGACGGTCTCCTACTTCGAATGGGTCCAGGACCTCAACCGGGACCAGTGGTCCGAGGAGGTCGTCAACAGCAAGCTCACCGCCATCATGGTTCGCTCCTTCGCCGAGGTCGTGGCCATGGCCGAGCGCGAGGACTGCGACATGCGCACGGCGGCCTACCTGCTGGCCGTCGACCGGGTCGCCACCGCCACCGCCCTGCGCGGCCTTTACCCCTAGCGGCCAGCGGGCCAGAGCAAGGAGCAGACATGGTCGACCGACTCGATCACGAGGAACAGTTCCTCTTCAAGGAGGAAGTCCTCTCGCTGGCCGAGGCGCTGGCCGAGGCAGGGGCTCTGGACAACGTCGAGGACCTGCTCACCGACGTCATCACCAGCCCTCGCTTCGACTCGGAGGTGTTCACCCTCGAGCGCTCGCTGCAGGTGATGCTCGGCGCCCGGCCCGGGACGACGCTCGTGGGCCTGCTGACCGTCTCGCCGGATGTCTTCGACCAGGTGGCGGAGGTGCGCATCGCGCCCGAGACGCTGGAGCGGCTGCGGGCCTGGCGCGCGCGCTTCGGCCTGGCCATCGACAACGCGCTCAACTTCCTCAACAACCCCGACGGCATCCAGGGCCACGACTTCAGCACGCAGATCGCCAACGTCGATGAGCGGCGTGTGCTGCAGGGCCGCCTCACGCTCGTGCGCTACAACAACGAGCCCCAGTTCTTCCTCGCTGACGCCCACGTCTTCTACGGCCTCATCGCGGACATCCTCGAGCAGCTGGGCCCGTACACCGACGACGACACCGTGGACGAGGAGACGCTCCTGCGTCTGCGCGAGAGCCTCGATCGCATCGACCGTCGCCTGGCCTCGCGCGGCTGAGCCGGGCGAGGCGCCGGGCTAGGGCGAGACCGCGGAGATGCCCCGCCTGATGAGGGCCATGCGGGCGTTGCCCGGCTTGGTGCCCACGAGCACGTATTCGTAGCGCACGCCGGGACGGAAGCGGGCGATACGCTGGGCGACCGGTTCGCTCTGCCCGGAGACGCCGGCCGCGACCCCGATGAAGACGCCCGCCGGGGCCGCGCTCTCGGTTCGCTCATCGCCTTTGCTCCAGAGCGGGATGAGGCTGGGGAGCGGCGACAGGTACTGCTCGTCGACGACCGACCAGACGGAGCCCTTGAGGTAGGCCCCGAACTCCGCCGCGTGACGGATGGCGTAGGCCGAATCGGGCAGGGCCGGACCCCGTGGCGGGATCTCGCCGAGGAAGGGCTCGGTGTTGTCGAAGACGAGCATCCGGGGCGCCCGCCTGGTGACCACCACCGTCCAGTCGCTGCCGGGTGTGACCTGCAGGCGCCGCTTGGCGATGAGCGTCCCGGCGCAGGCCTTGCGCCGATTGATCTTGTAGATACGCAACACCTTCTTGCCCGTACCGATCACGTCCTGCTCGTAGGCGGCGCCATAGGGCAGCGCCGTGCGTTTCTCCTTCCGTCCGATGCAGACGTCGATCTTCTGGCCCGCCCTGCCGTTGACGATGGCCAGCGTACCCCGCGTGTCAGAGGCGGCGGCCGGCACGGCCAGGCTGGTCAGCACGAGGGCGGACGCCGCGCCGCCGAGCAAGAGCTTGCGGATACCGTGCATGGATCCCTCCCGTGGTTGCTACGAGGGCTGTGAGACGCCCCGGCTGATGAGCACGAACCTGGCGTTGGCGCGGTAGGTGCCCACGAGGATCCACTCGTATCGTCGGCTGACCCTGGTCATGGCCGACTTCTGGGCGAAGGTCACATCCGTGCCGGACTTCGTGGCCCGGATCCGCCAGAGCACGTTCGGCTCGGTGCCGTAGGTGAACTCGTCGCCCTTGTTCCAGACCGGGTCGTCGGCCGGGCTGATGGGCTGTTCAGGGTTGGGGGACCACCAGGTGAAGTGGAAGTCGGCCGCGAAGTCGGCGGCGGAGCGCCACCCGAAGACCGCGCTCGTGAGAGGCTCACCCCGAGGCGGGACCTCACCCAGGAAGTAGGGGTCCGTGTTGTCGAAGATGACGACCTTGGGCGCGCGCCGGGTGAGCACGATGGTCAGGTCCGTGCCCGGCCCGACCTCGATCACGCGGGCGGCCAAGCGCCTGCCGCCACAGGTCCGTGCGTCGTTCCGCTTGAAGAAGCGGATGACCTTCCGGCCGGGCTTGATGACGTTCTTGCGGAAGACCGAGCCGTAGGTTGCTCCGGAGCGGAGCTCGCGCTTGCCGATGCAGATATCGACCGCGGCACCGGGACGTCCGTTGACGATGGCGAGGGTGCCCGTGTCGTCGGCAGCGGCTGCCGGCAGGCCCAGGGTGGCGATTGCCAGGATGGCGGTGGCGAGGCCGAGCGTTACCTGTCGGGTTCGGGGCATGCGTTCTCCTTGTGGCTCGGGCGCAAGGTACCAAGCCTCACCAGGTCCGGCAGGGGCAGGCGCGGCGCTTCCTTGCCGGTGACCCCGATCAGTCGAGGAATCCCTGCGCGACCAACTCCCGACGCAAGTCTTCCGCGCCGCGGAAGAGGTGGGCCGCGATCCCGTACGAGCGGGCCGCCACCACGTTGGGCTCGTGGTCGTCGATGAAGAGCAGGTCTGCCGCTCGCAGCTGGAAGGTGTTCAGCAGGTAGTCGAAGATCTCACGGTCGGGCTTGATCATCTTCACGCGACCGGACACCACGACGCCGTCGAAAAGCTCGAGCCAGTCGTACTTCTCCTCCGCGTGCGGGAACATCTCTGCCGACCAGTTGCTCAGCGCGTAGAGCGGCACCCGCCGTTCCTTGAGCTCGTGCAGGATGGCCACGGTGGCGTCGTGCGAGCCGGCCAGCGTCTCGGGCCAGCGCTCTGTATAGGCGTCGAAGATCTCGGCCCAGGCGGGGTACTCCACCTTCAGCGCGGCCATCGCCTCCGCCCATGATTCGCCCTTGTCGCGCTCCAGGTTCCAGGCATGGTTGAGGACATCGGCGAGCAGGGCCTCCATCTCGGCCTCGCGGCCGGGCATGAGCTCTCGCAGCAGATAGCGGGGATCCCAGTCCACGAGGACCCCGCCAGGTCGAAGACGACGGTGTTCACGTCCCTGATGCTACCGGCTTGGCGGCCGTACCCTTCGGTGCATGCGACAGCTCTACCTCGCTGCCACCGGCCGCAACCACGGCAAGACGACACTGGCCCTGGGCCTCCTGGCCGCACTCCTCGACCGCGGCATCTCGACGGCATTCGTCAAGCCGGTGGGGCAGCGCTATGCCATGGTGGACGACGTCCCCGCCGACGAGGACGCCATCCTCATGAAGGAGCTCTTCGGGCTCGAGGACCGCTTCATCGACATGAGCCCGGTGCACCTGCCGCGCGGCTTCACCAAGGCCTTCATCCGCGGGGAGGTGACGGAGGACCTGGCCAGCAAGATCCGCGTCGCCCACCAGAACCTCGGACAGGGGCACGACGCCCTCATCGTGGAGGGCACCGGACACGCGGGCGTGGGCTCGGTGGTCGGACTGTCCAACGCCGAGGTGGCGGCCATGATGCAGGCCCCGGTGGTCATCGTGAGCGAGGGCGGCGTCGGCCGCCCCATCGATGAGATCGTGCTCAACCAGGCGCTCTTCGAGCAGCGCGGCGTGCCCCTCGTGGGGGCCGTCATCAACAAGGTCGACGTCGAGGCGGACCCGTCACTGCCCGACATCCTTGACCGCGGCCTGGCCCTCCACGGCATCGACCTGCTGGGCATCCTGCCCTACCGACCACTGCTGGCCAACCCCACGCTCTCCATGCTCATCGAGCAGATCCACGGAGAGATGCTCAGCTCGGGCGAAGACATGGACCGGCTCATCGAGCATATCGCCATCGGCTCGGGCCAGGCTCACCACGTGCTGGAGAAGGTGGGACCCGGTTCGCTGCTCATCGTGCAGGGCGACCGCTCGGACATCATCGCGGCGATCATCGCGGCCAACGAGACCGAGCAGCTCCTGCGCGAGTCGCCGGAGCTGGCCGGGCGTCCCGGTGCGAGCCCACGCTTCGGTCGCGCCCCTGACGATCCCTCCTCGCACTCGCTCTCGGGCATCGTCTTCACCAACGACCGTCGGCCATCGGAGCGGGACATCGAAGCCATCACGGCGGCCGGTATCTTCGCCCTGCTCGTGCCCCACGAGATCTACCCCGTGGCCAGCGAGCTCCACCACCTGCTGATCAAGACGCACGTGCAGGACCACCGCAAGATCGAGGTGATCAAGCAGGTCGTGGCCGATTGGTTCGACATCGACGCGCTGCTCGGCCGGCTCGATGCCGCGGTCAGGTCAGGCTAGGCGGTTCGTCGCTCAGCTCGGCGATCGAGCGGCGACGCCGATCGACGCGCAGCTCGAAGATGTCGGGCCGGGCGTAATGGCCAGTCGGATCGAAGTTGTGCCGCTCTTCGCGCACCCTGGCCAGGTCGACATCGGCGATCACCAGCCGTTCCTCACCCGCAAGTGGTGCCTGCAGCCAGGTGCCGTCAGGCCCGGCCAGCGCCGATCCGCCGTCGTACCAGTCGCCCGCCGACAGCTCGGCCCGGAGCGGGAAGTCGTCGGGGACGTCGGCGCGCGAGATGAGGGTGCCGGCGGCCAGCGAGAAGACCCGGCCCTCGCGCGCGATGAAGCGGGTGATGTCGGTCGTGCTGGCGACCGACCCGGGCCAGGCGCTGACATGGATGTCCTCGCCGCCGGCGTAGAGGGCCAGGCGCGCCTGGGGCAGCCAGTTCTCCCAGCAGTTGAGCCCGCCCACGCGCGCGGTCTCGCCCTCGCGCCCGGTGAAGGTGTGCACGCGCAGGCCGTTGCCGTCACCCGCTGCCCACACCAGGCGCTCGTGGTAGGTCGGCTGTACCTTGCGATGGGCCGAGACGACCCCGCGCTCGGGGTCGATGGCCACGAGCGTGGCGTAGACGGAGCCGCGGGCCGTACCCGAACGTCGCTCGGCGATCCCGAGGTAGGTGAACACGCGATGCTCGGCGGCCGCCTCGGCGACCAGACGCAGCTGCGGGCCATCGAGCTCGACCGCGGCCTCGAGGTAGTAGGCGTAGGCCGCCTTCTGCTCGGGCACGTTCCAGCGCGACGCGTCGGTCTCCTCCGTCCACACGGGGTAGCCGCCGAGGTGGGTCTCGCCGAACGCGAGCAGGTCCACGCCCTCCGCTCCGGCGCGGGCGATCCACTCCACGACACGCTCGGCGCCGGCGTCCGGCCGGCCCCAGGCGCCGTGGACGTTGGCAGCGGCGATGCGCATGATCAGTCCTCCCCGCCGATGAGTCGGTTGTCGATGAGTCGTGTCGTCCCGAAGATCACCGCCAGCGACAGCAGCGCGGCGCCGGTGACCCGGTCGAGCTCGACCAGGGTGAGGGCATCGGCCACCGACACGTATTCCACCTGCGCCAGCGGCTCCAGGGCCAGGACCTCCTCCATCAGCGCGCGCAGCACGGGCGCCTCTCGCTCACCTGCCGCATAGGCCTCGGCTGCCGCGGCCAGGGCTCGACCGAGCACCGGCGCGGCCGCTCGTTCCTGTTCGTTGAGGTGGACGTTGCGCGACGAGAGCGCGAGGCCGTCGGGTTCGCGCACCGTGGGGCAGGCGACGACCTCGGTGGGCAGGGCCAGGTCCGCGGCCATGCGCCGGATGACCATCACCTGCTGGGCGTCCTTCTGCCCGAAGTAGGCCCGCTCGGCACCGACCAGCGCGAAGAGGATGGCCACCACCGTGGCCACGCCATCGAAGTGGCCGGCGCGGGCCGCGCCTTCCAGCGGCCGGGCCACCGCGCCTACGCTGACGGTGGTGTCGAAACCCGGGGGATAGACCTCATCGGGGTCGGGCAGCCAGACGATGTCGGCGCCCTCCGCTTCGCAGACCGCGAGATCGGCGGCGGTATCGCGCGGGTAGCGGGTGTAGTCGCCTTCGTCGTCGAATTGGCGGGGGTTGACGAAGATCGTCACGACCGTGGTCGCGTTCTCCGCGCGTGCGCGCCGAAGCAGCGAGCGATGGCCATCGTGCAGCCAGCCCATGGTCGGCACCAGCCCCACCGGCCGCGCCGCCGAGGCGAGGGCGGCCCGCAGCTCGGCGCGGGTGCGCAGCACACGGGTCATGGCGTCACGCGTGGGGTCGAACCGCGGCGATCAGAGGTCGCGGTCGAGCGGGATGGTCAGGGGGGATCCGGCACGATCGAGCTCGCTGCGTCCCAGGACCTCGTCGAGGACCTCGGGCGCCATGGAGCTCGATTCGGACTCGGCCGGGAAGTCGCCGCTCAGGACTGCCTCCTGGTAGGCGCGAACCGCCGCTGCCAGGGCTGCCCCGACCTCACCGAAGCGGCGCGCGTGTCGTGGCGTGTGGCCCTGCGTCAGCCCCACGATGTCGGTGATGACCTGGATCTCGCCCGAGGTGTGCGGGCCGGAGCCGATGCCGATGGTGGGGATCGAGAGGCGTTCCGTGATGGCCCGGGCGAGCTCGGCCGGGACGAGCTCGAGCACGACGGCGAAGGCGCCCGCCTCCTGTACCGCGAGCGCATCGGCGATGAGCTTGCGAGCCGATTCCCTGGATCTCCCCTGGACTCGGAAGCCGCCCAGCTGATTGACCGCCTGGGGGGTCAGGCCGATGTGGCCGACCACGGGGATGCCGCTGCTGACGATGGCCTCGATGGTCCGGGCCGAACGCACGCCGCCTTCCAGCTTGATGGCCTGGGCATAGGCCTCGGACAGGAAGCGACCCGCGTTCTCGACCGATTCGTCGATGGACACGCCGTAGCTGAGGAAGGGCATGTCCCCCACCACCAGGGCGTGCTTGGCGCCCCGGCTCACCGCCCGCGTGTGATGCAGCATCTCCTCGACGGTCACGCGCACGGTCGTGTCGTAGCCGAGCATCACCATGCCCACGGTGTCGCCCACGAGGATGAGTGGGATGCCGGCCTCGTCCACGATGCGCGCGGTGGGGTAGTCGTAGGCCGTGATGGTGGCGAACCGCTGGCCGGCCTCGTACATGCGTGCGATGTCGGCGGTGGTGATGCGGCGGACGGGCTTGGGGTCGCTCATGCCGTCATTCTGCACTGCCCGCGGCACGCAGCGCCGCGATCCGGTCGAGCAGCCGCTCGGCGACCTCCGCCTTGGGCAGCTGGGGCCAGGGCTCGGGCTCGGCACCGGGCACCACGATGGTGACCCGGTTGGTATCGGTGCCGAAGCCGGATCCGGGCTCGGCGACGTCGTTGGCCACGAGCAGGTCCACGCCCTTGCGGGCGGCCTTTTCCGGAGCTCGTGCGAGTGAGCCGGTCTCGGCCGCGAAACCCACGATGACCGGCCGTGCGGCCGGGCCGGCGCCGGACGCGCGGGCCTGCGCCGCAGCCTCCGCCAGGATGTCCGCGGTCGGCTCCAGGGTCAGCTGCAGGCCGTCGGCACGCGGGAGTTTCACGGCCGCCGGCGAGGCCGGCCGGAAGTCGGCCACGGCCGCGGCCATGACCAGGGCGTCGGCACCCGGCAGCAGTCTCAGCACGGCCTCCCGCATCTCGGCTGCGGTCTCCGCCGCGACCACGGTGAGGCCGTCGGGCACGGGGGCGCTGGTGGTGCCCTTGACCAGGGTCACGCGGGCGCCACGGGCTGCGGCGGCACGCGCGACGGCCATGCCCATCCGCCCGCTGGAGCGGTTGCCCAGGAAGCGCACCGGATCGATCGGCTCGGCCGTGCCGCCGGCTGTCACGAGCACGTGCCAGTCGGCGAGGTCGGTCCGGGATGGCGTCAGGCGCGGCGGACGGGCCGTGGGGTCCGGCTGGCGGACGGACCGGCCGGCGACGGCGTCCACCACCGCGGCCACCAGCTGCGGCAGCTCGGCCAGGCGACCGACACCCTCCTGACCGGAAGCCAGCGCCCCGTGGCCCGGCTCCACCACCGTGTAGCCGAACTCGCGCAGGCGGGCGACGTTGGCGGCAGTGGCGGGGTGGGTGTACATGTCGCCGTCCATGGCGGGAGCCACGATCACTGGCGCCGAGCTGGCGAGGCAGGTGGCCGTGATGACGTCGGCGGCGAGGCCGTTGGCCATGGCGCCCAGCCAATGGGCGGTGGCCGGCGCGACCAGGATGGCGTCGGCGCTGTCGGCCGCCACGATGTGGCCGATGCGGCGGTCCCCCTGCAACTCCAGCGGGTCACGCATCACGGCGCGGCCGGAGAGGGCTTCCATGGTCAGAGGCCCGATGAAGTGGGTCGCGGCCTCGCTCATCATGACCTGTACCTCCGCGCCGGCGCGGGTCAGCTCGCGCAACAGCTCGGCCGCCTTGTAGGCAGCGATGGAGCCGGTCACTCCCAGCAGCACCAGGCGGCCGTGGAGCGGTCCTGCGCTCATCGGACCCCTCCTGCCGCTGGCCGCTCACGCAGCCGCTCGGCCAGCAGGCCCAGGCCGCGCAGCACGAGGTCGGGGTCGCGCTCGTCGGCGATGGCCGGCAGCCCCGGTCCCGCCGGCTCGCGCCAGGCGGCCTCGGCCCAGCTGGCCGCGCTGTAGCCACCGGTGACCACGACCCTGGTCGCTCGCCCCGATGCGCCTCCGCGGTCCAGCCGCTCGTGCATGCGCAGGGCCAGCTCGCGCACGGCTCCGATGTGGCCGAGCACGATGCCGCTGGTGATGGCCGAGGCGGTATCGGTGCCGATGGCCTCAAGAGGCAGCCGCAGCTCGATGCGCGGCAGGCGGGCCGTTCCCTCCGCCAGCGACTCGGCGGCCAGCTCCAGTCCCGGCAGGATGGCCCCGCCCAGGAAGAACCCGTCCTCGTCCACGGCGTCGACCGTGGTGGCCGTCCCGAGATCGATGATGATGGCTGGGGACCCGAGGAGCTGGGTCGCAGCCCAGGCCGCCACCAGGCGGTCAGGTCCGACCTGGTCAGGGCGGACCAGGGTCGTGCTGATGGGGATGTGGCTGGCGGCGACCACGGTCAGGGGCAGATCCATCGCCGCCGCCGCCCGCTCCAGGCGCTCGGTCCAGCGATCGACCACGCTGGCCGCGATGATGCCCGCAGGCGGTTCGTCACGCGCCCCCGCCAGCACGCGCAGGCCGTCGAGCAGGTCGTCACCGGTAGCTGCGGACGTGTCGAGCCGCCCCGCGCTGTGGATGGTCGAACCCTCCACGGCCGCGGCCTTGGCGGCGCTGTTGCCGATGTCGATGGCCAGGAACACGTGTCGATGATAGGGCCCCCGGCCGCGGCCCCTCCCGGCGGATCCGCCGCCGGGTGCGACCTGCGCGGGAGTCGCTTCGGGCCGAGGAGCCTGCGTTACCATCGGTCTCGTCGTGTGCAGGGGTCCGTGGCCGGGCCGCAGTGGTTGGGAGGGTGCGTGTCGATCGAGCCACCGGCGAAGTTCTTCGTCAATGCCGGACTCGTCTCCAACCCCGTCGACATCTACCACCTCCTGCGCCCGCTGCTCCGCCAGACCGTGGCCTACCGCTACCTGCGTGGACGCGAGATCGTCGCCCACGGCACCGGCTGGGTCGAGCGGATCGTGGCCGACCGACCGGACGTCTCCTCCTTCTTCACGCCCCTGTCGATCTGCCTCTCGGTAGCTTCGTGGGAGCACCTCGAGTTCGAGACTCGGCCTGACCAGCTCATCACCTACGAGCTGGTGCAAGGTGACGAGCGCGTGGTGCTGGAGTTCGTGCCGCCCCCGGGCGGTGATGGCGACGAGGCCGTGCAGGAACCGCTGCCCTTCCAGGCAGCGCCGGGCTACATCCAGATGGAGCTCAACGCCTTCGACGGCGCGGAGGCGGCCGAAGGGGAGGGCCCCACGACCAGTGAGCCCGGCGGCGAGGCGAGCGCTGAAGGCTAGGGCGACCGCTGAAGGCTAGGGCGACCGCTCGTCCCGTGTAGGATGACGGCCCGATGTTCGAACGTACCGCGTTGCCCAACGGGCCACGTGTCATCACCGCCCGTCTACCCGGCATGCGCTCGCTGGCCGTGGCCGTCTACGTCATGGTCGGCTCGCGCGGTGAGACCCGGGCCAAGTCGGGGCTGGCCCACTTCATGGAGCACATCACCTTCAAGGGCACCCGTCGCTGGCCGTCCTCGCGCGAGGTCTCGGACGCGGTGGAGGGCGTGGGCGGGAGCGCCAACGCAGCCACCGACCGCGAGACCACCGTCTACTGGACGCGGCTCCCGGTGCGCGAAGCGGAGCTGGGCCTGGACCTGCTGGCAGAGCTCACGCTGCGTCCGTTGCTGCGCAGCGACGACATCGCCCACGAGCGCGACATCATCATCGAAGAGATCCGCTCCTACCGCGACGACCCGGCCCAGTACATCTACAACGTCTGGGACGAGGCCTTCTTCGGTGACGTCCCGCTGGGCTGGGAGGTCGCCGGGACCGAGGCCTCTGTCCGTGACCTGAGCGACCAGGATATCCGCGGCTTCTGGGCGGCTGGCTATCAGCCCGCCAACATGGTCGTGGCGCTCGCGGGCGACCTCGGTCATGAGGAGGCCGTGAAGCTGGTCGCGCAGGCCTTCGGTACTGGCAGAGCGTCGGTCGCGCCCTACCCTCCCGCGCCGTCCAGCCCAGTGGAGCGGTTGCGACTGGAGGATCGTGACACGGCCCAGGCCCACGTCGCCATCGGCCTGCCCGCCCTGCCTCGCGACCACGCTGACCAGTGGACCCTGGACCTGCTCAACACGGTCCTCGGAGATGGCAGCTCCTCACGCCTGTTCCTGCGGGTCCGGGAGGAGGAGGGACTGGCCTACGACGTGCACTCTTTCCAGACCGATTACGCTGACACTGGCATGCTGCAGGTGTACATGGGCGTGGACGCTGCCGACGTGGTGCCCGCGACACGTGCCGTGATCACCGAGCTGGCGCGACTGCGCGACGAGCCGGTCGCCCCGGCCGAGCTGGAACGTGCTCGCAATTACACTGTCGGCCGGCTCGAGCTCCGCCTGGAGGAATCGCGATCGATGGCCTCGTTCCTCGGCAGCCAGGAGGCCCTGCACCAGCGCGTGCTGACGATGGACCAGGTGATGGCCGCCATGCACGAGGTGACGGCTGCTGACATCCAGGCGCTCGCCGCTCGCCTCGTGCGCGAGGAGGCCTTCTGCGCCGCCGCCATCGGCCCGGATCTGGACGCCTCCGGTCTTGAAGCGGCCTTGCGCCTGCCATGAGCGACGAGCGAGCCGGCGAGCCCGGTCCTGACCGCGCCGTCCCACCCACACCCGGCACGCCGTCCGCCCCGACTCCCCAGCCGGGACCGACCGGCGGAGGACCGACGCTGCCTCCACCCGGTTCTTCACCGCCGCCTGGCGCACGTCCGCCGGCCATGCCGCCCCCGGGTCCACGACCGCCTGGCGCGCCGCCACCACCGTGGCCGCAGGGGCAGATGCCGCGGCGCGGCCCGATGCCCCCCGGCGGGGGAATGCCGCCGCCCGGCTCCCTGCCGCCGCGCATGCAGCGACCGTCCGCTCCCGGTGGGGCGCCGCCGCCGCGGCGGGGTCTCCCCCCCGGCGCGATGCCGCCCCCGGGCTTCGGTGGCGCGGCTCGCACAGCAGCTCCGCCCGGGGCACCACCGCGCGCGTTCGCGCCGGCACCGGCCACCGCGCCGCCGGCCGCAGCGCCGGCCCGGCCGCGCCCCGGCGGCTCCGTGCCCATCAGCGCGCCCGCGTCCACGTCCGATGCGGCGCCACCCGGACCGACGGCCGACCAGTCGACGCTCGCCGCCCGCACCGCCGATGCGCGCTTGGTGCGGGTGCACGTGCGCGGTGGCCTGCTGAACCTCGCACGCACCACACTCGAGAGCATGGCCGGCGCGGGCACGCTCGACCGTGATGCCATGGCCGACCTGGCCGAGGTGCGCTGGCGCAGCGGCGACCTCGAAGGCGCCGTCGATGCCGCCCGGGCGCACCGTGCGCTCGGCGGCGAGGAGCCGATCGCTTTACTCATCATGGCCGAGGGCCTCGCCCACAGCGACCAGGCGGACGAAGCCGGCGCGTTGGCCGGCGAGGTGACCGACCGGATCGGCGGCGCGGTGGACATGCTCTTCGCGCTCGAGCCTCGCAGCAGCGTCTGGCCTGACGCAGACCCCGGCGCCATGCTCGTCGATGGCGCCGCCCCCGGGCACTGGGGCCTCCTGGTCGGGGGCAGCGAGGTGGCCGCGCCTACGCCCGAAACGTGGCCGCTGGCCGCCCTTCCCGCTCGCTCCTCCACGCCGCCGACAGGGCGAGGCGGACCGGCCCAGCCCGCCGGTGCCGGCAGCGCCAGCGCGGCGGTCACCGGAGGACGCGTCGCAGGCGAGGAGCTGGAGCTGGCCGAGCGCGCCATCGCCGCCGGTGACGCGACCGCGGCGGGCGACCGCCTGGCCGTGCTCCTCCGTCTGGACCCGGCGCTGGCCCCTATCATCCTTTCGACCGCTGACGGGGCCGCCGCCGTGATCCCCGCCGGCGACCCTGGCGTCGCGGCCATCCACCTCGTACGCGGCGATGCCTATCGTCTCCTTGGCCGAGACAACGAGGCCGCCGCCGCCTACCAGGCAGCCCACCAGGCCCTCCCCAACGGGCCGTCAACGAAGGAGTCCCAGTGAGCGAGCGAACCCTCATCCTGATCAAGCCCGACGGCGTCCAGCGCGGTCTCATCGGCCGCGTCATCGACCGCTACGAGGCGCGTGGCCTGCGCATCGCCGGCCTCAAGCTCATGCAGGCCGACCGCAGCCTGGCCGAACGCCATTACGCGGTCCACTCGGACAAGCCCTTCTTCGCCGGCCTCATCGCGTTCATCACGAGTGGCCCGCTCGTGGCCATGGCCGTGGAAGGCCCCAATGCCATCGAGGTGTGTCGAGCCATCAACGGCGCCACCCGCCCCAACCAGGCCGCGCCCGGCTCCATCCGCGGCGATCTCGCGCTGGAGACGGGCATGAACATCGTCCATGCCTCCGACAGCCTGGAGAACGCGGCCAACGAGCTGGCGCTGTGGTTCGATGCGTCCGAGCTCCTCGAATACGACCGCGCGATCGACGCCTGGATCGTGGAGTAGCCTCCGACCCTGGCTGCTCAGGGTCCGCCGACGCGTCGCACCGGCGGCCGCGCATCGCCCTTTCGCTGACACTTCTGCCCGTTCGGCCTGCCCTGCAGGGGCCGGACAGACTCCGCTGGGAGCGCCGGACGCGAGACACTGGAGGCCGCGCCACTGCGCTGCCTCGCCGTCGATGTCGCCCGCAGCCCGTGTCAGGCCGGCGGTGAGCTGAAGCTATTTCCCTGAAGGAGGCTCGTAGATACCGTGTCCAGCATCGCGTTCTGGATCATCCCGATCGCCGGCATCGCCGCGGTCATCTTCGCCATCTGGCTCGCCCGCGACGTACTCTCACGCGACAAAGGCCCCCAGGCCATGCAGGATGTCGGTGGGACCATCCTGGAGGGCGCCAACGCCTTCATCAAGCGCCAGTATTCGACCATCGGCATCCTCGCGGTCGTGGGCACCTTCGTGGTGGCCGCGATCATCGCCTTCGTCGACACCGAGGAGGTCGCCGAGACCCCGATCTACGGGGTGGAGCTGGGTCTGCTGACCGGGTTCGCCTTCCTCGTCGGCGCGATCGCCTCCATGGCCGCGGGCATCATCGGCATGTCCGTCAGCGTCCGGGCCAACGTGCCCACCGCCGCTGCCGCTCGCACCAGCCTGGTCGATGCCGTGCAGGTGGCCATGCGTGGCGGGGCAGTCTCCGGCTTCCTCGTCGTGGCCCTCTCGCTGCTCGGCGTGTGGGGCATCTTCGCGGTCTACGAGACCCTCTTTGACGACGTCAGCTACGCGGTGGCCCCGTTCCTCATCGTGGGCTTCGGCTTCGGTGCCTCCTTCGTGGCCCTCTTCGCACAGTTGGGCGGCGGTATCTACACCAAGGCCGCCGACGTCGGCGCGGACCTCGTGGGCAAGGTCGAGAAGGGCATCCCCGAGGACGACCCGCGTAACGCCGGCGTCGTGGCCGACCTGGTCGGCGACAACGTGGGCGACTGTGCCGGCCGTGGCGCCGACCTCTTCGAGTCCACCGCCGCCGAGAACATCGGCGCCATGATCCTGGGCTCGGCCATCTTCCTCATCGCCCAATCCGCGGGCTGGCCGCATCCGGAGGCCTGGATCTTCTTCCCGCTCGTGGTGCGCGCATTCGGCCTCTTCGCCACCATCGCGGCCTTCTGGTTCGTCCGCGGCCGCGAGGATGAGGACCCCATGAACATCCTCAACCGCGGCTACTGGGCGACCACCATCCTGTCGGTGGTGGGCATGCTCATCGTCAGCCTCGTGCTCCTTGACACGGGCACCTTCCAGGGCAACTACGACATCCCCACGTGGGTCTGGTTCTTCCTCTGTGGCGTGGTCGGCCTGGTCACCAGCGTCGCCTTCGTCTACATCACCCAGTACTACACGGCCGGCTCGTGGCGCCCGGTCAAGGACATCGCCGAGGCCTCCAAGACCGGCCCGGCCACCAACATCATCGCCGGCACCGCGGTCGGCTTCGAGACCACCTTCGTGACCGCGCTGGTCATCGGCGTCGCGCTCATCACCAGCTTCTGGCTCGGCGACCAGGCCGGCATCATCGCCGAGGATGGCCGCAACGTCGGCGGCGTCTTCGGCACCGCCGTCGCCACCATGGGCATGCTCATGACCACGGCCTACGTGCTGGCCATGGACACCTTCGGCCCCATCACGGACAACGCCGGCGGCATCGCCGAGTTCTCCAAGGCCGAGGGCTCGGCGCGCGAGATCACCGACAAGCTCGATGCCGTGGGCAACACCACCAAGGCCCTGACCAAGGGCTTCGCCATCGCTTCCGCCAGCCTCGCCGCTTTCCTCCTCTTCCAGGCCTACATCGACAAGGTCAACGTGGCCCTGCTCGCGCGTGACCTGCCCATCATGGAGACCGTCAACCTGGCCAATGTCAGTGTCTTCGTGGCGGCCTTCATCGCGGCCATGCTGGTGTTCGTCTTCAGCGCCCTCGCCATCCGCGCGGTGGGCAACGCCGCCGGCGCCATCATCGTCGAGGTCCGGCGCCAGTTCCGGGAGATGCCCGGAATCATGGACTACACCCAGCGACCCGACTACTCGCGCGTGGTCGACATCACCACCAGGTCGGCGCTGCGTCAGATGATCCCGCCCGGTGTGGTGGCCATCGTCACGCCGGTCGCGGTGGGCATCATCCTCGGCTACGAGGCCGTGGCCGGCCTGCTCATGGTCGGCACCATCGTCGGTGTGCTCATGGCGACCTACCTCAACAACAGCGGTGGCGCCTGGGACAACGCCAAGAAGTACATCGAGGCGGGCAACCTGAGCGATGACCAGGGCAACGTCCTGGGCAAGGGCTCGGAGGCTCATGCTGCGGCTGTGGTCGGCGACACCGTGGGTGATCCCTTCAAGGACACCGCCGGTCCCTCGCTGCACGTGCTGGTCAAGCTGCTGGCGACGCTGACGCTGGTCTTCGCGCCCTTGTTCATCCGCTAGCTGGGGCACGACCCGCCCGCCGACCGCGCCCGCGACCCGCGGGCGCGGAACGGGGTACCCTCCGATGAGCGGTGACGGCGCCCACCTCGGGCGCCGTCCGTCCATGGGAGGGTGAGTCACGGAGATCCTGGAGGCCATCTTCATCGGCATCGTGCAGGGCCTGACCGAGTTCCTGCCGGTGTCGTCTTCGGCCCACCTCATCGTGCTGCCGCGGATCCTGGGCTGGGACTCGCAGCTCATCAACAGCTCGACCTTCGTGGTCATGCTGCACATGGGCACCCTCGCTGCGCTGCTGGTCTACTTCTGGCGCGACG
>Ga0210085_1000490_pt1 | contig 16708 bp, 9 predicted proteins | sample China_Galinas_PW_5_FD_184866 | JGI IMG/M metagenome (GOLD analysis project Ga0210085, IMG submission 184866) | Wetland microbial communities from San Francisco Bay, California, USA, that impact long-term carbon sequestration - China_Galinas_PWC_D1... | ecosystem: Environmental > Aquatic > Marine... | reverse complement strand
GCCGCTCGCCGAGCTCGTCGACAGTCTGCCGGAGCGGCGCCTCGACCTGGCTGCGCTCCGCGCCGGCTACGCCAGCCAGGACGCGACCTTCCGGGCGGCCGTGCGCTCTCGATTCCCGAAGATCGGCATCGGTCTCGACGCCGGCCGGGACCCGGAGGGGATCGAGACCGCCGGTGGCGGGGTGACGATCGATCTGCCTCTGTTCGACCGCAACCAGGGGGAGATCGCCGTGGCGCGGGCGACGCGGCAGGAGCTGTTCGACGAGTACTCGGCCCGCCTGGCCGACGCGCGGGCCGAGGTGGCCCGGATCGTCGCCGAGATCGAGGGGGTGCGCCGGCGCATCGGTTCGGCCGACCGGAGCGTCGCGGTGTGGGCCGAGCGCCTGCGGGTCGCGCGGCACGCCGCCGAGCAGGGGACCGGCGACCGCTTCGCGCTGGGGCGAGCCGAGGCCGACCTCTTCGCCGGCCGCCTGGACCGCCTCGATCTCGAGTGGCGCCTGGCGGATCTCGCCGTGGCACTCGAGATCGCCACGGGTAGGGTGCTGTTCAGCGAGCCGGTACCTTCCCCGGACGGCTCGGCCCCGTCCGGCACAACCTCGGACGGCTCGGCAAGAGGGGGGGCGCGATGACCTGGGGCCCCCATGGGCCGATCGCCCCGTTCCGGATCCCGGCCCGGATCCCGTCCCCGATCCTGGTCGGGTTGCTGGCCGGGCTCTCGATCGGGCTCCTGGCCGGGCTCTCGGGAGGCTGCTCGGGATCGGACCGGTCGCCAGCGGCGGACGCCGGTTCCCCGCAGCCCCTGCCCACCGTCCGGGCCGAGCGACGGGCGCTCGCCCGGACGCTCCCCTGGTACGGGACAGTCGAGAGCCGCCGTGCGGTCACGGTGGTCGCCCTCCAGGCGGGACGGGTCGTCGCGGTGGAGGCGGCCGATGGCGACCGGGTCGCCCGTGGGGACGTCCTCTTCCGACTGGCCGGTCCGGCGGCGGAGCACCGCCGGGTGACCCTGGAGCAGAAGGTCGCGTCGCTCGAGGAGCGGACCCGGGCGGCCGAGGAGACGGCGGAGCTGCGGCGCCGGGCGCTCGCTGAGCAGCTCGTGCGCCGCGACGAGGTGATGGCGGCCGAGAGCGACCTGGCCGCCGTGCGGCAGGAGCTGACCGCCGCCCGCCAGGAGCTGGAAGCCCTGGCCAGCGCCCTCGACCTGCGGGCGCCGGCCGCGGGGACCTTCACCGGCCTCCGGGTCGCGGTCGGCCAGGACGTGGCGGCGGGCGAGACCCTGGCTCGCCTCGTCGATGCGCGCGACCTGCGCGTCACCGCCTCGATCCACCTGCCGTCCGGCCTCGCGCCGCCGTCCGGGGCTCCGGTCGCTTTCGACGGTGGGGAGGACGGAGGGCAGGCCCCCTCCGGCGCCCGGATCGTCCGGGTGCTGCCGGATCGGAGCGCCTCGGGTGCGACGAGGGTCTGGATCGAAGGCGGCCCGCTTTCGGCCGCGGAAGGGGCCGCCGGAGGGTTGGCGCCGCCCTGGGCTCCTGGCGAGACGGTGAGCGGCTCGGTCCGGTTGCCCGGGCCCGCGGGAGCCGTGGCAGTGCCGGCGGCGGCCGTGGCGCGGGACGCGGAGGACCGTCCGTTCGTCTTCGTTCCGGACGAGGGCGGGTCCGGCGAGGGCGGTTACCGCAAGCAGGCCGTCACTACTGGGGTCGAGGCGGACGGCTGGGTGGAGGTGACGTCGGGCCTCGCCGCCGGCACCGAGGTGGTCTCCGAGGGCGCCTACGAGCTGCTGTTCCGGGACTTCGGCGCCACCTATCGGGTGCCGGACTGAGGCCGCCGCGATGAGGACGCTCCTGCACCGGATCACCGATCGGCCTCTGCTCACGGCGATCGTCGTCGTCGCCGTCTGCCTGCTCGGAGCGGATGCGGCGTTCCACCTGCCAGTCGACCTCTTCCCGACCCTCGACGTGCCGGTGGTCAACGTGGTCACCCACCTCCAGGGCGCGTCTCCGGAGGACGTGGAGCTCCTGGTCACCCGGCCGATCGAGGACGCGGTCCGGGGGCTGCCGCGCGTTCGGCGGGTCCAGTCCACGTCAGCGGAGGGGATCTCGCAGGTCACCGTGGAGCTCGCCTGGGGGACCGGCGTCGACGACGCGCGGCAGCTCGTCCGGTCCGCCCTGGCGCGGCTCGAGGGTAGCCTGCCGCAGGGCGCGGTGCCGCGGCTCGAGACCCTCGGAACGACTCTCCAGGAGGTCTCCGCCTACGTGCTCTACGGTGGCGCGGGAGATCCGGTCGCCCTGGGGACCGCCGTGCGCCACGACCTGGCGAGCCGGCTCCAGGGGGTCGACGGGGTCGCCTCGGTCCAGGTGCTGGGCGGCGAGCGGCGGGCGTTCTGGGTCGACCTGCCGGCGGCGGATCTGGCGCGGCTCCACCTGACGGTCGACGCCGTCGGCGGCCTGATCGATCGCCAGAACCGGGGCAGCGTGGCCGGTGTGCTCGCCCGTTCCGGCAGGGACCTCCTGGTGCGCGGCGACGCCCGGTTGCGCGACTTGGACGACCTGCGGGCGGTCCCCCTGGTCGCCGCCGGCGCGGACTCGGTCGCCCTCGGTGCGGTCGCCGCCGTCCACGCCGGCACCGCGCCGCGCCACGACGCGATCCGGGGTGACGGCCGGCCGGCGGTCGCGGTGATCGTGCGCAAGCAGCCGGGCGAGAGCACCGGCCGGGTGGTGACGGCGGTCGACCGGACGCTGGATGGGCTGGGCGATCTGCTGCCGCCGGGGACGGTGGTGCGCAAGGTCTACGACCAGTCGGAGATCCTCCGCGGCGCCGAGGACGAGATCCTCCTCGACCTCGGCCTCGGCGCGTTCCTCGCCGTCGTCGTGCTGTGGATCGTCCTCGGCGCGCTCCGGCCCACCCTGATCGTCGCCGCCACCATCCCGATCACCCTGCTCGCCACCATCGCCGTCCTGCGCGCCGCCGGGCTCGGCTTCGACCTGGTGACCATGACCGCCCTGGCGCTCGCCATCGGCATGATCGTCGACGACGCCATCGTCGTCGGGGAGTCGATCGAGCGCTCTGCCCAGGAACAGGGGGAAGAGGAGGGAGTGTCAGAGCGAGAGGACGAGACCCCCGAGCGCCGGCGGGAGGCGGCGGTCGAGGGCGCGGCCGCGGTCGCCCTGCCCGACGCCACGGGCACGCTGACCACGGTCGCCGCCTTCCTGCCGTTGGCGATCGTCGGCGGGATCGCCGGGACCTTCCTCCGGCCCTTCGGGCTGACGGTGAGCGCGGCGCTGCTGGTCTCCTTGGCGCTGTCATTGACCGTCGTCCCGGCGCTCTTCGGCCTCTGGGGAGGGCGCGGCGGCGCGTCGGATCGGGGGCGGGGCGCCGGATCGAGGCGGCAGCGGGCGCCGGGCGCGCGCCTGCTCGCCTGGCTCGACCGGATGCTCCAGCGCAGCCTCCGGTTCTGCCTTCGCCGGCCGGCGGTGGTGATCGCCGGCTCGCTTGTCGCACTCGGCGTCGGCGTCGGCGCGGGCCTGCTGGTGCCGCTCTCCGTGCTGCCGCCGATCGACGAGGGGGCGATCCTGGTCGAGTACGTCATGCCGCCCGGAACGTCGCTGGCGGAGAGCGACCGGATCGGCGCCCGGGTCGACCGGATCGCCCTCGACGAGCCCGGGGTGACCGCGGTTTACCGCCGGACCGGCTCGCCGGAGGCCGGGGTCCAGATCGAGGGCGTGAACCGCGGCGAGCTGTTGATCAAGCTCGCGCCGCGGAGCAGGGGCCGGCGATCGGTCGACGAGATCATGGCGTCGCTCCGGCGCGCATGCCAGGCGATCGACGGCGTCGTCTTCCTCTACCACCAGCCGACCCAGGAGAAGATCGACGAGAGCTTCTCCGGCCTGCCGGCTCTGTTCGGCGTCACTGTCTTCGGTGAGGATCTCGACGCGCTCACCGCCTTCGCCGGCCGGGTCGAGCAGGTGCTGGCGGCCGATCCCGCCGTCGCCGGGGTGATCAACAACACCAAGGTCCGGGCGACCGAGCTCGACGTGCGCCTCGACCGCAGGGCGCTCGCCCGTGCCGGCACCGAGCCGGGTCCGGTGCTGGCCGCGCTCGAAGCCTCCCAGCGGGGGATCGAGGCAACCCGGATCGTGCGCCGGCGCGACACGGTGGGGGTCTGGCTGCGGCTGACCGCGCCCGGCTCCGCCCGGGATGGCACGGCCTCCTGGGCGCCGGAGACTCTCGGCCGCCTGCCGGTGCCGCTCCCGAGCGGCGAGCTGGTGCCTCTCGATCGCCTGGCGACGATCCGCGTCCGCCCGACGCCGGCGGCGGTGACCCGCCTCGACGGCCAGCGAGAGATCACCCTGGTGGCCGAGGTGGACGGCAGCATCCCGACGCTGGTGGGGCGGCTGCGCGGGCGCCTCGAGACTCTCGATCGGCCGGCCGGAACGAGCTTCGCCTTCACCGGCCAGTACCCGGTGCTGCTGCGGACCGGCGAGGAGCTGCTGCTGGCGGTGGCCGGCGCCGCGGGGCTGATCTACCTGATCCTGGTGGCGCAGTTCGGGTCGTGGCTCGAGCCGCTGGTGATCCTGGGCTCGGTGCCGCTGGCCCTGGCCGGGGCGGTGGTCGCTCTGGCGGTGACCGGTCGGGGGCTCGATCTCTCGGTGGCGATGGGGGCGCTCACCCTGGTCGGTGTGGCGGTCAACAACTCGATCGTGCTGCTCGATTTCGCGAAGAGGGCCCAGAGGGCCAAGAAGAACCGGAAGGTCCACGAGGCTCAAGGGGCCCGGGAGGACGGTCGAAGCGAACGGGGCGAGGGCCGAGAAGGGGACGCGGCGATGATCGAGGCAGCATCCGTGCGGTTGCGACCGATCCTGCTGACCACGGCGACCACGGTGGCGGCCCTGGTGCCGGCGGCGGTCGGGACCACCGCCGGCTCCAGCCTGTTCGGGCCGTTCGCCGTCACCGTGATCGGCGGGCTCCTCGGCGCGCTGGCAGCCACGCTGCTCGTCACGCCGACGCTCGCCGCGCTGATCAGTCGTCGTCGGAGTCGCCCGCCAGCCACGCCGTCTGCTGGGCGGGTGGCGTCGGCGCCATGAGGGCGTGGACCCCCTGCTCGTGGACCAGGCGGCCGCCGTTGTGGGCGGTGTTGGCGAGGAGCAGGGCGCCGACGGCGTAGAAGCCCAGGAAGACCACCAGCAGCGAGCTGCTGGCGGCGCGCCCGAGCTGGCGCCGGAGTGCCACCGGGACGAACAGGACGGCGGCGAAGACGGCGGTCAGCGCGGTGAACACCAGCCGCACGGTCTCGGCCAGCTCCTCGTGTTGCTCGAGGATGGCGTTGACCGCCGGGGTCCGATCGGCCAGGCGGCCGGCGGCCTCACCGGTCCCGACCGCCACCCAGGCGGCGATCGTGCCCAGGACCATCAGGACGAGGGCGGCGACGAGCAGGCCACGGCCTCTCTTCGGCTCGAGCACCAGGCCGAGCAGGACCAGGATCGGCGCCACCAGCAGCAGGGCGACGGGGAAGTGGACGACGAGCGGGTGGAGGGCATCCCACGCGGGGATCGGCGGTAGGGCGATCATCGATCGGCTCCTTCCTGCTCACGCGACGGCTTCGTACTTCTCCTTGGGGCTGAAGCAGGAGATGCACTTGGCGAAGTTGAGATTGGTGGTGGTGTAGCCGCAGACGGAGCAGACGTAGTAGGTCTGGCCCTCTCCGCGCATCGACTCCAGGTTGTCCAGCGCTTGCTGGTAGAGCGTGGCGTGCTCGGCCTCGGCGGTCTTGGCGTAGTTGAACGTCTCGATCGCGTCGGTGTTGCGCTCGGCCCGCGCGGCGGCCAGGAACTCCGGGTACATGGTGTCGCGCTCGTACGACTCGCCGGCGATGGCGGCCTCGAGGTTCTCGGCGGTGGTCTTGACGTCGGGCGTTTCGATGGTCGCCTTCGGGGTGCCACCCATGGCCTTGATCACCTTGGCGTGGTTGCCGGCATGGATCTCCTCGGCGCGGGCGGCGGCCCGGAACAGGCTCGCGGCCTTGCCGTAGCCCTCTTCGTCCGCCTTGTCGGCGAAGGCGAGGTAGCGGGCGTGGGCGTTCGACTCCCCGTTGAAGGCGGCCTGCAGGTTGTCGAGGGTCTTTCCTGGAGCCGGCTTGGCGGCGAACGCGCCGGTCGGCACCAGGAGCAGGACGAGGGCGGCCACGGTGGCCAGGGAGACGAGGGACTTCCAGGACTTCGACATCGGATCGACCTCCAGCGTGTTGCGGTTCTCAGGTGTCGTGTGGCGGGCCGAATGCCCGCCGTCGCCCCCTGCTTTCCGCAAGCCGGGTGCCACTCCCGAGAAGGCAGGTCAAGCCGAATGAAATCAGTAGTTTGCCGACTTGGTCGGCCGGCGGGCCGGCGGCGGCCGTCAAAATCTTCGAACGCGCCGGGCGGCGCCTGTCGCAAGATTCAGACGCTGTCGTCTTCGGGCGCCCCGTCGTCCGACGGGCCCCCTTCCCTCAGCCCCAGCCGCCGGACCTTGTACGACATGTCGCTCCTCGAGATGCCGAGCCGCCGGGCCGCCTCGGCCTGGACGCCGCCGGCCTCGGCGAGCACCTGCTCGAGCAGGCGCCGCTCGACGCGGTCCAGCAGCTCACGCAGGTCGACGCGCTCCGGCAGGGCGGCGATCAAGCGCTTCACCGGATCGACGCCCGAATCGACGGCCGGATCGCCGGCGGCGGCCTGGAGGTCGGGAAGGTCGTCGACGCCGATCGTGTCGCCGTGGGCCAGGATCGTCGCCCGCTCCACCAGGTTGCGCAGCTCCCGCGCGTTGCCGGGCAGCGGGTAGCGCATCAGCCGGGCGAGCGCCTCGGGCGTCATCGTCCGTGCCCGCACCTTGAGCTCGGTCGCCACCCGGCGCAGGAAGTGATCGACCAGCACCGGCACGTCCTCCGGGCGCTCGCGCAGCGGCGGCACGTGGATCGGCACCACTGCCAGCCGGTAGTAGAGGTCCTGGCGGAAGGAACCCTCGCGCACCCGCTGCTCGAGATCCCGGTGGGTGGCGACGACGATCCTGACGTCGACGGTGCGCGGCTCGGTCGAGCCCACGCGGACCACCGAGCCGTCCATCAGCACCCGCAGGAGCTTGGCTTGGAGGGCGAGCGGCATCTCGCCGGCTTCGTCGAGGAAGAGCGTCCCCCGGTGGGCGGCTTCGAAGACTCCCGGGCGGGAGCGGTCGGCGCCGGTGAAGGCACCCTTCTCGTGGCCGAAGAGCTCGCTGTCGAGCAGGGTCTCGGCGAACGCGGCGCAGTTGACCGCGACGAACGGACGCCGGCGCCGCGGGCTGGCGGCGTGGAGAGCGCGGGCGACCAGCTCTTTGCCGGTGCCGGTCTCGCCGGTGATGAGCGCCGTGGCATCGGTCGGGCCGACTCGCTCGATCAGGTCGCGGACATTGGCGAGGGCCGCGCTCGCGCCGACCATCTCCGCCGTCGCCTGATCGCCGACCTCGCGCCGCAGCCGGGCGTTCTCGCGCAGCAGCTCGACGCGCTCGGTCGCCCGGGCGACCACCGAGCGCACCTGGGCCGGCACGAACGGCTTGGTGATGAAGTCGAAGGCGCCGCGGCGCATGGCGTCGACCGCCAGCTCGACGGTGGCGAAGGCGGTGAGCACGACCACCGGCAAGACCGGGTCGGTCTCGTGGACCTTCTCCAGCAGGTCGAGCCCTTCGCCGTCGGGCATCTTCTGGTCGGTGATCACCAGGTCGAAGAGGCCGGTGGCGAGCGCCCGGCGAGCCTCGATGACGCCGCCCGCCGAAACCACCTCGTGGCCGTCCCCCTCGAGCAGGGAGGCGAGCACCCGACGCATCGGGGCTTCGTCGTCGACGATCAGCAGGCGGGCCATGGGAACGGGGCAGTCCTGGCGGTGACGAGGGCTCAGGTCACTGCCGAGGACGCGGCGGCGTGGGCGGGGTCGAGGCGGCAGCCGGGGAGCCGGATCTCCATGCGCACCGCGCCGGGGCGGTTGGCGGCCAGCTCGAGGTCGCCGCCGTGGGCGCGGGCGACGTTGCGGGCGATGGTCAGGCCGAGCCCGGTCCCGGCGTCCTTGGTGGTGAAGAAGGGTTCGAAGATCCGCTCGACCACATCGCCCGGGATCGGCGGGCCGTCGTCCTCGACGGCGATCGACACCCCGGTCCCGTCGAGCGGCTCGGCGGTCAGGGCCACCGTGCCGGTCCGCCGCGCGATCGCGTCCGGAGCACGCTGCGAGACCCCCTCCGCGGTCAGGGCGTCGACGGCGTTGAGCACCAGATTGAGCAGGGCCTGGTGGATCTGGTAGTCGTCGACCGAGGCACGCAGGCCCTCCGGGCAGCGCACCACCAGCGTCACCCCGGACTCCGTCGCCCGGTCGCGGGCGAGGCTGGTGACGTACTCGAGGCTGTCGGAGAGGGCGGTCGCGCGGCGCTCGGGAGGCCGCTGGCGCGCCGAAAGCAAAAAGTCCGAGGTCAGCTTTTCCAGCCGCGCGGCCTCACCGACGACGATCTCCTCGAGCTCGTCGGCCGACAGGCTGCCGCGGCCCTCGCGCGCCATCTCGAGCGAGCTCACGATCAGGCTCACCGGGTTGCGGATCTCGTGGGCGACTGCGCTCGCCAGCCGGCCGACCGCGGCCAGCTTCTCCTCCTCGACCAGCCGGTCCCGGGTGCGCTCGAGCTCCGCCAGGTTGCGCTCGAGGGCGGCCTGCTCGCTCCGCACCTGGCGCGCCAGGAACGAGACGATCACCGCCACCACCACGTAGATCAGCATCACGTTGGTGGCCTCGAAGTACTCCGACAGGTCCACCACGCCCTGACTCTGGAAGTAGAGCCAGACCTGGAGGAAGGTGAGGGTGACCGCGGCGGCGACCACCAGGGCGATGCCGCTCCAGCGGTAGCGGAAGGCGGCGGCGATCACCGGGATCACCATCAGGGCGACGTAGTGGCTGTCCTCGAAGTGGGCGAGCCAGGCGATCAGGAAGGCGAAGCCGACATTGAGCCAGATCGTCGCGTGGGCGTAGGCCGGCAGCAGGCGGTCGGCGAGCGCGTCCGGCACCAGGTGGAGCCCGAGGAGCTCGGCCACCTGCATGGCGAAGCGTCCGAAGACGACCGCGAAGAACAGGCGCGACGGGGCACCGAGGGCTGGCGAGAAGAGCACGTGCAGGCCGGCGAGGCCGGCGAGCACGGTCAGGTTGAGCAGAATCAGCCCGGACTCCTGGCGCCGGATCGACTCGCCGCGCGTGCAGGCCAGGAGCGGCCGGAAGGCCTGGGGCAAGGGCGTTGGTGGGGGCTGCTGGGTCCGGAGGCGGGTCATCGGAGACGCGGCCGCGGCGCCGGACCTCTCTGGGCCGATTCGGGTCGATCTGAGCCGATCCGGGGCGGGCCGCGCCTCCGATTCTAGTCGTTCGGCGCGACGACTACTTGACGTGGCAGTCGTTGCAGGAGGTCGGGCCCTTCTTCTCCTGCTTGTGGCAGTTGATGCAGAGCATGTGGAAGGGGTTTTTCTTCATGCTCATCTGGGTCATGTCCGGCACGTCGGCCTCGGCCGGCTTCAAGTGGCACTCGGAGCAGGCCTGGACGTCCTTGTCATTTCCGGCGGTCAGGCCCGGGTTCTGGTGATGGCAGGTGTCGCAGCTCTGGACCAATTCGGTCGCGTGCTTGCCGTGGGGGAAGTGCACGCCCGGCTTCTTGCTCGCGGCGGCATCGATCACGGTGTCGATCGGTCCGTGGTGGGGAGCGGCGGCGACGTAGGTCGCTGCCAGGGCGAACACGAGAACGCCCAACACAGTCAAAATCCGCTTCATCTCGTCGATTCCCTTCATCGTCAGTTCGTCCGTTCAGTGCGATGCCTTGCACACAGCATACCGGACCGGTGGCTCAGGAACCGTCGGCGGAGGCCTCCGCGGTCCGGCCGTCGCCGACCTCGTCGAGCGCCTCGACAACGCCGTCGACCCATCCCGCTTCCTCGCCGAAGCCGATCCGCTCGCGGCGGAGCACCACCGACGGGTCGAGGATCCAGCTTCGCGGCACCGCGCCGTTCTTGCCGATCTGGTTGACCAGGGAGCCGGCCTGGAGCACCGGGAAGGTGAACCCCTCCTTCTCCATGAAGTGGACCGCCAGGGCAGGGTTGGTGTCGATGTTGAGCGTCACGACGGCGACGTCGTCCCGGTCGGCGAGGCGCTCGTGCAGCTCTTCGACCAGGGGCAGCTCCTCGCGACACGGTCCGCACCAGGTGGCCCAGACGTTGGCGAAGACGGTCTTGCCTTCGAAGTCCGCGCGGTGCCATGTGCCGCCCGAGAGGTCGGCGAGCTCGAACTCCGGCAGCGGCAGATCCTGCTCGTCCCAGAGGGCGCCCTGGCGGTCGGTCGCCGGAGCGCTCTCGGCGTGGAGTCCTTCGAGCAGGGCCTGCCAGGACTCTTCGCTGCCGCCGGCATCCAGCCAGGCGTTCCGTGCTTGCTCGCGTTTCTCGTCTGCGTCCTTGGGGGAGTAGGCCGCGGCGCGGGCGCGAAACAGCGCGCTGTCCACGGCGTTTCCCTCGAGGGTGGCGAGGTCGCCGCGGAGGCTCCAGTAGGTGGCGTCGATGGTCTCGAAAAGCTGCCGCTGCCGGCCTTCGGCACCGTCTTCCGGTCGCACGTCGTCGGCCAGCGCCCGCAAGTCGAGAAGGAGCTCACGCGCCTCCTCGGGGCGCTCGAGACCGATCGCCGCCTCGGTCGAGGCCTGGAGCGCCTGGAGGCGGTAGTAGGGCTCGTTGTCCGCCAGGAGCTTCTTGATGTCTTCGGGGACGCCAGGGTTCTCGAGCGTCTTGCGGGTCTCTTCGAGCCCTTTGGCCAGACCCTCCTCCGCCAGGTCCCGGACCCGGTCGAGCCGCACGCCCCGATCGGCATAGATCTGCGCGATCGAGAGCTCGATCGGCTGGGAGCCCTGGGAGCCGGCCTTGGCGGCCAGCTCGCGGAACCGGTCGACCACGGCGAGCACCTCGTCGTCCGAAACGTCGTCGAGGTCCGTCGCGGCATGCATTCGCAACTGCCAGTAGAGGATCGCGTCCGGGCAGGTCTCGACCCACTCGCCGGTGGCGTCCCACAGCTGGCGGGACTGGGCCGCCTCGTCCTCCTCGTTCGCCTGTCCATTCGTTCCGGGATGCTCGTCCGCCCACCGCTTGTAGCGGCCGAAGATCGCCTCCTGGCTACAGGGGCTGGTCTCCCGGTGGGCGCTCTCGACCCGCTTGCGGGCCTCGTCGTCGCCGAGCACCTCGTAGCCGTTGCTGCGCGTCGTCCACCAGTCCTCCCGGTCGTCGAGCCCGAGGGCCTCGATCCGCTCGAGATCGGCCCGGACCTGCGAGTCGACCTGGTCGTGTCGCTCGAGCGGTGTGCTGGCGTACTGGATCTCCCAGAGCGCGGGATAGCGCCCCAGGGCGCGCTCCGGCCCCAGTCGTTCGAGGGCCGCACGACCTCGCTCGGCATGGGAGTGCCAGAACTCCTTGTCCGGGATCCGGTCCAGGAACTGGGCCGCCGTCGTCAGCCGGGCGGGACAGCGCTCGAGGAACTTCCCGATCTCGCGCCGGAGGACGGCGCCGTCCGGTGGGCCCTCGCCACCGGCACCCTGCAAGGTCATCGCGGCCACCCCCAGGTGGGGCCAGGGAAACTCCGGGTCCTTCGCCACGGCCTGCTCGAACACCTCCAGCGCGCGTTGCGGGTCCTCGAGGGCGCGGCCGTAGAGGTAGAGCGCGGCCGGATCGTCCGGGTGCTCTTCGGCGCGCCGGTGGAAGCGCTCGACCCACTGCTCGCGGCCCTCCGGATCGTTCTGGCCGCGGGGGCTGAACGGGCTCCACAGGTCCTGGACCGCCCGGGCGAGGTGGAGGTCGTCCGGGTGACTCTCGAAGGCTGGCTCGAGGATCGCCGCCCGTCGCTCGACGCACTCCGCGGTGAAGCCGCACTCCGCGGCGACCCGGTCGGCGAGGTCGAGGATCGTCGCCACCTCGCCGGTGGGCTCGCAGACTGGATCGACGCCCGATCCCGCTGGAGCGCCGGACTCGGCTCGGGGCTGGAGCTGTGCCCGGCAGACCCCGGGCGGCGATCCGAGGGCCAGCGCCCAGACGACCAGCAGCGACGAGCACAGGACGGTGGTGCGGGGCCGGGGCGTGCGGAAGGAGGGGGACGGCGATCGGTTGGGCATGCGGGTTCCTCCGGTTCGTCGTGTTCGCGCAAGTATACGGCGCCCGGTCGCCTGCTAGCATGCCGAGGGCGGCGGGCACCGACCGAGCGCTCGCCACCCACTCCATCGGGACCTTCGTCGACGACGAGCCCACCAACCACTGCGGGATCACGGGATCAGGGAGACGGCATGAAGAGGAACCTGTCGAAGACGGTGTGGATCGGCTGTGCGATCGTGGCCCTCGGGCTCGCGGCCGGCGCGACCTTCGCGGCTCCAGCCGCCAGGGCGGAGACGGGGGCGGAGAAAGGGGTGGAGAAGGGGAACGCCGGCGCGTCGGAGCGGATGACCGCCGAGACCTTCGCCGGCCTGACGCTTCGCAACATCGGTCCGTCGCTCGCCTCCGGGCGGATCGCAGACATCGCGATCGACCCGGCGGATCGCGCGACCTGGTACGTCGCCGTCGGCTCCGGCGGCGTCTGGAAGACCACTGACAAGGGCACCACCTGGGCTCCGATCTTCGACGACCAGGGCTCCTACTCGATCGGCTGCGTGACGATCGACCCCAACCACCACGAGACGATCTGGGTCGGCACCGGCGAGAACGTCAGCGGCCGCCACGTGGGCTATGGCGACGGCGTCTACCGTAGCCGGGACGGCGGCATGACGTGGGAGAACATGGGGCTCGAGTCGTCCGAGCACATCGCCAAGATCGTCGTCGATCCGCGGGACTCGAACACGGTTTTCGTGGCGTCAGAGGGACCGCTCTGGAGCGAGGGCGGCCAGCGCGGCGTCTACAAGACCACCGACGGCGGCGCCACCTGGAGCGAGTCGCTGGTGGTGAGCGACAAGACCGGCGTCACCGACCTGGAGATGGACCCGTCGGATCCGGACACCCTCTACGCGGCGGCCTACCAGCGGCGCCGGACCATCTGGGCGCTGCTCGCCGGCGGGCCGGAGTCGGGGATCTACAAGTCGACCGACGGCGGCGCCACCTGGCGCGAGCTCTCGACCGGGCTGCCCTCGGGCACCATGGGCAAGATCGGCCTGGCGGTCTCACCGATCGACCCGCGCGTGGTCTACGCCTCGATCGAAGCGGGTATCCAGAACGGTGGGGACGAGAAGGGGTTCTACCGCTCGACCGACCGGGGCGAGAGCTGGGAGAAGCGGAGCGACTACACCAGCGGCGGCACCGGGCCCCATTACTACCAGGAGATCTACGCCTCGCCCCACGTCTTCGACCGGATCTACCAGATGGACGTCTGGATCCACGTCAGCGACGACGGCGGCAAGAGCTTCCGCGAGCTGGGCGAGCAGTACAAGCACAGCGACAACCACGCGATGGCCTTCGTCGCCGACGATCCCGGGTACCTGGTGGCCGGATGCGACGGCGGCCTTTACGAGAGCTGGAACGGCGGCGCCACCTGGAGCTTCGTCTCCAACCTGCCGGTGACCCAGATCTACAAGATGGCGCTCGACGACGACGAGCCCTTCTACCACGTGGTCGGCGGCACCCAGGACAACGGCACGATCTACGGGCCGACGGCGACCTCGTCGATCCACGGCGTCACCAACCGGGACTGGATCTTCCCGTATGGTGCGGACGGCTACGACTGTGACATCGAGCCCGGGAACCCGGACATCCTGTATGTCACCTGGCAGGGCGGCAACATCTTGCGCTACGACCGCAAGACCGGCGAGGCGCTCGACGTCAAGCCGATGCCGAGCCCGGACGATCCGCCGGAGCGCTGGAACTGGGACGCGCCTCTCCTGGTCAGCCCGCACGATCCGGCCCGGGTCTACATCGCCTCCCAGCGGCTCTGGCGGAGCGACGACCGGGGGAATTCGTGGACCGCCTTGAGCGGCGACCTCACCCGGGGCGAGAACCGCTACGAGCTGCCGATGGACGGCTCGGTGCCCGGGACGACGGCGCTCTACGACACCGGCGCCATGTCGGTGTTCGCGACCAGCACCGCCCTCGACGAGTCGCCGCTGGTCGAGGGCCTGCTCTACCTCGGCACCGACGACGGCGTGATCCAGGTGAGCGAGGACGGCGGCGCCACCTGGCGCAGGGTCGAGAGCCTGCCCGGCGTACCGGCGGGCTACTTCGTCAACGACCTCGCGGCCTCGCGCCACGATGCGGACACGGTCTACGCGGTGCTCGACAACCACAAGACGGGGGACTACCAGCCGTACGTGATGAAGAGTACCGACCGGGGCCGCACCTGGAGCTCGATCGTCGGCGACCTGCCCGACCGGCAGATCCTCTGGGCGCTGGCCGAGGATTCGAAGGACCCGGAGCTGCTCTTCCTGGCCGCCGAGTACGGCATCGAGCTCTCGACCGACGGCGGCGGCCACTGGATCCGTCTCTCCGGCGGCGTGCCGAAGATCGCCTTCCGCGACCTGGCCGTTCAGGCACAGCACGACGACCTGGTCGGAGCCTCCTTCGGCCGCGGCTTCTTCGTGCTCGACGACATCGCGCCGCTCCGGCAGGCGAACGTCAAGGTCCTGGGCGAGGAGGCTCACCTGTTCCCGGTGCGCGACGCCGAGATCTACGTGCCGTCGACCGAGCTCCGTGTCCGCGGCAAGGGCTACCAGGGGGCGTCCTTCTACAGCGCGCCCAACCCGCCGTTCGGCGCCGTCTTCACCTACACCCTGCGCGACGAGACCAAGCTGCCGAAGGCCGCCCGCGCCGAGCAGGAGGCGGAGCTCCGCGAGCAGGGAAAGGACGTGCCGTTCCCCGGCTACGAGGCGCTGCGGGAAGAGTCCCGCGCCGAGGCCGCCCAGATCGTGCTCACGGTCTCGGACGCCGACGGCCACGTCGTCCAGCGGGTCCCGGGCGACGCCGGCAAGGGCTTCCACCGGGTCGCCTGGAACCTGCGCTACCCGTCGTCCGAGCCGACCCGGCTGGAGCAGGGCGAGATCTCGCTCTGGTCCCAGCCGCCGGCCGGCCCGCTGGTCGCTCCGGGCACCTACACGGTTCAGCTCGGCCGGATGAAGGACGGCGAGCTCGAGCCGCTCGGCGAGCCCCGGAGCTTCGCGGTCGGGGTGCTCGACGAAGGCACCCTGCCGGCAGCGGATCGCGGTGCCGTGCTCGCCTTCGAGCGCCGGGTCGAGGAGCTCCAGCGGCGGGTGGCGGCGGCCTCGGAGGTGGTCGACGAGACCGGCAAGCGACTCGAATTCATCCGCAAGGCGCTGGTCGACACGCCGCGGGCGACCCCGGAGCTCATGGCGCGGGCCCGAGCTCTCCAGCTCCGGCTGGCCGACGTCGCCCTCGAGCTGGAGTGGGACCCGGTGCGCGGCGAGCTCAACGAGCCGGCCGTGCCGACGATCGGTGAGCGCATCGGCAGGGTGGTCGGCGGCCTCTGGTACACGACCAGCGGGCCCACCGAGACCCAGCGCCGGAGCATCGAGATCGCGAGCCGACGGTTCGAGGAGCTCCGCGGGCGTCTCCACGAGCTCGTCGAGACCGATCTCGCCCGGCTCGAGCAGGACATGGAGGCCGCCGGCGCGCCCTGGACCCCGGGGCGCGGTGTTCCCCAGTAGGCCCGAATCGACCCGAATCGGCCCCGACAAGCCTGGGGCGGGCGGGTCGATCGAGACCGGATCAGCGGGCGGCCGACCACCGGGTCGGTCGCCCGTCCTTTCGTTGCACCGGAGCAATATAGCCATTTATGACTAATATTTATATCTGACCCGTCCAGGCCCTGCGCCGTCTTGCGCGATCCCTTGTGTTTAAGGGCTTTCCTGGTGTATCATTCGAATCCTTGGTTTTTACAGATCAACGGCAACAACTGTGGCGGTGATGACGCCCTGAGCTGTTGCTGCTCATGGTCGGCGGGTCGAGTGGGGCATGCTGTCGAGCACTCGGTGCCGCGACGCCTCAACCCTCCGGAGGGCACCATGCTGAACCCCCTCGACGTTTCAGCCTCTCGCTTCCACCGAACGATTTTGCTCACGCTTCTGGCGTTCCTGCTGGTGGCCGGCTCGGCCATGGCGCAGGTGCCGAGCTTCAGCAAGTCGTTCTCCCCGTCCACCATCGGTCCCGGTGGCGTCAGCACGCTGCGGTTCGACATCTCGAACGGCAGCTCGTCGCCGATCCGCGACCTGGCGTTCACGGACACACTGCCCGCGGGCGTGACCATCGCCTCGCCGGCCAACGCCTCGAGCTCCTGCCTCGGCACCGTGGACGCGCCGGACGGCGGCGGCACCATCTCGCTCTCCGGCGGCGGCATCGGCGCCTCGAGCAGTTGCTCGGTCACGGTCGACGTGACCAGCAGCGTGGCGGGCACCCACACCAACCTCTCCGGCGACCTGACCTCCGACGCCGGCAACAGCGGCAGCGCGACGGCCGACCTCACGGTGGCGACCGACCGGCCCGGCTTCACCAAGGCGTTCTCGCCCAGCGCGGTCGCCTTCGGTGGTCGCAGCACGCTGACCTTCACGATCGACAACTCGGCCAACGCCAACGCCGCGTACAACATGATGTTCACCGACCCGCTGCCGAGTGGCATGGTGGTGGCGAGCCCGGCCAACGCGACGACCACCTGCTCGAACAGCACGATCACCGCCACGGCGGG
>Ga0210085_1000489_pt1 | contig 16711 bp, 17 predicted proteins | sample China_Galinas_PW_5_FD_184866 | JGI IMG/M metagenome (GOLD analysis project Ga0210085, IMG submission 184866) | Wetland microbial communities from San Francisco Bay, California, USA, that impact long-term carbon sequestration - China_Galinas_PWC_D1... | ecosystem: Environmental > Aquatic > Marine... | reverse complement strand
TGCCCACACTCTCGGGCCTCGCGCCCACAACTCCACAGGCCCAACAACAAAGTTCTTACAGAACCCTTAAGATGCGGCCCGGAAGCGCATGAGAAAACCCTCTACCCACAGGAAACGTAAGAGGACCAGAAATTTTTGCAAGACGCAAGAGATGAGGCAGATATGCTTCTGGGAGAGTCTAGCAAGCTGCATGAAATCGTTCGCAATAAATTGGGTCGTTTGGAAACATTGATGGAAGAGGCCGAAAAGAGGGAAGCTGAAGTATCGTCTTTTTTAAGCGAACAAAACAGATTCAAGCAAAAGCATATACTTTGGATTTATGGGCAAACCGGCTTGTCTGATGCGAGCATCATCAAATCTTTTCAATCCAAAGGAATCAGCAACGTACGTGAAGAGCAACTTCCCTTGAACGACTACGGAAGCGTATCCAGATTTGATGTCGTTGTATTTTCCGTTGGTGCCACCGATAATATAGACGACACCTTTGTCTCTTTACTAATAGAGTTAAAATCAAATTCCGAACCTCCCGTCATAGTATATACATATAATGACGGAGCCCAAATTCGGCTTGGCAAAGAGGAGTGGAAGATTCTGGATACATATGACAACTATACTGTAGCGAACTTCCCTGGATCATTACAAACAACGTTAAACAACATTGTGAGGTGGTTATGAGTTGAGCGAAGTTTTCAAGTGGCTTGATAAGTAGGCCCTTTCTCATGTGAGTGAGAAATGCAAATCGGGTGAATTGCCGGAAACTCTTTGGGAAAGACAACCGGCAGCCAAGACCAAGATGTAAGATCAGAAGATCCGAGGGCTTGGTAAGGTTCAGAGACTAGGAGCCGAGCGAAAGCGGTAATGCTCCCAAGAGCGCCCGACATCTACTGCGTGTAGATGATGAGATAGTCCGTACTGCCGTATAATCCCGTTTCGTGAAGCGGCAGATGGCGAGGATAAAGAGCCTCGTCGGTAACATAGCTTTACGGCTTAGAAAACGAAGCTTCGCAACTCATAGCACAACAATCGGCTAAACTCGGACCCGTAAACCGCTACGCTTCGCTCCGCGGTTTACGGTCCGGTTAGCCGTGCGTTAGCGTCCTTTCAGATTCCCATAGCAGTCATTCGCGATCATTGTTCGAAGGACAGAAATGGGTTGAATGCGGCTGTTTTCGGCTCACATGATGACCGCCGAGATGGAATGTTGATCTCTGTCAGTTTACACCCACGATGTAAACAAACCTGCGCCGCACACCGCGGGTGGGCAGGCGATGGGCTCGGCGCTGGAGCGTCCTGCCGCGAGGCTGCATGCAGGTAGTGACTCCCTCTGCCCCAATTGCTCGTCTGTATGTGCCGCCGTATCGACGGTGTGATTTCGCGGACGTCGGAGAAACGATTTTCGGCACTGCCGGCGGCAGACTCGGCTACTCCAGGGTCCCTGTTCGGTGACCAAAAGGGGACCATAGGCGTAAAAAAAGCCATGGGCCGATGGCTACATGGCTTCTAACTTTCTGTTTTATTTGGAGCCACCGAGCAGATTCGAACTGCTGACCTGAGCATTACGAATGCCCTGCTCTACCAACTGAGCTACGGTGGCGGAATCGAGGTCCCATCCGGCGTCCAGCAAGGACCCTCGCGGGGCTTCACCCACTCTGGAGCGAAGGCGGGGAAGTATAGGGAAACGACGCCACATCCTCAAGCCGCGGAGAAACGGAACGAGCGGTTCCTCGTAGTCCTTCGCCCCGGCCATGTCCTTGCCCATCCCGGGTCTTGTTTTTCCCGACCTCGGCTTTCGTGTCGGGTCTCTATGCTCACCGTTGTGCGTCGAGGGCATAGGGAGCCGGATCCACGATCGGCACGCGGCTCAGCAACAGGTCGGCTGCCAGGCGGGCGGAGGCTGGGCCCGTGACCAAACCGTTGCGGTAGTGGCCGGCATTGCAGTACAGGCCCTGGATGCCGGGGTAAGCTCCGATGTAGGGAATGCCGCTAGGGGAGCCGGGACGCAGTCCGGCCCAGTGGTTCTCGATCGGGGTTTGCTCGAGCCTCGGGAACAGCTCCACGGCCGTGTGGTAGAGCGCTTCCTTGGCCTCCGCCGTCGTGATCTTTGCGAACCCCTCGTGCTCCAGGGTGCTGCCGATGAGGATACGTCCGTCTTTGCGCGGAATCAGGTACCGTTCGCGCAGAAGAACCACGTGCCTGACCAGTCCCGGCTCGGCGTAGAAGAGAATCATCTGTCCCCGCACCGGCTCGATGTTCGGTCTGGCTCCCAGCTGCTCCAACAACTTTGCGGTCCAGGCGCCCGCACAGACGACGACGGCGTCCGCACCGATGGTGCCCTTGTGCGTGCGCGCCCCGGTGATACGCTCGGACTCGACCAGGAGCTCGACCACCTCTTCGTGCTCCCGGATCTGCACCCGCCCCTCGATCGCGCTGCGCAGGGCCTTGGCCAACCTCGGATTGCGGATCTGGTCGACGTCCGGCATCCAAAGGGCCGCGGAAGGCTTGTGGGCAACTCCGGGCTCCAATTCCCGCAAGGTATCGCCCGACAAGCGCTCCATCGTCACCCGGTGCTCCCGGGCCCAGGACAGCGCCTGGTCGTGCTCCTCCGGATCCAGGATCAGGAGTCCACTGCGGACCAGCTCGGGGTCGATGCCGGTTTCCTCCCGCAGGGCGGCGCAAAGATGCGGATACTCCCGCTGGCTCCACAGGGACAAAGCGGTAATCGAACTCGCATAGCGCCAGGGATAGAGCGGCGAGATGATGCCGCCACCGGCCCAGGAGGACTCGCGCCCGGTCTCTCCCATCTCCACCAGGGTTACGCGGGCACCTGCTTGGGTCAGCTCCCGAGCCGTCAACAGGCCGATCGCACCGCCGCCGATGACCAGGATTTCGCTCATGATGGAAGAGGTTTCGATGGCATGACGCCGCTATGGACGCTCAAACACGATCCTTGGGACGGGAAGCGAGCTCCCTGGGCAGCGCGAATACCACTTGCTCCCGGATGCCGGACTGTTCCTCCACCTCGCCGGCCCCGCACGCGTGCAGCCGCTCGATCACCCGCTCCACCAGGACCTCGGGGGCGGACGCACCGGCCGTGAGTCCGACCCGCGGACTGCCGGTCAGCCACTCGCGCCGAATGTCTTCCGCCCCGTCGATCAGGTGGGCCGCCACCCCCTGCTTCTGGGCGATCTCGCGCAGGCGGTTGGAATTCGAGCTGTTGGTTGAGCCCACCACCAGGACCAGATCGCAACGTTGCACCAGATCCTTGACCGCGTCCTGGCGGTTCTGGGTTGCGTAGCAGATGTCGCTCTTCTTCGGGCCGCGAATCTCGGGAAAACGCTCTACCAGGGCGCTGACGATGGCCTTGGTGTCGTCCATGGACAGGGTCGTCTGGGTCACGTAGGCGAGCCGAGATGGATCCAACACCTGCAGCCCGGCCACGTCGGCGACCTCTTCCACCAGATGACACCGGCTGCCGTTGCTGCCGCGGCACTGTCCCATGGTGCCTTCCACTTCAGGGTGACCGCGATGACCGATGAGGACCACCTCGAACCCATCCCTGCAGAAACGCGCCACTTCCAGGTGCACCTTGGTCACCAGGGGGCAGGTGGCGTCGAAAACCCGCAGTCCGCGGCGCTCCGCCTCTTGGCGCACGTCTTGGGAAACTCCATGGGCGCTGAAGATGACGGTCGCACCGGACGGAACCTGATCGAGCTCGTCGACGAACACGGCACCGCGCCGTTTCAGACCATCGACGACGAAGCGGTTGTGGACCACCTCGTGGCGCACGTAGATGGGGGTCCCGTAAAGCTCCAGCACCCGTTCGACGATCTCGATGGCCCTGTCGACGCCGGCGCAGAAGCCGCGGGGATTGGCGAGGAGAATGTCCATGAGGCGCTATCCCGAATGCCCGACCGAAATGATCCCGGCGCGCAACCGCAGGACGTAAGAGCCAGCCCGCTTCATTCGGGGGCCAGCGGTTGCCAGAAGACCTCGCTGCCGCCATTGCGCCTTGCCAGGACCCGGGCGAGCACGAAGAGCAGGTCGGAGAGTCGGTTGATGTAGCGCAGGGTCTGGGGATTCAGCGCCTCCTCGCGGGACAGGCCCACCAGACGTCGCTCGGTGCGCCTGCACAGCGCGCGCGCAAGATGGCAGAAGGTCGCTGCCTTGCCGCCCCCCGGCAGAATGAACTCCCGCAAGGGGGGAAGATCTTTGTTGTAGCCGTCGAGGGCCTCCTCGAGGTAGGCAACGTCCTCGGCCCTGGTGCGCTCGGCCCCCGGCGTGGCCAGCTCCGCACCCAGGTCGAAGAGCCGGTTCTGGACCCGTGTCAGCTCCGGTGGTATATCCGGCTCGGCTTGGGCCATGATGAGTCCGACGACGCTGTTCAGCTCGTCCATGCACCCCAGTACCTCGATGCGCCGGTGGTCTTTGAGGACGCGACTACCGTCCGCCAAGCCGGTCGTGCCGTCGTCACCGGTGCGCGTGTAGATCTTGGTCAAACGCTTGCCCATAGCTGCCCCGAATTGAGTAGATGCCGATTCAGTATCCTACCCCATACGGAACGACGATCAAGGATTGACGATCCCGCCCCGGATCCCTCACCGCAGGAGACTGGGCGAGGCGTTCCGAAAGAACACAGGCGTTTGAATACCCGGGCGGGGAGCCGCACCATTAGCTGAGCACCCGAGATCCAACAATCCCAACCCCCTGCCAGCCGAGATGCCCGAGCAAGCCACAGCCCTCGAAGCGACGCGCGAGAACTTCGCGCAGCTGCACCGGCGCGACCCGGAGTGGCGCCGCGGCCTCCTGCAGCGGGCCTTGCCGGACCTGCTCGGCTCGAATGACGAGCGCACCGGCCGCTACCGTCAACTCCTGTTCGATCACTGACACGGTTTCCGGAATGACGACTTTTGCGCCGAAGATCGGCTTCGTGAGCCTCGGCTGTCCCAAGGCAACGGTGGATTCGGAGCGTATCCTGACCCGGCTGCGGGCGGAGGGTTACGGGATCGCACCTACCTACGAGGGAGCCGACCTGGTGGTCATCAATACCTGCGGCTTCATCGATGCCGCCGTGGACGAGTCCCTCGATGCGATCGGCGAGGCGCTGTCCGAGCACGGACAGGTCATCGTCACCGGCTGCCTCGGAGCGCGGGCCGAGCTGGTGCGAGAAGCCCACCCCGAGGTGCTCGCCGTGACCGGGCCCCACGCCTATGCGGAGGTGATGGAGGCGGTGCATACCCACCTGCCGCCTCCCGCGGGCCCACCGCAGAACCCGTTTGTCAGCTTGCTGCCGCCCCAGGGGATCAAGCTGACGCCGCCGCATTATGCGTACCTGATGATCTCCGAAGGCTGCAATCACCGCTGCAGCTTTTGCATCATCCCGAGCCTGCGGGGTGATCTCGCCAGCCGTCGCATCGGCGAGATCATGCAGGAGGCCGAGCGGCTGGTGGAGGCGGGGGTGCGCGAGCTGCTGGTCGTGTCCCAGGACACCAGCGCCTATGGTCTGGATCTGCGCTATCGTCCCGACTTCTGGGGAGGCCGGCCGCTGCGCAGCGACATCGCCTCGCTGGCCCGAGCCATGGGCGAGCTGCCGGCCTGGGTGCGGCTGCACTACCTCTATCCCTATCCGCACGTGGACGCCCTGATCCCGCTGATGGCGGAAGGCAACATCCTGCCCTACCTGGACATACCCCTGCAGCACGCCAGTCCCCGGGTGCTCGCAGCCATGCGCCGGCCCGCCGCAAGCGAGAAGGTCCTGGAACGGATCGCAGGCTGGCGCGAGATCTGCCCCTCCCTGGCCATCCGCAGCACCTTCATCGTCGGCTTTCCGGGTGAGACCGAGGCGGATTTCGAGGAGCTACTGGAGTTTCTGGAGGCCGCGAGATTGGACCGCGTCGGCTGCTTCGCCTACTCCCCGGTGGCCGGTGCCGCGGCCAATGACCTTCCCCGGCAACTCCCGGATTCATTGCGGGAAGAGCGGCTGGAGCGATTCATGGCCGTCCAGGCCGAGATCAGCCGTAAAAAGCTGTCCGAGCGCATCGGGCAGCGGCTGACGGTCCTGGTGGACGAGGTTCAGGAAGAGGAGGTCATTGCCCGCAGCTACGCGGATGCCCCCGAAATCGACGGAAACGTCATCGTGCCCGGCCCCTGGGACCTGAACCCCGGCGACTTCATCGAGGTCGAGGTCACTGGTGCCGGGGACCATGATCTCTGGGCGCGTCCCATTACTGACTGAGAATCCGTTAGTTCCAACAAGGGAGTCGATGGGTTTGGCTTCTCCGGATGCCGATCAGCACCCGGGAAGCCGATCCTGCGGCATCCGCCTGCGCGGCGTGCACCGCAGGGATCGATGCAGGCTCAGAAGGCGTTGCCCGACTCCCGCCCGACCTTCTTGAGGATGAGGGCCAAGGGGCAGAACCCGGTGAAGGCGGATTGGAGGAGATTGAATCCCACGAAGGCGGTAAACCAGAGCCAATTGGCGTTGACGTAGTGGGCCAGCCCGAGGGAGAGCAGGATGGCGATACCGGCGAAGGCGAGAACGATGCGCTCGATGTTCACGATGGATGCCCCCATTTTCTTGAAACAAGGCGAGTTGCCGAGTCGAGAATATTAGGTGTGGCAATAGTCCTTATCAAGGCCGATTAGCCAAACGCCGATTTTGGGACAGGATGGTCGATAATCAGCATCGCCTTTAGGTGTAGAGACAGACGTCCGCGTCCCGCGCTGCCGTCAGGAAGGTCGCCGCGCCGGCCCATTCGCTGATCCCCTCGATGAAGTCCTCCTTCTTCCACCCGAAGAGGTCCACCGTCATCTGGCAGGCCATCAGTCGGACCTCGGTCTCGACGCAGATGTCCCGCAGCTCCTCGACGGGGGCGACCCCCTTCTGGCGCAGGGTTTCGCGCATCAGGGACGTGGCCAAGCGCTCGAAGCCGGGGACGGCGGCCATGACCAGGTTGGGCATCTTCCACTCCATGCCCCGGAGCCAGGGCGGACCGAAGGGCATCTTCATGGGCATGGCCGGGTTGCCGAGGGCGCTGATCCTGAGATCGAGCTTCTTCTTCAGCAGCCCGAGGCCGTAGAAGGTGAAGAAAAGAGTGGCATCCCACCCCAGGGCCTTCGCCGTCGAGCCGATGATGAACGGCGGATAGGCCCAATCCAGGGTTCCTCGGGTCACCATGATGGTGATGCTCGGCGTCTTCTCCCTGTTCAGCTCCGCCATCTTCGAGGCGAAGCGCTCGTCGAACCAACGGTTGAGGCTATCGGCGTTCGCGGTAACGATATCCTGTGCCATCGCACTGCTTCCCCGCGCAACAATGATCCCTCCCTCCTTTTCCACGGATCGACGTCAGGGATCGGGACAAGCCGATCAGGGTCCTGCGCATCACCTTCGGGGCGTCAGAGTCCGACGAGCTCGGCGTGGACGCCCTGAGTCAGCACCCTGCTCAGGATCACCTCGCTGCTGGTCTTGTCCGGGTTGTACTCGACGATAGCCAGATGGGGCCGGTCGTCCGGATTACGCACGCTGACCACCCCGTCGATGGCCCGCAGCTGCTCTTCGATCTCGGCGCGGCGCTCGCGCTCCAGGGTCTGATCGATGTGTACGACCACGTCGGCGAGTTGGATGTCCATAGAATCCTCCACTTGCGATAATGCTTGAATCACGCCCGAATCCGTGATCGCGTGCGGCGGTGATGCAACCGCCCGAGATCTCCGGATCGAGCGATCCTTTTAGTAAAAGTATCGATGAACAATCAAGGGCCGGTATCGGCTCAGCCTGTTTCTAGCGCGTTGTGTTGATCCCGATCAAGAATCCGCGAAGTCCCTGACTTTGTAATGCAAGACCACCCACAGCAAGAGCCGGGAGCAGCGACAGACCTGGACCGCCTCGTCGCCGGGATGCGAGATCCGCTCGCCTATCCGCACCCGGTAGACCGGGTGGAGCATATCGAAACCCACATCTCCCACGTCCTCCTCGCCGGGGACTACGCCTACAAGCTCAAGAAGCCGCTGAGCCTCGGGTTCCTGGACTTTTCGACCCTCGACAAGCGCCGATTCTTCTGCGAAGAGGAGCTGCGTCTCAACGGTAGATTGGCGCCCCACATCTATCTGGACGTGGTCCCGATAACGGGCAGCCCCGAGCGTCCGCGGATCGGCGCAGACGGAGATGTGCTCGAGTACGCCGTCAAGATGCGGCGTTTCGATCAGGACGCCCTGCTCACGCAGCTGCCGGTAACACCATCACTTGCCGACCGCATCGCGGAGCGGGTGGCGGACTTCCACTCTCGCATTCCCGCGGCCGCTCCGGACAGCACGCATGGCACTCCCGAGGCTGTGCTCGTCCCCATGCTGGAGAATTTCGTGCATACCCGCACACGCGTCCCGGACCCGGCGGCGCTCGCCAAATTGACGGTCTTGGAGCGCTGGACCCGGGAGCGGCGCGACGCCCTGTGGCAGGTGTTGGAGCAACGCAGAAAGGAGGGCCGGATCCGCGAATGCCACGGGGACATGCACCGGGGGAACATCGCCCTGGTCGAGGGCGAGCTGGTCATCTTCGACGGCATCGAGTTCAACGCGAGCCTGCGCTGGATCGATACCATGAGCGAGCTGGCCTTCCTGGTGATGGACCTGGAGGAGGCGGGGGAGGGGAATCAGACACGCCGGCTTCTCAACCGCTATCTGGAGGTCTCCGGGGACTACGAAGGGCTGCGCGTCCTCGATTTCTACAAGGTCTACCGCGCCATGGTCCGGGCCAAGGTCACCGCCATCCGCCTCGGCCAGAACGACGTGGGACCGGACGAGGCGGCGCGGGATCGGAAGGACTACGAGCGCTACCTGACTCTGGCCGCGAGCTATACCAGGGGCGAGTCACCTCGGCTCGTCATCACCCACGGTGTTTCCGGATCGGGTAAGAGCACCCTGTCCATGGGGCTGCGAGAGCGCTTGCCCTTGATCCACATCCGCTCCGATCTGGAGCGCAAGCGCCTGTTCGGTCTCCCGGCAAAGGCGCGTACCGGATCCGAAGCACAAAAGGACATCTACGGGCCCTCGGCCAACGACCGCACCTACGCACGCCTTCTGGAGCTGGCCACCCTCATCCTGGATGCCGGGTACAGCCCGCTGGTGGACGCCACCTTCCTGAAGGCGTCGCATCGCGCTCCCTTCCTGGACCTGGCCATGACCCGGGGCTGCCCCTGCACCATCCTCGACCTGACCGCGCCCGAAACCGTGCTGCGTGATCGGGTAGAGCGCCGTGAGGCCGAGGGAGCCGATCCCTCCGAGGCGGGCCTGGCCGTCCTCGCCGGTCAGCTCGCCTCCCAAGAGACCCTGACGGCCCGCGAGCGCACCATGGCCGTTCCGGTCGATACCCAAGCGTCCGGGAGCTTGGACGAGCTCGCGCGCATCATCGCCTCGGATACACCCGACGGGTGAAGGTCGCCTGCCGAAGACGCGCAGAGCGCGGCGCAGGCCGCGCCCTTTTGTCGGACCCTCAGATGTGCCTTGCCACCTCGACCGCTTCGGAGTTGGCTTGAAGGAGCCGGAAATTCGGACCGCTCGTTCTGACCACGTGCTCGTGGTCACCGGACTCGAAAAAGACCTCCGGCTGCTCCAGCAAGCCCTTGTCGACCATGCCGTGGAGTCCGTATGCCTCGGCAATCGGGGGCGCGGCCCCTTCGTCGCAGTCTGGAAACAGGCCCGTGAGCTCACGCTCCGTGGCAAGGCCCAGGTTACGACCGAGCCTTCGATGCAAGGTCCCCAGGTGCACGTGGTAATCCGAGGGGATAACCATCATGAGGTAGTCATCGCCATCTTTCAGGATCACGGCCTTGGCGAGTCGGTCGCCCGGGACATGCGCAGACGCAGCCGTATCCATGCTCGACTGGGTGTGCGGATGCGAAATCAGGTCGTACTGGATCAAATGCTCATCCAGGTAGTCCGCCAACGTTTTTGCAATGCTCATTTTCCGCTCCTCCACGCTGGGTCTCGTGCTCACTATGCTCGGGAGTACTTCTCAATATTGAGATTAGCCCCAAGCGAGACGTTCCGCGAGGTCGGAGCCGCCGGTCGATGCGCACGCGTGGTCGACGGTAATCGAGTGGCACAGCCGGTCGCCACCGCCCGGAGTTGGCCACGAGCGGTGTTTTCGACATCCGCGTCGAGGGCGACGTCCATGCCGGCTCCGTGGCGAGTGCGATGAGCGAACGGTCGGGTGTGGGACCATCGTCGCGCTGCTGTCGATCGATGCAGGGTTTCTTCCAGATGCTGATCAATGCAGGCGTGGCAGGGATCGCGGTCTCGTCGCTGTGTGCAAAGGGGCCGATTTTGCCAGCGGGCAGGCAGTTTCCTTGTCTCTTGCTGGTGCCTTGTGGGATGAGTCCTGGCGCAGGCGTGACGCTGACTGAGACTTTCCCGGCGGAGCACCTATGGTGTCAGAGTTGTTTTCTCGTCTCGATTCATCCGGCATAAGGACCGACCGGCCAGTTGCCTCTGACTTCCCGCAATACGGTCAGCCCTTGCGTTAGCTCGCAGCTTGCCTCCATTGCGGATAGAGCTATTTGGGCGCTAAGATCGACAGGGATTGAAGGGAAACCATATCAGGCAAGCTCACCAAGCACCGAGATTAAAATCCTCCGTAGGAACAGGTCACACGAAGACAGGGATCTCGGCGGAATAGGCATATCTCCCGCTTCGGGCTAGTCTAGGAGCGTGGTGGCCATACCGAGAAGTAACTTGCGGCGCAGAAATCGCGGACGAAGATCACTCAAGTCCCCGCCACCTGAGCCGTGAGGCATGCAATACGCTCAACATTAGCGCGTTCCTAGCTCTAGCCGCTTGATTGCAAGAGATCCCGCGAACTGGACTTGCTGTGTATCGATTGACCAGGCAAACAACACACGGCTCATATTCACCTCGACCTCGGATAGGGGCCAAATGTCTCTCTATGGCCAGTTTTGCCTGGTAGTAGCTCGAAGAATTCACCGCTGGTTTCCTTTATTTTCCCCGTCCTATCCCGCTTTAGCTCAACCAGAACAAACCCCCTCCGGTCATCCCTCTTTCTTGCTTCAGGGCCTAACTTAAGGGTGGGGGTTATTACGTAGGGCATCCCTGGTCGAGCCACTCCTGTAGAAGTAGGCAGCATACCAGCCGAAAAACCGTGATCGTGGCCAGCAAGCATCAAGTCAATACGGTTTGTGCCCAAAAAAGCGTTTAATCTATCATTTGCTTCTTGCGTCCACACCGAAGAAGGATCGGGGGAATACGGATGATGAAGTAGAAGTACCCGGAACGCATCTTCCGCGCCATCGGGTTCGTCGAGAGCTTCAGACAAAAAATCCAGTAGTTCCTGAGACAAATCCACTCGATCAGGGTTCATGGCATCTATGTTACCGACCGTGATCAACAATACGAACTGGATCCCCAAGTGTACGAACCGATTGGAAACCCAAGAGTGATGCGAATTATCACGCCACAGTCCGGCATAGGAAATCAGTTCAGCGAACCTTAGAAACGGATCAAGGCCAAAGTGTTTGTGATCCTCTGGCGCACCCCCAGCTCGGCGCTTTGTCGGCAGGGAACGAGTACCTTTCTTGTGCTTGTCAAAGTCATAGTCGATTTGGTCGGCAAGACATAAACGAAGATTCACATCATGATTTCCTGGAACAACCAACAGTCGCTTCCTGTCAACACTGCTCCCGCGAGGCCAGAGTCGTTTCAGCAGGGCCTTTTCAATCCATGTTGCCGCTTTGTCGTACTCGGATGGTGCGCCGCTATACGTGATGTCACCTGTCACCACGATGAAATCCGGGATCTTTTTGGGTTTGGCGTTGAACAGTGTATCGGCAATTACCTTCTCGCTCTGAAAGGCTTCTTCCGTAGTGATAGGGTCGCCAAATTGAAGGTCTGAGATGTGAAGGATGCGTAAAGGCTCTTTCTCATCGGGCTCATAGGTGGACGCCGGTGCCAACTATCCAATTCGACACGGAGCTTGCCCTTCACGGCAGAGCTTGGATCGTTGTTGGGATCTTTGAGTTGGCCGGTGGAAAACCATGACCAATCAAAAAAATCACGGACGATTTCGCGGTGACGCGACATGATCGTATTCATCGCTTCAAGCGTACTATCCGGACTCGCCCACTTTGAGCTAACCAAAAATACAGGGGATCTCCTATGCTTCGACAGATACTTGTCGATCACCATCTCCGCCGTCCATCTTTCAAGGCCCCAAGTACCTTGGTCAAGTACGATGTCGAGCAGATAGCCGTCTGGCCGAATCTTCATCTTCTCATCGAGTTTACCTGGCTCGTTTACCCAATCGAGCGTAAAATGCGGGTCATTCACGAAGGCAGCCTTATACGTGCCCTCACGAATACGCCATTCATCGTCGATTACAAGCAAGGAGTATCTGCGCGCCATAATCTGGCCTCCTACCGGCGCCGAGCTGTCCGAAGACTCCGACAGTAACCGGCATAGGGTATGGAAAGACTTACTTGGAACGTATCAGGGACTACTTGGTGCTTGCCGAAGTAGACCGTACCTCCGACTTCTTCGATGCGGTGCCACCGTCCACGCTTCTTCAGAAGCTCGATTTCAACGGTCTTTGCTGCTTTGTTACAGGCATTACACAGGTGTATTTCCGCGGCGTTCTCGCCATAAGTTATGGAAGCCCAGAGGTCGTGTGTTTCGTCGGGCCTCCTTTGCCACTGATCCGGTATCCTCTCTCTTAATGCATAAATGGTGTTGGACATGAAGTGCTCTATCGCGTCTTCAACGTGTTGATCCCAAACCAGATCTACACTATGGATGCGTTCCGCAATTTGTATGTCACTGTTCATAGATATTTCGAAGGTAAGCATCCGTTCGTCTATTCCCTTTGCCTCGAACAAGGCTCTAAAATCTGGACGCTTAAACATCTCAGTGAGGCAGTTTTCTAATGGATGATCTTCGTTGCTGAACAGCTTGGTACGGGACATATGGAGAAATAGGAATCTCCAAGCAAGCTTTGTCATGCCGTCACGAACGTTCTTCACGGAGGCGATTACTTTGGAATGAGCGTTTTCTGCCGCCGGGTTTCCAGTCAAATCCTGACACTGATACGACTCCAACGTTTTGTGCGTCTTGACTATGTCGTCGAGCATTTGTTCCCGCGCCTGCAGAAAGCCCGGTTCCCGGTGCATTGCAATCGGAGAATCCATATCGAGAGTCGCCTTAGCTTGCGCCAGCGCTTGGGTAGCTATTTCCTTCTTGGTTCTTGAGCCGTCAGCTGCCGAAGAAGCATCCTGCGGTTTGGGCGACCGAGCCCAAGCCACGTCAATATGCCGAAGCAGATCCTCGTGTTGGTCCAAACTGTGCAAGGCGTGCTCTAAACGACGAGGGCATTCGGCTACGTTGCGGCTCGCCTGCTGAAACCGTTTTAGTGGTGTAGAGTGCGGATCTCCATCCAGGCTTGCAAGCTCAAGATAAAGACGGTCGTAGCGCTCGGCGATGGTTGTTCCGGATGATGTTAAAAGGCGCTGCGCGGAGGGAAACTCTCGTCCATCCAACTTCTGGTTCCAAATCAAATTGGATAAAGCCATCTGGACATCTAGATTAGCAGAATGCTCCTGGCATTTGGCGTTCCTCAGCGCGGTACGAACAATGCGACTGTGGTCTACGGAAAATCCCTCAGACAAAAGAAATACCAGGGCGGCTAGCGCTGTATGCGTTGTCTCACCCTGTTCCTCGGCCGCCGCCGACAAGAGTTGCGTTAGGACTTCGGATAAGGTGTCGCTACCGAACTCCTGGCCGAATAGAAGCACTTGGCTGGCGTAAATCTCGATTCGCGCCTCGGTCGGAAGGGGCTGCCCTTCTGCTTCAGCTTTGGCACACAAAACCAACGCTTGATCGTCGAGGCCCGTCATCGTAAATATCTCAGCTACATAGGAGGCAACACTGGATGAGTCCTTCAGCCGAACTTTCCGACGGGGATCTTCTGGCGCCTGAGAATCACTAGCGGTATTAGCAGGTTTCTGAAGGCTAAGGCGTTTCGAAAGCGGCGAATCTAGAGGCGTCGGACGCAATGCCCTGTGCCACTGGCTCACAGGTGAAGCACACCGCCAGACTTCGCACCAATCCCGAAGTCGCCCTTGAGCCTGCTTTGAGCTAAGGGACTTAAAAACAGCCGCCCGAGGTCAATAGCCTTGCATAATGTGCACGAGTTTGCGGTACCAAGATCCGCTAAGTCCCAGCGCCAGAAAAAGCGCAGTCGGTCCGGTTTCGTTCCACCAGCCGGTAACCTGAGGCGATCCAGGATGGCGACCATCCGTAGCCCCTCCGCACCAGCGGCGCGTAGATTCGCGGAAAACTCGCGAACCGTGCGACCGGAGACGATTGCATCATCGAAAAAGAGGACGTTGCGCGATCTGGGTTCTACGCCATTGAAAAGGTTAGCAATCCTCTCCAAAGCTAGTGGGGATAGCAACATTGCCCCACGTCCCTGTCTACGACGAACTGGAAGCACTGGGATAAAGCGACAACGAAACTCTTCACGTGCGTCCTCCTTAAAGCACCCAAGAAGCTTGTCCACCACGGCTGCCGTATTCGGATGGGAAGGATACACAACTGCCAGCGCGCGCCAGTCGTCCGGTTCCCGGAGTTTATTCTGTCGGACGTCCTCTTGAACTCGGCCCCAAAGTTGTTTCCCAGCGGGAGACAGCTGATTTTCGAAGCCACTATCTGCTAGGGGACGAAGTACTTCCAGGACTAAGTATCGGGCCAAGGGCTCATGTCCAAAAAAAGCAAAGCTGATGGCCTGATAGAGATTAAGCGTGACAAAGTCGTGATGGCCTTCATACTGCCAGTGCCCGTTCGCCAACAGTGGTATTAGTGGTTGCTGCCAGTCGTCATACGTTTGACAAGGTGTTCTCGCTTGTATCGGTTTGTCGTTGTCGTCGAACCTTGGCATCAGAAAATGTTTGCGCCCTCCGCGCCCAACGGCATGTGTCTTTCCAATCCGCCCGTACAGAGGATCGACTTCTCCCTCTCTCGCGTTATCGGTGCTAGTCTCCTTGCCCCTTTGACTTGGGGACCACAAAAGCAAGCTAGCGCGCGTCTTTGACGTCGGCAAGGTCCCGCTACCATGTAAAAAATAGTGGACAGTGGCTAACTCGCCATCCGATTTTCCGAAAGAATCTACTGTACTGCCACTAACATAAACACTGCCAAGATGTATTCTGCTTCTCTGGCAGCTATGAGATGGTTGCTCAGCATTGAACTCTTCGGCAAGTGTAGCGGCCAAACGGTCTAGCGGAACCATGACTACATTTCGTTTCCAGAAAATACCAGCGAATCGTTGCAATGCGATGCGATACAGATCCCTGCAACGCGGCTGTGTAAGCGTTTGCAAAAAATCAAGATAACCGTCTATTTCTTCATTGTAGCCACTTTCTGCTTCTCGCCATCCCACCTTTTCAGCCAAATAGGTAAGATCCTCTTTATGTTGGTCGATTACCTTCCAAAAGATCTTGGAGTCATGCCTACGAAGCCAGGACACCACTGGTAGCTCCGTCCACACAGCAACCTGAGATCGGAAACGACCGGTGGCGTCCGCATCGAAGGCATATCCGTGCATTCTCTGCGAGGTATCAGATGGTTCGTCTCCTTCCGAGTTCGTGTCACTTTCTGCCTGAGGTTGTTGATGCTCCAATTGTGATTTGTAAACATGAATTGATACCGCAAGCGCTCGCGTGATCAATACGAGTCGGGGAAACGTCGGTGGCCAGGTCTGCAATCTGTCATATCGAGTATCCACAGCCGCCAAATAGGTTGCGGCTTCGTGGTCTGGAATATCGGCGATATACAAGTTACACGATGTGCCTTCCAGAACGTTCCCGGCAATATTCTGGACAATGGTCAGGATGTCGTTTTTCATCAAACCAGGCCGTACCAACCAAAGCACGTCTTGACCAGGTTTAGGGGCTTCAATTTCAGCAAGTACCCTTGATTCCCCAAACCTTTGGTCGAGAATAACGGGACTACGATCTTTAGGATCTTGCAGGACGGTCTGGTCGCGAAAAGACTGTAAGGCAGGGTGATCGTTCGGCGCCTCCCAGACGCTCCATTGATCACCTACAACAGTGGATTCGGGCCACGAAAGTCGTACAGTCCAAGCGAGCCCCCGAAAAGGCACACCATCACCGCGCATCAGTGCCGGCTTGCGATGATCGGCGACTGCCCGCGGGTACTCTGCTTGGAAACCTACCCATAAGTTATCGTCCAAGCCGCGGAGGTAGTCATGATTCTGTCTTAATGCGCCGTATACTAGTTCCAGTCCACCTATCCTGGTCGGCCGATCATCCTTCGTCGTAGCACCTTCTAGAAACACGCTTCTTAATAATCCATCAAACCTTGTCCTAATCTTCCGCTTGTTTCGAAATCGTTCGACCATTCCCATGCCTGCATCGACAACGAATGTCTCCAAGCACCCCGCCTTGCTCGCCAACTAGTTGGTCCTCTTACGTTTCCTGTGGGTAGAGGGTTTTCTCATGCGCTTCCGGGCCGCATCTTAAGGGTTCTGTAAGAACTTTGTTGTTGGGCCTGTGGAGTTGTGGGCGCAGGCCCGAGAGTGTGGGCAACCTGTGGGCCGCGCCGATCACGATGCCGAAAGCACGTGAGGAGCTTGGTGGCGCGGTCCATAGGTTGTCCACACGTCCCGCAGGGCTCGGGCCGGTCCGCAGGACGC
>Ga0210085_1000488_pt1 | contig 16712 bp, 9 predicted proteins | sample China_Galinas_PW_5_FD_184866 | JGI IMG/M metagenome (GOLD analysis project Ga0210085, IMG submission 184866) | Wetland microbial communities from San Francisco Bay, California, USA, that impact long-term carbon sequestration - China_Galinas_PWC_D1... | ecosystem: Environmental > Aquatic > Marine... | reverse complement strand
GCGGTTGGGTCTATCCGGCGGCCACCGGCGCTTCTCCCGATCGGTGCTCGACGATCTCCTCTGCGATGTTCGAGGGGACCTCTTCGTAGCGCTCGAACTGCATCGTGTAGGTGGCCCGACCCTGGGTCGAGGAGCGAAGATCCGTCGCGTAGCCGAACATCTCGCCGAGCGGCACGAAGGCCTGGACGGCGAGCGCGTTGCCGCGCTGCTCCTGGCCCTGGACTTTGCCGCGGCGGCGCGAGAGGTCGCCGATCACGTCGCCGAGGAAGTCCTCGGGGGTGACGACCTCCACCGCCATCACGGGCTCGAGCAGGACCGGGCTGGCCTTGCGCGCGCCCTCCTGGATCGCCATCGAGCCGGCGATCTTGAAGGCCATCTCGGAGGAGTCGACGTCGTGGTAGGAGCCGTCCACCAGTTCGACTCTGACGTCGACCATCGGGTATCCGGCCTTGACGCCGTTCTCCAGCGCCTCGCGCATGCCCTGCTCGGCCGGGCCGATGAATTCGCCCGGGATCACGCCGCCCTTGATCTTGTCCTCGAACTCGAAGCCCTCGCCGGGCGCCGGCTCGAGGTTGATCACCACGTGGCCGAACTGGCCGCGGCCGCCGGTCTGGCGGACGAAGCGCGACTCGACCTTCTCGACCCGCTTGCGGATCGTCTCGCGGTAGGCGACCTGCGGCTTGCCGACGTTGGCCTCGACTTTGAACTCGCGCAGCATGCGGTCGACGATCACCTCGAGGTGGAGCTCGCCCATCCCGTGGATCAGGGTCTGGCCGGTTTCCTCGTCGCTTTCGATCCGGAAGGTGGGGTCCTCCTCGCCGAGCCGCTGCAGGGCGTTGCCCATCTTCTCCTGGTCGGCTTTGGTCTTCGGCTCGATCGCGACCGCGATCACCGTCTCCGGGAATTCGATGCTCTCCAGCGCGATCGGGGCGTCGGGGGCGGCGAGGGTGTCGCCGGTCCCGGTTTCCTTGAGGCCGACGCCGGCGCAGATGTCGCCCGCATAGCACTCGTCGATCTCCTCGCGGCTGTTCGCGTGCATCATCAGCAGCCGCCCGATCCGCTCGGTCTTGCCGGTTTTCACGTTGAGCACCCGGCCGCCTTTCTCGAGCTTGCCCGAGTAGACGCGGAAGTAGGTGAGCTTGCCGACGTAGGGGTCGGACATGACCTTGAAGGCGAGCGCCGCGAAGGGCCCGTTGTCGTCCGCGGGCCGCTCGCCCTCGGAGTCCTCGGCCTGTCCCTTGCCGGCGGGGATGACGCCGGTCACCGGCGGCACCTCGAGCGGCGAGGGCAGCAGCTCGACGATCGCGTCGAGCAGCGGCTGCACGCCCTTGTTCTTGAACGAGGTGCCGCAGAGGACCGGGGTCACCTCGGTCGAGAGGCAGGCCGCGTGCAGCGAGGCGATCAGCTTCTCGCCGGGGATCTCCTCCTCGCCGAGGAAGGCTTCCATCAGCTCTTCGTCGTGGTCGGCGCAGGCTTCGATCAGCTGGGTCCGGTATTCGTCGGCCTGGTCGGCCAGATCCTCGGGGATCTCGATTTCCTCGTAGGCGGCGCCCAGCTCGTCGGTCCAGATCAGGCCCTTCATCTTCACCAGGTCGACGACGCCTTTGAAGTTGTCCTCGCTGCCGATCGGCAGCTGGATCGGCAGCGCGTTGGCGCCGAGCCGGTCCTTCATCGTCTGCACCGAGTAGAAGAAGTCGGCGCCGGTGCGGTCCATCTTGTTGATGTAGGCGAAGCGCGGGACCCCGTACTTGTCGGCCTGCCGCCAGACCGTCTCGGACTGGGGCTCGACCCCGGCGACCGCGTCGAAGACGGCGACCGCGCCGTCGAGGACGCGGAGGCTGCGCTCGACCTCGACCGTGAAGTCGACGTGGCCGGGCGTGTCGATGATGTTGACCCGGTGGCCCTTCCACTCGCAGGCGGTCGCGGCGGAGGTGATCGTGATGCCGCGTTCCTGCTCCTGTTCCATCCAGTCCATGACGGCGGCGCCCTCATGGACCTCGCCCATTTTGTGGGTGCGGCCGGTGTAGTAGAGGATGCGCTCCGTCGTCGTCGTCTTGCCGGCGTCGATGTGCGCCATGATCCCGATGTTCCGGGTCTTCTCTAGGGGAAAGCTGCGTGCCATGGTTCCTAAGCTGATCGGTGATTGCGGGTGAAGTATCGGCGCAAAAAAAAGGCCCCAGCGGGCCCGGCGAAGCGTCCTGCGAAAAAACTGCCTGAGCGACGGGCGATGATAGCAGCGGTTCGGCGTCGCACGGGCAAAGGGATGCAGAGGCTCTCGAGCGCCCTCGTCCGCGGGACTCGCGGAGCCGACCGGGTCGCCAATCGCGCGCTGGAGCGAGCCCACCCGCCGCTGCGCCGCGCCGGCCGCCTCGCCGGCGCCGGCTTCGACGCCGCCGCAGTCTGGACCGGCGCCCGCCTGCGCTGGGTCGGACGGCGCCTGCGGCCGGCGCTGATCCTGCTCCTGCGCGTCCTCGCCCGCCTCGACGCCTGGCTGCGGCGGGTGCTCTCGCTCGCGACCCGCGCCGCGACGGCGGCCAGCGCCGTGGCGACGCCGGGCCGGGCGGTGGGCGCCGCGATCGCCGTCGCCGGCGCCCTGCTCGTCGCTTCCCAGTTCGTCGACTACCACGCCGTCGCGATCGGCCAGCCCGGCTATGCGGACCTGCCCGGCGTCGCCCGGGCCCCCACCCGCGACAGCCAGGCGACCGGCCAGGCCCACGCCTACCTGCTGGTCCCGGTCGGACTCGCGGCGATCGTCCTCGGGGCGACCTGCGCCCGCGGCGCGGGGCGCCGCCGGGGGCTCGTCGTCGCCGCGCTGGGGCTGCTCGCCCTCGCCGTAGCGCTCGCCGTCGACCTGCCCCGGGGACTCGACACGGGCGACCAGAGCAGCCGCTTCACGGGGGTCGAAGCGGTGCTCGAGGACGGCTTCTACGCCGAGCTCGCGGCGGCGGCGATGCTGGTTGTGACCGGACTGGTCTACTATGCGCGGCCGTGCCGAATACGAATCAACTTGTCAGGAAGGGCCGCAAGCGCCCGAAGAAGAAGATCACGACGCCGGGCCTCAAGTCGGGCCAAGGTCGCAAGAAGCGCGTAGCCGCGCCGCAGCGGCGCGGCGTCTGCACCCGCGTGGCGACGGTGACGCCGAAGAAGCCGAACTCGGCTCTGCGCAAGATCGCGCGTGTGCGGCTGACCAACGGGATGGAGGTCACGACCTACATCCCGGGCGAGGGCCACAACCTGCAGGAGCACTCCGTGGTCCTGATCAGGGGTGGTCGAGTCAAGGACCTGCCGGGCGTCCGCTACAAGGTCGTCCGCGGCACCCTCGACGCCGCCGGCGTCTCCGACCGCAAGCAGGCCCGTTCCCGCTACGGGGTCAAAGCTTCGTAATGCCTCGCCGCTCCGCAGCGCAGATCCGCCCGGTCGAGCCGGACGCCAGGCACCGCAACCGCCTCGTCCAGCAGATCATCAACAAGGTGATGGTCGACGGCAAGAAGTCGATCGCCGAGCGGATCGTCTACGACAGCCTCGCGATCGTCGGCGAGCGCACCGGGGACGACCCGGTCGAGACCCTGGAGTCGGCGATCAAGACGCTGACCCCGGTGCTGGAGGTCCGCTCCCGCCGGGTCGGCGGCGCCACCTACCAGGTGCCGGTCGAGGTCCCCGCCCGCCGCGCCCGCACCCTCGCGGTGCGCTGGCTCGTCCAGTTCGCCCGTAACCGCCGCGAGTACTCGATGGCCGAGCGCCTCGCCGGCGAGATCCTCGACGCGAACCAGCAGCAGGGCAGCGCCTGGAAGCGGAAGGACGACATCTACCGCATGGCGCAGGCCAACAAGGCCTTCGCCCACTACCGCTGGTAAGACCCCTGGGGCCTTGGGGGCGCGCCTGGCGGCGTCCTCGGTCGCTCGGTTCGGGTCACGCACGGGGGTGCGTTCCCCTCCCCTCGCTTCCCTGCGTCCTTGCCAGCCACGCCCCCAAGGCCCCAGGCCCCTCCGAACCACCCCAAGCCCTGAGCCATCGCGTGGTTCCTTATGCGCCCTGAGCGCGAAAAAGGAACCACGGGATGAGGGTGCTGGGTTTCGTCCCCTTGCAGCTTTCCCACCCAGGCTCCCGTCGAGGCGGGTCTTGCTGGGCTCTCACCCGGCGAGGGCGGGGCGTCCCTCGTGGGAGCGGCGTCCGATTTTCGCCCTGCGGCGCTTCGAGGTGGCGGGACTCCCCATGCCCCAGTCGCCCATAGGGCGGCCAGGCATGGGACCCGTTCGCCGCCCAATCCCCGGCGAAAATCCCAGCTCCCACGAGGGATGCCCCGGGCTCGCCGGCCGCGGGCCCCACGCCACTAGAGTCCCGCCACATGGCCCGCCCCCTGCTGGCGATCGACATCGACGGAGTGATCTCCGTCTTCGGGTTCGAGGAGCGGCCGGAGGGGGCGAGCCACACGTTCGTGCTGGTCGACGGGGTGCCGCACTGCATCTCGCTGGTCGCCGGGGACCGGCTGCGGCGGCTGGGCGAGAGCTTCGAGCTGGTCTGGGCCAGCGGCTGGGAGGACAAAGCGAACTTCTACCTGCCGCAGCTGCTGGGGCTGCCCGACCTGCCCCACGTCAGCTTCGACGGCGGCGCCCGGGACGGCGTCGCGCACTGGAAGCTGGGCCCGCTCGAGGAGTACGCGCAGGGGCGTGCGATGGCCTGGATCGACGACAACCTCGACCGCAGCTGCCACCGCTGGGCCGCCGGCCGGCCCGAGCCGACCCTGCTGGTGCCGACCGAGCCGCAGCTCGGCCTGGAGGAGATCCACGTCGACGCGCTTGAAGCCTGGGCCGCATCACTAGACTGAGGGTGGTGACTGGGTTCTGGCCCATCTTCTTCCTCCTCGTCGTGCTCAAGATCCCCGTTATGGGCGCCCTCTGGCTGGTTTGGTGGGCCAGCCGCGAACCGGAGCCCGAGGGGGCGTCCGAAGACGGCGGCGGCTTCCGGCGGCGGCCGCAGCCGAAGCTGCCCCGCGGACCGCGGCGCGGCCCGCACGGCGGCGGCGCCGCGCTGCCCTGTCCCGACTGCCCGCCCGGCGGCCGCACCCGGGTCGTCAGGCCGGCTCCGCGACCCGCCTTCGCTCGCGCCGGATCTCGCGCAGATAAGGGAAGAAGTCGACCTCGACCGTATGACGCTTAGAGGCAACGAAGCGCCGGTTCATCCGCTCTTCTTCCCCTGCCACGTCGCGCCTCATCTCCGCCGCCGACGGTAGCCCGACCCGCCCCGCGAGCAGGTCAGCGACCCACTCCATCTGCGCCTCGGCAAGCGGCATGATCGGCCCGAACGGCTGGATGAAGCCGATGAAGTAGAGGCCTGGCCGCTCGACGCAGACCACCCGCCGGTAGAGCGGCATCCGGTTGTCGGGGGCCGCAAAGACCCCGGGGTCGAGGAAGGGGAAGTTGATCTTGTAGCCGGTGCAGTAGACGACGAGGTCGATCTCCTCCGCGCTGCCGTCGGCGAAGCGGACGCCGCGGCCGCCGCTGAAGCGATCGATGTTCGGCTTCACCTCGATGTCACCGTGGCCGATCCGGGGCAGCAGCTCCGAGGAGACGGTGGGGTGCGCCTCGAACAGCTTGTGGTCGGGCTTGGGCAGGCCGTAGGCGGACATCTTGCCCGCCGCCACGCCGAGCGCCCGGCCGGCGAAGAAACGCTGCACGGAGAGCGGCAGCATCGAGGCGGCCGGGTGGGTCAGCTCGTCGATCGGCTTGCCGTTGAGGTACTTGGGGATCACGTAGGCGCCGCGGCGCATCGCGATCAACGTCTTGTCGGCGATCCGCGAGGACTCGACCGCGATGTCGGTGGCGGAGTTGCCGATCCCCAGCACCAGCACCCGCTTGCCCTGGAGGATGTCGGGGACGCGGTATTCGTGGGCGTGGATCTGCTCGCCGGCGAACTCGTCCGAGCCGGGGAAGGCCGGTTCGGGCCAGCGCTTGTCCCAGTGGTGGCCGTTGGCGACCAGGACGGCGCGGTAGCGGTCGCTGCGGCGCCCGCCCTCGGCATCCTCGACCGTCACCTCCCACTCGCCGCCGACGGGCTCGACCGCGACCACCTCGGTGTTGAAGGCGATCCGCTCGCGCAGGCCGAAATGGTCGGCGAATTCCTCGAAGTACGCCGCCATCTGGAAGTGATCGGGGTAGTCCGGGTAGTGGTCGGGCATCGGCAGCGACTTGAACGCCATCACCCGCCGCGAGGTGTTGATGTGCAGCGAGCGGTAGGCGGCCGACATCCCGTTGTCGTTCTCGTAGCGCCAGTTGCCGCCGATGAACGACCCCTTCTCGAAGCAGTCGAACGGGATCCCCCGCGCCTGCAGGATCTGGCAGGCGACGATGCCCGAGCTGCCGGCACCGATGACGCAGACCTTCTCGGCTCCCATGGGCGCAATCTACCCGAATCCGGCGGCAAACTGGCCGGCTGGCCAGGAGGCCGTCAGGAGCGCTTGCGCGGCAGCTCGCAGCGGCGCAGCCGGTCCTTCCGGCCGCCGCGGCAGAGGTCCCGGCGCGGGCCGCCGTTGAGCAGGTCGCGGCCGGCGTTGCCGAAGAGGCGGTCCTTGGCGCCCTGGCCGAACAGCCTGTCGTTGCCGGCCTGGCCGTGGACGCGGTCCCTGCCGGCCTGACCGAAGACCCGGTCGGGCCCGGCGCCGGCGGCGACCCGGTCGTTGCCGCTCCCGGCCTTGACCACGTCCTTGCCGGAGCCGGCGCAGACCAGGTCGTTGCCGGCGAAGGCGAGGATCTTGTCGTTGCCGCCGCGGGCGACGATCACGTCGCGCTTGCGGGTGCCCTTGAGGACGTCGCGCTGGGCGGTGCCGACGATCGTCGCCGGCTTGCCCATGCAGCGGGGGCGCTGGTCCGACGGGGAAGGCGGGGTCGGGGCCACCGGGACGATCGGCGGCGTCGCCGGGGGCGTCAGCGCCGGCGGCCCCGGTTGTTCGGTGACGGGTTCTTCGGGTTCTTCTTCGGGCGGTACGGGTGCGGCCGGGATCGCCATGCAGGCCGAGAACTCCGAGGTCCCGTCCGGGTCGGCCGGGTCGAGGTCGGTCGCGGTCGCGGTCAGCTGCTGTTCGGGCGCCGTGGCCGGCAGGGTCGCTTCGAAGGTCGCGATGCCTTTTTTGTCGGGCGAGACCCCGTCGAGGGCGCCGAGGAAGGTCGCCCCCTCGCCCTGCCCGGAGTCGTCGCAGGACGGGGTCGCGAAAAACTCGATCCGGTATTCGCCTTCGGGCTCGCTTTCGAGCACGGCGGAGATCGTCGTCTCCCCCATTCCGGTCTCGACTTCTTTCAGCACCGGGAAGTTCTGCAGCCGGTTGGCGCCCGTGTCGGCGTCGAGGTGGTCGTTGGCGGTGACCCCCGAGATGCCGACGAGGTCGATCCCGAGGTCTCCCGCTTCGTCGCCGTTGTCGTGGATCGAGTTGCCGAGGACCAGGTTGCCGACCGATTCGCTGCCCACGACCTGGACGCCGTCCTGCCCGTTCGCGGCGATCTCGTTCCCGGCGCCGGCGGCGACGCCGCCGACCGCCACGCCGCTGGAGTTCACGACGTCGACGCCATGGGCCGCGTTCCCGCGCGCTGCCGATCCGTCCGCCGTGGTGCCGATCCGGTTGCCCTCGATCTCCAGCCCTTCCATCAGCAGCAGCAAGATGCCGTCGTCGCCGTTGCCCGAGATGACGTTGCCCTCCCCCGGTTCCGAACCGCCGATCGCGCCCCCTTCGAAGCCCGAGGCGTAGATCCCGTAGGAGTCGTTGCCGAGGGGCGTCGCGCCGTCGACACCCAACCCGATCAGGTTGGCCTGGACCAGCGGAGCTTCCGAGACCGAGCCGAGGGTGATTCCCCTGGTCCCGTTGCCGGAGATCACGTTGCCGGCGCCGGGCTCCCCGACCACGTCTTCGCTGCCGAAGGCGACGATCCCGCTCTGGGCGTTGCCGCGGTCGAGCAGGCCGGTGGCGTCGGTCCCGACGTAGTTGCCGACCACGGTCGTCTCGATCGCGTTTTCGCTCCTGATCCCCTCGGTGCCGTTCGCGGAGGCGACGTTGCCTTCACCGGCGCCGACCCCGCCCACCCGGGTTCCGGTGCCGCCCAGAAGCTGAATCCCCGCGTATTCGTTGCCGAGCGGCGTCGTCCCGTCCGCGGCCAGGCCCAGGTAGTTGCCGGCGACGACGTTGTCTTCCGAGCCGGCCCCGAGGACGCGGAGCCCGCTGGAAAGGTTGCCCGAGATCACGTTGCGGGCCGCGGGGCCGGCGCCGCCGATCGTATTGCCCACGCCGTTGGTGATCAGCACGCCGAATTCCTGCAGACCGAGCGCGGCGGCACCGGTCGCATCGGGGCCGATCAGGTTGCCCGAGACCTCGTTTTCGTCGCCGGCGGAGATGTAGACCCCGTGGTCGGCGTTGCCCGAGATCACGTTGCCGGCGCCCGCGGCGGTCCCGCCGACCGTGTTTCCGGCCGTCCCGCCGAACAGGCCGACCCCGTAGGAGCCGTTCGGGCGCGCCGCCGTGCCCGCGGCGTCGGTGCCGATGTAGTTGCCCTGCAGCTTGTTGCCGGTGCCGGTGCCGGTCAGCTCGACGCCGCCCGTGCCGTTGCCCGAGATCACGTTGCCGGTGCCCGCGGCGGTCCCGCCGATCGTGTTTCCGGCGGCGCCCGAGGAGACGACGACCCCGTGGCTCGAGTTGCCGATTTCCAGCGCCCCGTCGGGTCCCAGGCCGATGTAGTTGCCCCGCAGGTGGTTGCCCGTCGCTCCGCTCTGGATCCTCACACCGACCGCGTTGCCGGAGATCACGTTGCATACGTCGTCGCAGGCGTCCGTCGCCTGCGCGCCCGGCGAGAGCGAGCCTCCGATCTCGACGCCATTCCCGTCGGTGACCTGAATCCCATGCGCGTTGCCGACCGCCGCGGTGCCCGCGGCGTCGGTGCCGATCCGGTTGCCCCGGACGACCACGCCCTGGGCGCCGGAGTCGATCTTCACCCCGGCGCCGAAGTTGCCGGAGATCAGGCTGGACTCGACCAGGACCTCGTCCGCCGACACGCGAACGCCGTCGACGTTGCCCATCGCGGTCGTCCCGGCCGCGTCGGTCCCGATCCGGCTCTGCCCGACCAGGGTCGAGGGCGCGGTGACGACGACCCCGGCAGAGCTGAAGCGCTGCACGACCAGCCCGCAGACGAGGCTCTTCTCGCCGCCGATCCGCAGCCCGGTCGGGATCGTGCCCTGCCCGTCGAGCACGACCGCGATCGCCGGCGCTTCTTCGCAGTCGAAGTCCGCGGTGGCGTTGATCGCGACCCGCTCGGTGACCGCCGGCAGGGAGGTGTAGAGCGGCTGGATCGTCATCGATTCCGAGAAGCCGATCTGGTGCCTTCCGCCTTCGGCGTCCTCGGCATCCGCCTCTTCGAGCGCGGCGCGCAGCGTGCAGTCGGACTCGCTGCCGTCGTCGTCCGGGTCGCAGTCGCCGTCGCCGGGATTCCCGTCCGCGTCGTCGGCGCTGCTGGCGACGATGAATTCGTCCGCGGCGGCGACCGCGGCGGCCGCGGCGGCCGCGGGGACGAGCAGGAGGAGCGCGGCGAAGAACGCCGCGGCGAGCAATGCCCGCGGCGCGCGCGGTCTGGCCGATTCACACATCGCGGCTAAGGATGCGGGCGGTCCGCCGGACCTTCAATGGCCCCCTCCACAGGGTTTTCGCCGAGCCACCGAAGCGCTACGGGAGCATGGCGAGCCCGGGGCGCCTATCGTCCCCGGCATGGCCAGGCTGTCTCGCCCCCATGCGACCGGGCGCGAGCTGCTCGAGCGGGTGGACGAGCGGCGCGCGATCGCCGACGCCCTGCGGGCGATCGTCGAGGACGAGGGCGGCGTCGTCGTCATCGAGGGGTCCGCCGGGGTCGGCAAGACCGCACTGCTGGCGGTCCTCGCCGAACAGGGCGCCGAGACCGGCACGGTGGCGACCGCCCGCGGCTCGGAGCTCGAGCGCGAGTTCGCCTTCGGCGTCGCCCTGCAACTCCTCGCCCCCCTGGTCGAGGCGGGCGAGAAGACCGAGATCTTCCGCGGCGCCGCGGCGCTGGCCCGGCCGCTGTTCGAGGGGGCCGACGTCGGCGCCGGGGCCGATGTCGACTTCCGCCTCCTGCACGGCCTGCACTGGCTCTGCGCCAACCTGGCCGAGCGCTCGCCGCTGGTTCTCTGCATCGACGACGTCCAGTGGGCCGACGCCGCCTCGCTCCGCTTCCTTGCCTACCTCGGCGCCCGCACGCCCGAGCTGCCGGTGCTGATCGCCGCATCCCGCCGCAGCGGCGAGCCCGGCGAGCTGGAGACGCTCGAACAGCTCGCCGAGATCCCCGAGGCGAAGACCCTGACCCCCAGGGAGCTGAGCCGGGACGCGGTCGCGGATCTGGTCGGCGCCGAGCTCGGCGAGGAGCCCGCGCGGCTCCTCGCCGACGAGATCCACCGCCGCAGCGGCGGCAACCCCCTCTTCGTCGGCGAGCTGATCCGCGCCACCCGGGACGCCGCCGACGCCGGCGAGGCGGCGCCGGACGCGGCCCCGCCGCAGACCGTGGTCAACCTGGTCAGGCGGCGGGTCGGGAGGCTGCCGGAGGAGGCGCAGGCCGTCGCCAGGGCGCTGGCGATCCTCGGCGACTCGGCCTCCGGAGAGGAGATCGAGGCGCTGACCGGGTTGGCGACCGAGGCCGTGCTGATCGGAGCGGATCGGCTGGCGGAGGCGGAGCTGATCGATCCGACCGCGCCCCGGCGGTTCCGCCACCCGATCCTCAGCGAGGCGATCGCCGAATCGATCCCCGAGGGCGAGCGCGCCGTGCTGCGGATGCGCGCGGCGCAGGCGGTCTCGGGACGAGACGCGACCCGGGCCGCCTCCCACCTGGCCGCCGCCCGTCCCGACGAGCCCTGCGGCGAGGAGTGGGCCGCGGCGACCCTGCGCCGTGCCGCCGCGGCGGCACGCGCTCGCGGCGGAGGCGGCGAGGCGATCGCCTACCTGCGGCGGGCGCTGCTGGAGCCACTCGCCGACGACGAGCGGCGTCAGGTCCTGCTCGAGGCCGGCGGCCTCGAGGCGCAGGCGCGCGACTACGCGGCGCTCGAACACCTGGCCGCCGCCGCCGAGTTGGCCTCCGACCCGCTCGAGCGCGGCCGGATCGCGCTGGTCCGTGGCGACGCCCTCTTCCACATGATCGCGCTGGAGGAGTGCTCGCGGGTCTGCCGCGAGGCGATCGCGGAGCTCGGCGACACCGAGCGCGAGCTGCGCCTGGCGCTGGAGGCGACCGCGCTCAGCGCCGAGGCCGTGCGCGGCGACAACCGCGACCGGCCCGCCGAGCTCGAAGCCGCGGTCGCGGCCGCGGAGACCGCCGGGGAGAGAGCGGTCCTCGCCCACGTCGTCGCCGACCTGGCGGCGACCGGGGGCAGGCCGGCGGCGCAGGTGACCGAGCTCGGGCGGCGTGCGATCGGCGGGCGCAAGCTGCTCGACGAGGTCGGCCCCGCCTCGCCGATCTACATCTACGCCGGCACCGCCCTGGCCTGGGCCGGCGACCTGGACACGGTGCTGGAGCTGACCACCGAGGGGCTCGAACGGGGGCAGCGCAGCGGCTCGCTGGTCGCGGTCAGCTACTCGGCCGCGCTGCGCGCCGGCACGGCGCTGCTGGCCGGGGACCTCGCCCTCTCCGAATCGGACTCCGAGCTGGTCGTCTCCGAGCTGCCCGCCGCCGACCCGATGGCCTACGGCATCTCGCTCGGCTGGCTGATCGAGACGCTGGTCGAGCGCAACCGCCTCGAGGACGCCCGCGCTGCACTTGAGCGCAGCGGCCTCACCGGGGAGCTGCCGGAACTGGGGACGAGCGACTTCCTGATGATGGCGCGCGCGGCGCTGATGGCGGCCGAGGGCGATACCGAGGCCGCCCTCATCGAGATCGAGAGCGTCAAGCGACGCATCGCCCGTGGCCGCTACCCGAACCCGGGGGCGATGGCCTGGCGCTCGCGCCTCGCCGAGCTGCTGGCCATCACGGGCGGCCCGGACCGAGGCCGCGCCGTCGCCGAGGAGGAGGTGGAGCTGGCGCGTGCATTCGGGTCCGATCGCGCAACCGGCGTCGCGCTGCGTACCCGCGGCATGCTCCGGGGCGGCGACGGGGTCGAGGACCTGCGCGCCGCGATCGAGCTGCTCGACGGCGTCTCGCCGCTGGAGCGCTCGCGGGCGACCGTCGAGCTGGGGCGCGCCCTGCACCTGCGCGGCGACGACACGGCCCGCGAGGTCCTCTACGCCGGCATGGACCTGGCCCACCGGGCCGGAGCCCATGCCCTGGTCGAGCGGGCGATGGAGGCGCTGCGCGCGACCGGCGCCCGCCCGCGCCGCCCGCGGCTCTCGGGGGTCGACTCGCTGACTCCGCAGGAGCGGCGGGTCGCGGGTTTGGCCGCCGAGGGCCGCGGCAACCGCGAGATCGCCGAGTCCCTCTTCCTCACCAGGCGCACCGTCGAGATGCACCTCTCCAACGGCTACCGCAAGCTCGGGATCGGCTCGCGCGAGGAGCTGCCCGACGCGCTCGGCGCCGGGCGCTCCTGAGCGCGCGGGTCAGACTTCCAGCGTCCGGCACTCCCTGGCGGCGTCGGTCCTGGTCACGTCTCCCGGGTCCTCGATGCGGTCGAAGGTCGCGATCCCGTAGCGCCACTGCGAGCCGCGGCGCTGCAGGCCGATCCGGTAGCCGCCCTGGCCCTCCAGGAAGGCGTTGATCCACTTGCCGCCCCGGCGGACCCTGGCGTCGGCGATCCGCCACCACCGTCCGGTGGCGACGCCCGTCCCGTAGGAGCCGGTGGAACGGGCTTCCCATTTGCCGTTGGCGCAGTAGACGTCCTCGATTTCCTCGCCGTCGCCGCGTTCGCCGACCAGCCGCGAGTTCTTCAGCTGCCGGTAGACGATCCGGTTGGCCTTGTTCTGCTCCAGGCACCTGCGGAAGCGGGCCTTGGCCTTCTTGCCCTTCTTCTTCTTGAGCTTGCCGCACTTTGCCAGCTTCGCGCCGGTGGCCGGCTTGGCCACGGCCAGACCCGGCAGCAGGAGCAGGGACGCCACCAGGGTGGCGAGCGCCGCGGCGGCGACGCGGGGGGCGAGTCGTCTCGTCATCGTTCCTCCGGGAGAAGGCGTGGGCACCGAGCTATTTCGAGGACTCCTCGGAGGTCGACTCGATCTCCTGCGCGAGCTCCTCCAGCTCCTCCGCGAAGGACATGCCGAACCCCTCGACCGGGGCCTCGACCCCGTCGACGCCGAGCTCGGCAGCCAGCTCGTCGTCCTCGAGCAGGTCCTCCTCGCCCGGAGCCTCGATCGGCACCGCCGGCTCGATCGCGACCGTCCGGTAGTGCTTGAGGCCGGTCGCGGCCGGGATCAGCTTGCCGATGATCACGTTCTCCTTGAGGCCGACGAGGCGGTCCCGTTTGCCCTCGAGGGCGGCGTCGGTGAGCACCTTGGTCGTCTCCTGGAAGGAGGCGGCGGAGAGGAACGACTCGGTCGCCAGCGAGGCCTTGGTGATCCCGAGGATGACCTCCTCGCCTTTGGCCGGCGTGCCGCCCTCTTCCTTGGTCTTCTTGTTGAGCCGTTTGAGGATGCCGCGGTCCTCGAGCTGGCCCGGCAGCAGGCTGGTCGAGCCCTTCGACTCCACTTTCACCTTCTTCAGCATCTGCCGCGCGATCAGCTCGATGTGCTTGTCGTTGATGTCCACGCCCTGGGCGCGGTAGACCTTCTGCACCTCGGCGACCAGGTAGAGCTCGGTCGCGGTGCGGCCGCGAATCGCCAGCAGGTCGGCCGGGTACAGCGACCCTTCGTTGAGCTGCTCGCCGACCTCGACCTTGTCGCCGTCGGCGACGTGCAGCCGGGTGCGGGGCGGGAAGCTGTAGGCGTGCTCTTCGCCGCTGGACTCGGTGACGATCACCTTCAGCGCTTTGTCGGTCTCCTCGATCGAGACCTTGCCGGCCGCCTCGGCCATCTGCGCCAGACCCTTCGGTTTGCGCGCCTCGAAGAGCTCGACGATCCGCGGCAGGCCCTGGGTGATGTCCTGGCCGGCGACGCCGCCGGTGTGGAACGTCCGCATGGTCAGCTGGGTGCCGGGCTCGCCGATCGACTGCGCGGCGATGATGCCGACCGCGTCGCCGATGTCGACCGTCGATCCGGTCGCCGGCGAGACGCCGTAGCAGGAGCGGCACACCCCGGTCTCGGCCTCGCACTTGAGCGCCGAGCGGACCGGGACGGCGATCTCCTCGTCGCCGAACGCCTCTGCGATCTCCTCGACGTCTGCCGGGGTGATCATCTGGTTGCGCTTGAGCAGCTCGCGACCGCGCTTGGTCTCGAGCTTCTTCGCCGCCAGGCGCCCGTGGAGGTTGTCGTTGAGGGCGCCGTCCTCCTTGCGCAGCGCCATCTCGATGTGGTCTTTCGTCTTGCAGTCCTCCTGCCGGACGATCACGTCCTGGGCGACGTCGACCAGACGCCGCGTCAGGTAGCCCGAGTCGGCGGTGCGCAGCGCCGTGTCGGCGAGGCCCTTTCGGGCGCCGTGGGTGGAGATGAAGTACTCCAGGACCGAGAGCCCCTCCATGAAGTTGGCCTTGATCGGCCGCTCGATGATCTCCCCTTTCGGGTTGGCCATCAGGCCGCGCATCCCGGCCAGCTGACGGATCTGTTTGAACGATCCGCGCGCGCCGGAGTTGGCCATCATGAAGATGGGGTTGAGCTCGTCGAGGTTGTCCTCCATCGCCTGGGCGACCTCGTCGGTGGCCCGGTTCCAGTGCGCGGTGACCGCCTCGTGGCGCTCCTCGGCCGTGATGTAGCCGTCGTCGTACTGGCCCTGGATCGCTTCCGTCTCCTTCTCGTAGCGATCGAGGATCGCCGGCTTTTCCGGCGGCGAGACCACGGCGTTCTTGGAGACCGTGATCCCGGCCTGGCTCGCGTAGTGGAAGCCGAGGTCCTTGAAGGCGTCGAGCACCTGCGAGACCGCCGGCGCCCCGTAGGCGTCGACCAGGTTGGAGACCATCTGGTTGATGTCCTTCTTCTTCAGCGAGAAGTTGGCGAACTCGAACCGGTCCGGGTCGAAGTCCTCGCCGAGCGCGTCGGCGAGGGCGCGCTCGATCTTCTCGTTGAAGATGATCCGCCCGACCGTGGTCAGGAAGTGGCCGCGGCCGGCACGCCGGTACTCGGCCCGGTCCTGCAGTTTGCAGCCGCCGTTCTCGTAGACGAGCTCGGCCTCCTGGGCGGAGCGGAACGTCTTCACGCTCGGCGCCGCGCCGTTGCCGGCCTTGCCGGCCTTGAGCTCCTCGTCGATCTTCGCCAGATCCTCGGCGTCCGGCCCGTAGGTCAGGTAGTAGATGCCGAGCACCATGTCCTGGGTCGGGGTCGCCAGCGGCGAGCCGTGGGCGGGCGAGAGGATGTTGTTGGCGGAGAGCATCAGCACCCGCGCCTCGGCCTGGGCCTCGGCGGAGAGCGGCACGTGCACCGCCATCTGGTCGCCGTCGAAGTCGGCGTTGAAGGCGTGGCAGACGAGCGGGTGGACCTGGATCGCCTTGCCCTCGACCAGAACCGGTTCGAAGGCCTGGATGCCGAGGCGGTGCAGGGTCGGCGCCCGGTTGAGCAGGACCGGGTGCTGGTGGATGACTTCCTCCAGCACGTCCCAGACCTCCGGGATCATCGACTCGACCATCTTCTTCGCCGCCTTGATGTTCTGCACGGCTTTGCGCTCGACGAGCTGGGCCATGATGAACGGCTTGAACAGCTCCAGCGCCATCAGCTTGGGCAGGCCGCACTGCTGCAGGCGCAGGCTCGGGCCGGAGACGATCACCGAGCGGCCGGAGTAGTCGACGCGCTTGCCGAGCAGGTTCTGGCGGAAGCGGCCCTGCTTGCCCTTGAGCATGTCGGAGAGCGACTTCAGCGGGCGGTTGCCCGGCCCGGTGACCGGGCGGCCGCGGCGGCCGTTGTCGAACAGCGCGTCGACCGCCTCCTGCAGCATCCGCTTCTCGTTGTTGACGATGATCTCGGGCGCGCCGAGGTCGAGCAGCCTTTTCAGCCGGTTGTTGCGGTTGATCACGCGCCGGTAGAGGTCGTTGAGATCCGACGTCGCGAAGCGGCCGCCGTCGAGCTGGACCATCGGGCGCAGCTCCGGTGGGATCACCGGCACCGCGTCGAGGATCATCCAGTCGGGCTTGTTGTCGGAGTGCAGGAAGGCCGAGGCGACTTTCAGCCGCTTCACGGCGCGGGCCTGTTTCTGGCCTTTGGAGCTGTTGATGATCTGCTCCAGTTCCTCGCAGTCGGACTCGAGGTCGACCTGTTCGAGCAGGTCGCGCACCGCCTCGGCGCCCATGCTGCCGCGGAAGTACTCGCCCCAGCCGAACGGCGAGCCGAAGCGGTCCTTGAGCTCACGGAAGACCGTCTCGTCGTTGATGACGTCCTTCGGCTTCATCTCCGTGAAGATCTTCCAGACCTCGTTCATCCGCTCGATCGCCTCTTCGAGGTAGGCCTCGGTGTCGGCGATCTCGGCGTCGAACTGCTTGCGCAGTTCTTTGAGCATCTTCGCCTTTTCGTCGTCCTTCAGCTTGCGCAGCTGCGCCGCGGTCAGCTTCAGCGAGTCGGCCCAGAGGTGGTCTTCGTCGTCGAACTTGTCCTGCGAGCCCTCCTCGAGGTAGGCGATCCGCCGCTCCAGCGACTCGCTCAGCTCCTGGGTCCGTTTCTCCTTTTCGCCCTCATAGGAGTCGACGAC
>Ga0210085_1000487_pt1 | contig 16729 bp, 16 predicted proteins | sample China_Galinas_PW_5_FD_184866 | JGI IMG/M metagenome (GOLD analysis project Ga0210085, IMG submission 184866) | Wetland microbial communities from San Francisco Bay, California, USA, that impact long-term carbon sequestration - China_Galinas_PWC_D1... | ecosystem: Environmental > Aquatic > Marine... | reverse complement strand
GCATCGGCGGGCGCGGCGCCGGGTCCGGCCTGCTACGGCCAGGGCGGCGTGGCCGCCACGGTGACCGATGCCAACCTGGTGCTGGGACGGCTGCGCCCGGAGGCGTTTCTGGGCGGCGCCATGACGCTCGACACGGATGCGGCGGTAACGGCGGTGGCCGGCATCGCCGCAGCGCTTGGCCTGGGGGTCGAGGAAGCCGCGGCGGGTATTATCCGGATCGTCAACGAGCACATGGTCCAGGCCCTGCGGGTGATTTCGGTGCAGCGCGGCGTGGATCCGCGCGAGCACGTGCTGGTGTCCTTCGGCGGGGCCGGCGGCCTGCATGTCTGCGCACTGGCCGAGGAGTTGGGCATGCAGCGCGCCCTGGTGCCGGTGCATGCCGGCGTATTGTCTGCGCTTGGCATGCTGGTGGCGCCGCGTGCGCGGCAGTTGTCGCGTACGCACGCCGGATTGTTGACGGATGCCGCAGAGGGGGCACTGGAGCAGGGATTGCAGAGCCTGGCGGAGCAGGGCCGATTGGAACTGATCGCGGAAGGCATCGAGGAAGCGGCCATCGAATGCGACTTCAGCGTGGATCTGCGCTATCAGGGGCAATCCTGGACCCTCACGCTGCCCTGGCAGGGCAGGGAACAGACCCAACCGGCCTTTCACGAGGCACATGAGCGTCGTTATGGACACCGGCTGGATGCACCGGTCGAACTGGTCAATATCCGCGCCAGCCTGCACGGTCGGCCGCCGGCCATTGCGCTGCCGAAGTTGACGGCTGAGGCCGGGGATCCGGGCCGGGCGCGCTATGTGCGCCTGTCCGGCCATGCGGATAAGGTCCCGGTGTGGAGGCGCGAGGGGCTGGAAGCCGGACAGCGCATCGACGGTCCGGCGCTGATCACAGAAACCGTGGCAACCACCTACCTCCCGGCCGGGTGGCGCTGCCGGGTGGATGACACGGGTAACCTGCTGCTTGAGCGCTAACAACCCTCTGGCATGGTACAATGCCTGCCAAGTGGTTATTCACAATAAATACCAGCTCCGCAACATCACAAAGCGCATCAGCTACAACGGTCTCTAACCTTGCGTTGGTGTTCATCAATAAACACAGTTTTCACCGCAAAGACGCAAAGGACGCAGAGAGATTCTGAAACTAAAACAATTCAACACTTTGCATCTTTGCGTTGAGTCCATATGTATGGGCACAGGTTAAGGGGCGCTCGGGAATGCACATTTATGGCAGATGCCGGTGTGCACCTGCGATTCGCAATTTCGGTTTTCATTCCGTTATCGAGATCCATCGGCGACATCGCGGTTAGCGCGCAGGGTGGATGGACACTCTCCGGATAAACTTTATCGAGGTTAATTGGCATGATTGATACTTTTCTCGAATTCCTGGGCAACGGCGGTATGACCCGGTTCTCATGGACTGGCGTGGTCCTTACGGGACTGGTACTGACCCATGTGACCATCGCCGGCGTAACTATCTACCTGCATCGCCACCAGGCGCACCGCGCGCTCGACCTGCATCCCGTGGTCAGCCACTTCTTCCGCTTCTGGCTCTGGCTGACCACCGGCATGGTGACGCGCGAGTGGGTCGCCGTGCACCGCAAGCACCATGCGAAATGTGAAACCCCGGAGGACCCGCACAGTCCCCGGGTGCTCGGCATCCGCAAGGTGATGTGGGAGGGTTCGGAACTCTACCGGCGGGAGGCCGCTAACCGCGAAACCTTCGAACACTACGGACATCTCACCCCTGGCGACTGGCTGGAGCGACATCTCTATTCCCGCTTCCCCTGGCTGGGTATTACCCTGATGCTGGTACTCGATGTCATCCTGTTTGGCAGCCTCGGCGTGGTGCTCTACGCGGTGCAGATGGCGTGGATTCCGTTCTGGGCTGCCGGCGTGATCAACGGCGTCGGTCACTGGTGGGGGTATCGCAACTTCGAGACCCCGGATGCATCGCGCAACATCACCCCGATCGCCATCATCATCGGTGGCGAGGAACTGCACGCCAACCACCATGCCTTCCCGGCTTCGGCGCGCTTCTCCATTAAATGGTGGGAGTTCGATCTCGGATGGACCTGGATCCGCCTGCTGGCGCTGCTGGGTCTGGCTCGGGTGAAAAAGGTCGCGCCGCGGCCTGTCATCATCGCCGGCAAGTACAACATCGACAGGGATACCGTACGTGCCGTGGTGGCCAACCGTATGCACGTCATGGCCAATTACGCACGCGAGGTCATCCGGCCCGTGCTGAAACAGGAGCGTCAGCGGGCGGAAGGGTCCTGCAAACGGACGCTGAGGCGCGCCCGCGCCCTGCTCACCCGCGAGACTTCACTGATCGACGAAGCAGCCCGCCAGCGACTCGATAGCCTGCTTGAACAGTTCAGCAACCTGCGGGTCGTTTACTACTACCGCCAGCAGCTGCAGTCGGTCTGGGCGCGCAAGGCGACCAGTCAGGAGAGCCTGATCAAGGCGCTGCAGGAATGGTGTCTGCAGGCCGAGGCGACGGGCATTTCTTCGCTGGAGGCGTTCGCCCGGCGACTGCGCGGCTACAGCCTGCAGGTGGCCTGATACGGACTTTCACCGCGGAGACGCGGAGGGCGCAGAGAAATCATTTAAATCACTATCACAACAACCCGGACGGCGCCGGCAAACGGCAGACAAGCACTGCCGTTATTGTTGTTAACATGCTTTTTCTTTGTGTTCCCTGCGTCTCTGCGGTAATGATTTCTGCAGGCGCGAGCAACAAAAAAACCCGGCAGTGCCGGGTTTTTTGTTGCCATATGGCGTGCGGACCGGTTACTTGATCTTGCCTTCCTTGTAGGTCACATGCTTGCGGACCACCGGGTCGTATTTCTTGATTTCCATCTTTTCCGGCATATTTCGTTTGTTCTTGGTCGTGGTGTAGAAATGACCGGTGCCGGCGCTGGAGACGAGCTTGATCTTGTCGCGCATGGTGATGTTCCTCTAGACCTTTTCGCCGCGGGAGCGGATATCCGCCAGCACGGCGGCAATACCCAGCTTGTCGATAATGCGCATGCCCTTGCTGGAAACGCGCAGTTTCACCCAGCGCTTTTCGCCATCCACCCAGAAGCGATGCTCATGCAGATTGGGCAGGAAACGCCGCCGCGTCTTGTTATTGGCATGGGAGACGTTATTGCCGCTAATCGGCCGCTTTCCCGTGACCTGACATACTCTGGACATTACTGAAATTCCTGATGGTTAAACGGAAACCCCTCTCGAGGGAGGGCGCTTTATAGCAGTTTGACGTGTCGCCTGCAAGTCGCGGCCCGGCCCCGGGATCTGGAATTCCCCCGGAGCATGGCCGTATTGTATTGATTATAAATCAGTAATGCACTTCAATGGGTTCCCGGTGGATATTCCGGGGGCAGGAGCTGCAGTCTCTACTTCGCGACAGGCTCCTAGAGGCAGCCGCGCTCGGCCAGCGACACGCCGTCACCGTCCCCGATGATGAAGTGATCCAGTACACGGATATCCACCAGCGCCAGGGCATCAACCAGGCGGCGGGTGAGCTGCATATCCGCGCGGCTGGGTTCGGCTACGCCGGAGGGATGGTTGTGGGCGAGTATGACGGCGGCCGCGTTGTGATGCAGGGCGCGCTTGACGACTTCGCGTGGATATACGCTGGCGCCGTCGATGGTGCCGCGGAACAGTTCCTCGTAGCTGATCACCCGGTGACGGTTATCGAGAAACAGGCAGGCGAAGATTTCATGCGGCAGGTGGCGCAGCCGGCTGGCGAGGTAGCGGCGGGTGACGTCGGGATTCTCCAGCGGGTTTTCGCGTCGCAGCTGCTCGGCCAGGTGGCGTCGCGCCATTTCCAGTACGGCCTGCAGCTGGGCGTACTTGGCGATACCCAGTCCGTGCGTTGCGCAAAAATGACGGCGATCCGCTTCCAGCAGCGCGCGCAGTCCACCGTAGGAGTTCAACAGGTCACGCGCCAGGTCCACGGCAGTTTTGCCGCTCACCCCGGTGCGCAGGAAAATGGCCAGCAATTCCGCGTCCGAGAGCGCCTGCGGGCCGTGGTCGAGCAGTTTTTCACGCGGCCGCTCAGCGGCCGGCCAGTCCCTGATGGTGCCCATGACAACCTCCCTGTCGTCGATGCGGGTATTCGTGTAATTCAGGGGTGTGAACCAACCCCGCATAAACATAACCGCAAAGACGTGATGGGCGCAAATGAAACCTGCCGCCACGAAATCCACGGATATTATAGAGTGCTTTATCGAACGTTTCTGCGGCCATGGATCGAATGCTACCTGTCAAAGCGGGCGGTGGGCGCGGCGCCTGCAAAACAGGGACCGTCGACAGCAGGGAGAAGGTGAGACCGGGAACCGGTCAAGAGGCTGGCCTGGGCCATGCTGTCGTCGAGCGTACAGGGAGGTATTCACAGCGTGTCCCAATTTTGCAGGCGCCGCACCCGCCAATCCGGATGCATGTATCTGGTAGTTGAGTTTCAGGGATAATCAGAAATAAAAATAGTGCTCTTCGTTAATCCTGCTCGCCTCCGGGGTGACTTGACAAGTTCAGATCGCAACGTCGACGGATCATGCACGCCGGTGCCGATCATTTGCTAAACTCCCGCCTCATGAGCTCCTTGTCCGGAAAATACATCCTGCTGGGCGTGACCGGTGGCATCGCCGCCTACAAGAGCGCCGAGCTCGTGCGGCGCCTGCGCGAGCAGGGTGCACTGGTGCGCGTGGCGATGACGGCCGCGGCAACGCGCTTCATCACGCCGCTGACGCTACAGGCGCTCTCCGGCCATGCCGTGCATACCGATCTGCTCGACACCGGGACCGAGGCCGCGATGGGGCATATCGAACTGGCGCGCTGGGCGGATGCGCTGCTGGTGGCTCCTGCCTCGGCGGATTTCATCGCCCGTCTGGCCCAGGGTCGTGCGAATGACCTGCTGGCAGCCATCTGTCTGGCGTGCGATGCGCCCCTGGCCGTTGCCCCGGCCATGAACCGTGCCATGTGGGAAAATGCCGCGACCCGGGACAATATCGCGCTGCTGGGAAGGCGCGGCATTTGCGTCTTCGGTCCGGCACACGGAAGCCAGGCGTGCGGGGAAACCGGCCCCGGCCGGCTCCTGGAACCCGGTGAGTTGGCCGAACACCTGGCCGGCCTGTTTCGGACCGGCTCCCTGGCGGGCGTACGGGTCATGGTGACGGCCGGGCCCACGCGCGAGGCGATTGATCCGGTGCGCTATATCAGCAACCGCAGCTCCGGCAAAATGGGCTATGCGGTGGCTGCGGCGGCCGTGGAGGCCGGGGCCACGGTTACGCTGGTCAGCGGCCCCGTGGCGCTTCCCTGTCCCGCGCGGGTTGAGCGTGTCGACGTCGAGACCGCAGATGAGATGCGGCGCGCGGTAATGGAGAACATTGCCGGCATCGATATCTTTATCGCTGCCGCCGCGGTAGCGGATTACCGCCCGCGAGAGACGGCAGCCGGCAAGATCAAGAAGACCAGTCCTGAGATGACATTGCTGCTGGAGCGCAACCCGGATATTCTCGCGGCCGTGGCCGCGATTCCCGGCGGGCCGTTTACCGTCGGCTTCGCTGCCGAGACCGGAGATGTCGAGACCCACGCGGCGGAGAAACTGCGGTCCAAGGGTCTGGACATGATCGCAGCCAATGAGGTCGGAGCCGGGATGGGATTCGAGACGGAGGACAACGCGCTGCATGTCCTGTGGGACGGTGGTTCCACACGACTTGAGAGAACCCTCAAGGACCGGCTGTCGCGGCGACTGCTGGCGGTGGTTGCCACGCGCTATCACGGCAAACACAATCAGGAATCCGTAATCAATCTGCATGCAAAAAATCCAGCTTAAGATTCTCGACAGTCGCCTGGGGACCGAGTTTCCCCTTCCTCACTATGCAACTGATGGCGCTGCCGGCATGGACATGCGCGCTTGTATTGATGCCCCGCTGGTGATTGCGCCCGGCGAAACCCGGCTGATTCCGACCGGACTGGCGATACATATCCAGGAACCCGGGCTTGCCGCGATGCTGTTGCCGCGCTCGGGTCTCGGCCACAAGCACGGCATCGTGCTGGGCAATCTCGTGGGTCTGGTCGATTCCGATTACCAGGGGCAGGTGTTCGTGTCCTGCTGGAACCGGGGAGGTGAAATTTTCACCATGCAGCCCGGCGAACGCATCGCCCAGATGGTGATCGTGCCGGTGGTGCACGCCGACTTCGAGGTGGTGGAAGAGTTTGCGGCCAGCGCGCGTGGTTCGGGAGGATTTGGCCACACCGGCCGTCATTGATCTATTAATCTAAGGCGGATGGTCTGCCGATACGTTCAAATCAACCAGGGCCTGTAATGAAATTCTCTCTCCCCTTCTTGACCAAACCCGGAAAGACCGGTACTGGAACGGCGAAGCCGAACACGAAACCGAAGCCAGCCCGGGCAGCCGGGGACGGCGGTTCCGTCCGGCATGCCAGTCTGGGCAAGGCAAAATACCAGTTACTGATCGCCGGTGTGCTGCTGCTCGGCATGCTGGCCTTGTTCGTCTATCAGTTCATGGCCATCACCGTGACGCACGCCCTGGCGCAGGAGAGCGCGAAGACGAGCGAACAGTCGGCGGCACAGATTGGTACGCTGCTCGACTTCTACACTTCGACTGTGGGACAGCTCGCCAGGGATCCGGATATCGCTACCCTGCTGATGGCTGGGAATGCCACGGAGCTGCGCCTGCGGGAGGAATCGCTCGCTTATCTCTTACCCATGGCCCTGAATATCCAGCTTCTTCCGCCCGGTATCAACCAAGTGGATATGAATGCCTCACCGCCGTTGAGCTATGCTGCGCTCGCCCAACTGCGGGAGGCCGAACGCAGCGAATCTGCGCCGCCCGCCGAGGTGCAGCTGTTGAACACTCCCCAGCAGCATATCAATATTGTGCATCGCGTGGTGAATCCGACCGGGGGTGATGTCGTGGGGTTGGTCATGCTGTCGCTTTCGAGTGAGGTGATCCAGAAGATTCGTGCTGTGAGCACCGAGGGCTATCTCGAGTTGCAGCAGCTGGGCGCCAGGGGCGCCCCGGTTGCGGTCGGTTATCAGGGCGACCGGAAATACAAACAGGGAAAGCCTGACGCCGTGCATGCGGTGCCGGGCAGTCGCTGGCAGATCGCCTACTGGCCGGCACGCCACAGCGCGGCCTATCTCGGCAAGATCAGCCTCGTGGTGTTCGTGATGTTCCTGGTGGCCGCCGTCGTAATGGCTGCCGTGACGCTGGTACTGTTTGGTCGTTTGATGGCGGCACTGCGCCAGGATCAGGTCAGCCTCGTGACCCTGATGAAGGATTTTCGCGACGCGCAGGTTCGCCGGGAGTACCCGCACGGGCTCGACGAGATGCAGGAAACGATGGAATTCATGGCGGGTCTGGCCGGCGGCTATGCCTTGAAGGGCGATACCCCGGCGCCTGCTGAGCGTGAACAGGATGTCGAATATTCCGCCACGCAAGAGGAGATCGAGCCGGTCGCGACGAATTTTGATGCCCTGCAAGTGGACAAGATGATCGTCGAGGAGGATCCGCTGGAGTTCGAGCAGGCGGCGGCAGTGGAGGAAGACGTCGAGGTGGATGCATCGATATTCCGCGCCTATGACGTCCGCGGTGTGGTTGGCCGGACGCTGACGGAGGGTGTGGTGAAGCTGATCGGCCGCGCCATCGGCAGCGAGGCGTTGCAGAGGGGGCGCCAGACAGTGATCGTCGGTCGTGACGGGCGTCTGTCCGGCCCGGACCTGTCCAGCGCCCTGATAGCGGGTCTCATGGAAACCGGCTGCAAGGTAAAGGACATTGGCTGTGTGCCGACGCCGGTGCTCTATTTCGCAACCCATTATCTCGATACCCATACCGGTGTGATCGTGACCGGCAGTCATAATCCGCCGGACTACAACGGCCTGAAGATCATGATTGATGGCGAAACCCTGTCGGGCGAGTCTATTCAGCACCTGCGCGAGCGTATAGAAGCGCACAATTACATCTCCGGGAAAGGCGAGGTCGAATCGATCAATGTCGTGCCTGATTACATTGAACGCATCCGCGGCGATGTGAGCATTGAGCGCCCGTTGAGGGTTGTTGTGGATTGCGGGAATGGCGTGGCCGGGGCTGTTATTCCGCAACTGCTGAAGGAAATCGGCTGCAAGGTGACGGAGCTCTACTGCGAGGTTGACGGCAATTTCCCGAATCACCACCCGGATCCCAGCAAGCCCGATAATCTGAATGACCTGATTACCGTGGTCAAACAGGTCAAGGCCGACGTCGGTCTGGCGTTTGACGGTGACGGTGACCGCCTGGGCGTAATTACGACGGAAGGCGGCATCGTCTGGCCGGACCGTGTGCTGATGCTGTTCGCCGCGGATGTCCTCGACCGCAATCCCGGCGGCCTAATTATCTATGACGTCAAGTGCTCGCGTTTCCTCGACACCATTATTCGCGAACATGGCGGGAAACCGCTGATGTGGAAGACAGGGCATTCGTTTATCAAGACAAAGATGAAGCAGACCGGCGCGCTGCTTGCCGGTGAAATGAGCGGGCATATCTTTTTCAAGGAACGCTGGTATGGTTTCGATGATGGCCTGTATGCTGCGACCCGTCTGCTGGAATTGCTCGGCAAGGACGACCGCCCGGCCAGCAGGATATTCGACAGCCTTCCGAACAGCGTCAATACACCCGAGCTCAACATCGGCATGCAGGAGGGGGAGCCGCCGCAGTTCATTGAGCGCTTGCTGGCCAGCGCCCATTTCGAGGACGCCAGGGTTTCCACCATCGATGGCCTGCGGGCCGATTTCGATGATGGCTGGGGGTTGGTGCGCGCCTCCAATACCACACCGGTGCTGGTGCTGCGTTTCGAGGCCGATAATGATGCGGCGCTGGCGCGCATCATGGACGAGTTCCGGCGCGTGATGTTGCAGGTTGAGCCTGCCTTGTCACTGCCATTCTGACGGCGGCGCTGTAACTTACCCTGCCGGCCGCGTAAATAATCACTCCGGGCTTTCTTTCACCGTACGCGATTCCACCGACAACCATGGCACTGACAAACGAATCGGCACGCAGCGTCGCCCACATCCTTTCCGAGGCGTTGCCCTATATACGCCGTTTCAGCGGTAAGACCGTCGTCATCAAGTACGGCGGCAATGCCATGGTGGACGAGACTCTCAAGAGCGGGTTCGCGCGCGATATCGTGCTCATGAAACTGGTCGGCATCAACCCGGTGGTGGTTCATGGCGGCGGTCCGCAGATTGGCCAGCTGCTGCAGAGGATCGGCAAGCAGAGCGAATTTATCGACGGCATGCGGGTCACGGACAGCGAGACCATGGATGTCGTGGAAATGGTGCTGGGCGGGCTGGTCAACAAGGAGATCGTCAGCCTGATCACCCGTCACGGGGGGCGCGCGATTGGACTGACCGGAAAGGATGCCGACCTGATCAGGGCGCGCAAACTGACTATCAAGCGCCGCTCTCCGGAATTCGATGCGCCGGAAATCATCGATATCGGGCATGTGGGCGAAGTGGCCAGCATCGACGCCAGCGTCGTACACATGCTCGTCGGCGGTGACTTCATCCCGGTGATTGCACCTATCGGCGTCGGGGACGACGGGCATTCCTACAACATCAACGCCGACCTGGTGGCCGGGCGCATGGCCGAGGTGCTGGGGGCCGAAAAGCTTATCCTGTTGACCAATACTCCGGGCCTGCAGGACAAGGAGGGAGAACTGTTGACGGGATTAAATGCAGCGGACGTGGATCGGCTGATCGGGGACGGTACCATTTACGGGGGGATGCTGCCCAAGATCAACTGCGCCCTCTCGGCCGTGCAAAGCGGAGTGCGCGCCGCGCATATCATCGATGGCCGTGTCGAGCATGCCGTACTGATTGAGTTGTTTACCGATGAAGGGGTTGGTACGCTGATACGTGCCTGATTACCGGCCGGATGTCAGTTCCCGGTAACGCTTGATGTCCTCATCAAACTTGCTGGCGATCAGTTCTTTTTCCTTCTGTTTTGCCTTAACGTAGTCCTCGTTATGTTCGATCTGTTCCTTGAGGTTTTTCATCTGATTCACCAGTCCTTCGGGGAGCTTCTTGCCACTGCGCTCGAATTCCGCGGCATCGTTGGTGAGTCCGTTGAGGCGTTTCTGCATGGAATCGAGGCGGCTGTTCGTCAGCTGGATGAGCGTTTCCACGGATGCGACCTTGTTGTCGCGCGCCATCAGCATGTCTTCCTCGCTTGAATAGGTCGAGAGCAGGGTGTGGTCCCGTAGCACCTGTTGCTCGGTGAGCTTCTTCTCTTCTGCCTGTTGTTTCACAAGCGCCTGCGCCTCAGCCTTTTCTTCCGGTGTTTTGGCCGCTTCGTAGACTTTTATGGTTCGGCCCTGGTCGTTTATGACGCTGCGTTCCGTGGTGGCGTACTGGGGCGGGACACGGTCACCGTACTGTATTTCCCCGGTTTCATCCACCCACTTGTAGATGCGTTCGGCAAGCACTTTTCCACCCGACAGAAGCGCCAGCAGCAGAATAAGGCAGAATACATAACGATGGGAATTCTTCATGTCGTTGCAATTCCGGTTACTAAGCATGCAGGGTGTTCCGCCATGCCATGCGATTATATACCCAGTGCAGCGGTTGACGAGGAGATGTGGGGAACGGACTCGAACACATCATGCTTTTCCTAGGGCCTGTTAACGCTTGTATGGTCGTCGCGACGGCGGCCATTTTTTCGCAACACAAGGCAGCGCGAGTGCCGTGTAGTCAGGCTACACAAACGAGCGCTAACGCAGGATTGCGGGAAAATGGCCCCGTCCCTGCGGGTTGCGCCTGAAATCAGGCCATGCGGCGTTGCTCGTCGTTCATTTAGTACCACCAAACTTCGCTCCTTGCGCCTTGCCTGGCCTGATTTCAGGCAGCAACGCGGCGATCATACAAGTGTTAACAGGCCCTAGTCACTGGTGGCCAACCTTTTCTCGGCGTTTTCGGGGGGCGGCGCCGGGTTGATTCAGTTGCCGGTGCTGATCTTCCTTGGTCTTCCCTTTGCCGTGGCGCTGGCGACTCACAAAGTCGCCAGTGTTGCCCTGGGTATCGGCGCGACCATACGCCACTTGAGAGATGAGCCGCTGGAGCGTCGCCTGGTGACGTCTATCCTGGCCTTCGGCCTGCCGGGCGTCATCGTCGGGGCGAACGTGATCCTGAACGTGCCGGAACGTGCCGCGGATTTATTCCTGGCTGAACCCGCAACTGGAACAGAGCGTAGAACGCCTGCACAGCGACCGGCGCGGTGCGCTTGTCGGCGGTCTGGTCCTGTTCGGGATCGGCGTCCTGAACGGATCCCTGACTTCCGGAACCGGCTTGTTCGTGACGATGTGGCTGGTAAGCTGGTTCGGACTGGATTACCGGCGCGCGATCGCCTGCACCCTGATCCTGGTGGGTGTGTTCTGGAACGGGACGGGCGCCCTGACGCTGGGTCTCCTGGGCGAAATCCGCTGGTCCTGGCTGCCGACCCTGCTGCTGGGCTCCCTGTTCGGCGGTTACCTGGGCGCGCATCTGGCGATCAGATCGGGCAACCGCTGGATCAAACGCGCCTTTGAACTGGTGACGCTGCTGGTGGGGGTGAAACTGGTCCTGGGTTAGCCACTCACCGTTTCAACGGTGGGATAGCGACTCAAGGAGCTCGAACAGGACAGCTGCTGCATCTGCGTACTCCCCATTCCCCACCTCTCTGTGGGCCGCGGGAGATTTTGCGTCTTTGTGGTGAAAGGGGTGTTTATGGACGGATACTGATGTTGCATATAGTGATTCAGACACCATACTTCGCGCGATAGGCAAGTATTTTCTCGACCTCTTCAGTGCGATCGGTCCTGTCCAGCAGATACTGCGCCAGGTGTTCCAGCTTCACGATGCTGATTACCCTGACTCCCAGGGTTTCCTCCACCTCCTGGATGGCCGAGCGCGCATCGCGGCCGCGCTCCTGACGATCAAGCGCAATGACCACGCCGGCCGGTGTGGCGCCGGCGGCCTGGATGATGTCGACGGATTCGCGGATGGCTGTTCCCGCGGTGATGACATCGTCGATGATCAGCACGCCGCCGGTCAGTCCGGCGCCGACCAGATTCCCGCCTTCACCGTGATCCTTGGCTTCCTTGCGGTTGAAACACCAGGGCACATTGCGGTCATGATGGTCCGCCAGGGCGATGCCCGCCGTCGCCGCCAGAGGGATGCCCTTGTAGGCGGGTCCGAACAGGACGTCGAACCGGATCCGGCTGTCGACGATGGCCTGTGCATAGAAACGTCCCAGACGCGCCAGCTGTCTGCCGGTATTGAACAACCCGGCATTGAAGAAATAGGGACTGACGCGCCCGGATTTCAGGGTGAAGTCGCCGAAACTCAGTACGCCGGCCTCGATGGCAAACTCGATAAATTCGTATTGGTAGTCCTTGATCATCCGGCAGACCGTTTCGTTGAATCACCGCTTGGTGATGGAGGTTAGCACTTACCTAGTGTCCGTTCATAATGAAATAACCCATCGCATAGCCGCCGCTGAGAGCACAAAGTGTTTGATTGATTGTGTTAAAGAGTTTTTCTGCGTTCTTTGCGTCTCTGCGGAGAAAACGGTGGTTATGGATGAACCCTAACCAGGTAAGCGCCATGCGGATCAAGGGAAGAAATCGTCCGACGGGCTGCTATCATACACGCGCTACAGGATCGGTTGATAACATGCGTATCATTACTCTCAATGTGAACGGTTTACGTTCGGCTGCCAGCAAGGGATTTTTTCAGTGGATGGTTCGCCAGCAGGCGGATGTCGTCTGCCTGCAGGAAACCAGGGTGCAGCGGTACCAGCTGGATGAACGGGTATTCCTGCCGCGCGGCTGGCATGCATATTTCCACGATGCCGAGAAAAAAGGTTACAGCGGCGTCGCCATTTACACCCGGCGCAAACCCGACAAGGTCATCACCGGCCTTGGCTGGCCGGATATGGATGCCGAAGGTCGCTATATCGAGGCGCGCTATGGGCCGCTCAGCGTGATCTCCCTGTACCTGCCCTCCGGCTCCTCCAGCGAGGCACGCCAGGCCATCAAGTTCAGCTTCCTCGACCGCTTCATGCCCTTCCTGCGCAAGCTGCGTCTCAAGCGGCGTGAATACCTCCTGTGCGGAGACTGGAATATCGCGCACCGGCAGATTGATCTTAAGAACTGGCGCGGCAACCAGAAGAATTCCGGTTTTCTTCCCGAGGAGCGCGCCTGGATGGATACGCTGTTCGGTCCCGCCGGCTACGTGGATGCCTTCAGGGTGGTGAACCGGGAGCCGGACCAGTACACCTGGTGGTCTAACCGCGGCCAGGCCTGGGCCAAAAATGTCGGATGGCGCATCGACTACCAGGTCATCAGTCCGGGACTTGCCCCCCTGGTGCGGGGTGCGCGCATCTACAAGGCGAAACGCTTCTCCGACCATGCCCCGCTGATCATGGATTACGATTATCCATTACCGTGAACGGGCAGAGGATGCTCGCTTACGGTTGTCTCGAATTCTCGTGCCGTTCCGTGTAAGCCATCATCTTTCTGACCCAGGGCAACAGCAGGTAGGCCGGAAAGGCGAGAAAGAAAGTCAGCAGGAAGTAATCGGCATAACCCATGGTCTCGGCGCCGTAACCGCCGGCCCAGCCGGAAACGGAACGACTCAGCGCGAACACGGAAGAGAGCAGTGCATATTCCGTGGCCGCGCGTTGCTTGTCCACGATGGACATGAGGAAAGCGAGGAAGGCTGCGGTACCCAGCCCTCCGGTGAAGGATTCGATGGCGCTGGCGAGATACATCAGCGTCTCGTGACTCGCCGCGACGGGAGTGCCGGCCGGTAGCGCCGGGATGACGCTGGCGGCCCAGGCGTAGCCCAGGTTGGAAATCGCCTGCAGCAGCCCGAGCACCCACAAGCCCGTGAAGATTCCCGCCCGGTCAGTGAACCAGCCGCCGGCGATGCCACCGGCAATCGACAGACCCAGGCCGATATTCACGGAAACCAGGCCGATCTGGGTGGCGGTAAAGCCGCTGTCCACCCAGAATGGCTTGATCATGAAACCCATGGCGCTGTCGCCGAGCTTGAATATCAGTATGAACAGGATGACCGGCAGTATGTGGGGGCGTCTGAGCATTTCCAGCAGGGCGCCGAACATCGGGCCTTCGGCAAGCGGCGTGCGCGGCGCGCCCGTGCGGTTTGCCCTGCGCGCATAGAGACTGCCGTACAGGACCAGCAGCGCCGCAGCGGCAAACACATACCACCAGAAGTGGTCGATGGTGAGGGACCATGCCGTGGTGCGGTCAGTCAGCCACAGCACGCCCAGCAGGAACAGAACCACACCGGTGAAAGCTGGCGGGTGGGTCAGGAATCCTTTCAGCTCACCCGTCAGCGTGATGCCTTGTGCTACGGGTATCTCCCGCTCGCGGGGTGCGCTCTGGCACGCAAGTCCGGCAAGCAGAAAAATGCCGGCACCCATCGTATAGGCGCCTGCCCAGCCAAGCAGATCGGTGCAGATCAGGATGAAGCCCGCCGTCAGCATGCCTACGCGGTAGAAGGCGATACGCAGCCCGTTGGCCCGTCCCAACTCGTGCTTGTCGAGCATTTCGATGGTATAGCCGTCTATGGCAATGTCGTTGGTGGCCGAGAGCAGGGTAAAGGTGCCAATCGCAGTCCAGACCCAGGGGCCGTAACCTGCCCGAAGGGCGAATATCAGCAGGATGGCGCCCATAAGGATATCGGCGCCGAACATCCAGCGTCGGTGATGCCGGTAGTGATCCACAGCCGGGGCCCACAGGAACTTCAGGGTCCAGGTCAGTCCGAGCAGGCTGAGGAGGCCGATTCCGGCGAGGTTGACTCCCTGCTGGCGGAAATGCACAGGAAAGACATCGTAGAAGACCCCGAGGGGGAAGCCCTGGGAAAAGTAGAGGATGCCGACCCAGAACATTTTCGACTGCAACAGGGAGGGTGTGATGCGTTTGTTCTCGATCACAGTGACGGGTCTTTCCTCTTCAGGGTATCCCTTGCCGGTATTGCTGACCGGTTATGCGGGCGGGCCGGCGCCGTCAGCTATAACCGGCGCCGGATAGCGGCTCACGCAGAAAAACGCCCGGACTCGTTCGAGCCGGGCGTCGTGATGGTCGCTGCCGTCTTCAGGGTTCAGTGGGTGTAGAAGTCCTGGCTGAACTCGACCTTGAGATCGTCCATTTTTCCCTGGGGTCGTACACGGGCGGTGAATTTTACGGTTTCCTCGTTGGTGACGCCGAATTCCCCGATATAGTAGATGGCGTTACCCTCGCGCACTTCGCGCATGCGTATCTTGCGGGTCTGACCGGTCAGGTTGGTCGCGGTCACCTCGATCCGTGCGTGTACCGGTTGACCGGGACTGCCGAGTACTTTCTTCAGTACCGTGATGTTCACCATGCCGTTATTCTGGCTGCGGGTGATATTGTATTCGCGCGCCACCTCTGGAGTCAGCAAGTCGGTAGCGAGCGAATTGTAGTGGATTACATAATCGCCGAAATCCTGTGAATTATCCGCTTGCACGCCCGGCGCGGCGAGGCTCAGGGCCAGCCAGAACAGCGAGGCAATCCCGATACGATTCAGACTCATGTTTTATCTCCTCTCTGATTTTCATGTGGCTGGTCCCGCCGGTTGTCATGGCCGCGACCTGGTCGGTTGTCCGAGTGGATAACTTATCAGGCGCGCCCGTTCAGGTACAGTCTCATTACGTCCCGGTAGAGACGGAAGACGGTTCAGGTAACCGCAGCCCTGATTTCATCAGGCAACCTGCCGGGCCGGCGTATGCGTACGCGCTTGCTGCGGCTGCTGTGCCCGGCCAGCAAGTCGACCCGGCTGCGCGGTACGTCGAATAACCCGGCCAGGTAACGGATCAGGTAATCGTTGGCCCGTCCATCAACCGGTGCGGCGGTGACCTTGATTTTCAGCCGTTCGCCATGAGTGCCTGCCAGCGTATCCCGTGCCGAGCCCGGCTGCAGATGGATGGCCAGGACCAGGTCGTCACCCTTCCACTGATACCAGGGCGCCGGCACCATGCTTCAGGAGAGCAGCGGCAGGATCAGCATTCTCAGTACCTGCAGACCGAGTATCGCAAACAGGGGCGAGAGGTCGATACCGGAAATGGGCGGGATAAGATGCCGGATCGGCCTCAGCAGTGGGCTGGTAAGACTGTGAAGCAGTGAACTGACGGGATTATAACTGCCCGGATTCATCCAGCTGATGATGACCTCGACGATGATGGCGAACATGAAGACATTGATCAGCAGAGAAATCAGCGTGGCCAGTGTGATAATGACCAGAGTGGCCGAGGAAATCCCTTCCCCGCGCAGCAGCAGGATCAGGGTGATGGCGGCCAGCTGCAGGACGATCATCAGTAACATGGCCGCCGAATCGAACTTGCCGATGCTGGGGACGACCTTGCGCAGGGGAATCAGCAGCGGGTTGGTGATGCGCACCAGAAACTGGCTAACGGGGTTGTAGAAATCGGCGCGTACCAATCCGAGCAGAAATCGCAGCATCACAGCTACGATGTACAGACTGAACAGAGTGCTGATAAGAAATTCCAGCGGATTGGTGAGGTAACCGTCGCCCATCATCCCTTGCCAAATTCAGCGGCGAGCTCACGAGAGCGCTCGGCCGCGGCCTGCACCGCTTGCAGAACGATCCCTTCAAAGTTGTTTTTCTGGAATTCACCGACAGCGCGTT
>Ga0210085_1000486_pt1 | contig 16738 bp, 13 predicted proteins | sample China_Galinas_PW_5_FD_184866 | JGI IMG/M metagenome (GOLD analysis project Ga0210085, IMG submission 184866) | Wetland microbial communities from San Francisco Bay, California, USA, that impact long-term carbon sequestration - China_Galinas_PWC_D1... | ecosystem: Environmental > Aquatic > Marine... | reverse complement strand
CTGGTAAGATACGAGATATCAACAGCATAACACTTGCAGGCCTTGTTGAGAGGGCAGGAGCGCAAGCAACGGTGTATGGGATCGTTCCGGACCGGAAAGAACACTTCTTTCCGGCTTTGAAAAAAGCGGTTGATGAAAACGATATCGTCCTTTTCTCGGGAGGTAGTTCGGTGGGAGCGCGTGATCTTGGCGAGCAGGCCATTTCCGCCCTCGGCAACCCCGGCATCTTGGTCCACGGCGTGGCACTGAAACCGGGCAAACCCATCATCATAGGCCTTACCGGTGCTTCTCCTATTTTCGGCTTGCCTGGGCATCCGGTATCGGCAATGGTCTGCTTTGATTTTTTTGTCAAACCAGCCATTAAACATCTCTCAGGGCTTAAGGAACAGGAAATGCTGCCTCGGCCGGTCGTCACCGCCCGCTTGGCGAGAAACATCAATTCAGCACCTGGCCGGCTCGATTTAGTACGGGTGCGACTTATACAAAAAGACTCGTATTGGGCAGCCGAGCCAGTATTAGGAAAATCAGGTGCCATATCAACCCTTTCCCGTGCCCATGGCTGGTTTCTGATTGACGAAGACAGCCAGGGGCTTACCCAAGGCACTCCCGTTGAGGTTACGCTGTATTCATGAACAACACCATATATGTTTACAATAAGCCGCTTGCAGAGGCAAAACGACTCTGGCACCAGGCTCTGAGCGAGCAAAAATTCTTTGATCGGCATCAGGATGAAACCGTTAGAGTGGACGACTGTCTGGGTAGAATTACCGCCGAGCCGGTTTTTGCAGCCATTTCGTCACCTTCCTACAATGCTGCCGCCATGGACGGCATTGCGGTTCATTTCGAGGATCTCGCTTCGGCAAGCGAAGCGGCTCCCGTTCGCCTCAAATCCGACCGTTTTCGGCCGGTGAACACCGGCAATGCCCTACCGGAGGATTTCAATGCCGTTGTTATGATCGAAGATGTTCACAGGGTAAGCGAAAACGAAGTCGAGCTGACTATTCCGGCAACCCCATGGCAGCATGTACGTACCATCGGCGAGGATATCGTAACCACCGAACTCATTCTGCCTGAAGGCCATAGGATACGTCCCATCGACCAGGGAGCAATGTTGGCTACAGGCATCACCGAAATAAAAGTAAAACAACCTCCAAAAGCAGTGGTAATTCCCACCGGAAGTGAACTGGTGCAACCAGGCACCGCTGCCCAACCAGGTCAGATCATTGAGTTTAACTCTCGCATACTGACCGGATACCTGCGTGAGTGGGGAGCCGTTACTGGTCGTGCCGCCCCTGTCTTGGATGATCAGGAGATGTTGAAAGCGGCCATTCTCTCAGCCACCCGGGAAAATGATATTGTAATTCTCAATGCCGGAGCATCGGCGGGAACCAAGGATTTTACCGCTCTGACCTTGTCGACATTAGGCAAGATTGTCGTTCACGGCGTAGCGATAAAACCAGGCAAACCGGTTATTCTTGCCATTGTCGGCAATACCCCGGTCATCGGCTTACCCGGATACCCGGTGTCAGCTATCCTGACCATGCGTCTTTTCGTCCGTGAAATGATAGCCGAATTCCTGGGCCTGGATATACCCACCGATCCCATCATCCCTGCAACCATGTCAAGACCGCTTCATTCGTCAATGGGAGTTGACGAGTTTATCCGGGTAACGCTGGGCAATGTTGGCGGCACCCTGATGGCCACCCCTTCCGGGAAAGGGGCAGGAGCAGTTATGTCCCTTGTGCGTGCCGACGGCATCCTGACCATTCCGGTAGGAAGCGAAGGTGTCGGGGCGGGAGAAAAAGTAGAGATCGAATTGATTCGCCCAAAGACAGAAGTCGACTCCACGCTGGTTTTCATCGGCAGCCACGACAATATTCTGGACCTTATTGCCAACCAGCTGCACAGGCGGCAGCCGATCATCCGTATCTCTTCGGCCCATGTCGGTTCCATGGGCGGAATTATGGCCATCCGCAGGGGCGAGGCTCATATTGCCGGAAGCCACCTGCTCGACGAAGAAACGGGAGAGTATAATGTCTCCTTTATCAAACGTTTTCTTAAAGGTACTCCCTTGCAGCTCATCAACCTCTGTTACCGTCAGCAGGGCTTGATCGTCAAAAAGGGAAATCCGAAAAGGATTAGAAGCTTTTCAGATATCGCTCATAAGGGACTGACGTTTATAAACCGTCAGGGCGGAGCAGGGACCCGTCTGCTAACCGACAAGATTTTGAAGGAAGCAACCATCGCCCCTACGGATATCAGAGGTTATGATCACGAAGAGTATACCCATATGAGTGTGGCGGCTGCTGTTGCCGCCGGCAGTGTCGATACTGGCATGGGTATCCTGGCGGCAGCCAAGGCACTGAACCTTGATTTCATCCCCATCGCCGAGGAACGTTACGACCTGATCATTCCAAAACAATTTACAGAGGATAAAAAAGTGCGTGCCGTCCTCGACCTTATGGAGTCGAGTGACGAATTTCATAGGCAAATTCTTGCCCTCGGCGGCTATGACCTCCGGGATTGCGGCAAGTTGATGTACGAGCAATAATTTTTATTTAACCAGCCTTTCAGCTAAGCCCCACCACCAAGGAGGAACAACATGACTGATAAAATTTTCCGCGTTAATATGAGTACCTTAACCGCTAGCCTAGAGGAGGTTCCGGCCGACTGGGCAGGTCACGGCGGCCGCGGTTTAACGTCAACCATCGTTGCAGCCGAGGTTCCGCCAACCTGCCACCCTCTTGGACCGCACAACAAGCTGGTCATTGCCCCCGGTCTTCTCTCCGGGACTCCTGCAGCAAATTCAGGACGCCTTTCCGTCGGTGGGAAAAGTCCTTTAACAGGAACGATCAAGGAGGCCAATGCCGGCGGCACATCAGCCCAGCTCCTTGCCCGTTGCGGCTGCAAAGCTCTGATCCTGGAAGGACAACCCCAAGGAGATGCCTGGTACAGCCTGGCGCTTACCCCGGACGGGGTCACAATCAATACAGAAACGGAACTGATCGGCAAAGGTAACTTCGAGGTAGTCGATACTCTTTCCGAACGTCTGCCCAATAAACAGGGTATCATCACCATTGGACCGGCCGGAGAAATGAAGATGGCGTCGGCCAATGTCTCCATCAAGGACAGTGACGGTCACCTCCGCTCTGCCGGACGTGGTGGACTGGGTGCGATAATGGGGTCCAAGCGAGTGAAGTTCATTACCATCGACCCGAAAGACCGGAAGATCGATATTGCCAACCCGGATGCGTTCAAGGAGGCAAACAAAGTCTTTTCCAAAGCCCTTATCGACAACCCGATCAGTCAGGCACTTGCTCAGTACGGAACCAACGTCCTGGTCAACATCATCAACGAAGCCGGGGGATTGCCGACACGCAACTTCACCACCGGGCAGTTTGAAGGCCACGACAAGATCTCCGGCGAAGCCATGTATGATAGGATCAAGGAACGTGGCGGCAAACCGAAGCATGGATGTCATCCCGGCTGTGTCATCCAATGCTCCCAGATATATAACGATATCAATGGGAAATATAAAACATCGGGATTCGAGTATGAATCTATCTGGGCCATGGGAGCTGACTGCTGTGTCGACGACCTCGATCAGATCGCTGAAGCGGATTCCCTGATGGACGACCTAGGCCTGGACAGCATCGAAACGTCTGTAGCCATGGGCGTAGCCATGGAGGCCGGCGTCCTTGAATTCGGCGATGGGGCCGGAATCTGCCGCCTTCTCAAAGACGAGGTCGGTAAAGGCACCGGACTGGGGCGGATCCTTGGCGGCGGGGCCGGGTCCGTCGGCCGAGCCTTTGGCGTTTCGCGAGTACCGGTGGTCAAGAATCAGGCCATACCGGCGTACGATCCCAGGGCTGTGAAAGGAATTGGTATAACGTATGCCACCTCAACCATGGGGGCGGATCACACCATGGGCTATTCGGTTGCCACTAATATCCTGAAGGTCGGCGGTTCAGTTGATCCACTGTCCAAAGAGGGACAGGTAGAACTTTCACGCAACCTGCAGATTGCAACAGCCGCCATCGATTCAACCGGTATGTGTCTTTTCGTGGCCTTTGCCGCCTTGGATGATGCGGTCTGTCTGCCGGCTCTGATCGATCTGATCAATGCCCGTTTCGGGATAGCCCTTACAGGTGATGACGTCGTCAACCTCGGAAAGCATATCCTGAAAACAGAAAAAGCTTTTAACGATGCAGCCGGATTTTCTAAATCGGATGACAGATTGCCGGAATTTTTTGAATATGAGCCCCTACCTCCCCACAATGTTGTTTGGGATTTCTCCGGGGAAGAGATCGATTCATTCTGGAATTTTTAGTGACCAAGAAATGATTTTCCTGTTATTTTTGCAGGAAAATCATTTCATGAAGAAACTTTTCCCGTTCAATTCAGAGAGGTTAAATGAAGATTACGGTTAAACTCTTTGCCTTTTTTCGTGAGGGCCGTTTTATCGAGGAAGTGCGGGAATACCCTGACAAGACGACTGTGTCCCAGGTTATTACAGGTCTCGGGATAGATATCAATGCCGTCGGTGTTACCATGATCTCCTCCCGGCACTGCGCCCTTGACGCTCCGCTGCAGGAAGGAGACCAGTTGGGTATCTTTCCGCTTATAGGCGGTGGGTAAGCAAAAGAAAAGACAGGGAGAAGAAACCCTTCTCCCTGTCCTCAATGTGCGATGTGTGTATTATTATTCATCTCATGACTGCCTTTTTCATCATCAATGTCTGCTACGGCATCTCTGATAAATCCTGTCGTTCCTTTCCCTCTTAAAGTATTATAATTTGCTTTGCAATGTGATACTCGCCAGATACGATCCCCTATGGTATATTGTATTGTTCAGAGTTACGGATCGCTTCCACTCTAGCCCGGATTTCTCATGAACATTGTGTCGATTTATCTACCTCTCGGAGAGGACGAAACAATTCAAAAAAACAATTGAGTTTTCAAATGTACATAGTGTTCACCAAAGGTCAGTCCAGGCTAGATCAGGCAAAAAAGGAGACGTTATGGATTCAATACGAGCATCCATTTTGGCATGCAGAACAAGTGCAACCGACGACAATTCCTTCATAGACGACCTAAACCGCATAATCGAACAGCGAGGTGTAATCACCTGCCAGACCATTTTCCAGGTTCTGACGAGTCTTGAACTGCCCATCGAGAAAGCTGCAGAATACTGGCGCAAGGTCCTAAAACATCGCGAATCCATGATTGCTGCCTTAAATCGCAACGTCGATCTCGTCCCGGCTCTCTGCGATTTTCTCTCTACCTCCCCGGACAACTTCGATCGGCCCAAAATCGTTGAAGAAAGCGATTTTGCCCGGGTCATTGAGGGCACAACCCATGACAGTCTCACGTCCCTCTTCAATCGTCCGTATTTCGATCAGATTTTCGAGCAGCACGTGTCACTTGCCAGACGCTACAATACCGACCTTTCGATTCTTTTTCTCGATGTGGATGATTTCAAAGATGTCAATGACACATACGGCCATAAAGTAGGTGATGAAACCCTGCAAAAAATTTCCCATGTCATCCAATTGGAAAAACGTGACAGTGATATCGCCGCCCGGTATGGGGGAGAGGAATTTGTCCTGTTAATGCCGCACAGTGAAAACATCCATGCCTATGTCCTGGCTGAGAGGATACGAATGCGTATCGAGCAGATGGAAATGGATGCCGGCGGGGAACAGTACAAGGTAACCATCAGCGGAGGTCTGGCATCGTTTCCTTCCAACTCCCTTGACTCCGTGGATCTTTTGAAAAAAGCAGACAGCGCTCTCTATCTTGCCAAAGGGGCTGGGAAAAATACCATTTCCTTTTATAAAGAAGAAAAAAGGCGTTATCTTCGGGTAAAATTCAATCAACCGGTCAAAATCAAGGAACTCGGCTTCAACGGCTCCCTCTCCTACGACGCGACAAGCAAAGATATTTGTATCGGCGGCATTCTGTTTGAAAACAAAGACCCTCTGCCGCTGGGCGCCCGCATCCAGGTGAGTGTTCCGATCAAGGGCGATGACCCCCTCCTGCTTATCGGCACGGTTGTCCGGGTCGAATGTTATAAACAACATCGCTTTGATATCGGCATGACCATCTCCTTCAAGGAGATGGAAAAAATTGCCAGCAACGAAATAGCCAACTTCCTGAAGGAAAAAGCAGACCAGGAGTAAGATATGGCTGACAAAACGATACACGCAATCATAGAAGGAAGGGTCCAGGGTGTCTATTTCAGGGACTACACACGAAGAGAGGCGGAAAAACTTGGCCTGGTCGGCTGGGTGCGAAATCAGCGAGACGGCTCCGTCGAGGCACTCATCGCAGGCGACAGTGGCAAGATAGAAAAAATGATCGACTGGCTGCATGAAGGTTCGCCAATGGCCAACGTCACCGGCATCACCGTAACGGAACACAGCCATGAAGACACCTATCACGATTTCACAATCCGCTATTGAAGCAGCAGCCGACCATCTTCCGCCAGGCGGTAATATCGGCCGGCCTTTGAGCTGAACAAGTGGCGTTACCACAGGTAAAAACAACGTTCAATGGCTGATCCAAGATCGAATTTCAATAAAGAACTTCTAACTATCAACGATTTGAGTGCCTGGTTCTCTATGGATTCAGGAAGCGGTGAAACCGTTGAGAAACAGATCCTCCATTCCGCCTCTCTTACCATCCGCGAGTCTGAAACCGTGGCTCTGGTCGGAGAATCGGGGTCAGGAAAATCGGTAACGGCGCTGTCCATCCTTCGTCTGCTGGAAGAGAGCAGCCGCATCCGATACCAGGGCTCGATCCGTTTTGCCGGCACGGAACTCCTGTCACTTCCCATCAAAAAAATTCGCTCCTACCGCGGCAACCGGATTGCCATGATCTTCCAGGAGCCGATGACCTCGCTCAATCCAGTCTACCCCATCGGCAACCAGCTGATCGAGCCGCTTTTGCTCCACCGCTCAATGACGGCGGCCGAGGCTAAAAAGGAGGCCATTCAGCTGCTGGAACGGACCGGAATCGAGGAACCTGTCGAGAGGTTTGCTGTCTTCCCGCATCAGCTTTCGGGCGGCCAGCGCCAACGTGTTATGATCGCCATGGCTCTTGCCTGCCGCCCCGCCCTGCTCATAGCAGATGAACCGACGACAGCGTTGGATGTAACCATCCAGGCCCAGATTCTCGATCTGATCCGGGATCTGCAAAAAGAATTCGAAATGGCCGTACTTTTGATCACCCACGACCTGGCCATGGTCAGAAGGATGGCCGCCAATATCTCGATCATGAAAAACGGCAGAATCGTCGAACACGGCTCGGCCGAAAAAATTTTCAGCGCAGCTGAAGACCCCTACACCCGCAGGCTGTTGGCTTCCGTCCCCAACGAGTCCCCGCCACCCAAGAAGAAGAGTCCGGTCCTACTGACTACCCGAAGCTTGAACTGCCGTTTCCGGCTCAAAGCCGGCATGAAGAATTTCTTCATCAGAAACTACAAAACCATCCGTGCGGTCGACAATGTCGATCTGACCATCAAATCCGGGACGACCTGCGGAATCGTCGGGGAATCGGGTTCCGGAAAGACAACGCTTGGTATGGCGATTCTCAGGCTTATTAAAAGCCGGGGAGAAATTCACTTCGCCGGCAGCGATCTCCAGTCCCTTCCGCCCCGTGACCTTCGCCAGCTGCGCAAAGAGATCCAAGTCGTCTTCCAGGACCCCTACTCGTCTCTGTCGCCGCGTCTGACCGTCAAGGATATTGTCGGCGAAGGATTGAAGATCCACTACAGAGGCAGCAGCAAACAGGAATATGCCGACCGTATCGCCTCGGTGCTTGCCGAAGTGGGGCTTGAACCGGATATGGCATACCGGTATCCTCATGAATTCTCAGGCGGCCAACGCCAACGTATCGCCATCGCCCGGGCTATTGTCCTGCAACCCCGTTTCCTGATTCTGGATGAGCCGACTTCAGCCCTGGATATGACGGTTCAAGCCCAGATTATCGAGCTGCTTAAGAACCTTCAGAAACGCTATGGGATGACGTATATGTTCATCTCCCATGACCTGAGGGTTGTTCGCGCCATGGCCGATCAGATCGTGGTCATGCAGCATGGTCGGATCGTCGAGGAGGGCCCTGCCGATGAGATCTTCTCCACTCCACGGCAGGAATACACTAAAACCCTTTTTCGCGCATCGCTGGGATAGAAGATAGGAGCCGGAAATCGGAAGAACTACCAGATCCCATCTCCATTTGCACTACGTTGCATTCAATACTATTTCAAGTGGTTGAAAAACAACTCCCAAAAGCACTGCCTCAGCATCTTTGGCAGTGCTTTAGATGTTCATAATTCCGAATATTTTGTGTTGTTATGAATAGTTACCTTCTTTTTTCAGCACAGATATCCTTTTCAAACAGACTCATCCCGCGCTCCATGGCGCAGAAATCACCACACATGGTGCAGGTCCTGGTATTTTCCGGGGTCCTGCTCTTGCGTATCTCTTCCGCTTTTTCCGGGAACATCAGCAGGCTGAAATGTTCCTTCCAGTCGGTATCTCGACGAGCCAGAGCCACCTTTTTCTCCAGGTCGCGCCGCTCCGGATACTTGGCGATATCCCCGATTCGGGCCGCCAGCCGTGTAGCCCTGACGCCTTCCCGGACGTCGTCGACGTTTGGCAGGGCCAGGTGCTCGGCCGGAGTGATATAGCAGATCAAGTCGGCGCCATGACGGGCCGAGCTTGCCGCCCCGATAGCTGAGGTGATATGGTCGTAACCCGCCCCTGAGTCGGCAGGCAGAGGCCCAAGGACATAGTAGGGTGCGCCGCCGCTCATCCGTTTTTCCAGCATGATGTTGCCCTCGATCTCATCCAACGGCACGTGCCCCGGACCTTCCACCATCATCTGGCAGCCCATGTCGCGGCCGAGTTCCGCCAGCTCGCAGTTGATGACCATCTCGGCCATCTGGGCCCGGTCATGGCTGTCGTGAATAGCGCCCGCACGGATGCCGTTGCCCAGCGACAGGACCGCGTCGTATTTTTTCATCAGGTTGCAAACCCGGTCGAACTGCTCGTAGAGCGGGTTCTCACAGTTGTTGTACTCCATCCACGAGACCATAAAGGTGCCGCCCTTGGACACCAGACCGCCGTAACGATACCCCTGCTTGCGCAGCCTCTCTATGGAGAAGCGGTTTATCCCGCAGTGGATGGCCATAAAGGAAATGCCGTCGGCTAGTTGTTTCTCGATCAGATCGAAAAGATATTCGGTTTCAAGCTTGTTTGGATTCTTATATTTCCGCGCTGCCTCGGCAAAGGCCTGATACAGGGGTACGTTTCCCACCGCCAGCCCGCAACCGGCAAGCACCTCCCGCCGCACGCGGTCTAGATCCCCGCCGGTGGAGAGTTCCATCAGGGTATCGGCCTTCTCGCTCTCGGCCATCTTGGCTTTTTCCACCTCGAGTTCGATGTTGAAAATGTCGGAAGAGGTGCCGATGGAGGCGTTCACTTTGGTTCTCAGGCCCTTGCCTATCCCGATGACTTTCTGATGCGGCCTCGATTGACTCACCGGGATGACGATATGGCCGTCCGCCACCCTCTGTCTGATCACCTCGTCGGTATAACCTTCATCAAAGGCCACTTTTTTCATCTGTTCGCTTATCACACCTTGTCTTGCCAGTTCAATCTGTGTCTTCATGTTTTCCTCTATAATGCTTCGAGAACGACTGTTGGAAACAAACCGTATCTCATCCTGCTTTCCGGTCTAGGGAACTTTGGTTCCCGGCAGACCGCGCCTTATTAGCCAGTGGGCAAAAAAAAAGTCCGTCACAGACCTGATACGGTCTATGACGGACTTTTTGCGGACTAAAAAGCCGTTATTCTCCCAGGCAGGTCTTCTGACTTACGGCTCATCCTCGGTCTGCGCCTTCCCGAGCCTCCGGTTTCCCGAATTGTCAGTGGCAGAATGCAGACCTTGTCCCCGTTTACAGCGCCGGCCCAACGTTACGGATTTGCACCGTATTCCCTTTTCACCTCGTCGTCTTAAGACTTCGGCACCTGGTAGATTATTGTTTACGTCGGATATTTTTACCCAATCGGGGCGTAAATGTAAAGAGGCGAGATGTCAAATCTCCATCCATTAATGCCTCTCCAATCTTCTTGTCAAAACGAAAGGATGGGACTACCTTATTTTACGACTTTGCATTATTGTTATAAAATTGCTTGGTTTTGGTGGCTTTCTTAACTTTTTGCTATTTTGCCTTCAATCTAATAGATTTTAACCTATACCCATTCTTTATAAATTGTAGAAGTTAGACATGTTTCCCGTTGAAATCCTTACAACCATTCCCCATAGTCCCGGCGTCTATATGATGCTGGACCGGAAATCTACCATCCTCTATGTGGGCAAGGCAAAGGACCTGCAAAAACGACTTGCATCCTATGCCCGTTTCTCCGGTGCCGAACATAACAAGACACGGGTGATGTTGGAGCGGGTCGACAAAGTCGAGACCATCATCACACTAACTGAAAAAGAGGCACTAATCCTCGAAGCCTCGTTGATCAAACGGCATAAACCGCGCTACAACATTATCCTGCGCGACGATAAAAACTATCCACTGATCAAGGTCACGGTCCAGGAGGAATGGCCACGGGTGATGATGACACGGCGCAGAAAAAAGGACGGGGCCAGATATTTCGGTCCGTACTCCTCATCCTCTTCCATGTGGTCGACCATGAAGCTGATCACAGATCTCTTCCCGTTACGCAGATGCAAAGGCGAAAGGCTTCACCCCCGGAAAAGGCCCTGTCTCAATGGTCAGATGAAACATTGCCTGGCTCCCTGTGTCGACCCAAGCACGGAAGTGCGGGAAAAATACCGGGAGCATGTGGAGAAGATCCTTATGATCCTGGAAGGCCGCAAAACCGATCTTGCCACGCGGTTGACCGAACAGATGCACCAGGCCTCCGAAGCCCTTGAGTTTGAACGAGCGGCCGGGATCAGAGACCAACTCAAGGCCCTTACCTATACTTTGGAAAAACAGGTCATCATCGCTGGACACGCCAAGGACCAGGACGTTTTCGGATTGGTGAGGAAAGATACAGCTGTGAGTATTGCCATTCTTTTTGTCCGCAGTGGCATCATCAGTGGCAGCCGCACTTATTTTCTTGATGACCCCTATGGAGACGATAAGTCTTTGCTCGCACAGATACTGAACCAGTATTATTTCCATGGAAGCAACCTGCCAAATCAGATCCTCCTGCCTCTGGCTCCCGAAGATCAGGACCTTCTTGTCGAACACTTTAACGAAATGACGGACGGCAAGGTCACCTTTTCAGTCCCACAACGCGGCAACCTGTTCCAATTGATAGCCATGGCCCGGGCCAATGCCGAACAGGTCTTTGCAGAACGCAACAACAAGGAGCGCTCATGGCAAAGCCTTGCAGTTGCCATGCAGCAGAAACTGCATCTGGATCGTCCGCCCGACAGCATTGAGTGCCTGGACATATCCAATATCAGCGGCAAGCAGGCCGTCGGCTCCCTAGTCAGCTTCAGCCAAGGTCAGCCGGATACCGGTAATTATCGCCATTATAAAATCAAAACGCTCACTTCGCCCGATGACTATGCCATGATGGGGGAAGTGCTCGAGCGAAGACTCAAACGTGGAGCCGAACACGACACTCTGCCCGATCTCTTTGTGGTGGACGGTGGTCGAGGCCAGTTGGGTATGGCCATGCAGGTTGCCAAAGAACTGGGCATAACCGATGATCTTGATTGGATCGGCATAGCCAAGGAACGCGAGTACGAAGGAGAGAAACTCTACAAACCCGGCCGCAAAAACCCCATCATCCTCCCCGCCCACGACCCGGTTCTGCTTTACCTGATGCGTATAAGAGACGAGTCCCATCGCTATGGCATCACGTTCCATCGGAAACTGCGTCGAAAAAAGACCCTGGCCTCGGAACTCGACCGGATTCCCGATGTCGGTCCGGCAAGAAAAAAAACTCTTCTCAAACACCTTGGCAGTCTCAAACAGATCAAAGCCGCAAACTTGGAACAACTCGCTGAAGTACCGGGAATCGGTACCGAAATTGCTAAAAAAATCCACACCTTCCTGCATCCGGAAATCTGAACCAAATCCCTCTCCACAAATAAGGATCAACTTTCACCAAACTATCCTTTGCCGAACTTTTTGGCTGCAGCAGTATGGCTGTTCCCTACGAGACAATTTTTTTATAAATGTGAAAAAAGAATTGCTTTTTGTGCCTGCCCATGGTATCTGACAAACTATTGTTGTGCAAAGATCAAGAGTAACAGTTATAAAGTCTGTCCATTGGCCGCAAAGCACCTCAATTGCTTTAGCGGTCTTTTTTTTTGCACACATAAATCTCCGATTCCGCTCGCGGTCGGATCATCATCATTTTGGTTCCAGTAAGGAACTATGTACAAAAGGAGTAGTCAAATGGCAGAAGGAACAGTAAAGTGGTTTAATGATTCTAAGGGTTTTGGTTTTATTGAGCAAGACGGTGGACAAGATGTTTTCGTTCACTATTCAGCAATCCAGACAGAAGGATTCAAATCCCTTGATGAAGGAACCCGTGTAAGTTTTCAGATTGTAGATGGCCCCAAAGGTCCTGCTGCTGACAAAGTTGAAAAGATCTAAGTTACCTTCTAAATAGTTTCCATCCGAAAACGGTGCTTTTCCCCTAACTCGTCGTTGCGTTGCCAAATTTAATCCTCGGAATATTATGTATATGCCTCCGGTTAAATTTGCCATCGCGCCTAGATTTAGAAGAAAATCCCTCGTTTCATGATGGAAACTAAATAGCTTTGAAACGCCCCCGCATTCCGCGGGGGTTTTTTTTGCTCTGTTTTCGATTACGAAAATGTCATTTACTTCATGTACACTTATAATGAATATTTGTTTTTGCTCATGGGTAGGGAAGCAATTCTAAAAGAAAGAATGTCAATTTTGTGGAACCAAGGTCGCGGGAAACTGGTTTCATTACGTACTTTCTATTAAGCTAAGATTTGAGCAAATCTTTCGTTTCGACAATTTCATCCAGGATTTCTTTGCTCGTTGCTCTATTTCCTTCCTGTCTGATCCATGAAGTTTTAACATGATTGGATCATCTATTTTTTCCTTAAACTTCCATAAACCTCGAAGATTGAAGGCATATAATATCCTTTGAGAAAAATATGCCCTGATTCTTGTCCGCGAATAAAATAAAAAAATATCAAGAATTTTCCTTTTATATTTCCTGCTGATACAACAACATCCAAACAAAATCTCTTCAGAGAAGGACAAATATAGGAAAATTGTGTGATCCGTTTGGTACTTATCAATCAAACCATAAAGCTTGATTCAGATGCTTTATACGATCTAAGGGAGGAGGAGGCATGGGAAGAAGAAAACACCCTCGTATCATATTGAATCATCTCTCAGTTGATGTAAATGATGGGGTCAATTTTTTTCAGGGCAATGTATCCGACATCTCCAGATCCGGAATAGGTCTGGCCGACCTACCGAGAGAACTCAACACTGAAGCTGGAAAGATGACTATCGTCGTCTCGCGAAGAGATAATCATTTCAGACTGGATATCACCCCAAGATGGCACGTATATAAAGGAAATACCAAATCAATAGGCTCGAAAATCCTTAATTCTTCTTGGGCTTGGGAGGAATTTGTCTCGAAATTTGAACAGAGAATCCAAAAGGAATTAAGTTTTATCTAATAAGCGAATAACCTGCTTAATATTGGAGAAGATCATGTACAAACTTTACACGGAGACGCGTGATCAGAATAAACCGATTCTCATTTGCTCGTATTGCAGTAAGCACAGAAATGCTACCGGATATTGGGGCCAGGAATACGATCCTAATTCATCAAATACTGAAGTAAATATCAGTCATGGGATTTGTCCCGAATGTTACAAAGAACACTTTCCCTGTGAATATTCATCCTTGTGTAAGGAAGGGAAAATCGAAATAAGAGAAAAAACCACGTCGGATAATAACGTGCTGTACGGTTGTTTTGTCATTGCAAACACCTAATCTGAATATTTCAAAAGTCTAGGCGATCTGCAAGCCAAGGCGACTTGAGAACGCCGCTATACTTGCGTATGCTTTTCGCAATAGCAACGAGGGGCAGCAGGCCATATTGATCCGCCCGAAAAGTGAAAACACAGGCGATGGTCGTCGAACCTCGGGTGCAAAGTGTTCTTCTGCGTCGACAAGTAAATTTTTACGTAACGATTTTATATTTATCAATTAATAATGTGGCGCCCTGTGGTTTTGATGAAATTTGCGGGGCTGAAACAGAGTGTTGTACGATAAGCCACATTGCCTCTGAGCCTTTTTCTCCAACATTGCTTATTCCCAGCCAACCATTTCCTGCAATTTTTACTTTTGCTCTTATTGTCCTCCCCATGTCCGCCGTGCAGAATCTCTGCGGCATCTCATTCTGATAGTATTTCGTGCACTTTTTTTGCCAGGTCGCTAACGGAAAAAGGTTTGGCGATGAAATTGACGCCCTCATCCAATATCCCGTGATGGGCGATACCATCGGCAGTATATCCCGACATGAACAGGGTTTTCATGTCGGGACAGGTTTCCTGCAACTGTCGAGAAAGGTCTTTGCCGTTCATTTCAGGCATGACCACATCGGTAAACAGCAGATCGATCTGTATCGGAGCTTCTGCAAAAAGCTGTTTGATCTGACTCGGACTTTCAGCAGTAAGCACGGAATACCCCAGCTCCTTGAGAATCCTTTCGGCAAGTTTTAATATCGAGGGTTCATCTTCGACAATCAGGACCGTCTCCCCATGGCCGGAAGGAATGCTCTCAGGAATCTTCCGGGTATCTTCCAAGGGTTGCTCGGAATGACGGGACAGAAAAATTTTTATTGTGGTGCCTTTGCCGGGTTCGCTGTAAACATTGATGAAGCCGTTATTCTGTTTTACAATGCCGTAAACAGTGGACAGTCCGAGACCTGTTCCTTTACCGATTGTCTTCGTTGTGAAAAACGGTTCAAAGATCTTGTCCCGGGTCTCTTTATCCATCCCGCAACCGTTATCGCTCACAGCCAGAAGGACATAATCACCGGGAATAAATCCCGGATGATCGGCACAGTAGGCTGCATCGAAGATGGCCGTATCGGTTTCAATGGTTATCCTGCCAACACCATCGATGGCGTCTCGTGCATTGACACAGAGGTTGGCAAGAATCTGATCGACTTGCGAGGGATCCATTTTTACCGGCCACAGATTGGTTTCCGGGAGCCAGGCAAGATCGATATCCTCACCTATCAGCCGTCTCAGCATTTTCAGTGTGCCTTCCACCGCCAGATTCAAATCCAAAGGGACAGGAGCGATAATCTGTTTTCTGGCAAAGGCAAGAAGCTGGCGGGTAATATTGGACGATCGGACGACAGCATCCTGAATCTCCAGGAGATTCTCGTATGCTTTGTCGGTCGGATTGATCATCTTCAAGGTCAATTCCGTGTACCCGACGATGACACTCAACATATTGTTGAAGTCATGGGCAACGCCACCTGCCAACCTGGCAATCGATTCCATTTTCTGAGCTTGGTACAGCTGGGATTCCAGATTCTTTTGCGTCCTCTCGGCCCGTACCCGTTCGGTCATATCCCGTATGAGCCCGACAAAGCCGGCAGTTCCCCTATCCTCATCTTTCAAAAAAAAGACATTGATCTCGCCGGGGAAGATCGTTCCATTCTTTTTTACAAAGTGTGCTGAAGGATGGTTGATCGATTCAATCTCCTCAGTGATGGAATCTAAGAACGTACTGAATACTTTTATGTTTTCACAGACCACAGAGGCATTTTTCCCGATAATTTCACTCTGAGAATAACCGAATAAATCGACAAACGCCTGATTGCAATCGATTATAGACCTTTCCATATCGACCACGAGAATGGCATCCCTGATACTGTTATAGAGCGATTTGTATTTTTTTTCGCTCCGCCTCAGGGTTTCTTCCGTCTGCTGCCGGGCCAGGACCTCATTTTCCAGCTGCTGCATTTTGTCTTCAAGCTTCCGAACCAGTCGCTCACTGTAAAGTTTGAGCGCCTCCTCTTCAGGAATCGGTTCCGTGCAGGAGGCAACGTTACCTTTTCCGGCTGCAGTCAGCACATCCTGCACGCCTTGGAGAAAAAGCTCCGGTTCGCACGGTTTCTGGAGGAATCTGTCGGCACCGATCTTCATGGCAAAGGCTTCATCCTGGGGACCGGTGTAGGTTGCCGTGTAGATGATAAAGGGTATACTTTTTAACCTGTCGTCCGCTTTGATCGTACGACACAGCTGGAAGCCGTCCATAACCGGCATCAGAATATCGCTGATTATCAAGTCAATTCCGCCAGATTGCAGCAGATCCAGGCCTTCAGCCCCGTTCATGGCGGAAACGACCTCGTACCCGCTTTTCTTGAGTAGGGTTTCGACCAGATATCTGTTCTCGTCATTATCGTCGATATTCAAAATTTTCATTTCGTTTTCCCAATATTCTCGGTCTCTTTGGGAAAATACTGCATGATTTCAGAAACGAAGGTCTCAGGGTTGATCGGTTTCTCTATATAGCCTGTGGCACCTGCGGCAAGTATGTTTTCCCGATCCCCCACCATGGCATAGGATGTCACGGCAATGATCGGAATTTCATCCAACTCGCTATGCTTTTTCAGCTCGGCGGCAACGGTATACCCATCCATTCCGGGAAGCTGTATATCCAGCAAAATAACATGAGGCAT
>Ga0210085_1000485_pt1 | contig 16756 bp, 17 predicted proteins | sample China_Galinas_PW_5_FD_184866 | JGI IMG/M metagenome (GOLD analysis project Ga0210085, IMG submission 184866) | Wetland microbial communities from San Francisco Bay, California, USA, that impact long-term carbon sequestration - China_Galinas_PWC_D1... | ecosystem: Environmental > Aquatic > Marine... | reverse complement strand
GGGCCGAAGACTGCAGCCGGGAGCGATAGTGCGAACGCGACTATCGGCAGGTATGTACGGAGTAAGGTATTAGGTGTGAACGATTTCATAAGTAGTCTCCTTTTTGTCGTATAGCTCGATGGAAGATATCAACTTTCTACAAATGGATCTCGAAGATGTTGCAGCGAGATGAAGCGTGTGACTCATTTGCTAATCGTGTGGACCAATCTCATTGACACCTTTGCCCCTAATAAGAAAAAAAATATAGCGAGCGAACGTTCTAAGCAATCCATCTTGTGAACGTGAATAGGAATGCGGAACGCCTGTCTAGACATAGATAGTTCTGTTCTTGAAAAAATCGATGGAAGTCATCAAAACAAGACGTCCCAGGAAACAATATACGCAAAAATACGTAGTTACATAGTAATGGTTAATAAGACCATGAATCATTTTCGTTTCCTCCTAACATGCCCCTGCTCCTCCCCCCACAGCTGCGGCGTCCCCGACGCCAGCTCGAACAGCGTCACCTCCGGCGGCAGCGTCTCGTCCAGGATGGCGGCGACGATGTCGGGCGCCAGAGCGGTCAGGTTGACTATGCGGCTTACATTGCTGTCGTCGACGCCTTCACGCCGGGCTCTTTCATGGACTTCGCTTCACCCGAAGTAGTCAACCATTACTGCTACTCGTCTGCCGAATCGTAATTATCGACGTCTATTAGCCTATAGCAGCAAGATCTATATACGTAAATACGTAAAAATACCTACCTATTGGCCCGGAACGATCGAGAAGTTCATAGCCGTTCATGAATCCACTCCAAACTCTCCCCCACTGCTAAGCCAAGACGACTCTAACCAGAGGTCCAGGTTGACCGGAAGTTCAGGCTGTATCACCACGTCTTGGGGTAGGATGATCTGGCTGAACCCTGGTTCGCCTGCTAGTCTGATATTCAAGCCGAACTCGCAAGGATGCGATCATGTTGGCGTTGCCGACTGGCAGGGAAGCCAGTTCGGGCGGGGGCGCGGCTCGCTACGAGCGCCACCGCCCGGAACGGACCCTCCTTTACCGGCTTGTCCTGGAATATTATCCTGCGTTCAAGGCCCACTTGGCGGTGCAGGGCACGGTCTTGCCGGGGTATGTTGAACAGGAGTTCGAGGATTACCTCAAGTGCGGCCGCCTCGAGCACGGCTTCCTGCGGGTGCGCTGCGACACCTGTCATGCTGAGCATCTGGTTGCCTTCAGCTGCAAGAAACGCGGTTTTTGTCCGAGCTGTGGGGCGCGACGCATGGCCGAGAGCGCGGCCTTGTTGGTCGACGAGGTTCTGCCCGAGCAGCCGGTACGCCAATGGTTGTTGAGCGTCCCGTATCCGTTGAGGTTTTTGTTCGCGAGCCGCCCTGCCGTCATGGGCGAGGTGCTCGGCATCGTTTACCGTTGCATCGCCACCCACCTGACCAAGAAGACCGGGTTTTCCCGTAAGACCTGTGGGTCCCGAAAACAGGAGCCGGTTGATTATATTGCATATTACTGGATGATGTTTGATCCTTGTATCCACGATCCAGCTAATCCATTTTCTGCTGACATTGGTGACAACATCTGTCTGATCGCGGCTGTCTTTGCAGGTTGAGAATGCGGCGCTGCGGAATCAGTTATTTCTGTATCGGAAATCAGGACAAAGGCCAGGAATCAGGCCTACTGACCGGCTGCTCTGGTGCTTCATTGCGAAATTTTGTGCGGGCTGGCACACGGCCTTGTACTTTGTCCAGCCCAGGACCGTAACAACCTGGCAGAAAGAAGCGATTCCGCGACTACTGGCGCGCGCTCAGTCAGTCGGCCAAGCGAGGCCGGCCACGGATCTCGCGAGAGCTCAGAAAGCTCATTCAGCGTATATGGGAAGCCAATCCGACGTGGGGCTCGCCGAAGATCGTCGCTGAGCTCGCAATGTCTGGAATCGAGGTTGCCAAGTCAACGGTCGAAAAGTATCGGCCCAGGCGAGCCGGGCCTCCATCGCCTGCGTGGAGAACATTCCTGGACCAGCATGTTAGAGATCTGGTATCGATCGATTTTTTCATTGTTCCGACGGCTACTTTTCGGGTGTTGTTTCTCTTCATCGTGCTTGCGCACAACCGGCGGCGAATTGTTCACTTCAACGTGACGGAACATCCTGCAGCGCGGTGGACGGCGCAACAGATCGTCGAAGCATTTCCGTTTGATACTGCTCCGAGTTATCTGATTCAAGACGGCGATGGCCTATACGGCGAGCGCGTTACGCGGAGGATTGAGCGTCCGGGTATCGACGAGGTCATCACGGCACCTGCGTCGCCATGGCAAAACGCTTATGTGGAACGGGTAATTGAAACGCTACGCCGAGAACTTTTCGACCACGTCATCGTGCTCAACGAGCGGCATCTCAAGAGACTGATGTCATCGCATCTGGATTACTACCCTCCGTGGCGAACACACCAGTCATTGAATAGCGACGCGCCGGACGGTCGTCGTGTACGAGCAGTGGAACCCTGCAACGTTGTAGAATTCCCGGCCGTCCACGGCCTTCACCATGTCTATCTTCCGAAGGCTGCATGAGCATTCGGGACCGACAGGTGTACGAGTCAACCGGACTTCCGTGGCGATATAGTCGTTTGCCATCCAACTAGTCCTCCCAATCGTGTAACTGTAGCAACCTTTCCGTAACCTGGTGTTTCAGCATAATACTGCATATTTACAACGAGTTATGACCCTGGCGAAGTACCCTGGTCCTATTGGCACAAAATGTGCTGAGACTGCCGTACATCCGGCATTTCCGGTGTCGGGTGGAAAACCCAACGGATCCGTTTTAAATCACTCTTATGGAGGCACTTATGAGCAACATTCGTATCGATGATCTGAGCAAGGAACTTGTCGCTGGCGAGATGGCCGAGATTCGGGGCGGCATATGGGACTATTCCAACCGCCTCGGTTACCTGGGCCAGGTGCTGGAAGACAACCGGGATCACGGAATTTCTACGGGAGGCGGCGGTCTCAGCGTCGAGGATGGCGCAAACGCTGGTGACGATTCCTCGTATTATCCGGGCCTGAGACCCTTGCGCTAACGGCACTCGCCAGTACAGGCCGGTCCGGCGATACCGTCAGACGTTCGCCGGACCGGAGTTTCTCGTTGTGGCGTGCCCGGATAGCAGCATGCAACGAGCCATTTGCCAATCAATTCGAAACCCTCTCCGGAAATGCCTTCGGGGCACCGTTGAACGGACCGAAGCCGCTGTTTGCGAAAATCGTGCGCATATCGTTGGGATTGGTCGTTGCGTGCAATCTGTCGCGGTACTGCTCCAGCGAGCCGTAATCTCTGCAGTCGTTCACGAGCGGGGGCAGGCATTCCTGATCTTGCGTGCGTGCGTGTGTAATCGACTTAGTAGTCGATGGCGTCAACGATACCGTTCATACATAGCGCACAGACGCTTAACGACAAGCGTGCTTTCTTAATAATGTTGTTGCCGAATACCTTATGTCGTAATCAATCCAACTACGCCTTGCCAACTGTTAATCCCCGCACAACAACCGATGCACTTCAAGGCGCGATCAGCATTTCTCTCGTTACTGAAATATTAAGTATTCATAGACAGTTAAGAGCTTCTATGTCGCGCGCGATCGTAACTGGCACGTTCAATGCCAGTTCCCCGGTACGCGCGACAACATGCCAGGCATGGAACGCAACTTTAGTTACTCACCTTTTTTGGAGAACTGCAATGAAAGCACGGGCGATAAAACAACGACCCAGGACGCGAACATTAGTGACGGCGGTTGCAGCCCTTGGCTTCGCGACCCTCACCTGGATGACACCTGCCGCGGCGCTGTCGTCAGGAACCACGCAGCTGGATCATACGAGCGATTGCTTCGACGGCATTCAAGCACAATTCATGATGACTCCCACGACCGTCACGCCCTGCGATGCAGCAGCGTGCATCGACCTCGGAGAGAGCGTTACGCAGCGCTGGAACGTGACCTTCCCTGCGGGATGCGCCATCAAGCTCCGCATCAACAGTGTTGTCGTCCCCCTGTCCGGCGTCCGCACCCTACAACCCAACGCGGACACGACCTACATACTGCAGGCCAACTACGGCACCACGGCCTCCAGCGCACTGGCGACGCGCACGGTCAAGGTGACCCTGCCGAGCACCGTGTCCATTGACTCCAGCAACGCCAAGGCCCTCCTGCTCCAGGCGCTCCGCACGCCCAACACTACCGTCATCGTCCAGAACGGCGTGGACATGGACCTGACCAGCTGGAACGGTACCGCCCTGAAAGAGATTCCGATCGAGACCGGGGTGGTTCTGTGGGGCGGGCGGACATCGCGCGACCCGGGACCACGGCTCTACACGACGCGCCGCGGGATGGATTTTTTCGTTGTCCCGGGTGACAACGTGCGCATCACGGGACTCCGTATCCAGGGTCCGGAGATGGGCGTCGGCGGCGGTGACGACAACCTCGGACGCGGGATCGTTGTGAACAGCTCATTCCATCAGCACGTAGAGATCGACCATAATGAACTCTCAGGATTCTCCGGCAAGGCAATCATCGTGTCGAACCAGGGTGACCCGGAGGGATGGCGTACGCCCCACAACGTCAGGATCCATGACAACTACATCCACCACAACCAGCATGAAGGCGGAAACGGCTACGGCGTAGATGTCTCCAATGGCGGCTACGCGCTGATCGAGCATAACGTCTTCGACTGGAACCGGCATGCAATCGCGGGGGGCGACGGCAGCGACGGCTCCGGCTACATCGCGAACGAAAACCTCGTGCTGCAGCACGGCGGGCTACATCGATGGCTGGGGGGCACATGGACCCACACGCATCAGTTCGACATGCACGGACAGGAGAGCTGCGGCGTACTGGAAGCGGCCGCAGACGTCGCCGATGCCATCAACCCCTTCGGCGATCCACTCTCGGACTCGCAGTTCAATTGCGGAACTGCGGGCGAGAGCATCTACATCCGGCGCAACACATTCTTGTATACTGAGGACGAAGTCATCAAGCTACGCGGCACCCCGCAGCTCAAGCCCTACGGGATGTTCGTGGAAGGGAACGTGTTCGCGCACGAACACGAGGACGACGCGATCACGCAGACCGAGAGCGGGCTGTGGAAGGCCGATAACCACTTCGGGGTGGACGGAAGCGCCCAGCTCGGTAGCTGCGACTTCGACGGCGACGGCGTCGACGACGCGTTCATGGCGACCGGCGCGACCTGGTGGTTTTCGAGCGGGGGGCAGAAGCCGTGGACGTTCCTCCGCGCTTCGGCGAGCCGTTTCGCCGAAGTCAACCTCAGCGACTTCGACGGCGACTCCCTCTGTGACGTCGCCGCCGAAGGCACGATTTTCAGCGGCGGTAAGACACCGAAAATGATTTGGACTCCAAACGCCACCCTCACGACGACTTCGTCGACGCCCACGACGGGTACGACGACCTCGACGCAGCCCGTCCGGACCTCGTCGATCTCGGCTGTGTCCTCGCGCTGAGATAGAGCTGCGCCATGGCCGCACGGACCCTCGGTTCATGCGGCCTTTCCGGCGTTCTGGCAGCACCTCTTATTGCACGGTGCTCGTTATTGCGTTCAGACACCTGTGCCTCATATGGAAAAAAGTAGCGCTCGCAGAACGTTGATTCGAGGGTAGCGTATACCAACATTCGGTCTCACTCCATTGCGTTCATTGCAGTGCCTGTGGGTCCCGAAAATAGGAGCCGATTGATTCTATTGTATATTTCTGGATGATGATTGATCCTTGTATCCACGATACAGCTAATCCATTTTCTGCTGACATTGGTGACAACATCTGTCCGATCGCGGCTGTCTTTGCAGGTTGAGAATGCGGCGCTGCGGAATCAGTTATTTCTGTATCGGAAATCAGGACAAAGGCCAGGAATCAGGCCTACTGACCGGCTGCTCTGGTGCTTCATTGCGAAATTTTGTGCGGGCTGGCACACGGCCTTGTACTTTGTCCAGCCCAGGACCGTAACAACCTGGCAGAAAGAAGCGATTCCGCGACTACTGGCGCGCGCTCAGTCAGTCGGCCAAGCGAGGCCGGCCACGGATCTCGCGAGAGCTCAGAAAGCTCATTCAGCGTATATGGGAAGCCAATCCGACGTGGGGCTCGCCGAAGATCGTCGCTGAGCTCGCAATGTCTGGAATCGAGGTTGCCAAGTCAACGGTCGAAAAGTATCGGCCCAGGCGAGCCGGGCCTCCATCGCCTGCGTGGAGAACATTCCTGGACCAGCATGTTAGAGATCTGGTATCGATCGATTTTTTCATTGTTCCGACGGCTACTTTTCGGGTGTTGTTTCTCTTCATCGTGCTTGCGCACAACCGGCGGCGAATTGTTCACTTCAACGTGACGGAACATCCTGCAGCGCGGTGGACGGCGCAACAGATCGTCGAAGCATTTCCGTTTGATACTGCTCCGAGTTATCTGATTCAAGACGGCGATGGCCTATACGGCGAGCGCGTTACGCGGAGGATTGAGCGTCCGGGTATCGACGAGGTCATCACGGCACCTGCGTCGCCATGGCAAAACGCTTATGTGGAACGGGTAATTGAAACGCTACGCCGAGAACTTTTCGACCACGTCATCGTGCTCAACGAGCGGCATCTCAAGAGACTGATGTCATCGCATCTGGATTACTACCCTCCGTGGCGAACACACCAGTCATTGAATAGCGACGCGCCGGACGGTCGTCGTGTACGAGCAGTGGAACCCTGCAACGTTGTAGAATTCCCGGCCGTCCACGGCCTTCACCATGTCTATCTTCCGAAGGCTGCATGAGTATTCGGGACCGACAAGAATCGGTCATGTCTTTTTATGGCCGAACAAAGACTAAAAGACTTATTCGAAGATGAGAACTCACTAAACGAAAGCAATAGACACAGCTCAGCACCATCAATAACTATAATTATACTGGCTGAATAAAAGTGATCTTACATTCGATTAGTGTTCTGATTCGCAAATGTTAATGCGATTTCCAAGCTGTATTTATAATGCCTATAAATGCGGGTTATGGAAATATGTTATTATTTACTGATTCCTTGCAGTGGCCAACAGAAGGTCAATATCCAACGGAGCCTTATGATTAACATATCGAACAGATTGATTATGTCGATCGCTATCTTTTGTGGTGCATTCATGTTGAATACAGCATACGCAGATCAAGCACCAGTACCGGTGAACATCCCGGGTCGATTCATCATTCAGTTACCAGACGTTGATCGTGAGATGCTGGTCGAACAGGTTGAAAAACTGCGCGGTCAGCTGATACAGCGCAAACAAGTACTCGAACAAACTGTCGCGGACAATAAACTAGATAGCAGCGATGCAATCATTACAGTCTTGATGCCAGGCGGACTACTTTATGCCGGTTACAGAAAGGTTCGTTATGAGCAGGCAAAGGACGAACTGGCCAACATCAGTGCCGACATTGAGGAATTCTCCAGCGATCTTCTGGCCATGCAGCCCATGTCAATGCAGGTGGCCATAGCGCAACAACCCTGAGGTAGACTCCCGGCCTGCAGAACTATCAGACCCCGCTACATGTGGGGTTTGCATTGTCTGAATGTCAGAAATCCGGTATCAATGAAATGAAAAGGAGGTATTCATTATGACCAGTATACGTTTTCAAATCGCTCCTGATGTAGAGTTCAAGATGGATATGGAGTTAGAAGGGATCAGTTCTGGAAGTCGCGACTATGATGTCCAACAACATAAAACGGAAGTATACCAAGAGTTTGAGCGACGCCTTAAAAAGGCATTTCCTGAAGGAATCAGAATTGATAGGTTTGATTTTGGCTTGAGCATCGAGAGCGATGGCTGATCAGTGGGATCGGAATAGGCTGATTTAACAGCATGTATGAGTGATCATTAATTGGTCTACAGTCGAAGTGCGATTTCATGATGGAGACGTCCGGACTTGCTACCGTACCTGACCTTCACAGGAAATGGAGCAACGGCAATTCATAATCGAAAGTGTGAGTACTAATTACTGGGCTGGAACGGCTACAATTGCTGCAGCCAGGACAAATGCACTGATTCAGGGCGCGGCAGGTTTACAGCCCTTTCCGGTCGTTTAGTTAATCGAAATATACTGCGACCCGGTTGTCACCGCTCCAATGTCCTGACCGGCATTTGATGTGATCAGTGATTCCTATGAAAAATCCTTTTCTGCTAAATATGAACTTCAGCCATGTGGCTACCATGGTGGCCGAGGAACGGGCATGGGTCACGAGTCCGGCTGATGGTGTGTCACGTATCCACCTTGAGCGTGAAGCAGAGGAGTCCGGTCATACCACCAGTTTTGTCCGGTTTACGCCAGGATCGACATTTCCAGAACATACTCACCCGCGGGGAGAAGAATTGTACATACTCGACGGCGTGTTTTCTGACGAGTACGGTGACTACCCGGCGGGGACGTATATCCGCAATCCTCCGGGTTCCAGGCACAAGCCGTTTACCCGCGAAGGGTGTGAGTTGTTCGTCAAGCTGGATCAGTTCCAGGCGGAGGATATAAAACAGCTTGTGATACGTCCTGAAGATCAGCAATGGCGGCCCGGTATCGGTAATTTACGCATACTGCCACTGCATAGTTTTGAGGGTGAAAACACGGCGTTGGTATTCTGGCCGAAGAATGAAGTGTTTCAGCCGCATACGCATTGGGGCGGGGAGGAAATTGTCGTGCTCAAAGGACGTTTTATTGATGAACACGGCGAGTATCCTGCGGTCAGCTGGCTACGCAGTCCACACATGAGCAGGCACTTTCCCAAGGTCGAAGAAGAAACGCTGATCCTGGTCAAAGTAGGTCATTTAGACGAGGTGGGTTAAGGTTTAATCAGCTTCCATATTCGCACTATATTTCACATCACGCACCACGCTGTTGAGACGTGTGCGTTAAACCGCGGTCGGTACGCACATGACGCTGCAGAGCGTGGCTTTCGTTTCCCCGAACGAAGAGGGGTGGGCCGTATATCAGTTGCCCGACAGCGATGAGGTAAACTTTGGTCGGCTTTGGCCCAGCCAGGATACGGATGTTATTCTGGTTAAAGTTACCCGATTGTTGCATAAATTCGCGGTCTTGGGCGTCAAGCGCCGAGAGTCTTGAGCGGTCCAATTGTTATTTTTACTGGTCTCTCGCCTCATACCCGGTGCTGTGCGCTTTCAGGAAAGAAGGACGCATTTGCTCTGTGGTTTAAGCCTACCTGCAGTGAGCTTAAACCACACACGATTTTGTCTAAAAAATAGCATTATTAATAGAGTGAACTCGCTCTCGCGCAGATAATTAATGCAACTGTCAGGTATAGTCAGAAAAGGCTCCAGCGTCGAATGACGCTTGCTTGTACCGAAATGTAGGGTGGATCCGGCACGGCGTATGTGCCGGGATCCACCGGCTGTGCCGCCAGGCACTCGTTAAAAGAATGCGATGTGTTGCTGCGCAACGCCTGGTGGGTCCCGCAGAAAACGCGTACCCACCCTACATGGATGGCATCGCAGCTTAAGTAGGTGCCTGTCCGGAACGCTGTGTCTGTGCCTGGCCGAGCCGGTAGGCGACGCCGGCCCAGAGCAGGGCCAGCGGGACGGCGACAAAGGCGATCGTGGACAGGCTGAGCCCGATCGCTCGCAGGCCGGCATACACCCAGGCGCTCAGCGCATCGCCGCCGCGGTACACCACGGTGTCGATGAAGTTCTTGGCCTTGTATTTTTCCTCGCGTCCGAGCACGACGTAGAGCATCTCGCGCGCGGGGCGCGTGATGGCGTAGTTGCCGGCGCGGCGCAGCACCTGCACGAGCACCAGCACCGCCAGTACCGGCGACAGCCCCAGCGCCAGAAAACCGGCCGCCAGCAACAACGGGAGCAGTGCCAGTGTCCAGCCGAGTCCCAGCCACTGCACCAGCCGCCCGGTCAGCAGTACCTGCAGCCCCAGCGTAAGAACGTTCACGGCGAGATCCATGGCGGCGAAGACGGCGGTGCGCTGCGCCGGATCGGCGAAGCTGTCGCGCACGATCTGCGCCTGCTGGAAATACAGGAAGGTGGCCAGCGTGGTGAACAGCAGCATCAGCAGGCAGATGCCCAGCAGGTAGGGGGAGCGCAGCACGAGTTGCACGCCGGCCAGCACCTGCCCGCCGATGGCCGGGGCCGTTGCCGGCGTTGCCTGAGTGCCCTGCGACGCCGCCGCATGCCCCTCACCCAGGCGGTGAATGCAGAACACCGCGATCCCGAGCAGTCCTGCTGAGACCGGCAGCAGGTTTGCCGGCCCCAGCGGCAGCACCAGCAGCGTGGTCAGCAAGGGCCCGCAGATGGCGCCTGCTGTCCCGCCCGCCGCGATGAAGCCGAACAGCCGCCGCGCCTGCAGGTTGCTGAAGATATCCGTCATGAAACTCCAGAAGACCGACACCACGAACAGGTTGAAGACACTGGTCCAGATGAAAAACGCCCGCGCCACCCAGGCATGGGTGATGCCGGACCTGAACAGCACGAAGAACAGCAGCAGGTTGACGATGAAGAACCCGTAGACGGCCGGCAGGAAGCGCCGGCGTTCGAAGCGCGAGGACACCCAGCCGAACAACGGCACCACGGCAAGCATCGCGAGAAAGGTCCCGGTGAACAACCATTGCAGATTATCCACCCCGCCGGCGATGCCCATCTCGTCACGCATCGGACGCACGATGTAGTAGCTGCACAGCAGGCAGAAAAAATACAGGAACGCCCAGGACAGCGCGGCGACCTCTTCCTGCCTCACGTTGACCACGCGCCGCAGCCGCTCCGCCAGCCATTCACCCGCGCGTTTTGTTGATGGTATTGCCGGCATCCCTCTCTCACCACGAGCAGTCGCCGCCTACCGTACTCCAGCCCGGGCAGAGAGGCCAGCCTCAGCCGCCGCCTGCGCGTCCGGACGTCAGTCGACAGGTGTCTGAATCACACAAATTATCAGGCAGTCAAGTCATCGGATTCTATCTGGAAAGACAAGTCTGAATTCGATCCGCTCTTGGCATAAACGCCGTCAATGAAGACATCTCGCGCGAAACCGCCGAACTTATGATCATTAAGCAGGGATTTGATTCCCTGCAGGTGGGTTTTCGCTCGCTCTCCAAAGGCAAAGGCGAGTGCTTCGTTAATCGAACTCACGAAAAGGGTGATTTCCTGAGCGATCCTGGAGAGGCTGCGGAGTTTTTCTCCCTGCCAGAGTTATGCGCTGTCCAGCATGGTTACCTCATGCGTTCAAGCCTTGGCTTTTTGTTGAGTGAAGGAAATAAGCGTCGGGACCTGCCGGGCGATCGCGTGGCTCACGATACCCGGCAGGATGGCATTGAGGCGCGCGAACAGGCTTTCCGGAAAGCCGATATAGGCTTCTTCCTTATCCTTCTCGATGGCCAGTACGATTCGCTTCACCACCCATCGGGGATTGTCCATGTGCATCAGCCCGAGTTCGGCCATATGGTGTACCACAGGCGGGTTGAACGCCGTACTCACGGCGCGCGGAGAGACGTAGGTGACGCCGACACCGCTGCCGGCGAGTTCGCGGCGTAACGCCTGGGAGAAACCGCGCAGTGCGAATTTGCTGGCCGAGTAGGCGGCGAAGCAGGGAAAACCGATACTCCCGAACATCGAACCTATGTTGACGATGCGCCCGTGACGCCGCTCCATCATGTGCGGCAGCACGCAACGGGTCATTTGCAGGGGAGCCTCGACGTTTATCTGGATCAGGCGCTGTATCATGCCCGGGTCTTGCTCGTCGAACCGCACGAAGTCCATCACGCCGGCGAGATTGATGAGAATATCGATGCCTCCCCACGCCTGTGTCATCATGTTGACGACGCGTTCGCGCTCTTCGGCGCGGGTAATGTCGGCTCTCGCCGTCAGAATTTCCGTCGGGGAACTGCTTAATTCACGCGCAAGGCGTTCGGTGTTTTCGTGCGTTCTGTCGAGCAGACACAACCTGGCCTTGCGCGCTGCGAGTTGCGCGCACAATTCCTGGCCGATGCCGCCGCTCGCACCAGTGACGAGGATGCGTTGCGATTCGAGATTCATGAGTGGATCCTTCTGGTTAACCGTCTGCTATCTCAAAGTCTTTCTTTTGTCTTTATATTGATTTTGGCGATAATGACGTCAATTTCCTCGCGACGTCCCTGGTCGGCCAGCGGCCGGTCGGGCCGGGCGGGGGCATGCATGGCTTTGTCGAGGTAAGCCAGGGCTTCAGGATAGCGATCCTTGCGGTAGAGGAAGTCGCCGTAGAAATAATTCGGGTCGATACCAGTCGGGTTGATCGCCAGAGCCTTCTTCAGGAGGCTCTCGGCTTTCTTGTCGTCGCCGTAACCCAGTGGCCAGCCGGGCACCTGATAGTAAAGGCTGCCGAGACTGGTATAGATGGAACCGTCGAGCGTATCGGGATCGATCTTTTCCGCCTGTTCCAGAAGATCGCGCGCCTCGCGCACCATGCCCAGAGCGCCCAGTCCGCCTTTCGCGCCTGCGTGGGTGCTGAGAACGATAGCCTTCCATACCAGCGGTTCGGCATGTCCTGGATAGTGTGTGATCAGTGCGTCCGCCATTTCCTCCACGTGGGGATAGGCGGCGTCCTGTTGGTCCTGGGGAAGCTGGTAGTGGACGTGCGCCCATGCGTGCTGAATCTCGACAATGCCACTGTTCAGACCGGCATCCTGGGCGACCGCCGTGGCGGAGAACAGCCCCAGCAGCAGTATTGAAAAGGCGTGTGTGATGTGTTGCATGGGATTTATCTCCAGTGTCTATGTTTGCCCGGATATCGTGCGGAAAATGTTTCCATACAGGCGATAGAACATATTCGCGCAGTGGATCACCGTGTTCTGGTCTTCGTCGTCTGTGATGCGGTTCATAAGGTTCTGGAAAAACTCGATGTGACCTTGATCCAGAACCCCGTGGGAATTGAGATAGCTGAAGGCGTTGTCGGGCAGATTCAGGTGTTGCTTGATGACCGCGGCCGCCCTGGAGGCGATAGCGGCGCTGGTGCCTTCCAGCACCAGGACCATACCGAAAAAACCAACGGGGTTGCGTCGCTGAATCACGTCGTAGGCATAAGCCACCATCACTTCGGTGGCCGCGAACGGCGTTGCGGTACGGGCCGCCTTGCGGTCGCCGCTGCTGGCCTCGATGTCGTCAAGGATCCACTCCTCGTGCCCCATTTCTTCCTCGATATACTCGCCGACGGCCTCGCGCAACCAGGCATAGTGTTCGGGTAACCGGTAGCCGCAACCCATCAGCAGGGGCACGGTGTGCTTGACGTGATGGTAGGCCTGCTCCAGAAAGCTGATGTAATCCTCCCTGGAAATATCGCTGTGCAGTGCGCGCTGCAGGATGGGTATCGCCAGGAATTTATCCCGCTCGGTGGCGGTGGCAGCGAGGAGCCGATCATGGAATGGCATGTGATTACGTTGCCTTGTACAGCGATTCAATCTGTCTGGAATACCTGGCGGCGATGGCCTGACGGTTAAGCACACCGACACCGTTGGCGAGACCGTTGCGGCTGCAGAAGGGTTCGTCGGCGACGATCCAGTCTGTTACTTGCGCATAGTCGGGCAGGTTGTGATTCAAGGCTTCGATGTCCGGTGCAATCCGTGCTCCCGCGGCTGCGTCGCAGGGCACGACCACAGCGATGTTCCAGCTGCGTCCCTCGCCGAATAACGCCGCCTGGGCGATAGCAGACGTTCCGGTGAGTTCGCTTTCGATCCACTCGGGGGCGAGATTGCGCCCATGCGCCGTTGCGAACGCGGTTTTCTTGCGCCCGGTGATATGAAGATGGCCGTCGCTGTCGAGAAAACCGATGTCGCCTGTCGCCCATTCATCAAGGGAACGGAAGGGCTCGCCGAGGTAACCGCTGAAGAGATTGCCGCCAACCACAATTTCGCCGTCCGAAGCGATGCGTACCCTGGTATGGTGTAACGGGTGTCCGACGCTGCCGATGCAGTCCTGCCCGGGGACATTCATGCTTACCACGGACGCCGCTTCCGAAAGCCCGTAACCTTCATAGACCGGGAGGCCCAGGGCGCGGGCCCGTTCCAACAGCAGCGGTGAGACGGGTGCGCCGCCCACCGCGATAAAGCGCAGCGACGACGGCATACGTAGGCCCTGCGTGGCAGCCTCGACCAGTAGTTTCAATAAATGCGGAACCAGAACGGTTACCGTCGGCTGGTAATGATTCAGCGTCGCAATGAGCTGATCGGCGTGCACCCCCGTGGAACCATGGATTCCGCAATCCGAGAGATCGGGTACATAGGCTGTGCTCCCGCTGAAAAGTGGTGTGTAGATACCTGCGATATTCGCCAGCAAGGTGGAGAGCGGTAGCAGGGTGAGCGCCTTATCCTGACCGGAAGCGCCGACGGCGGCACCCAGCGAAGCGGTGACGCGCTCCATGGCCGTGCCCGTCAGGCATACTCCTCTCGGCTGTCCGGTGGTGCCCGAGGTGTAGGTGATCCTGGTGGTGGACGGCGGCAAGGCATGGCCTTCCGTCTGTGCGGTGACGATGCAGGCGAGGGTCTTTCCCGCAACGGTGATTTCCGTCTCCATGAGGGCTTGAACAAGATTCAGCACGCGTGATGGCTGGTCGCTTATGATCAGCTCCAGTCCGGCGTCTGCAATCAAGTGCTGTAACTGGCCGTCGGAGAAAAACGATGGCATGGGGATGCACGCGCAACCCCGGTGGTGGGCTGCCAGATCCAAAATCGCCCATGGGCACCCGTTGGCGAGCAGGAGACCGATTCTTTTCAACTGCAGGGTGGCGCCAATCCGCTCGATTTCCTGTTTCAGTTCACGATAGTTGAGGGAAATGTCGCCGTCGGCAAGGGCAGTGTGACGTGGACGCTTCCTGGCGAACCAGGCAATGCGGTCGAGTATCGCTTGCATGAGTTAAACCGCCTCGCGGATGGCCGGTGATACGTCCAGGCGGCTGCTTGCACCCAGACGCTGCGCTTCCTGCATCAGTGCATGGAGTCTGGGCTGGCGTTGCGAGATATGGGCGCTCAACTTTTTGTACCCGGCTTCGATGTTACCGGCGTATACCATCGGTCCGGCTTCATAATAGCTGCCCCAGTAGTTGCCGCCGTCCGGCAGACGTTTGGGGTCGGGGATGGCCATTTGAACGGGTCTCAATCCCAGACGCTGGAAGGCGTTGAACAGGGGTTTGACGGCGGTAAACAGCACCCAGCGGTAGCCTGCGGCCTGCAAGAACACCGTCATTGCCGCAATGACCCAGCGCGCCTCGCCCGTGCCGGTGAGGGCCAGATTGCCCACTTCCACCACGTGACGGCGTTCGACGATCTGATCGAGATGCGTGGTCATCACCTTTTCCACGGGCGTGTCCAGATACTGTTCGGAGAACAGCGGCTGCGCCACGCCGTTGCGGTATCCGACGACACCGCGGATCTGGCCGCCGATGGTGAAGGCAGTCAGGTTCGGGTAGAACGCGCGCACCTCCGCACCGTAGGTTTGCTGGAAGATGTGGTGGATGAAACCTTCGAGTGGTTTGCGTTCAGTGTCATGCTGACTGCGGATATGGATCTTGACGGAATCACGCAATTCAGTGAGCAGGGGCTGGACGCCCGCAACGATACAGGGGTTGTGTTCGAGTTCGACCGTGGTATTCATCCTGGAGCCTTTTGGTTGCAGCCTTACGAGAGGTCTGCCGCCAGAACTAATGCCAGCTTCATGCCAACGTTCTATTGCATTGATAACTATGAATTAGTTAAAAAGAAGGACAGGGGTTGCAGACTGAGAAAGTTTGCAGTGTGCAAAAATTGTATGAAGAATATTGCACTAATCAGGCTGGGTGGCATTCCGGGTGTGGAGGCAAAGTTTGGCCAAGGCGTCGCGTTGCGGGGGCGCTACGGGAATCGCCAGCACTTCTTTGACCCGTTCGTCGAGATGACATGCAGCGATATAACCAATGGCTCCGGGAGTCTTTGCAACGAACTGCACCATCGCTTCTTGTGAACGCAGCACATGGGGGGGCGCAACGCCCTGGAAGTAGCGCTGGTTCCAGTAGTCCTGAAGCTGTTGCGCGCTTTTGTTGAAGAGGGTTTCCGCCAGGCTGAGGCGCAGGGGATTTTCCGGCGGCAGATTGACGGGGACAAAGGTATGTCCGTTATCATCCAGGAAAATCTTTTTCAGATAGATGTCGCGCAACATTACCCGATTGATCGAATAGTCGGGAGCATCCCTGGCGATGATAATGATGATCTCGTCGCTGGCCGCTGCCGGGTTGTGCCACAGCAGTGCCAGCAGGACCATGGCGCATCTCGTCAGGTGGCGGATGTGATCCGTCATGGCCTTAGAAAAGGATCGCCAGCGATCCTAGCCAGCCGCTGGGGGCCATGATCTCGTTGTGGTGGCCGTCGCGATATTCGAATTTAATCGACACGGCCCTGTGCGGACGATAGGCGATCCCTACGGTGTTGATGGTGGCGGTAGGTGAAATAGCGGGCGCATGGTATTTTTCATACCGTCCTACAAGGTAAAAGTGCCTGGGAAGAGGCAGTACCGCTTGTACGAAACCGCCGTGTTCATTCGGGTCGGTGGAGCCGAGGCTGTTGCGGTAAACCCATTCCCCGCTGAACTCCATGCGCTTGACTGTCCACAGGGCATCTGCACCAATCAGCTCCTGGGTGTCCTGCAAGTCAGACAGCTTGAAACGCAGATAGGAGACGCCGAGCTGAACGGCATCGTCCATGAGGTGGTAGGTAACCCGGCCGCCCGCCGCCCGCTTGAAGGCATTGTGGGGAGAG
>Ga0210085_1000484_pt1 | contig 16758 bp, 8 predicted proteins | sample China_Galinas_PW_5_FD_184866 | JGI IMG/M metagenome (GOLD analysis project Ga0210085, IMG submission 184866) | Wetland microbial communities from San Francisco Bay, California, USA, that impact long-term carbon sequestration - China_Galinas_PWC_D1... | ecosystem: Environmental > Aquatic > Marine... | reverse complement strand
GGCGGCCCCGCCGCGGGATCCAGGCTCTCCAGCCGTTTGGTGAGCGCGAGATCGGCGGTCGGCGTCAGCACGTAGGCCGCCCCGGCATCGGTGCCGCCGCCGTCGTCCTTGTACGCTCCGACCGCCACCCCGGTGCCCGAGAGCGACACGTCGATCCCCACCTCGTCGCCGGCGGACGCCGCGGCCGGCTGGATGCGGAGCTCGCTCACCCACAGCCCGTCCCTGCGATCGAACACCTCGACGTAGCCGACGTCGGCGCCGGCGGCACCGCCCCCGCGACGCGCGCCGACCGCGAACCTCCGGGCGTCGGCGGTGACCGCCACGGTCGTGCCGTACTGCTCGCCGGCGACGGTGCCGGGGATCTTCGCCTCGAGCACCGCCCGGCCGTCGCGCACGCGGAACAGGTAGATCGCCCCGGCGCTCGGTCCGCGCTCGTCGTCGAGGGGCGCACCGACCACCAGCAGGTCACCGGCGAGGTCGACCGCGTAGCCGAACGCGTCGAACGGATCGGCGTCGGGCGCGGTCACCTCGGCGAGGGGCCGGAACCCGTCCGGGCCGGCCGCGAACAGCGCCACCGCTCCCGAGCCGGTGAGCGGCGCGTCGGCCCACGGCGCGCCGGCCGCGACGATCTCGCCGGTGCCCGCCACCGCCCAGCCGAGCCCGGCCGCCGCCTGGGGCACCGAGGCCTCCAGCCGGATCGGCGACCCGCCTGCGCCCGCATCGTCGCCAGAAAGCGGGAAGACGTACACCGCCCCGGCGTCGGGCCGCCCGCCGGCGTCGGCCAGCGGGGCGCCGACCAGGGCCCATCCCGGCGCCAAGGCGACCGCGGCGCCGAAGTCCGCCCGCGCCTCGCCACCGTCCCACCGCGCCGTCTGCCGCCAGGCCCCCCCGCTGCCGCCGGCGCGCTCGAAGCGGTAGGCCGCGCCGCCCGAGCCCGCGAGCGGAGCGCCGATCAAGGCCCGGTCGCGCCCCCCGTCGGACGCGAGATCGACCGAGAACCCGAACTGGTCCCCCGCCGCCGTGTCCGCACCGAGGAGCTTGGCGCTCTGGGTCCAGCCGTCGGCGCCGAGATCGAAGACGTAGGCCGCGCCCGACGCCGAGCCCCGGTCGTCGTCGAGAAGGGAGCCGGCCAGCAGGGTCGACCCCGACAGCGACAGGGCGCAGGCGAACAGGTCGCCCGCCGCCCGGTCGGACGCCTGCACGCGCTCGAGCAGGCGGCCTCCCGCCTCCTCGGGCGGTCCCTGGCCGGTGAGCCGATCGCCTCCGAGCGTCGCGAGCGCCAAGACGGAGAGGGCGAGGGAGACCTCGAGCGCGGGGGCGAGACCTGTGATGGGAGTGCTCTTTCTCATGGCGAAGACTCCTCCTCGACAGCAGGTTGCCGTCCGGAGCCGGGAGGAGGACGGCCCTGCCTGGTCGACCCGCTCATCGCACCTCGTTCTCGATCCGCGCCATCAGGTCACGGAACCGCGTCAGATCGACCGGGCGGTCCTCGACCAGCGCCCGCTCGAGGGAGAGAAGCGACTCGACCAGGGTCTGGTCCAGGGCCCGCTCGTCGAGCTCGATCAGGGCGCCAGCGAGGCTGTAGACCGCCATCACCACCTGCTCCGCCGAGCGCGCGTCGGCTCCGGCGACCTCGGCGAGGCGCGACCGCTGCGCCGCCAGGCTCTGCAGGGTGTGGCGAATCTCCGCCTCGTTCCACTCGACCGTGTCGAGCCGCTGCGCCACGCCGTCCAGGGTCCGGGCCAGGGCCTCGGCGGACGCGGCCACCTGGGGGCCCGGCGTGGTGATCCGCGACACCTGGCGCGCCAGGGTGGCGACCTGCTGGTCGAGCGCGGCCAGCGCGTCCGGTGCGTGGCGCTCGACCAGCACCCGCAGCACCACCCAGCGTCCCGGGCTCCAGGGCGGCAGGCCGATCCGCGCCCGGTAGGTGCGGTCCTCCGGCGCCGGGACGCCCGGCTGGCCCGAGCCGGCCGATTCGGCCGTTCCAGCCGGAAGGGTCCGGTGGCAGGAGCCGCAGCTCATCCACGAGAAGTCCGGCCAGTGGGTGTCGGCGCCGTCGCCCCGCGCCCGCCGCGCGAGCTCCTCGGCCGAGCGCTGGAGCGACACCGCCTGGCCGGTCGCCCAGGCTCGCACGCCGTGGGTCGGGCGCGGCGGCCGGGAGGCGGCGGGGCGATCCGCGTCGGGCAGCCAGTGGGGCGGCATGAACTGGCTGAAGTTGTCCACCTCGAAGCGGAGCGCCGGGTGGCCGGCGGCGATCAGGTCGTGATCCACCACCCGGCCGGGCCGGCCCAGGTGGCAGCCGAGGCAGACCGTGGTCCGGGTGGCGACGTCGCGCAGGTCGACCATCCCCGCCGCCACCGAGTCGCGATGGCTCCAGTCCTCCGCGGTGTGGCCGTCCCGCCAACCGGAGGCCGGGCCGTGGCAGCTCTCGCAGGAGACGCCATCGAGCACGTCGATCGGCCCCGCGCGCCGACCCTCGGGCGGCGCCGTGGCGTGGCACGACAGGCAGGCCGCGCTCTCCGACGGCGGCGCGGCGAGCCCCAGGTTGGCCGCGATCGCCTTCGACCGATCGTCGAACAGCCGCTCCACCGCCTTGGCGTGAGGCCCCTGGTGCAGCCAGACGTAGAACTCGTTCTGGGCGACGCCGAAGACTCGGCGCGGGCGGGTGGCCCCGTGGCAGGAGTCCTGGGCGCAGGAGACCGGGCCGACGTAGAGGCCAGCTGTCCGAGGCGGTGGGGTCGGCGGTGGGTTCGGGCTTCGGGGCGCCTCTGCGCTCGGCATGGCCTCGGCAGGCGGCTCCTGTCCCGCCGCCGAGACCGCCGTCACGAGGAGCAGGCCGACCGGGACCAGCCAGGCCGTCGCGAGGAGCGCCGGGATCGTCCGCATCGCCAAGGGTCGGGTCGTGGTCATGGTTGCCTCCCAGGTCTCGGCGCCGGGGCCTGTACCGTTTCGGTGCCCGGGTCCGCGGCGTCGGACCGCTCGACGCCCGCGCCGTTCGCGTCCGGGGCGGCCTCCGCGGCGGAATCGCGCACCGTGTAGAGCGCCCCGTCGCGCAGGTAGAGCCGTTCCATCTGCCGGCGGGTCAGCGGACCGGCGCCGAGACGGTTGAAGATCGACACCTGGTGGCCGGTCTCGTCCACCGCCCGGTCCCGCTCGAGGCCGCGCGACAGGGCGACCGCCGGGCCGTGGGTCCGGTAGCCGGCGATCCAGACCGGCTCCGGGCGAGGGGAGAACCCCAGGTAGCCGGGCACCGTCTCCGGCGAGGTGAGCTGGAGCACGTGGAGCCCGGACGCGCCGTCGGCGACGTAGGCGAAGAGACTCACCCCGGTCGAGGCGACCACCACGTCCGAGGTGTCGGTGAGCTTCCCCCCGGCGTCGAACACCCGGTCGATCCGCGGCGCCTCCGGCCGCTCGACGTCGACGATCACCAGCCCCTCGGCGCCCGCCGCGACGTAGGCGTAGGTCCGGGCGACGTGGAGCGAGCGGGCGTCGGCGATCGGCACCCGCGCGGCCACCGACGGCCGCTCGGGGTGGGTGACGTCGACCACCGTCAGCCCGTCCGGGCCGGCGGCGAAGAGATACCGGAACTGGACCACCGTCCGGCGCGGCGCGGCGAGCTCGCCGAGGGTGGCGACGAGCTTCGGCGCCAGCGGCTCGGAGAGGTCGACCACCGCCAGCCCGCGGTCGCAGCCGACGTAGGCCCAGGTGCCGGCGACGGTCACCGACACCGCGCCGTCGAGGGCGCCGTCCGGGTTGAAGGCGAGGGCACGGTCGAGGAAGTTGTTCGCCGGGTCCCGGTCGGTCAGCGTGGTGACGTCGACCAGCACCAGCCCCTCCCGGCGGTCGGCGACGAAGGCGTAGCGATAGACCGGGTGGAGCGGGGTCTCGAGATTTTCTGGATCGACCTCCCGCCCCGGCGCCACCGGCATGGTGGTCGGAAGCGCCACCTGCACGGCATCCTCCGTCCGCACAGAGGTCCGCTGCCCCAGGGGCGAGACCGGCGCGGTGACGACTCGCTCCGAGACGTCCTTGTTGTCGATGTTGGCGACGTCGTAGACCTCGAAGCCGGCCGGGCCCTGGGCGGTGAAGAGGTACTCGCCGCGGAGCTGGAGGCTCTGGAGATCTCCTTCCCCGTGGTGGTGGTGCCCCTCGGTGAGCTGCCCGTCCCGGGCCGTGTGCTCGGCGGCGTCCCGCGGATAGGCCAGGCGCTGGAGGAACGAGCCGATCACCGCCTGGGGCTCGTCCCACTCGGTCACCGCCACCGCCTCGATCCCCTCCTCGCCCAGCCCGACCCAGGCGTAGCGGCCGATGAAGTCGACGAAGTCGGTCCCCAGGGTCAGAAGCTGGGCCATCCAGGCGTTGTTGTCGTCGGCCTCGGAGACGTGGCAATCGGAGCAGGCGCGGGTCTCGGTGGTGCGCACGGTGTGGGGCACGTGGGGGTTGAACGCCTGGGACGAGAAGCCGGGGGTCGAGATCGGCGGCTGCTGGACGTAGACCCGCTGGCGATTCTGGTTGGTCGAGGACAGGACCAGCGCCGACGAGGAGCGCACCGGGGCGATGGTGCCGCCCTTGACGACCCCGTTCCGGCCCAGCATGAAGACGTCGGTCCGGATCACCTGGGGGTTGTAGGAGGCGTAGTTTCGGGTGGTCTTGCCCTCGTAGTGCTGCATCGCCGAGCGCTGGTTGGCCTCCTGGGGCAGGTGGCAGCCGAAGCAGGAGGTCATCCAGGAGGTGTGGCAGGTGGTGCAGGTCATGGCCGACTCGTCGTGGGCCAGGCGGGACTGCGCGCCGTCCGGAGCGTCAGGCAGCGCCCCCCAGCTCTCGCCGTCCCGGAGCAGGGTCTTGGCCCGGGCCGCCCGCGGGTTGTACTCGGGCGACGCCGGATCGAGGGTGTCGCGCACCTGGACCACCTGCCACTCGCGGTCCGGCTCGACCATGGAGCGCTGGAAGAGCCGGCCTCGGCGCCAGGAGAACCGCCGGGCACCGTACGGCGTCGTGCCGAGGGAGAGATCGGTGCCGCCCGGCGGCGCCGCCGGCCCGGAGGTGCGCAGGCTCGCCCGGGCGCGCACCGAACCGTGGCAGTCCTGGCATTCGATCTCGATCGCCGCGGCGTACTCTCCCTTGGCCGTGCCGTCGCCGTGGGCGTCGCGGGAGAAGTGGCAGTCGACGCAGTGCATCCCCTTCTCGAGATGGATGTCCGCAAGGTGCACCGCCTTGTCGAACCGGCCCGGGTCGTCGAACGGCACGACGGCGCCGTCGGCGTCGAGCAGGTTGCCGTGCCGGTCCCGCTTGTAGACCGCCCGGAACACCCAGCCGTGGCCGTGGTAGTCGGCGAAGCGGGTGTGCCGGGCGCGGGCGTTCAAGTCGGTGACGTCCGCCAGGAAGCCCGGATCGGACCACAGGCCCCGGGCCGCCGCCCCCTCCGGGTTGGCGTCGAGGGAGGCCCGGCGCTCGGCCGGGGTCGGGTCGAGCTGCTCTGATCCACTCGGGTCGGCTCCGCCGCCGGGCCACAGCAGCTCGCCGTCGGTCTCGTAGTCCCACATGGTGTAGCCGAGGTAGGTGTTCAGGAACGAGTTCGGCTGGTGCATGTGGCAGACCATGCACTGGCTGGTGGGGATCGCCCGGGTCAGCCGGTGGCGGATCGGGTGTCCCGGCTCGGCCTTCGGGATCGTCGGATCGCCGGTGGCGCTCCGGCCGTCGTGGCCGAAGGCGGCGTAGGGGCCGGAGTGGCTCGGGTCCCGGTCGTTGGCGTAGACCACGTGGCAGCCGCTGCAGCCGCTCGAGCGGTAGTCGCCCGGGTGGTCGTTGGTGCCGAGGAACGACAGGTGCGGATCGTTCAGCCGGGTCTTGTGGAGATTGATCAGCGCCGGGCTGATGCGCAGGCCCGTCCCCGGGCCCCGGTTCGAGAACCGGATGTCGGGGCGGCCCGGATCGTCCGGATGCTTCAGGCTCGGGTTGCCGATCTCCGGGAAGAGGGAGCCGTTGGCGATGCCGCCCCGCTCGAAGGCGCGGAAGTACTCCCCCGGCTGGGTGATCTCCCAGCGCGGCAGCGGCAGCAACTTGGGCAACGAGCCGGCCGTCCGCGCTTCGTCGGTGAGCGGCTCGGCCTCGATCATCGCCTGGGCTTCCCCGTCCGGGGTGTAGCCCTCGCCGAGCAGGGCGGTCTTCGAGCCGACGATGCCGTTGGCGTAGCCGGCCGCCGCCCAGAAGATCGACGAGGTGGTCATGGTGCTCTTGGGCACCGCGTTCACCTGGCGCGGATGGCACGGCCCGCAGGTCTGCCAGGACACCCGCAGGTCCCCCGGGTTGACGAAGCGGACGAACGCCGCCGGCTCCTCCAGCAACGCCGTGTAGCTCCGCTCCGGGTTGGCCGCGCTCGGCCAGCGCTCCGGATGGGCCGGAGCCACGTGGGCCGCCGCCTTCGAGCGCTCGTAGTCGGCGTCTCCCGGAGCCGCACCCGACGGCGCCGCCGCCTCCGGGTCGCCGCCGTGGCAGTCGGCGCAGCCCAGCCGCACGGCGCCGGAGGCGTGCATGGCCTCGATTCCGCCGTGGCAGGTGAGGCACCCCCGGCTCTTCGCCAGGGCCGCCGCCGCGGTCTGCCGGATCAGGCGCGTCCCGAGGTCCGGATCGCCGGCGACCGGAGCGGCCTGATCGATCGGGTCGACCTGGCCGACCTGGTCGGGCGAGCCGACCGCATCAGCGGCGGCCGTCCGATGCGTGGCGCACAGGCCGAGCACGGCGAGCAGGAGCAGGAGGGCGACGAGGTACCGGAGCGGTGGGCTGGAGCGCATCGTCATCCCCTCAGAAGGTCAGGACCAGGTTGGTGAACGCCAGGACCTCGGTCGAGCCGTCCTCGTAGATGTCCTCCCAGCCGGCGCCGGGAACGAAGGCCGCCACGCCGCCGAGAACGACGACGTTCTCGTTCAAAAGCGGCCGCCAGCGGGCGCCGAGCGAGAGATCCCAACCGATCTCCGGGTCGATCCCCCCCTGGAAGAGGAGCAGCTCCAGGGTCTCCGTCGTGTCGAAGCGCAAGTAGTTGGCGGTCACCACCATGCGGAGCTTCGGCGTCACCTCGAGATCGAGCCCGGCGGTCGCCAGCAACAGCCCCGGGTTGACGAAGTTGGGCTGCCCCTCCTCCTTCGAGCTCTTGAGGCTGGGCAGCAGGCTCCCCCGATTGACCAGGGTGACGCCGGTTCCCGCCAGGCCGATGCCGAGGCGGTTCCAGTAGGAGAAGCCGCCGCCGGCAAACGCCGGGTTCTCGAAGATGGCGTCGAAGCCCTTGGCGTCCCGGTCGACCGGATCGTCGTCGCCCGAGGCGTAGAAGATCCCCAGCTTGGGCCGGTACCAGTCGCGGTCGACGGAGAGCTCGAGGGCCGCCATGGCGGCGCCGACGTCGACCGAGTCCTCGACCCCGGGCAGGCGCCCCGGGCCGGCGATCGGGTTGAGCGAGTCCTCGCCGGTGACGTAGTAGAGCGCGCCGTCGACGTTGACCTTCCCCAGGTGGCCGAAGGCGGCGACGCCGACGTACCAAGCGTCGATCTCGTGGGGCGTCGCCGAGCCGGCAGGGTCCGGGCGGACCAGGAAGCCGTTCCTGTCGTAGTGAAGCGTCGGCTCGTCGTGCAGGTAGTGGACGCTCGCCTGGCTGGTCATGCCGAGGACGGGGAAGTCCTGGCGGTAGACGTTGGCCACGGCCACCTGCTGGTCGCGCGATTCGAGCGTGTTGAGGCCCGAGTTGGTCCCCTTCTCCAGCCGGTCGAACCAGGCCAGGTTGTACTGCCAGCGGTTCGAGTCGTAGTTGCCGAACAGGCGCACGCCGAGGTTCGTGTCCGAGAAGACGAAACCCCGGAAGTCGCTGGTGAAGGGCTGGATGCCGCCCCGCACGGAGAGGAAGTCGTAGTTCGGCGAGAGGTCCACCAGCTTCCACTCGGCGAACAGCTCCTGGAGCGCGCCGCGGCCGGTGGTCCGGCCGGTGCCTTCGCGCACGTCCGGACGGACCACGGCGTTCTCGTCGACGGAAACGTGGTCGAGGCTCGCCGCCAGCGTCGCCCGCAGGCGCCAGTCCACCGGCCGGAACGCCGTGTCGCCCTGGTAGAGGTCGGCGGAGAGGAAGAGGTTCTGGTTGCCGATCCAGAGCGCGTCCTCGCCGAAGAACTCGATCTCCCCGGGGCGGGCGGTGGAGATGCCGGCAGGCACCGGGATCGTCTCGGCCTCGGCCAGGGTGTCGGAGACGCCGGTCCAGACCAGGAAGACGTCCCGCTTGCCGCTCGAGTAGATCGGCACGTCCCCCTTGAGCAGGTTCTGGTGGTACGGGTCCCAGCTCGGCCCGAACGAGCCGGGCTCGGTGAGCGCGGTGGCCGGCGGGGCGATCCGCCAGCGGTCGGTAAAGGCGAGGAAGTCGCCCCGGTCGGCCCGGAGAGGCTCGGCATACGCGAGCGGCGTGGTGACCAGAGGTCGGAGCGGCAGCTCGCCCGCCGGCTGGACCAGGAGCTGCGCGAACGCCGGCGCGAACCCCTCGACGTCCGCGCGCACCCGGTAGAGCCCGGCCGCGAGCTCCTCGGGCCAGACCAGGGAGAAGGTACCGTCCGGCCCGACGGAGGCCTCGGCGGTTCCGATCGGCTCGATCGTCTCGGAGCGGGCCTCGGCGGTCGCCTCGCCGATCGTCACCGTCACCACGGTCCCGGCCGGCGCCCCGACCGTGCCCTCGATCGTCGGGTGCGAATCGCGGGAGAAGAATGGACGGCCGGCATCGAGCACCAGGGGCGCCGCGCCTCCGGGCGCCGCGTGGGCCACGGCCGGCGGAAACCCGAGCAGCACGAGGAGCCACAGAGCGAGGAGGCCCTTCGGGCCGATCGCCCCAGTCAGCTCGATCGTCTCGATCACACCATCCGCTCTGCCTGTCGGTCGCCGCACGCTCATCCCTCCGGATTCCGCGGGAGCTTGACGAACGGCAACCGGACGCCCCGGAGCTTGACCCGGTCGGACCAGATCCGCTCGTCGGGCAGGAAGCCGGCCGCACCCCGGTAGGCCACGTAGTCGTCCTGCTCCACCCCGTCGCCGCTGATCCCGAGGCCGCCGACCAGATTGCCGGCGCCGTCGTAGAGCGGCATCGAGCCGGGGAAGAAGACGACGCCGTTCTGGTTCGGCCCGGGCGCCTCCGAGCCCTGGGAGCAGGGCGCCGCCAGGTCGCCGGTAAATAGGTCGAAGAACGGCCCCGGCGCCGTGCCGTCGATCCCGGCCGGGAAGAACGGCTGGGAGCCGAAGCTGATCGTCCGGTTGGTCACCGCGTGGCCGGCCAGCGCCGGAGCGAGGTCGACGAAGCCCGCCCGGGAGAACCAGACCACGTTGCGCGCCTTGGCGACCGCCACGTCGACCGAGAAGACGGTCGCGTCCGGCATGCGATAGAGGGCGAGCAGCGAGCCGTCCAGGTCGCCGACGGCGATGACCATCCGTGCGCGCACGCCGGGGGGCAGGCGGATCACCGCCCGGGTGCGCCGGGCGGCGGCGATCGCCTGCTGGACGATCCGCTCGACCTGGGCGCGGGCGAGGGCGGAGCCGGCGCGCGGCGCGACCAGGAAGCCGTCCGGCACGCAGCGACCGCCCTCGACGGCGAAGACGTCGGCCGGCGCCACCGGCGCCCCGGGACCGACCGCGGGCGGGCGCTCCAGCGTGTCGACGAACGGCAGCCGGACGCCGTCGATGAACACCACCCCCGGCGCCAGGGCGCCCAGGTCCGGCAGGTGGCCGGTGGCGGCCAGCGCGGCGAAGGCCGCGAACTCCGCCGCCGGTCCCGACCGGGCCCCGGAGTCCGCCACCACGCCGATCCCGCCGACCAGGGAGCGCCCGGAGTAGACCGGCAGCCCGCCGGGATCGACCGGCACGGCAGCGGGCCCGATCTCCTGCCCGCCGTCGAACGGCTGGACCTTGCCGGTCACCGGGCCGGTGCCGCAGCCGGCGGTCAGGCTCGCGGCGGCGCCGGAGCGGCACGGCAGCCCCAAGTCGACCCCGCGGAGCGAGCGCGCCGGCTCCACCTCCTTGCCGCAGACGAACGGCGCGTTCAGCCGGCAGCCCCGGTTGGTGTTCTCGATGCCGTAGAGCGCCGCGTTGGGCGTCCTCCGGATACCGGGCGGGAAGTGAATTCCGGAGACGAAGCGCACCGTGCGCGAGGACAGGGGCGCCTGGTTGTTGGAGAAGAAGGCGCCGGAGCGGGCGAGGCCCAGGGCGCGCTCGAGCTCGGCGCCGCCGAAGGCGCCGCGGCGGTAGCGGGCGAGGGGACGGCCCATGCGGTCGGCGACGACGATCGCCATCGAGGAGGAGTCGACCGCCTCGGCGGCGGCGACGGCGAGGGCGCGGGCCTCGCCGCCCGAGAGGACCGCCGGATCGGAGCAGACCTGGGCCGGAGGCGGCGGCACACAGGCTCCGCCAGGTGCATCTGGAGGATTCGGGGGAAGGCCCGGCGGCGAGCCCGGGGCCGACCCTCCGGGGTCTGAAGGCCCTCCTCCCGGCCCGCCGGGAGCCTCTGGCGCTCCGGGGGGATCGGGCGTCGCGGGTGGGGGTGGGAGCTGGGGATCGACCGCCGGAGGTCCGGCCCCGCCGCCGTCCGGTCCGACTGGAGGTCCCGCGAGGGCGGGCGAGGCCACCCCGAGGAGGACACAGACGAGGCCCGTCCCCAGGACGAGGCCGAGGCCCAGCGCGAGGGTGAGCCGGAGCGGGCGGCGGGAGGAGGCAGACGGGGTCGGGGTCATCGGGCGACTCCTGGAGGGGGTGGGCGCGGCTGTTGGTCGAGACCGGGCGGTCCGGAAGAGGCGAGCCCACCGGAGTGGTAGCGGTGGCACGAGGTACAGCGGTCGGAGGCGGGCACGACCGGGAACGTCGGGGCTGCCTCCGTCTCGTCGGTACCGCCGTGGCAGGGGGTGCAGGAGGCGATCCCGGGCAGCAGCAGGTCCGCCGCGCTCTCCGAGCGCCGGGCGTTCCGGTGGCAGTCCTCGCACTCCAGCCCCTCGATCCGGTGCGCCCCGTGATCGAAGCGCGCGTAAGGCAGCCAGCGGGCCGGGGCGTACGCCGTGTCGACCACCGGGTAGGGCTCGGCGTCGAGGTCGATCCTGTGGCAGCGCTCGCACTTCTGGTAGAGACGTTGCTCGGCCCGGATCGCCTCTTCCCGGAGCCCGGGATCGAAGTCCCGCCGGTCGGAGCGGCGCAGAGCATCCAGCCGCCGCCGGCGGACCGACGCGCGCTCCATCTCCCGATCCTGGTAGAGGCTGTAGAGGGCGCCGCGGAGCTCCGCCCCGGCGACGTGAGGAGCCTGGTCGTCCGGATAGCGGTCGTCGAAGGTCAGGGCGTGGCAGCGGATGCAGACCGTCTCGAACCGGGCGCGCGCGAGACCGGTCGGGGCGTCGGGGTCCGGCTTGTGGCAGTCCTCACACCCCAGGTCGAGCCGACCGACCGGAGTGGTGAGCCCCGGCTTCAGGTGCTTGGCGTGGTTGACCTTCAACGCGGTCGGGTCACCCCGGCGGGCCTCGGGTGAGGTGACCGGAATCCGCCGGATGCCAGCTCGTCCTCGACCGCCGGCCGCGCCGGGCGGTCCGTCGCTCGCCGGGACCGAACCGGCAAGCGGCTCGCTCGGCAGGTCGACCCGGAAGTCCGGGTGGTCGCCGCCGAACCGAGTGACGGACGCGGCGAACATCGGCTCCGCTCGTCCCGTAGCACCCGGGGTCGCCTCGGAATCGAGCTCGAGACTCCGGTGGCAGGCGAGGCAGCGGACGTCCGACGCGTCGAGCAAGGCGTCGGTCCCCAGGTGCTCCCGGTGGCAGGTGGTACAGGCCGCGGCGCCCCCGGTGGTCACGACCCGGGCGCCTCCCGCGTGGACCGGCGCCTCGTCCGGCTCCCCCGGTCCGTGGCAGACCTGGCAGCGGGTGTCGGCGACGCCGAGGAAGGGCGAATGGCAGGCGCCGCAGGCGGAGGGCTGGATGCGCGCGGCGTGGACCGGTGCCAGCTCGCCCGGGCGGAAGGCGTCCCACCTGTGAGCCAGCGGCAGGGCGGCGAGCGCCAGCACGGAGACGCCCACCGCCAGCAGGGCGACCGTCGCCTTGTTGAGCGGCCCGCGGCGGAGCCGGTAGGCGGAGGCGTAGTCCACCCGCGGCGCGGCCACCGGGGCGGCGTCCGGACGCGGCTCCGCCTCGGCCGTCCGGACGTGGAGGAAGAGCGGGTCTTCCGGGTCGCTCCAGCGGACCCTGAGCACCCAGCCGCCGATGCTGATCTCGTCGCCGTCGGCCAGGCGGGCGGACGAGACCTGCTCGCCGTTCAGATAGGTGCCGGTGACGCTGCCCAGGTCGACGACCTCGTACCCCCTGGACTCGGGCAACCGGCGCAACTGAGCATGCTCGAGCGCCACCGCCGTGTCGTCGAAACGGAGCTCCGCCCCGGTTCCGCGGCCGATTCGCAACGTGTCCTGCTCGACGGTCGAGAGCACCGTCCGCGAGCCGACCACCCGGTGGATCAGGAAGCCGCTCACGCCGCCGCCCCGAAATAGAGCGCCGCGATGACGTGGGCCACCAGCAGCACCAGCAGGCCCAGGGTCGCCGGCACGTGGACCCAGAGCCACAGGTCGAGCAGGTTCTTGTAGCGCTCCTGGTAGATCAGCCGCAGGTGGAGCTCCCGGTGCTGGCGGCCGAGGGTCAGGAGCTGGCGCAGAGGCTCCTGCTCCTCCGGCGGTACCCGTGCCAGGTGCTTTCTCCAGCCGCGTTCGCGCTCCTCGGAGCGGTCGCTGTCGGCCCGGCGCGCGAGCACCAGGCGCCAGCCGGCCCCGCCGCCGGGCACCGACGCCGCCACCAGGTCCCGGTAGACTCCCTCGAACGCCAGCGACCGGCCGGAGGCGAGCCGCGCCATCGAGCCGGTCAGGCGGTTGAGGCGCTCTGAGATCTCCGCCGGAGAAAGCTCGCTCTGGACATCGGTCAAGAGCCGCGGGACGACGCTGTAGAGCACCACCCCGGCGATGCCCGAGAGCCAGACCAGCCCCAGGGCGAGCAGAGCCGCCACCGCCACCCGGTCCTCGAACCGGAAGCCGGCGTGGCAGAGCGCCACGAACAGCACCAGGGTGCCCAGCACGACGTGGGACTGGAGCCACCCCTCGAGGGTGCCGAGCTTGGAGCGGTAGGCGCGCTTCCTCCAGCCGAAGAGGGTCAGCAGCACCACCAACGCCGCCGCGACGACGCCGTAGGCGAGCCCCCAGGCGGTGCCGCCATGGGGCCTCTCCCCTCCCCGGAGAGCCCAGACGTACGAGAGCGCGAGCGCCGCCGCCAGGACGAGGCCGATCCACCGCCAGGTCGCCGCCCTGCGCCCGGCGAGGAACATCTCAGACCTCCCCTCGGCGGATGACCAGGTCTTCGAGCGTGCGGCGGTACTCGTCCGGCGTCACCCGGATCGCCGCGCCGGTCGGGCAGCTCCGCACGCACGCCGGGTCGTTGCCCAGGTCGCGGCAGAGATCACACTTGACCGCCAGCGCCTGGCCGGAGCCGTTCGCCTCGCCCTCGCCCCGGTCGCCCTCCAGGCCGAACAGAGACCGCAGCCGCGCTCCGAGGGACGGTGCCGGCCGCGGGTGGACCATGAAGATGTTGCCGTAGGGGCAGTTGGACTCGCAGTTGCCGCAGCCGATGCAGCTCTCCTTGATGAACACCTCGCCCGACGGGTCGCGGGCGATGGCGTCCGGCGGGCAGTCGAGCATGCACAGCGGGTCCTCGCACTGCCAGCAGGAGTTGGGCGCCAGCAGGTTGTAGAAGCTGATGCCGGTCAACGACAGCCGCGCCTGGCCGTCGTCGTGGACCCCTTCGCAGGCGGCGAGGCAGTTGTTGCAGCGGATGCACTTGTGGTTGTCGATGATCAGGGCGTCGGTGCCCATGACCACCTCTTCGCGGATCAGCTCCGCCGCTCCTCGAGCTTCGCTTCGATCACGTCGCGCAGCTCCGAGTGGCGCGCGAGGAACCCTTCGAAGTCGTCGCGGGCGAGGCGGATCAGCTCCGTCGGGAAGATCGTGGTCACGGTGGCGGTGCGCGGCGCGCCGGAGAGCAACGCGGTCTCGCCGAAGAAGCTCCCGGCCACCAGGTAGGACAAGACGATCTCCCGGTCGGCGCTCTCCGAGGAGCGCTTGGCCACCTTCACCTGGCCGCTCCGGATGAGGTAGATGGCGTCACCCTCGTCCCCCTCCGCGAACACCTCCCGGTCGCGCTCCAGGCGAATCTGCTCGGCGTGGGCGACCACCTCCCAGAGCAGCGGCTCCGGGACGCCGGGGAAGAGAACCCCCTGGAAGGCGCGGATCATGAAGATCCGGTCGACCGCCTCCTTGACCCGGGGCGCGGTGGCGAGCAGCTTGAGCATCGCCTTGCGCGGCACCTCGAGCAGGCGCACCGGCGTCGCGGCGGTGGCGGTGGCGTTGCGCCGCCGGCCGGAGATCAGGCTCATCTCACCGAAGAAGTTGCCCGGGGTCAGCGTGGCCAGGGTGCGGGCCGCGGTCTCCCCCCGAGGGGCCCCGTCGACGGACTCCGGCCGGGCGCTGATCTCGACCTCCCCGGCGCAGACCATCAGCACGCTGTCCGTGTAGTCGTTCTGGCGCACGATCGTCTCGCCAGCGCCGAGCTCGATCGGCCGCACCGACAGGAAGGTCTCGCGGAGCTGGTCCTCGGTCGCCTCCTGGAGCAGCGGGATCTCGTCCGCCACGTCGGCGATCCGGTCGCGCACCCGACCGCTCCACCAGGGCAACCGCGCGGCCAGGATCTCCTCGTCCGCCGGCACGACGTCATGCCCCAGGATGTGCTCGACGACCTCGTAGCCCTGGTTGATGCCGAGCTTGATCAGGTCGCGGCCGGAGACGGCGCCGATCAAGTGGAACCCCGGAACCGACGACTCGTAGCCGCGTCCGAGCACCGGCCCGGCCTCCCGCCCCGGGCCGGTGAGCTCGACGCCCAGGCGCTCCAGGAAGGTGCGCGGGGGAAAGGTGCCGATCTTGGCGATCACCCGGTCGGCCGGGAGCTCGAGCGTGCCCTCGGGCGAGGACAGCACGATCCGCCCCCGCTCGACCCGCTCCACCCGTTCGACAGTCGTCGAGAAGTGGATCGTCAGCTCTCCGGACGCGCGACGCTGGAGAATCTCCCGCTCCAGGGCCTCCTTGGCGCGGACGATCTCCGGCTTGCGCACCACCAGCGAAACCCGGTTCGCCTCGCACAGGGCGAGCGCCACCTCGAGCGCCGAGTCGCCGGCGCCAACCACCACGATGTCCTCGTCCCGGTGCTCGGTCGGATCGACCAGCCGGTCGGTGACGTGGGGCAGGTCCTCGCCGGGAACGCCGAGCTTCCTGGGATTGCCCTGGGTGCCCAGGGCGAGCACCACGCGTGGCGCGATGAACACGGCACCGGCCGCCGTCTCCACCACCAGGTCACCGGAGCTCCCCTCCGCCCCGCCCGGGGCTTGCCCGCCACCCGGTGCCCGCGTAACCCCGACCACCTCGTGACCGAAGCGCACGTCGAGCCCCCGCTCGGAGGCGAACCTCTGCCACGCGGTGAGCACCTCCTCGCGCGAGCCGGCCTCGAACCCGAGCGGGCTCCGCAGAGGAACCAGGCCCGGCTCCGCCATCACGAACTTGCCCTTCTGGTAGCGGAAAACCGTGTCCGCGAGGTGGTCGGTACGCTCCAACAAGACGCACGAAAGGCCGGAGTCTCTGGCGTGCCCCGCCGCCGACAGGCCGGCCGGCCCGGCCCCGACAACCACGAGGTCGTGGTGCTCTCCGTTCACCGACACCAACTCCAGGCCGGAGGCTCGCGCCTCCGCGTCTTCCGGGTGCACCCCGAGGTGCCCCGGGGTTCCGATCCCTTTCACTAGGGCTTGCAGACACCCTAAACGCGGTGGGCGGGAGCTGTCAATCGGCGGGGAGCCCGTCCGGATCAGATGGCAGGCATGATCCTGATCGGAGCGGGCGGGCGGATCGCCAAGACCGCGGGTGAGCGTCCCTCCCCATCCCGCGACCGCTTCGCATGGCTCCGGGAATGCCCCTCGCCCCTCTCCTGTTGAACAGGCAGCGCGGCCGCGATGGGTCCCGAGGCGCGCTCCAACCTGCAACGAAGTCGGTTGAACGCCTCGGGGCTCGTTTGCTATAGTCCGCGCGCCGTGGCCGGGACGGCTCATCCCGATCGCGGAGCAACACCCAGTGGCGCGTTCGTCTAGGGGTCCAGGACGCCGGCCTCTCACGCCGGTAACACGGGTTCGAATCCCGTACGCGCTACCACCCCTCTTCTTCCTGGAAACAAAGGGCTTGCGGCGGGCGGCGAGATGCCGTCGACGAGATCACTGTGGGTCCTTGGCCAACTCCTGGGTAACTTTGGACTGGCCGAGAAGGCCGCCGCGACCCCCTCTTGGGCGGGCTCGAGCCTGGCTACTGTTCGAGTCACCAGGCGCGCGCTACGGCTTACGGCGCAGCCGTAGCACCTCCCGCAGCAAGGGCAAAGCTGCTCGGTCCTTCTCGCGGTCCGTCGCCATCTTGCTCTCGATTACCGCGTCCAGATCGAGCACGCGGAGCGTCATCCCTCCGGTCTCGATCTGGTGAGACCGTGGCACGAGATCATCCCAGTCCCAACCCGGCTCGATCGAGGTCAGTAGATCGAGCCTTCCGAGACGTGTCTCCAGCAGGCTCAGGCGGTGGCTCGTGAGGCGTTCTTCGGTGGGTCGAATGCCCCGCTGCAGCGGATCGAGGTAGACCGCATCGATCTCGCCGAGCAC
>Ga0210085_1000482_pt1 | contig 16782 bp, 27 predicted proteins | sample China_Galinas_PW_5_FD_184866 | JGI IMG/M metagenome (GOLD analysis project Ga0210085, IMG submission 184866) | Wetland microbial communities from San Francisco Bay, California, USA, that impact long-term carbon sequestration - China_Galinas_PWC_D1... | ecosystem: Environmental > Aquatic > Marine... | reverse complement strand
TGTACCTCGTCATCATGGGATGCAACTGCGGCGCGGCGCGAGCTGAACGGGAACGCCTGAAACCAGCACCACCGATGCCACCGGTGCATGTCGACAGCGCCGCCCAGGCTGAAGTCGAAGGCCGCGCCGTGGCTATCCGCAAGTGGAATGAACTCTACGAGGCTAAGCGTCGGTCTTGAGCCTCGCCAGTTCGGCGTTGAACCTGGCCGCGTCATCGGCTGATAGCGCCTCGATTTCCTTTCGGAGCATGAGGCGGATTTGCCCGGTTCGGTTCCCGCCTCGCATCGCAGCAAGAGCGTCAATGCTGGCGGTTTCGTCTTTGGTCAGGGATAGGTTTTGCGTTTTGCGACTTGTCATATCGTGCCCATGTGTGTTGACATGTGCCTAGATACCGCATATCGTTGCAGGTAGTCAAGATGAGGGATTTGAGATGAATTACGAAGAGCGCGAACTTCCAGACGATTATCCAGTCTACGCAGGCTATGCCTATGTCGCCGATGGAAAACCGATTGCATCTCCGATCGCCGGGACGGTTGGGCAACTGAAAAAAGAAATTGGCGCGACGGAAATAAAGTCTTGCGACATTTTCGGAAGGGGCCTCGCATAACCATGCACAAAACCGTTGAGCAATGGCGCGCCGTCAAGGCCGAAGCCGTCACGTCCGCAGGTGTTGCGCGGGCCACAAACGTCCTGCAAATGGCGCTGGACGATATTCAGGAGCTGTGCCGGGATGGCTGGCAGGATATCAGCACAGCGCCGAAGGATGGGACACCAATTCTGATCTTGACGAACTACGGCAAGATGGCAACGGCCTTCTCATATGACCCTAACACGACCGACCATTCATGGATTGATTGGATGAGGGCGGAACATTCGTACGGAAGTGTTTCCCACTACCAACCACTTCCCAAGCCCCCGGTGACAAAATGACCGAGCAAGAGCTACGTAACTCATGGAAGGTTGAACAATGACAGACTACACCTATTGGCAGAACGCCCTGAATGGCAAATTTGGCCCGGTCCATGAAGGGGATGCGCAGCCCGGTTTTTACCGCAAACGCACGCGCCGCGAAGGCCCGTTTGTTCCGGTGGCAATCTGGCACGACGGCGAAAAGATGGTTGCCGTTGTCGGCGGCAAGCCTGCCGACCCGTCCGCGATCTGGACGTTCGTTTGCCAGCACCCGATTACCGAAGCGGAGTTCCGCAAGGTCGAGGCCGGCGGGCAATGGTCGGACATGGACGAAGGCATTGCCGAGCATGCCGACCGGAGAAACAGCGACGCCGCCGACCCTGCCGAAGCGCTGAAGGATCAAATTGACGGCGCCCTTGAGCGGCTTGCCGACTATGCCACGATCGCGACCGACGAACAGGTCGCCAAGGCGCAATCGCTCCGCGCCAGGTTGAACGAACTCAGCCGCGAAGCTGACAAGAACCGCAAGGACGAAAAGGAACCGCACCTCGAGGCCAGCCGCGCAGTCGATGCGAAATGGCAGCCGCTGGTGAAGTCGGCAAAGTCCGGAGCTGATCAGGTCGCCAAGGCTATGTCAGCCTACGAGACCGAAAAACTCCGCGCCCAGCGCGAGGCGCAGCGGAAAGCCGAAGAGGAAGCCCGCAAGCGCGAGGAAGCCGAACGCGCGGCCAAGGATGCCGGCGAACCTGTTCCGGCCACTCCCGAGCCTCCCCAGCCCGAAGATCCTGCACCGCAGGTCGAGACGACTATTCGCGGCGGTTATGGCCGCGCCGCGGCAGTCAAGACCGTCAAGGTCGCGACTGTCACCGATCAGGACGCCGCGTATGCCTACGGGCCAGTTCACGATCACCCCGAACTCAAATCCCTAATCGCCAAGTTGGCGCAGCGCGCCGTCGACGCCGGCCATGACGTGCCGGGCGTGACGGTCGAAGAGCAGGTCAAGGTGGCCTAGATGAACCAGCAAATAGCACTTCGCGGCGGTGGACATGTCGCCGCCATCATCCCGCAGAGCTTCGAAGAGACGTGGCGCATTTCCAAGGCGGTTTTCGCCGCAGGGCTGGCTCCTAGCGCCTTGATCGGGAGAAAGAACGGTGATGATGCCGTGAGCGCGGTAGCCGTGTCGATCATGGCAGGTGCCGAGCTCGGCTTGCCGCCTATGGTCGCGCTTCGCAGCTTCACCGTGATCAACGGCAAGCCGGCACTTTACGGCGACGGCCTGATCAACGTCGTGCGCCGCTCCGGTCGCGTCGAATTCTTGCGCACAGGATGCGACGAAAAAGATGGCAAGCTTGTCGGATGGTGCGAGGCCAAGCGCAACGATACCGGCGAGGAAAAGCGCGTCGAGTTCAGTCAGGTTCAGGCGACAAAGGCCGGGCTATGGCAGACTAGTGGAAGCTCGCCATGGGCGAAATACCCCGAGCGCATGCTCGGTTGGCGTGCCGCCGGCTACTGCCTCCGCGAATTGTTCGGCGACGTGCTCGGCGGTGTCCGCGACGAATTCGAGGCACGCGAGATTGTCGACGCCGAATATACCGAGGTTGCACAGCAATCGCCGCCATCACCCCCAAGCCCACCGTCGGCGCCCCAGGCTGAAGATCCTGAGCCGGACCCGTCCGCAACCGACACCTTTGACGTTGAGGACTTTCTAATCAGCATCGAAACAGCACTTGAGCCGTCCGAATCCGAGAACGCCGTGATTGAGGCGTGGGATGCGCTGGACGTTGAAGCGACCTTGACCGACAGCGAGGACGATCTGGCGCGAGCCTTTGCGATCAGGAAGGCGAAGATCGACAGCCTGAACGTCGCAGTCGAATGACCGCCGCGCTCGACAATATGCGTGCCGGATAACAAGGAGAGAGATGATGAGCCTGAGAGATCGCTGCAAAGAATTCTACCAACGGCAGGGCCGCAACGCGATGCTGCGACAGGGCGATCCAGTAGAGGAAATCGTGGCTTTTGTCGTGGCCGAGATAGGCCGCGCTGCTGATGAGAGACTGGAGGACACGCTCCCACTCTGCCTCTATTTCGGGTCAAACGATGACCGCGACGAGTTTGTCGCAATGGTCAGCGAAGTCAAGCCGAACATGGTCGCGAAAAAGCTTCCATAACCCCGTCAACATAGGGTTGGCGCTAGGCCAATAACCGGCGCCAGTGAAATTCAGATGAGCGACAAAATCACAGAAGAACAGTTTTGGCTGGTGTGGAATCCGTCCGGTCGCGTTCCTACCTACCGGCACTTGTCGAAAGCGAGTGCCAATACCGAAGCGCGGCGCCTCGCCAGAGCAAACCCTGAGAACACGTTTTTCGTGCTCAAGGCAAGCGCCGGGTTCCGGGCGGCGACACCGGAACTGAAGTCGGTGAAGTTTGCCATCGACCCAATTCCGTTTTGAGGGCGGCTGTCATGTCCCAACGCTTCGTCGAAACCGAGCAGGCCCGAGCGATGTTCATTAGGTTCATCGAAGCGCACGATCTGCCGTTCACGGCATCGACAAGCGCTGGCGGCAAGAGGTCAACGCAACAGAACCGCTTGAGCCATCTCTGGTACGCGGAAATATCCGAACAGCTTGGCGACCAGACGGCAAACGAATGCAAGGCATTTTGCAAGCTGACGATAGGCGTTCCGATACTTCGCATTGTTGATGATGAGTTCCGGCTTGTCTATGACGAAGTGATCCGCCCCCTGCCCTATGAGCACAAGCTCAAGCTGATGATGCCGCCGGTAGACATGCCAGTGACCAGTCGAATGAAAACGCCACAGATGACGGAATATCTCGACACGATGCAGCGTCGGTTTTCCGAGCAAGGCGTCGTGCTGACCGACCCGTCAGTCTATGGGCTCGATTTGAGGAAAGCAGCATGACCGATCTCGCCAAGCGCGTGCCAATCCGCAGCGACAAGATCAGAGACGCCGCAAAGGGCGAGGAATGCATGATTGACGACGATATCCTACTAGAGCGCCTACTAGACAAGGCCATTCCAGAGCCAAATAGCGGATGCTGGATTTGGACGGGTCGCGACAACCAGAAGGGTTATGGGTCAATCTGGAACGGCATTCGAAGCGAATACGCTCACCGCGCCTCTTACCGGCTACACAAGGGAGACATACCAGAAGGCATGGTCGTATGCCATGCATGCGACGTTCCGTCATGCATAAATCCAGATCATCTTTGGCTTGGCACGACACAGGACAACGTGCGCGATTGTGTAGCCAAGGGGCGTCATGTTCCTGCCGACATCTCTGGCAAGAAAAACCCAAAAGCCAAACTGAACCCAGAGCAGGTTAAGGAAATCCAAAACATCCCTCAGCGCTACGGCGTCGACATAGCTCTTGCGAGAAAATTCGGCGTCAGCAAAGGCGCGATCTCTCACATTAGATCGGGACGGACATGGAAGCACATATGAAAAACGGGTCCATCCGCTCCTCAAAGTACACCGCCGCCGCTAAAGGCCAGCCGTGCCAGTTGCGTTTCGTCGGAGTGTGTCTGGACCCGCTAGGACAGGGACATGAGACAACCGTCTTTGCTCACAACCGCCACGGCAAGGGCATGGGCATCAAGGCGGACGATATCGACGGCCAAGACTCTTGCGAGCGCTGCCACCGATTTCTTGATGAGGAATGGCCAGGGAAGATCAGCCGGACGGTGCTCATGGAGCACGTTCACACGGCAATGGTCCGGACGCTAATCAACCGCATAGAGCGCGGGATCATCTTCGTGTCACAGGACAAGCCAACGGAGCGAAAGGTCGCCCAGCGCAAGCCCAAGGGACAGCGCGCGGCTATTCAGGGGCGAGGCTTCGACAAGACACACAGCCGCCGTATGGACGGCACAACAGTCAGAAGGGAACCGGCGGAATGAGCACACCAGCTTTCGGATGGGCGGTCGTCAACAAAAACGGCGACATTTTCCTCCCGGTCTACAGCAATCGCGTGGAGTCCATTGCGCGGTTCGTCTCGTCTATGGACGAGACTGTCCCCGGCCCAGAGCCAACGCTTGGAACGGCACTCGGGCGGGAACAAGAGAACGCATGGTGCCGCGACAAGCGCCGGTACGGCATGCGATGCATTCGCGTGCACGTTGAACCGGCGTTCGGCAGCACCCTTGAGGAAAGCGAGGCATCGGAATGAGCAAGTACAGCGACATCATCGCGAGGCTGGAAGCGGCGACGGGGCCGGATCGGGATATTGACCGAACCATTGCTTTTGATCTCGGCCTTGGCGAGGCGCAGATTATTGCGGCGGGGGATTACACTCATTCCATCGACGCCGCTCTAGGGCTTGTGAATAGGGTGCTGCCGGGGTGCAACATAAACATCATTCGCTCGGACACAATACAGTCCACGAGAGGCAAAATGGTTTCGTGCGACCTGTACGATACAACAGGTTCAGATGGTGAGAAATACGGTCGCTTTCAGGGAGTTGGATGGGAAGCGTGCGGGGCGGCGGACGCCATTGAACTCGCCATCCTCATCGCCCTCTTCCGCGCCCTTGAAGCTCAGGAGCAACAGCAATGAAGCTAGATCAAAAGGCGCTAGAGGCGGCTGAAATAGCCTATGACACCGGTTATTGCCAAAAGTCCCAGCGTCTGCCAAACGCAATCTCCGCCTACCTGTCCGCCCTCCCAATGCCGGAGCCGGTGGCGTATCAGGCAGCATTCTGTCTCGGGGAAAATGTCTTCACGACAGAAAAGGTTGCCGTTGAAGCGTCTCCGACAAACGAAGCGCGGCCTATTTACCCCGCCTCAGCCATCACCAAGCTACAGGCTAGAGTGGCAGAATTGGAGGAACAACTCAAGACATCAGATGCGCAGACGTCAAAGATAGAAGCGCTCCTCGATCCGCACATTGAATGGAAAGACCAATGACTGACAAGGCAAGAGAACTGGCGGAAACGCTGCGAGCCAGAGCGGAAACGCTAAACGGCGCGTGCCCAAGCGGATATTCAACGTATGAGGACACCGGATTTTATTCAGGCTTCACGGCAAAAAAGGACAACGAAGCTGCCGCCCTTCTCCTCTCCCAAGCCGATGAAATCGATCGGCTGCGGGAAGCGCTGAAGCCGTTTGCTGAGCAAGCCGACACCCATAGTGTGCAGATGCCAGATCAGATGTTCATTGACGACTATGAGCATGAAAAGGGCAAGCCGTGGGTGTCTTTTGCGCAGATTCGCATCGGCGACCTCCGCCGCGCCCGTAAGAAAGTTGGGATGAAGGAAGGGGAAGACGATGTGTGATGGATGCCCACACCCGTGGAAGTGCTGGCCATTTTGCAAGTATCCGTTGCCGACATGGGCTTCTGACAATACGTGCGATGATGAGCCGGAATCCGTTAGAATGGAACGGGTACTTGTCGAGCAGCGAAAAGCTGCGGCACGACGCTGGCCAAAGGACTAGCCATGTCCCGCCGCCCCGCTCGCATAGGTCAGGATGATGCCTAGCCGCACTGCACAGATTCCAGTTGGCGCGTGGCAATGTGGTGAGATTGGAGACGAGATGAACGGGTTCTTTGAGCTAATTGACGTATTGGAAAAGTCTGTCGGGCCATCGCCTAGTTTGGATGCTCAGGTATTTTCGGCAATGGGAATAGATAAATGGGTGGAGATACCGCGCCTTTTCCCCCTGACGCAATCTGTTGATTGCGCTCTAGCACTCGTTTCTCTGAAGCTGCCAGGGTGGGGTTATCGCATTGGAACATGCTGCGTTTCTGACGACGCCTTTATTTTCCCGGATTACAATGATCCCGAGCATGGCGAGCGCCTAAAGCGGGAATTTCCAAGACTCCCAAATCTAGAGGAATGGGCTGATTTGACCGATGTGGACTTAAGGCCATCGGGTCGGTTGCCGATAGCTATTCTGATTTCTCTATGCCTTGCGCTAGACAGGATCGAAAAGGAGAGACGGTGATGGAAGTGTTTATGAGCGGCATGCTTTCAAAGGGCACAAGATTCGCCCTGAGCACAGAAGGTCAGGTCGGCTCCAGAGAACTCACCCAGCTGTTAAACCTGCTTAACCTGCAACTCGAATGGGCGATTGACGACGAAAAGTCAGAGGCGGAAGCGAACAACTCGGCAACCGATCGTCCTAAGAACGGCGATGAAGGTGCCTAATCGCAAAATACCGATGAACCGGAAATGCCCGGTGGCCTTGGCGTTTGCGACTTCGGGTTTGCTCAGGTCTGCTGCCTTGGCGAATTTGCTGGACCTTGGGTATGCCCGCTGCTTGAGCAGTTCGGCCTTAGTAGGCATTGCGTCTCTCCCGTTGAGTGGGGGAGACACTACATCGCTACCTCTTCGGCGTCCATATTCCGAGGATTCGGACGAAGGCGCCGAATATCCACCATGACAGAGCGGCGGTCAAAGCAGTCGCCACCGCCGGATTTTCAGCGGCACTTGACAGCTTCATGAAACCGACTAGGAAATCGGCCATAAGATCGCTGAAGATAGGTAAGGTGTTCAAAACACACGTTCGACATAAAGAGAGGCCAGTTATGACGAACCAAGCCGAGCTTTCCAACATGATAAATGTATGGATGCACCCGCTCTTCAAGACGACGGTCACGCTGTTCGCGTGGTTCGTATTCGTGTCTTTTTTGGCGGCAAATTTGTTTGCGCTGCTTCCTGTTCCAGACGTGATCAGCACCTTTGGGCCTGCATCGTGCGGCGCTGCGGCCGCGTGTGTCATCAAATTCGCCATGTAGCGGCACGACAGTGCCAATTGTATCTATCGTCCTGCATCCTCTAACTTGCCTTCTCCTCGGGATAGGCGCGCTTTGTTGGTGGTGGTGGCAAGTTCACATGGGATAGGTCGGCTCTGGCTTGCTCCAGATCGCGCTCAAGACGGTCTATGCGATCCTCTAGGGCTTCGCGCTTGGCGGTGAGCGTGTTGATGACTTGCGGGTCTGACATGGCTACGCTCTCCGTATTTCAAGGGAGAATGACATGATTGACCCGCTGGACTTCGAGACTGGCGAAGACGGTCTTGTGAAGTCATATCCGTCTTGCGGCTGGAATACGGCTATCGTTGCCAACATGGCCCTTCTGATAAGGCTTTTGTACTATCCGTCAAAAGATGCGGCTCTATCTGAAACACCAGAAGGCATTCAGCTGGTTTTGACGCCCCAACAGTGTCGCGAATTAGCTCAGGTGCTATTGCAAAAGGCAGATCAGCTATCCGCAATTCCAGATGGCACGACTTCTCAATAGCCATCATCACGATCTCCAATTTTAGGGGATTTCGGCGCACAATAGGCCGTGCCTCATGGTAGCACTATTTCTTGGGCGCCGCCCATTTCGCAGCAGCAATAACAGCCGCGCCCATCAAGGGCCATGCGACGAATGTAATTCCGGCAAAGACCAGCACGACATAGGCCGATTTGAACGGAAGATGAAGCCACAATTCCATTGCGGGAACGCTGCCAATAGCGCCGACAATTGAAGACCCGATAAAGCGCCGGATCAGGTCCGTTCGATCCTTGATCGTGTACCACGTGAAGACGAAGGCGAGGATGTTCCCGAGAAACACCCCGAACGTTGCCCATGCAGTGAGAATGACCGACCATTCGGATGGATCAGGAGGTTGGGGAGCTGTCGTCATCCCCTTCATCCTTTTGTCCAGCGTCGCGACGGCTCCCATGGTTCTGAAAGAAACTTCCCGATAGCCATGCCAAGACGAAGAACAGGAGCCAGAAGGCGCCCAAAACGACCTTTTGGATGAGTTCCATGCCGCACCGCCCCCTTGGCTACCGCGCCGCCGATGATGAAAAGCAGTGCGACGCCGTTCAGAACCTCAAGGGAGATGCCGTAGATGCGCTGAGGCAGGGCCGGTGGCCATCCGGCGAGAGATGCGGTGGCTTGCACAAGATCAAGACATACCATCGCCATTACGGCGAGGAACGTGAAGAATTGCCACCGCGCCTTGCTCTGCCGATGCGAGAGCATGAACGCCGCGACCATGGAATCCGCGAATACGGCGAATAGAGATTGTGGCGCCCAAGGTCCGACAAACACGGTTCCATCCCATGGAATGTCAATCGTCGTCGGTTTCGGCATCGCAAGGTAGAGTTCGCACGCAAGCCAGTCAGCAAAAAGGATCGTGGACCATATCACCGCGCGCCTTGATCCCGCCGCCCACGAAAACATGATGACGGCAACAAAAACACTGGCGCTGAAGACGTGGAACCACTGCACTTTACCTGCCCCCGCCCTTCACTGTGTCAAGCTCGGCATAGGAACGTGTCGGCTTTTCGCCGGTTGCGTCCATGACAAGTTTGGTGCCGAGTTCATGGAAGGCGAGGTAGTCGGTGTAAAGCTCGGCAATGCGTCCTGCCAGTGCATGGCCCTTGTTTCGCATCTTGATAGCTTGGCCGGCAGAGATAGCATTCGGGTCTGTCTTGTGGGCTTCGATGAAAAGATCGCCGACCTTTTCAGCGTTTTGCATCGCGGTCAGAAGGCCGAGTTCGGCGGCACCGTTAAGGTTCGTCCCTTCAGCGGCAAGATCTTTGATGGTCATGTTGTCCTCTTGGGTTGTGCCAGAATTACCTTAACATCTGGCGGGGGATTTGGTAGTGTCTATGGGCTGGCGGCGGCGAGCGCGGAATGCGGCTCCATGGCCGTGGAGACAGCCGTTCAATACGGCTAGCCCAAGTCTGGGGACGCCCAGGCCCGCCAGCGCTTTTTAGGAACTCAATATGACTTGGGAAGAAACGGCGAAAGAACTAGCGGATGCAGCGGAGCGCGCCCGCCTCGCTGGCGATGAAGTGGCCCTGATTGTGCTCGCAACAAAAGCTGCCGAATGTGCCAAAATCGCCAGACTTCTCAGCCCGCCAGCAACTTCATAGAGGGTGAGATGAACCATTTCCGGCTCAAAATGGTTGAAAAGCTCGAAGTGTCATCAGTCCGTCTTCAAGGCGAGGCCGATGAATTGCGACGCCAAGCGAACCGTCTACCCGCCAAGTTCTGGCACAAGCGCCGCACCATGAGAGAACAGGCAAACGAACTCGCTTCGATGGCTAGGAGCGCCGGACGCGAAGCCTCCCATTACCGCCTCACAAACTGACTGACAGCACCAACGCTACGGCATAGCCCAGCCGCAGACATCCGCCCGCTCGCTACCTGCTTTCGATTGATCGACACGCACGCATTTTCTCCCGATCGAGAGCAGCAGCAGCGAGCACAACAAGCAACGCGCTATCTGCCGGCAAAGCGTCTACTTCATCGGCGGCCCGTACCTGTGTCTGATGATCGATAGGCGTAGGCTCAGGGCAAATCCTAGAACCGGTGGTCGCGCAGCCGGTCAGAAACGTCATCACGATCAATGCCGTCGCTATCGATCTTGCGATACGCATCCTGAGCCTCCTTTTCCTTTTTCGCCTGCCGGGCTTCAGTATCGCGCTTTGCGCTTTTCCATCCCTTCTGGTAGCTCATGAGCGACCAGATCGCGCCGGCGGCACCCATAGCGGCCAGAAGAACATTTCGCCAGCTACCGAGCCAGCCACGGGCAATGAGCAGCACTCCGGCCGCGACGATGGCCCAGACCCACCATGGGATGAGGTTGAGAAGCCAGCCGCTCATTCGGCGATCTCCGAAACAATCTCCCGCGCGGCCTTCGCGTACTTCCGGCGTTCAAGGAAAATCACGACACCGGCACCGGCAATCACCATCACAATGGCAATTGCGACAATCGGATCGAGTTCCTTCAGCGCACCAAAGACGGTGGCAATGGCTCCGGACACAGTCCCGATGATCGCACTCCATGCCGTTTTGCTCTTCACCATGGGCTTGTCGAGCCCCTCTGGCGCTGTTTTCTTCTCGACGGTGCGGACTATCGGCGGCGCTGGTTTTGGCGGCTGTGCGGCTTCCTGTGAGCCTTCGCTGGCCACTGGAGCGACAAACAATTGCCGTTCGGCTTCGCGACGCCGTGTCAGGCCAGAAAGAATTTTGCCGCCGGCCTTATTCCATCGCTTGAACTCTCTTGCCGCCCCAACATAGTCATTGGCGTTGAGCTTCTTGCGCAGAGTGGACTTGGAGAGATTGCCATCACCGAGATTGAAGGTGAAGGAAACCAGCGCGCCTTTCTGATTGGCATTCAGCGGAACAGTGATCAGTCTGCTGACTGCGCGTTCCACCGCTTCCAGGTCCTTAGCGAGGATGGCTTCGCCATCGGCTTTGCTGAAGACCTTGTCCTTCGTTTCGTCGTAATAGGGCTTGCCCGCTGCATCGGTGTGACCATAGCAACAGGTCGGGACTTTCCAGCCATGAGCCGGGTCCGGATACCAGTGGTCGATGAAGCCCTCAAACTCGGTAATGAGCTTGAGTGTCGCCGAATTGACGGTCATGGATTGCTCCGTTTCTGTATACGAAAAAGCCGCCCGGAGGGGCGGCGAGGATTCTGGGAGACTCCCATGCTAACGCGCCATCTGGGAAGCCTTTCGCAAAGAGATCGAACGCGACCAAATCGCACGGGGTTACAGTTCAATCCCGAAGAACCTTGTACGGTTTATGGAATCGTGGACGGCGCCGGTCCCACCATGAATGAATTTTGTATAGACCTCATAGTAATCTTCGCCTGACGCCAGATCAATTTCCGAGAAATTTTTCCATACCACGGTTGGTCCGCGATCATCGCTGCGACGCCATTCACCACCGTTCTTGTAGATGTAGAGACTGCATGACGTATCCGCGGTAATATTCGTCCATTCAGCCGCAGCGCCGATTAGAATTGGCCCTGCTTCCGGAGTCCAACGGGACAACGTTGCGTCATAATTTTCATTTGGGAACTCAATCCACGGGAACACAACCTTTACCAGAGTGTTTGATGTCGCGGTTTGTTCTTCATATTTCCCCGCAATGAACATCCCTTTTCTGCGACTATCCGTGATAATGGCCGGCGTGGTCAACTGGACAATATTGTTGTCATGCATAACGACATTGGCATCGCCCAAGTCATCCGGATCGAGAATCCCGGTGAACGACGTGCTCGGTACGCGAGATAGTGCGCGCACATATTGCCAGCCCGCGTCATAGCAAGCGTAACCAAGGAAATGCCCGACATTGGCGGGGAGTAGTGATGTATAGGCAAGCTCAAGCTGGCTGTTGGCATCAACAACGGTCTCAAGGATGGGGTTCAGGTCTGGGTACGCCTGTGACGACTGCCCGAATATGATCGGGGTAGAAGACGTGGCATATCCGCTGGAGATCAGTGCTGAGACCAGGTTCGCAGCCTGTGTTGCCACGACTCCGAGATTGCCGTTTGCGTCGTTGTTGGTGCCGAGATGGATAAAGATCACGTCGAAAGGAGTTGACACTCCTGTCAGCGGGATGATCGCATCCATCCGGTCATACATGACGCCCTTCACGCTCGAGCTGTCGACAAAGTCATCGAACTCCTTGCCGCCGCAAGAGATGACCACGCCCTTCACTGTCGCGGTGGGAAACGTCTTCGCAAGGTTGCTGACGGCCTGGATACCAAGGTTGTTGTTGCTATCGTCAAATGGATACTCATCGATGTCCACTGCAACGAACGCGGTTCCAAGGTCGGCGTCGTCTGTGTCGACGTCGTTCGGGTTGTTCCACAACGTCAAGTTCGTAGCCCAGTCTTCCCGGCCGCCGGCTTCTCGTCCGACCATCAGGCTATCGCCGATCACCAAAGCGTTGATGGTCGCTGGCGGAGTCGCGTCGCTGACGAGATCGGCCCAATTCTCCGGCGCCCCGGCGTCATGCACGAATGTCAGATCGTTCGTGTCGATCGTCCCGCCGCCGGTCGCGTCGGTATTCTCGAAGATCGTTCCGGCATAGGTGCCCTCGCGCACCGGGAACAGCCCGCCGGCAATCTCGTCCCAGGTATCGAAGCTGGTATGACGGACCGCCGCACCGGTCGCCTGTACGACGTAGATGCCGTTTTCGCTCAGATCGGTTTGCCCGAAGGCGCCGAAGACGTTGCCAGTCGCAAGCGTTACACCCCCGGCGCTGTCTCCATCCTCAAGATCGGTCGAAAGATCGATGTTCGTAGTCGATGCCGCGCGAACGGCGATACCCTTCAGCCCCCCGCCATCGGCGCCATCCGTTCCATCCGCCCCGCTGGCGCTGAAGGAAAGGGAGAGGATATCGCCGGCCGTCGGCACCGCCCCGGCCACGGGCGAAATCGGAATCTCGTAATACCCTGTCTTGTCCGTCACGGTTCCGGTGACCGCGAATTCCATCTTGATCGATGGATCATACTGACCCTGCAGGGTGATGTAGCCGCGCGCATTGGCGTTGACGTTGTCGTCGAACGCTTCGATCAGCGTGGAAAGATCGATAGTGTCGAGATCGGCGTCGTTGATCCAGAGCTTGGTGATCGAACCAAACGTGGCGTTGTCGGCACGAAAAGCTCCAGCACCCGGATTGGCGTCGCTTGTTCCATCATCGAAGGTCAGGCGATAGCCGACGGGCTTGCCGTCCTCGCCGGAAACCGACCATGTCAGGCCCAGCACGTCGCCATCCGTGGGAAGCGCTCCGGCAACATAGGAAACCGGAACAGTCCGATAGCCCGTTTCATCGACGACGGTGCCAGTAACCTTGAACTCGATCCAGACGCTTTCGTCTGCCGTATTCTGGAACCTGATGACGGCATGGCCTGCCGCATTTGTCACGTCATCGAGCGCATCCAGAAATGACGTGATATCGACCGAGTACTGATCGACGTTATCGACGTACAGCTTGGTGATCGAACCTTCCGTCGCATTGTCAGCGCGCCATATCCCCGCACCCGGATCGGCTTTGGAGGTCGTGTCCGAAAAAGCGAGTTTGATTCCTGCGGCATTACCTCTCGGGCCAGCCAGTCCCGCATTGAAGATCACTTCCTCATCAAGAAGCAGGCTCGGGTCTCCATCGATGGCGGAGATGGTGAGCTTGTGCCAGCCCGACTGATCGCTGACGGCTGTGACCGAATAGACGGCGATCTGGTTGGGACGCTGCGCCGAGCGTATGGTGAACTGACTGCTGAGGAGCGTGCCGAGCCATGCACCGACATCATTGTCATTGGCGTCGATATCGGAAACGTAAAGTTCCGTCGCGCTCGCCGCCGTGGCGTTATTAAGCCGGAGATAACCTGAGCCGGGGTCTGACTCAGATGTCGTCGTATGGAACTTCCAGCCGAACGGAACGCCGAGCAGGTCGGTCGAACTGAGGTGCTGGTTGTAAATGCGCTGCTGAAGTGCGACTTCGGAACCCGGATCGCGGGCTACGGCCTGATAGGCGGAGTCCGTGACGTTCGATCCGCCCCATTCGAGGACTGCCGTTGCTTCGGTATCCGAAGTCGGATCAGATGCCAGTTCGACCGTGAGGCCGTCCGGGAGAAGCAGCAGGTAACCGGTGCGGTATTCTAGAAATCCTGTGCCAGTTCCGGAGATTGTCGCCGAACCATTGGTGAGCGAAATCGTGCCCGGCGACGGTTGCAGGGTGAAAGCCATTAGTGATGTCCTGAGTGCTGTCCGGCGCTAGCTGCGGCGTCCGGGGGAATACTGGATGTCTATGGTATAGGCGGACGCGAAATCAGGCGTCGCGGGCGGCGTCGGCGGGCTGGCACCGTTCCACTTGTAGAGATCGAGAGATGGCGTCTCATCCACCGGCCCGCCAGAAGTGAACTTGTAGGACGGGCTCGACCCTGACATGCGCACCGCAATCCCGGCCGCGCCGTTCGCATAGTGCTCGGTGTATCTCTCGTACGGATATCCGCCGACCGATCCCGTATACTGCCAGTACTGGAAACCGCCGGGAGGCGTGCTTACAGACTGCTTCTGCCAGAGCTTCAGGTAACCGCCGTCCGCGTAGATGGAGATCATGCGCGACATGCCGATTCCGGCTTCGAGCAGCGCCGTCATCGATCCCATAAATGGAATCCACACCCCGTCCTTGGGCAATATCTCCAAGGCGTCATTGGCGAACCAGTTGTCCGGAGCATTCGTCCGCGTAATCTTGACGAGACCGCAGACGAAGTCCGTTCCGCTTGGTAGAGCAGCCAGATTGGTGGTGCTTTCCGCTGACTGCGCCGGAACCGCAACCCACGCCTGCCCACCGATTTCATAATTGTACTGAAATGGCGGTGTCGGATTGAGCCTGATGTAGTAGTACATCCACGAATAGTTCGTGTTCGTGGAGAACGTCGAAAACGAGACGTTCTGGCTCAAAGTCTGTTCGGCGAGAAGGCTTACGAGCTTGCCGGAATTGGTCAGGGTCTCCCGGCCGCCATAGATAAACTTCAGAACCTTGGCGACCGGATCGAAGACAAGCCCGCTGTCGCCACCGGGCGGATCGTCCGGCACCTGCAGTTGGAACGATGACGGCGACGAAAACGAGCCGCCATAGTTCATCGCCGAGCCATAGACCGTTGAGGAATAGGTCGAGACGATAGCCATTTTCGTGGTCGATGGCACAGTATCGGTAACACCGCCATCCCCATCGGCGAAACGCGGCGCCCCGTTGTTGTCATCTCCGCCGCGCCCGTTGAGCATGTCGAATTCGGAACCGCCGTCTACGGCCTGGGCGTATTTCCGGTCATTGCCGAACTTGTCTTGACCAACCCTGACGACGCCGGTTGTGTCATCGATATCGATAAGTTTGTCGCCCGACGCCGAACGCGGATCGCGAAAGACAATGACCTCATAGGTGATGCTTGTCGCCGACAGCGCAGAAGTGCCGACCGAGCACCATGTCTCGACCCTGACCTCTGTTGTCGTGCAATAGGCAGTTGCATACCGTACCGCACCGCCAGTCCCGGTCTGGACCGGAATTCCTGGGTGCAGCACCTTGCCGTCAAAGATCACGGCCGCGTAAGGAACGTACCCTAGATTGTGGGTGACGACGGAAAAGTCTTCATAGGTCGAGCCATAGCCGTATGCCGCTGTCACTGCAGCGTCGGCATCCGTTCCGTAGTTGGAGATACTCGCCGCCGGGGCCGACGAATGCGAATGAGAGACACTGCCTTCAGCCGCGACCTCTAGATAGTTGAGGTCGGAATGAAACAGGATGTTGGCGAGCCAGTTCTCGGGATCGTTTGCCGGCCTGTTTCTGTCTGATGTGATGTCGAGCATGTCGCCACCGCCGCTCGCCTCTTCGAAGATTGCAACAACCCCATCGGAAGGGAAGGCCCGAAACACGACCGGCATCAGTCAGGGACCGTGATTGAAAAGGCGCCTGTGTCGAAATTAAGTACCATCGTGGTCCCATCGACACTGACCGCACTACCGGTGAAGACGACATTGTCGGCGTCGAGAAGAACGACCGTAGAGCCATCCGATTTGACCAGAGCAGATATCGCAGAGGTATAAGCCGTTCCGCCCGCTTCAAGTCTGGCAGCGAGCGTGATCTTGACCTCGTATCCAGTCGGGGCAGCTTCGGCGACCATGGAGAACAGACCAGACGCCGAGATGTCATCGTATTGCGCGATAACTGCCGTGATCGACGACGCCAGCGAGCCGGTTTCATCGGCCCTGACCAGAGCCTCATTGACTACCGCCGCAATGGCGCGGTTGTATTTGACGACCAACTGATCTTTTGTCGACTGGTCGAGCTGCCCCACGGTATTGCCGAGGGACTGCAGTTCTTCGCGGAGATCGTTCAGAACCTGCGCGGTATATTGCCGTGACTCATTGATTTCCGGAGAGAAGTCACCGCTCGACAACCCGACATTCGGCGTCGTTATAGGCAGCCATGAACTCTCTGTCGTCGGCCGCCCGGAAATCGAGATGTACTGGATCTGGACCAGATAGCGCTCGTTCCTGAGCAGGCCTTGTGGAATGCGCGCTTCACCAAGCTCAGGCCTTGGTGCGGTGCCTTCCCAG